>ERZ827512.155-NODE-155-length-106679-cov-10.925317_pt1 | contig 106679 bp, 123 predicted proteins | sample MGYA00519916_ERZ827512 | MGnify/ENA primary metagenome ERZ827512 (study PRJEB31778, sample SAMEA3449335) | human gut metagenome | biome: human gut; feature: human-associated habitat; material: faeces | place: United Kingdom | collected 2010/2012 ...
CTTGACGTTTTGCTATTTGTCCTACTAATCTTTCTCCATTTTTAGAGAATGCTACAACTGATGGTGTAGTTCTATTTCCTTCTGCGTTTGGTATAACTACTGCTTCTCCACCTTCCATAACTGCAACACATGAATTTGTTGTTCCTAAGTCAATTCCTATAATTTTTCCCATTTTAAATTCCTCCTAAAAAATATATAAATTTTAAAACTTAATAACTTACTATATATTATAATTATCTTTTAATTGTTTAATTATAATATTATTGTTTTCTATCATTTCTTTTGTAACTTCTTTTTGCCATTCATCTTTTGTCATTTCTGCTAATTTTCTATTTGATAATTTTTTATATCCTAATTCCTCACCTAGCCAAGCTGGTTTTTGGAATTTAGTAGCTAATTCTTCATTTGGAAATTCTATTTCTGCTGTAAGTAATCCTTCTAAATAATCATAATATATATCTATTTCAACTTTTAGGTTGTTTTCTATTGGTATTTTAATTCTTGTTTTTTCTATTATGTTACTAATTTTATTTTTGATTAACTTATCAAATAATTCTTTATCAATTTCATTTTCTATTTCATATTTTTTAGCAACATCATAATTATTATTATATTCAATATCACCTTTTGTTTTTAGTGTATAAATATATATTTGCTTATCTTTTGGATAACTTTCCTTTATGTCTCTTATTCTTATAAGTGTTAACTTATCCCTATATATAAAAGCTTGTTTTATATGCACAATGCTTTCTACATTTAAATTTTCTGGTAAATACTTTACAGCAAATTTTCTTTCTATTTCTTTATTCATATTTATTTTCCTTTTTATTAGTTTACAAACTTGCTTCGTTCGGTTAAATAAAATTTCTATGTTTCACTTTTTTTCTAATGATTACAATCTCACTTTTGTTCGATTGCATAAGTTATCTGTAACTCACTTTGTTCATACAGCTAACTTAGTTTGCTACTACGACCATAGAATGTCTTATAACTCTATCTCCGATTTTGTATCCTTTTCTGTAATCTTCTTTTATTTCTTTTTCACCTAAGTTTTCGTCAATTACAGAACTTACTGCTTCGTGTAATTCTGGATCAAAAGTTTTTCCTACTGCTTCTATTTCTTCTACTCCGTTTGCTTTTAGCAAATCTTGTAATTGTTTATATACAAGTTCAACACCTTGCTTATATCCAGTATCTTTTGTTTCTACTTGTACTGCTTTTTCTAAATTATCTAATACTGGTAAAATTCCAGTCATTATATCTCCCATAATAGAGTTATATAATTGGTCTCTTTCTTTTGCACTTCTTTTTTTATAATTTTCAAATTCTGCTAGTACCCTTTTATATCTGTCCATTAATTCATCATATTCTTGCTCTTTTTTTACTAGCTCTTCTTTTTTTACCATTTCATCTGCTTTTATTACTTCTGGTTCCTTTTTATTTTCTTTTTTTTCTGCCAATTTACATACCTTCTTTCTTATTATTATCTTCATTTAATTTTTTACTTATATATTTCATTACAGATATAACCTTTGCATAATCCATTCTTTTTGGTCCTATTATTCCTATTGTTCCTAGGTCTTTATCTCCAATAGTATGTTTGAAAGTTATAATGCTGAAATCTTTTAGATTACTATTTTCATCATCATCACCAATAAATACATTAATATCTTCTGCATCTCCAGAATTAAATATTTCTACCATTTCATCTTTAGCATCTAGTAAATTGACAAAATTCTTTGCTACCTTCATACTTTTAAATTCTGGTAAGTCAAAAGATTTTTTCGCACCTTCCAAAAATATATTGTTATTTTCTTCTTCTACTATCCTATTTATTTGCTCTATAATAGCCTTCATAATTCCTATACTATAATGAACTTCTGAGAAAATATATTCTGCCATTGGCTTGTCTATTTTAGATAAAGGTTTTCCTCTTAATCTTGTATTAAATAAATTATTTAAAGTATCTACTTGGCTTTCTGTTATATCTTCGTCAAATTTGATAATAGTTTCTTTTACCAATCCAGTATCTGTTACAATTACAACCATCAACATTCTTTGTCCTAAAGAAACAAATTTAATTTCTTCTATAATTTGTTTGTCTGCTTTTGGACCAACTGCAACTGTTGTATAATGTGTTATCTCTGATAAAGTAGTTGTTGCAACTTTAGTTAGGTCTTCTATTTCATTAACTTTAATTTTTAATTTATTCTGAATATATTTAATTTCTTCCAACGTTAAATTATCTTCTTTTAATAGTTCATTAACGTAATACCTATAACCCTCTGCAGATGGCACTCTTCCTGCTGAAGTATGTGGTTTATCTAAAAAACCTATACTTTCTAATTGTGCCATATCATTTCTTATTGTTGCACTACTATAATCTAGTCCATGGCCTTTTGTTATACTTCCAGAGCTTACAGGTTCTGCTGTATTAATATATTCTTCTACTATTGCTTGTAATACTTTCTTTTTTCTTTCGTCTAAATCTTTCTTTCTCAATATTTTCACCTCTTTAGCACTCTTTGTGTCTGATTGCTAAATTCTTTAAATATATTATATTCAATTTTAGCAAATGTCAATACCTTTTGCTAAAATTTCTTTGTGAATTTTTTGTGAAAACAAAAAAACGGGGGCATTGCCCCCTTACACTGTCAAATGGTTTTATTTGTTCAGTTTCTTGGTTACCCAGTTGTACACATCGGCATACACCTGCTCTTTTATCGCCTCATGCAAAATGTCGTGTCTTAATCCAGGATACATCTTCACTTCAATATCCTTGACTCCGGCTTTGCGCATCACCTTTTCTGTCGCCTGTACACCTTTTCCGCAGTCCCCTACAGGGTCCATTTCACCGGAAATAAGTAATATAGGCAAACTTTTATCCATATTCCACACATTTTTCTCATGTGAGGAATAAAGCATACCGTCAAGTAATTCTCTAAAAAGGCCTGCAGAGAAATCTCCTCCTCTTTGAGGATCTGCTATGTACTCATCCAAGGCTTCTTCATTGCTACACAACCAATCATACTCCGTTCTGTTCGGAGCAAAGATTTTGTTGTATGTTCCAAAGGTCAAATTATGGATGGTCGGAGTTGAGTTATCTTCTCCAGCCTTTTTTGCCTCCATATTTGCTACAAGTTTTGCAATCTTGATTGCCACTGGAGGCATCTGACCTGTTCCCATTAGTATAGCAGCATCCAAATCTCCTGGATGATTAATCAGATAGGTTCTTACTACAAATGAACCCAATGAGAAACCTAGCATAACATATGGTAAGTCCGGATACCTTTCCACAGTAATGTTTTTAAGCATCTTGATATCCTCAACGCCCCACTTCCATGATCCTTTTGGTCCAAAATACATCGGTTTAGCCCCATCAGCAATGGACTTTCCATGACCTAAATGGTCATTACCTGTTACAATGAATCCCTTGCCTGTTAAATATTTTGCAAAATCTTCATATCGCAAGATGTACTCTGTAACACCATGGGCAATTTGTATAATTCCCACAGGCTCCCCCTCAGGCATCCACCTTACAGCATTGATATTTGTTTTTTTGTCTGCTGATTGGTAGTAAAATTCATACCTCTTCATTGATGTTTTCCTCCTATATAACCATTTGACTAATTAATTTATCTGCCAGATTAATTGTTCTAGCTAAACAAACTAATTTAGTTTATTTTATCATTTTTTCTGTCTTTTTTCAATTATGTAAAGCTACCTTTATAACAATTATACGAATTCTTCCCAAACTAAATTTGCTAAGTCTAATCCTTTATTTGTAAGTTTTATATTATCTAAATCAATCTCTACTAAGCCTTCTTCTGTAAGTTTATTAAGCTCATTTTTAAATAGATACAATGGGTTGTCTACATATTTTTGTTTAAATTCTGATATACTCACACCTTCTATAGTTCTTAAGCCTAACATCATATATTCTTTTTTAGCATCTTCTATTTCTTGTGTTTCTTCTATCTTTTTGTTCTCTGGATTTTGCAAATATTCTTCTAAACTATTTGTATTAGAATATCTTATATTATTATAATAAGAATGTGCTGCTACACCGAAACCAAGGTAATTATGTTGTTTCCAGCAATTATAATTATGTTTAGATTTATATCCTTTTTTGGCAAAATTAGAGATTTCATAATGTTCATAACCATTAGCTTCCAAAACATCTTTAACTTTCCAATACATTTCTCTTTCTACTTCATCAGTTGGTAAATCAAGTTTTCCCAAATTAACTAAAACCTCTAATTTCGTATTTTCTTCTAAAATTAATGAATATACAGAAATATGTTTTGGATTTAAAGTAATAATGTCTATAAGGCTATCTTCAACATCTTGCAAAGTTTGCTCAGGAAGTCCAATCATTAAATCCACATTAATATTTTTAAATCCGATTTCTTTGGCTAGTTTATATGTATTTAAAAAATCTTCATATTTATGTATTCTTCCTATTTCTTCTAATAACTTATCTTTAGTAGATTGTAATCCTATACTTAATCTATTTATTCCTGCTTCCCTATATAATAGTAACTTGTTTTCTGTTACAGTACCTGGGTTTACCTCGATTGTTATTTCTGCATTCTTTTTTACCTTATAATTATCCCTTATACAATTTAAAATTTCTGCTATATATGACGCATCTATAATTGATGGTGTTCCACCACCGATATATATTGTATCTACATAATTTTTTACTCTTTTGCTTCTTTCTTTTATTTCTTCTTTTAGTGCTTGTACATAATCTTCTTGTTTTTCCAATTTCCCTGGATATGAGCAAAAATCACAATAATAACATTTGCGCATACAAAAAGGTATATGTACATATATACCTATATTTTCCATCTTATATTTCCTTTGCTATTTTTATTAATTTGTTCAATCTATAATTTACTCCAGATTTTCCTACTGGCATTTTTAGCATATTCCCTAATTCTATTAAGCTAGCATCTGGATTTTTTAACCTGAGTTCTGCAATCTCCTTTAATTCATCAGATAAATTTGTAAATTTTTTACTAGCTTTTAATTTCTTAATTGCTTCTATCTGTTTAGTAGCCGCATTAACTGTCTTATTTAAATTAGCCACTTCACAATTTACCATTCTGTTTACATTATTTCTAGCTTCTTTTATTACTCTTATCTCTTCAAATTTAAGCATTGCACCACTTGCACCAATACAAGCTAAAAAATTGGATATATCTTCCCCCTCTTTTATATACAATGCAATACTTCCATTTTTATTAAGTGTTTTAGCTGTTATATTATATTGTTTCATAAAATCTTTTATAATTAATAGATTTTCTAAATTACTAAAATTAATTTCCAAATGATATGTATTACTTGGCTCGCTTACTAATCCAGCCCCCATAAAAGCTCCTCTAAGTATTGCTTTTATATCTTTATCTTCCATTTCTTCTGGTTTGTTAAATTTCACGTAATTCGAATCAAAAGAACAATTTATTAGATTCTCTGGTTTACTAAATGTAATTACATAGAAATTTCCTTGCATTTCTATTTTATATTTTATCCCCATATTATTTAGGAGTTTATTAAATCTATTAATATTAAATTCGTTTTCTGTAGAAAACTTCACCTTTTTTTCTACTTTTGTATTTTTAGTTATTAAATAACCAACCAATTCATAATAAACAGCTTGCTTATCCTTTAAATTATTCAGTTTACTTAATTCTTCTTTTATTTCAGATGAAAAAGACATTTTTACACCTTCTTTACAACTACTATTCTATCATTATCTCCTAAATCTTTTTTAGTTTTTACAAGTTCATATCTTTTATCTGCTTTTATTAATTTGGTAAGCTCTTCTTTTTGATCAAATCCAATTTCTAAAAAGATCATACCATTATCAGCTAAAAAATTAAATGCTTCATTGATAATTTTTTTATAAAAATATAAGCCATCTTCTCCACCGTCTAACGCTATAATTGGTTCATTTTTTACTTCTTTAGCTAGTGTGTTAATAACTTGTGTTCTTATGTATGGTGGATTTGATACAATTACATCAAAATCTTTATCTTGTATATCTGCAAACATATCTGAACATTCGAATTTCACATCAACATTATTATTCTTAGCATTTTTTTGTGCAACCTTTAATGCTTCTTTACTTATATCTATACCATAAACTTCTGAATTTTGCATATATTTTTTTAAAGAAATTGCAATACATCCACTCCCTGTACACATATCTAATATTTTTACATGTTCATTTTTATATGTATTTATAACTTCCTCTACTAAAATTTCTGTATCGCTTCTTGGAATTAGTACATTTTGATTAACAAAAAAGTTTAATTTCATAAATTCTTGATTATTAGTTATATATTGTATTGGAATACAATTTCTTAGCTGTTCAATTCCTTCTAATATCTTTTTTTCATGAATTTCGTCTAATTCATCTTCACTATGAGCCATGACATATTCTTTCGGTTTATTTAAAACTGAAGCTACCAATAATCTTATCTTTAATAGTGGTTCTTCTATATTTTTTTCTTTTAAATTAATTATTCCATTTTTTATTATTTCGTTTATTGTCATAAATAACCCTTCCATTTTTTCCATACGTAAGAAAAGTGGCTTTGCCACATCTACACAATTTCTTCGCGCTTTGCACTACCATAGTTGTTATATACATAAAAAAACTTACCCCGCCTTAGCCGTAAGAAGTTTAGAAATTTTAAGAGCCTACTCGCGTAGGTGGGTGTCTTGTTAAATGCTTGTGGGCTTCTTACTACTAAATAAAAGTGTAAGCTTGCACGCCACATTTAAAGGCGGACTCCCTTATAAAATTTGTTGGTTCTAAAATTCCAGTCTACACGCACTATGCAGGGAAGTTTTTGTTTGTCGTTTATTTAATTTAATAGTATCTTAACACATTCTTAATTTGTTTTCAATATCTTTTTTGTGCAATTTTTGTGTTTTTTCTGTTTTATCTTATGAATGCTTTGTTAAAGTTATTAATTTTAATTTGTTTATATAATTCTAGTATTTGTACTTTTTAAAATTTTATGATAAAATTATTGTAATTATGTGTATATATTTAAATTTCAATGGTCCAGGCACAAAAATCGTTTTTAAACATATACTTTTCATATAGTGATTTTTATGGAGGTATATGTATGTTCTCTACTATTTCGTTGGCTGGATTTATTTCTTTTTTAAGTTCTGCCGTTTTTGTTGTTGGATATATTCAAAGTTCTAGTTTGTTTCCAGAACCTCTTTCACCATCAGAAGAAATATATTATTTAGATAAATTTAAAGCTGGTGATAATGAAGCCAGAAATATTTTAATAGAAAAAAACCTGCGTTTAGTAGCTCATGTAGCAAAAAAATATTCCACCTCTAATATAGAGCAAGATGATTTAATTTCGATAGGTACTATTGGTCTTATAAAAGGGATAAATAGTTTTAAACACGATAAAGGTGTAAAGCTTTCTACATACATTGCCAAATGCATAGATAATGAAATATTAATGTTCTTACGTTCTTCTAAAAAACTTCAAGCAGAAGTAAAACTAAGTGATCCAATTGGTAAAGATAAAGATGATAATGTTGTAACATTGCAAGAAGTCTTAGAGGCTGATATTAAGAGTATAGAAGATGAAGTAGATTTAGGATTAAAAAAAGAAAAACTTTATACCAATATAGATAAAATATTAAAAGAAAGGGAAAAAGAAATACTTATTAGAAGATTCGGACTTAATGGTCATAAACCAGAAACTCAAAATGAAATTGCAAAAGATTTAGGCATTTCTAGGTCATATGTTTCTAGAATAGAAACTAAAGCTATAAAAAAATTAGAAGCCAAACTAAAAAAGGACTAACATAGTCCTTTTTTAATATTTAACTCTATCATCTACACAAGTTGTTTGTCCATTTAAGAATTGATACTTATATTTTTTTCTGTTTTCTACTGAAATTGGATTTTCTTCTATTTCCTCTGTATCTGGATTAATATAGCCATATATATACTCTGGGAAAATATATCCTGGATGTTGTATATCTGCCTCTGGGAAGTCTGAACCCCATATTGGTTCTTCTGAATTTTTATTTAATGCTTTTTTAGGTAGCATTATTATCATTTTATGGTCTGGTGACATAAGCTCCATAAAAGATTTATCTTCTTCAAAAGTACCATGCGCTGTTCTATCTAAAGTATTAATACAATCCATTCCTTGGATTGAAGAATGTAATCCCTCTTTATAAATATTATCTCTAATTGCCATAGTCTCATCTTTTGCTCTAAAGTGATATGACGCATTTATATAGTGTATAACTAAAAATCTATCTTTATCTTCATATAATTCTTCTAGCTTTTTACCATATTCTTGTTTGTAGCATCCATCTTCGCGTAAATAATCTCTTCCTACTGATAATATATCTATCATTTCGCCTTTTTCTAATAATTCTAAATCCTTTTTACCAGATTTTCTTAAACCTTCGAACAAAAATCTTCTAGGTATTTTATATTTTCCTTCTTCTACTTCTTTGGGTGAATTTAATTCTTCTAATATCTTTTTTGCAGTATTAATAGTTATATTTATTGTAAATTCATTTGTATTATTTCTTTCCTTGGCTTCTTCTAATTTTTGAATCATTTTTTCTATATATTGCATATATAATTCTGATTCATTAGAATTATCATATTCTATATATTGCATATTTCTATTAATCAAATCCTTCATAAATTCTGGATTTTTAGTTAGCTCTGTTTTTTCATTAACTAACATATGTATTGCTACGTCTGTATTTTCCATTTTCTCAAGTTGACCCTTTGCTCTTTCTGGATTTAATGTTTGCTCATCTAAATCTAATTTTCTCTTTTCTGACCTAAGGTTTGTCATTTTTTCATTTAATTTTGTTAATTCTTTACTATTACTAGCTGAAGCCTTTAGTTCTTGCTTATATTTTTTAGAAAAAGTTTTCATAAAAAATTCAATTATTGGATTTCTTTTTCTATAGACAGAAAGACTTCGATTTTCTTGATTTAAACTTATGATATCTGCCTTAGTTTGTTGCATTTCCGCTTCTAACTCTGCTTTTCTTTTTTGCAAGGCTTCGCTTTTTTGAATTATTTGTATTAATTCTTTCTTTGAATTTTCTAATACTTCGTTTAGCATAAGGATTCTCCTTGGTATATTTTTAATAATTATACCATTAATATTTTTTTTGTGATATATTTTTACAAAATTATTTTTAAATTTTTCTTTTTATACATAAAGCATCTACATATTTATATATAAAGAAAAACGGTACAAGTTAAACTTGCACCGTTCGTTAGAATTGTTACTCGCTTTTAGAATATGTGTAGTGACACTCAATATATGTTACAGCAAAAAATGTTACTGGAAATTTCACCATTTCTGCCCAATTTTCCACTTCAAACAATACTCCTATGAAAAAAGCAAAAATAAAATAGGCCCCGACTATTGTAATAATACTATCTATTATAATCATCTTCATGCTAGTTTTATTTTTTTCTGTTAATTTTGTCTTAAAATTAATAATCTTAGCCTGACCCTGCTGTGTTTCATCGGAATATATTTTATAGTTAAAAATTATATTAGCTGTAATATTAGATACACTACATAAAATAGATATGATTAACCAATTTTTATTTTCGTACCATAGCTTTAGTATTACAGCTGAGATTAAAAAAGCATACACCGCATAAAGTATTAACCGAGCTACATTCTTTAAATTTTCTTTCATTTCTTAATCCTCCTAAATTCTAGAATTCATTTTTATACCATTATTTCTATGATATAACTTACTTGTAAAACATACTTTTGCAATAATAGCACATTAGTACTTACATTTCAATAAGAAAATCATTTATATATAAGAAAAGATACATAGCAACTTTCTATGTATCTTTTCTTAATTTATTTAGCATATTTTTCAAATATATCATAAAACTCTTTGTTTACCTTCTTTAAAGATATTGGTCTCATATTAGAATTTGTAAAACAATGTTTAGTTTCACCTATTCCTAAAACTTTTCCTGTTTCTTTATTTCTAATTTCATATTTCATACCTAATTTTATACCATCAAATTCAGATATATCTACTTTTACAACTATTATATCTCCAAACTTCGCAGGATACTTATATTTGTAATTAACTTCTAAAACTGGAATCATTATTCCATTATCTTCTATTTTTTTGTATGGTAACCCCATTTTATCTAATAAATATATCCTTGCTTCTTCCATATACCTTATATAATTTGAATGATGAACAACATTCATTCCGTCTAATTCATAATAATTTATTCCTCTTTCAAATTCCATTATTTCTCCTCCTTCGGGATTTAGGGACGTTCCTTTTTTCACTATAATAAATTCCAAAGCATTCCATCACTTACTTCTTTAGAATTATGACCTAAAACATCTAATAGTTTATATGCGAATAGCATTGCTGTTGCAGGTCCTCTACTTGTTATAATATTTCCATCTACTTCTACTAAATTTTCGGTGTAATTTGCTTTCTTTAATAAATCTTCGAATCCTTTACCTGGATATGATGTTATATTTTTTCCTTCTTCTATATTTGCTTTAGATAAAACAATAGCTGGTGATGCACATATTGCACCAATATATTTGTTACTATCTTTACTAAATTCTCTTAAAGTTTCTATTAACAATTTATCTTCAGCTAGATTATATGCTCCTGGCAAACCACCTGGTAATACAATCATATCATAATCTTTAATAGATTCATCTATTACTTTATCTGCTAATATTTCTATATTGTGCGAACTTTTTATTTCTCTTCCATTAACACTTACAATATCACATTTGATATTTGCTCTTCTCATAACATCTACTACGGTAAGAGCTTCAATCTCTTCAGTTCCATCAGCAATCATTACAGCTACTTTTTTCATAATCTTCCCTTCCTTTCTCTTTATTAATATATCATATCTTTTAAAAGTTTAACAATATTCTGTTTTGAACAATTACTATATAATTTTCCATTTATTTGTACATTTGGAGCAAAACCACACTTTTTAAAACAATTTTTTGTGTCTAATGTAATTTTTCCATCTTTACTTGTATGGCCTTCTTTTACATTAAATTCTTTTTCAATTTCTTTTATTATATCTAATGAACCTTTCTTTAAACAGTTTGGCCCTTTACATACAATTACTATATTTTCACCTTGTTTTTCTAGTTTAATATTTTTCTTATATTTTAAAAGCACCATTATCTCTTTTTCAGAAATATCTAGATAGTTAGCAATTTCTATAATATCATTCCTAGATACAAATCCATTCATCTCTTGAAGTTCATCTAGAATTGGATTTAGGCTTTCTTTAGTTTTTGTATATGCTTCAATAACTTCTTTATTTGTCATATTATTTACTTCCTTCCATATACATATATTAGAGGTGTATTATGAAATTTCTTTTTAATTACATTAAAGGTATCCTTATTGGCGCTGGCGCAATAATACCTGGTATAAGCAGTGGGGTATTATGTGTTATTTTTGGTATTTACGAAACTCTTTTAAATAGTATATTAAACTTTTTTAAAGATTGGAAGACTAATATTAAATTTCTTACTCCTTTTATATTAGGTGGTCTCACTGGAATAATTATCTTTAGCAATATTATTCTCTTTTTATTCGAAAGATATCCAGAAATTACATCATTTACCTTTATTGGTCTTATCTTAGGCTGTATTCCTTCTATCTTTAAAATTTGTAATTCTAAAGAAAAATTCAAATTACGATATATCATATTTTTTATAGTATCATTTATTATTGCTATTTTATTGCTTTTATTAGAAAATAAAATGTCTAGTAATGTTGGAATATATTATGGTGATAACTATAGTTTTGAATTTTTAATACTAGCTGGCTTTTTAATGAGTATTGGCGTTGTGGTTCCTGGAGTTAGTAGCACTGTTATTTTAATGCTACTTGGAGTTTATGAAACATATCTTTATGCAGTATCTATAATGAATATGAGAATATTACTTCCTATGGGAATTGGTTTGCTTATTGGTGGATTCTTATGTATGAAATTAATACAATTTTTACTTAATAAATATCATTCACAAACATATTATTCTATATTAGGATTTGTTTTGGGTTCTGTGTTCATTCTTTTTCCTAACATAAGTTTTAATACAACTGGAATATTATCTATATTATCTTGTTTAATTGGATTAATAATTTCTTCATCATTTTCTAAAAAATAATGCACAAAAGGGACATTCTTTCTTTTTAAGAGTGTCCCCTTTTGTTTTCTTCTCGATAGAATAGGGATTTTTAAATTTCCCCTATTCTCTCTCTGTATCATCTTTTCCTTCTGGTAAAGCTCTTACTTCTGTCTCCATAAGTTTTAAAACTCTTCTACCTAAAAACGGTATCTTACCTATTTTGCGTACAATAAAATTTTTTAATCTTCCATGTGTTTCATATAATTTATCATATTTTTGTTGTAAATTTTCTTTTTCTTCTTGTTTTTTTTCTAATGCACCTGATAATTCTTCATTTTCTTTTTTCTCTTCTTCTAATTTCTTTGATAATCTTCTAATCTCATTTTCATATTTTTCTCTTAATAAAGCTTCATTTCTATCTGCTTGTTCTTTGTGCTCTTTTGCGGTATCTAATACAATCTCTTCAACATCTTTTTCTGTATACTTTAATTGCTGATTATTTTCTATATGCTTAGCAATAACTGTACTTGTTAATAATTGTTCCTCTGCTAGAAAATCAAGAATGTTTTTTTTAGGTGGTTCTTTTTGAAATTCTTCTACTACATCTTGATATACATTTTCACCTTTTATTACAATGTCTAAACTATCATCTCCTGCATCAAAACATAAATCCAGATAATTTTCTCCTTTTTGGGTAATATTATTTAATCTTCCTAAAATATCACTATTTTTTAATGAAACATTTACATATATATAAGGTGTTTCCTCTTCTTTTGTTCTTACTCCACCACATGCTTTGGTTTCTATCCCATTTTTCCATAATGTCATCAAAGCATTTTTTAAATCTATATTACCTTCAGAAATACTTTCTGCCATATGTTCCTGCTCTTCTGGTGGTAAAGATATAATATATTCTGGTTTCATCATGTAGAATTTTCCTAACTTTCCTGTAATCTTTTTATTTAATAGTCCTTCTAACTCAGTTAATCCATTTTCATCATCCTCATATAGAGAATGCGTTTTCTTTTCCTGAATTAATGTATCTATAATTGCTTCTATACTATATTTCTCGAATATCTTTTCTAATTCATCTCCACCAATTAATGCTAATAACTCTTTTGCATCAGCTTTTTCAGCTCTAATTTCATCAACCTTTTTAAAAATAGCTTCTTCATCTAATTTAATCATATGTATACCCCTTATAAAACTTTTCTTCTATAGGGATTTAAGGAACGTCCCCCAATCCCTATTTTTTTCTTCTTAATATCCAACCTTCTTTTACTTCTATTGGTAATTGCATCTTTACTTTTTGGTCTTTTACTCCTGGATTTATAGTTTCTATTTCTTCGTCTGTTTCATAATCCCATAATTTTTCTATTGCAAATTTTACTACTTCTATTTTTCCCGGAATTATAATTTCCATTTCGTCACCAACAGATAATTTATTCTTTATTTCTACAGATGTTTTTCCATTAACTGTTTCTACTACTTTTCCTCCAAATTCAAAATTTTGATTATATTGTTTTCCTTCATATTCTTGGAAATCTTTATTGTTTCTGTCATTAAAATAGAAAGTTGTTAATCCTCTTGTTTTAGTTTTTTCAAGTTCTTGCATGTATTTATCTGCATTATAATTTTTAGGATCTTTTACGTAATCATCTATTGCTGTTCTATATGTATTTACTATTGTGGCTAAATAATATTCTGTTTTTAATCTTCCTTCTATTTTTAAACTATCAAGTCCCATATCTACAATTTCTGGTATTTCGTGTATTAAGCATAAGTCTTTTGATGAAAAGATATATGTTCCTTTTTCATCTGTTTCTACAGGCATTAAATTTCCTGGATTATTTGCCTCTTCTACATATAAATTATATGCCCATCTACAACTTTGTGCACAATCTCCTAAGTTTGCACTTCTACAAGCCAAGAAATCACTTAAGAAACATCTTCCTGAATAACCAAAGCATATTGCACCATGTGCAAACATTTCTACTTCTAAATCTTCTGGTTTGTTTTGCATCATATATTTTATTTGTTCTTTGTTTAATTCTCTGGCTAAAATTACTCTTTTTGCCCCATTCTTATACCAAAACTTAGCTGATTCTAAGCTTACTACATTTGCTTGTGTACTTATATGAATATCTACATTTGGTGCATATTCTTTTACAGTTTCCACAACTCCACCATCTGCAACGATTATTCCATCTGCCTTCATGTCTTGTAACATTTTTGCTTGTTTTCTTATTTCTTCATAGTTAGTATCCCATGCAAATATATTAAGTGCAACATGTACTCTTTTTCCTATATTATGTGCATATTCAATTGTTTTTGCTAATGCCTCATCATTCATTTCTGCTCTTGTTCTTAAAGATAGTGATGACGTACCACAATACACTGCATCTGCCCCATATCTGAATGCTGTTTTTGCCTTTTCGTATGACCCTGCTGGTGCTAATAATTCTGGCTTTTTCATTATATATTCCTCCTATTATTTTTTCTTCATCTTATTTAAAATTTCTTTTTCTTCTTTACTTACTCTATATGATTCTCTTGCTTTTTGTAATGCTTTATTATATGTAAATTTATTTAAATTACAATTTTTTAAATATTTCATCGTTTGTTTTGGAAATTTTATGTACATTTCTGCCACAAGCCATGCTATTCCCATTTCGACATAATATTCTTCACTTTTGATATTATCTATGACTTCAAAAATTTTGTCTATATATTCTTCTTTTACATAATGGTCTAATAACATTACAATAGCAAACCTTATTTCATATTCTTTGTTAGATTTAAAATATTTACTTATAATTTTCCAAAAGAATTGTTGATTTTTGTCTGCATCTTTTAGACCGGCACAAAAACTATCGCAAACTGCCCAACAATTTATTTTTGGTACAAAATTAATTATATATTCTTTCTTTTTTTCTAATTCTATTTTTAAATTTGCAATTACCAATGCTTGTAATAAAAGTTCTTCATAATATTCCTCTGCTGGTTGTTTTAAATATTCTGCTGGATTATCTTTAATAATTTCTTTTGCCAGTTTTCTTACCTTTGGAATACTAACTCCAAGCATTTCTGTATCCATTCCTGGGCATAGTCCAGAGTGAAATTCTTTATATTTGGCATCACTTAGTTCTATTAATTTTTTTCTAATTTCTTCATTATTCATATATACGCCCTTCTACAGGGATTTTATGACCGTCCCCAAATCCCTAGGACCGTCCCAAAAATCCCTATTCTAATTCAAAAAAGTCTTTTAATATACCTTTATTAACATTATTAGCAAATACTTCTCGTATAACTAAGAATATAATTGGTCCTAATAATAAACCTATTACACCAAACAATTTAAATCCTGTATACATTCCAAGTAATGTAAATATTGGATGCATTCCCATTTGTTTGCTTACAAATTTTGGCTCTAAGAATTGTTTTATAACAGACCATACAAGCCATAAAACAAACACAGCAATTCCTGCAGGTGCATTTCCTTGTATTAATAATACTACCGTCCAAGGAACCATAACAAAACCTGCACCAAATAGTGGTAGCAAATCTACAAATCCTATTAAGATAGACATTATTGCGACATACTCTATATTAAATCCACATAAATTTAGAATATTTAATCCAATAGTAATTAATATAAAGCATAATAATGACAATCTTGCTTCTGCTTTTATATAATTCCAGATTATTTTTAATGATTTTACTACTATTTCATTTGCTTTTTCAAGCCATTTCTTTGGAATTTGTTGTTTTAATAATTTCTTAACATAGTCTCTATCATAACACATAAATATTATAGCAAGAATTGTTATGATTGTATATGTAACAGCTCCTGGTACTTGTCCTGCAAAATTTATTACTCCTGTTGCAAAACTATACACTATATTTTTTACAACATCTATAATACTACCTAAAGAATCTTGTACAGTAGAAATCCAATCTTGAGGTATAACTATTTCTCCACTAGTAAAATTATTTATAAGTTCCATTCCCCAATTATATACGCCATCCATTGATGAATTTAGATTATTAAGTAATACTTTTGATTCTGATATTATTGCAGAAACCAATACTGCAAGTAAAGAACCAATTATGACAACAACTAATATTAAAGAAATGGTAGCTGAGGCCTTTCTTTTAAGTTTACATTTATTCATAAAAAATTTTATTAATGGCTCTATCATTGTTGCAATTAAAAATGCAATTATAAACGGTACATAAAACATCGCAAATTTATATGCCAAGTATAATAAAACTAAAGTAAATATTAATACCCCTGTTTTAAATAATATTCTAGAATAATATTTTTTCTTTTCTTCGTTCATACTATTTATTTCCTTCCTCTAAAGCTCTATTTAATATATATTTTAATCTTTCGTCTTGTTTTGTTAAATATAAGTATCCAATTAGCCCTTCAAACGCTGTTGCATATGCATATTCTGCTGGTGTAGCATTTTTGGCTATATGATGGTTTTGTGTGTTTCTTGCTCTTCGAACTATGTTTTTCTCCTCTTCTGTCAATTCCTCTTCTATTGCTTTTAAAATTTTAGCTTGTCCAGCTGCTTTAACAAATTTGATTGCACTAACATGTAATTTATGTACTTTTTCATTCGAATTATTTACTAAATTTGTTCTAATAAATAATTCATAAACACTGTCGCCTACATATGCCCATACTAATGGATTTAAAAAATTAACTTCTTGTTCGTCTCTTTTCCTTCCTATTAATTCTTCCATTTATACTCCTCTATCCCAATCATCATCGATTTCTGTTTTCTTTCTTAAATATGGTTCATAAGATATATACTCTTTACCCTTATCTTTAATCCAATATCCAAACTTTCCAACTACTTTAATTGGCTCTTCTAAAGGTTCAAATTTTAGGTTCTTAGTATTAACAGCTTTTGCACCTTTTGCTAATGATGTAGTAATATGTGGCATACTTAATACTTCTGGATTTTTATAATAGAAATTAATATAGTATTTTTTAAGGTAATTTGGTAATTTAACTTCAAATCCACTATTATTTCCATCATTTCCATAACCTATAAGATATACTTCAAAATCTTTCCCAACTATATCATCAAATATTTCATTTTCTGACGGATGATATTTGAATGTACAATGTAATTCATTAATATCCCTTTCCAACGAATTTTCTTCTAATGAATGTATTAATTTACACGTTTCTTCTCCAAAAAAAATTCCTTCATAACTTAACATTTTTCTTCTCCTAAAATATTTTTATTTTACCTTTTCCAATGTTATTCTTCCTAATTTTCCACTTCTAAAATCTTCTAATATTATATTTGCAGTTTTAACATCATCTATATTTCCACCAGAAACAACTGCTCCACGTAATCTTCCTATTTGTAACATTATATCATATATTATTTCATTTTCTGGTCTAGTTTGATTTTCTAATGAATCTATTATTTCTTGTTTGCTTAAATTATATCTTGATACTAATTTATCTATTTCATTTTCTAACATATACTTTAGAAAATAGAATGCAACATCTGTCTTTTCTATTACATCATCTTTTATTGTTCCTGTATATGCTAAATTAAGTGCTACTTCATCACTTTCAAATTTTGGCCATAAAACTCCTGGCGTATCTAAAAGTTCTATGCTATTACTAATTTTTATCCATTGCTTTTTCCTTGTAACACCTGGTTTATTACCTACCTCTAAAGAATTTTTATTAGCTAATCTATTTATAAAAGATGATTTTCCTACATTTGGTATTCCTAGTATCATTATTCTAATTTTTCTACCACTTCTTCCTTTTTCTTCTCTTTTATCTAATTCATCTTTCATAATTAGCTCTGCTTGTTTTATTACATCTTTTATTCCTTTTCCACTATTGGCATCTGTAATTACTGCTGGAATTCTTTGTGCTTTAAAATACTCTACCCATTTTATTGTTTCTTTTTCTTCAGCTAAATCGCTTTTGTTTAATACAATTATTTTCTTTTTTCCTTGTACTAGTGTATTTATATCTGGATTTCTACTAGATATTGGTATTCTGCTATCTAATAGTTCTACTACTACATCTATTAGTTTTAAATCTTCTTGTATTTGTCTTTTAGTTTTTGCCATATGCCCTGGATACCAGTTAATGTTCAAATTTATCACTTCCTTTATTTAGTATTTTATAATTAAAATCTTCATCATTTTTAAGTCGTTATTTTTGCAAATATCTATTATCTTTTTTACCAATTACTCTATTTTCATAAGATATTAATTCTCCTTATTTTCTTTTATATTAATTATGTTTTACATCTATCTTATTACAAAATATCCTAAAAAGTGGACATCTTTGCGACAATATTATATTCTATTTTACATAAAAAAGCAAGCTATCTTAACTAGCTTGCTTTGTAATATTATAATGTTCTATAATTGTTTTTATCTGCTCTATCATCTAATTTTCTATCATACTGTTCATTTTTGTAAAACCAATCTGTTTTCTTATCTGTAGGATGTGCTGATCTATTCTTATCTACTAAAATATTTAAACATGCAAATAGTGCAACTGCAATACCTATTGTAGATGCTAATATTGTATCATAAGTATAAATATCAACTCCTGCATCAGCTGTTGCAACAGTCATAATTGCATTAAATAACTGTGGTCCAAAATAACCAGCATATACTAATAAATAAATTATTCCAGCTATTAAATTCCTTTTATAAACAAATACAAGTAATATTAAAACCACGAATAGTAAAACTACTTCTGTTGTAAAATCTTGTACTGGAAATCCTAAATCCTTTCCTGTTGCAGTTGTATACGCAAGTACTACTCTAAATACCCAAAATAGCCCTGCAAAAAGCAATGATAGCATTGAACTTAATTGTTTCATTTGTAAATTCCCCCTTGTTTCTTATGTTAAATTAAAAAATATTATTAACATTCCTACACAAAATAAGACCATTCCAATAGTTTTTACTGCTAAAGTTCCACTGTTTTGGTCTCCAAAACTAAATCTTTCCCTTACAATTTTTCGAGCATTATATATTAAAACAACAGCTGCTAATGATATTAATGCTCCTACAATTGATAATATAATTTTTACATCCATTTTTTACATCCTTTTTTATATTTTCATTATATCTTTATTTTATTTATTTTCTTTATAAAAGTCAATAAATTACTATCTAATTCTTCATATTTTGCATAAATTACCAAGAGCCCACAGGATATTTAACATATCCTGTAGGCTCTTAGTATTATTTTTGGAAGTCGCTAGCTGATAGTTGCCGCAAACTCAACCAGTTCGGACTCTGAAGAAAAAGCTACCAAAATTGTATTATGCAATTCTTTTTTTCTTTTTGCCTTTTCTTCCGGTCTTTTCGCTTCAGTAACTACTACATCCTCACTTGCCAGCTTTTCTACTGCCTCTGCGATTGTTTTCCCTCTCTTTATTTCAAACAGGATTGAGATAATATCCTGTTCAATCATTGTAGGGATTTTCATCTTATGGACAGCCTCTGCCACATTCCCAAAGATGATTTTCTTTTCGTATAAATCCGTGGCTTCTGCCAAGACTTCAGGAAGGATTTCTATTATGTTATCCTCTCCATTCTCAGCTTCCGGCAACTTTTGTGTCACTACTTGAAGAATCTCGTCATATGCATCATCAACTGAAATATCAAACACAAAGTGTTTGCACGCCCACTCAACGAGTTCGTCGATTGTCAATCTTTTGTCTTCAAGATGTTTATACACCACATCCTGAAGCAGAATATAGCCCGGCATTCCTGTCATTCTTACTCCATACAACTGACGTAATATGATGCTCACTGCTGAGTAGCGACTCCGTTTCTCTTTTAAATTTTTTTCATTTGTTTCTTTAGACATATATTGCCCCTTTCTTTAGCGCTTCTTGCATTATGCAAGAATTAAATATTGTTTCTGGTTCCACTTTATATTGTATCATATTTACATAATATTGTAAATATGCCTATTATTATAATAAAATGTGCGGAGCACGGTATACTACCGCGCTCCGCTGTTTACAGCTTCTTATTGCTCTTCAAGAAGCTTTGCTTTTTCTTCGTCAGTTAAAGAATCCCACTCTTTTTCAGATTTTTCCGGATCTACTTCATAAATTTTGTTTGTATCATCTTCCGATACTCCCTCTTCAGCAGACTGCTCGTCTTTCTGTTGCTGTTCTTCCGATTTTTCCTGTGTAAAATCTAAATTGTCAAATTTAGATACATTCACAGTTCCATTACTATCGTCAATATAGGAAATTTTTACATTATCTCCCTCTCTTGTAATTGGAAGTTCACTCGAAAGCTTACTCGCTGCTACATATAGCTTTGTGGTATCCCCGTTTATAATCATATAATAAACGGTATTTCCACCAGAAATGTTCGCAGAGATTCGCGTTACAGTTCCTTCCACACTATAGCTATATGCTTCTTCACTGCCTATTACAGCATCATTACCATTTGCCAGCATAGCGTCTATATATGCTTGCTGAACTTGATCAATACTTTCGCCAGTAGCAACTATCGAATAATTCTCGATGTTTACCATGGCATAGGCTTTAATCAACCCAGATTTATCTTTTAAAGTCATAAAATAGGTTGGTATTCCCTGTACGTTAATTGGTACAGGAAGAGTAGCATTATAGCCTTTCTCCTGGATTTTTCCTTCGGCACTTGCCTGTGCAGATTCTTCTGTTGCTCCTGCCATCTGGAAAAATTTCGCTTCTTTGGTTCTCGTGTTTACCATCATAAATCCGGTTGTGGCATCATCATTTCCAACAGATGTCATACCAGTATAGTAGTAACACTCTCCGTTATTATAAACGGTAAGAAGCCCTGGCGTTTTGTTTATAACACCGTTCTTTCCAAAAATGGAGTTCCAAAATCCCTTTCCATAGTCACCATAATTATCGATTTGGTTATCGATAAATTCCTCTGGCTGAATTTTATCAATCCAATCTGGTGCTTCGTCTATAGAGTATAATTCACATTCGCCAGTTTGTGCATCGCAAACTAATACTCCATTTGCTTCTGGAAGTCCCCAAAAAGCTGTGTTTTCGTAAGTTGTAACTGTCCAGTATGGGCGACCTGATTCATCAAGCTCAAATGACATATCTGTAAGACCTGTTGTCCTATAACCAGAATTTCTAATATGTCTTAAAAGCTTATCTCCAAAACAAGCAGTTTCCAAGTACCGAAGCTTAATTTCTTTTCCATCAAGCTCTTGCACTAACTGCACATCATCAGGATCAGTCGCGCTTACAGTAATATAACCAGGCGTGGTTTTATTATCAAAATATTTCCACATTCCACTATGCTCTAAAGGTGCTACAAAAGTAAGTTTACCATCTACTTGTTGCAAGGTAAACTCTCCAACATCCACAATAGAACCAAGTCCTGGTTCTTCACCTAGCTTTTTCTCTGCCTGCTTTAAGGCTAAATCAGCGTCAACAGTTGGAATTTGGGTATTGTCAATAGGAACAATACTATCTGTAAAAGAACTTTCTTCTACTTCTCCCAATTGTTGATAAGCATTATTAGCCTGAAACAAGGGCGTTCCAGCAACCAGTCCGATAACATTTGCTAATACTACAATTACTCCAACAACTACTACTGGAACAATAGTAGTATCATCACAGTACAGAATCACTCCGATTATTAATAATTCTACTATGACCAATGAAGACCAAAAAAGTGAGCCTCCAAAATAGCCAAGCGAAATATTGGTTCCAAACCAATAGCCTGCAAATGCCCATATAATGAGCGGAATTAATAATGTTAACCATGGTGCAAATCTTTTCATAATGTTTTTCTCCTCTTGAATCTATTAACGAGTTACAAAGCAATTTTCTTGAATAAAAAGCCTCCTTTCTTATAGTTACTATACTATAAGATTTTATAGTATATACAATTTATTATACCACAAAACTAGCCCTATATCAATCTAATACGGGCTAGTCAATTCATTATATTTCTACTCTATTTTTAAATTTTTCTTCTATTAATAATCGTAATTCTTTATTCTTTTCTAACTCTAATTTAGGGTCTTCTTCTGTTATTTTTATAGCTAATGCTTGAACTTGCTTTAACACAGGCATATCTTCAAAAAGATTTGCAATCTTAAATTCTGGAAGCCCATGTTGTCTTGTTCCAAAAAATTCTCCACTACCACGAAGCTCTAAGTCTTTTTCCGAAATTATAAATCCATCATTTGTATCTGTCATTACCTTCATTCTTTTTCTAATAACATCTGAATTTCCTTGGTATTTTAAAATACAATAAGACTGGTATTCGCCTCTTCCAACTCTTCCTCTTAACTGATGTAATTGTGCTAAGCCAAATCTTTCGGCATTTTCAACAACCATTAAACTTGCATTAGGAACATTTACACCAACCTCGATTACAGTAGTAGAAATTAGAATATCAATATCACCATTTTTAAATTTTTCCATAATTTCATCTTTTTCTTTATTTTTCATTTTTCCATGCAAATATTCTACTCTGTAATCTTTAAACACTTCATTTTTATACTTTTCTGCCAAAGCTGTTACAGATTTTAAATTCATCTCTTCATTTTCTTCTACTAATGGACATACAATATATGCTTGTCTACCTTCATCAACTTGTTTTTTTATAAAGTTGTTTACTCTTTCTTCCATTCCTTTTGTAACTGCAAATGTATCAATTTTCTTTCTGTTTGGAGGTAATTCATCAATTATAGATATATCCAAATCGCCATATAAAATCAAAGCTAGCGTTCTAGGAATAGGAGTTGCTGTCATAACTAATACATCTGGATTTTGACCCTTTTCTACTATTGTAGTACGTTGCTTTACCCCAAACCTGTGTTGCTCATCTGTTACTACAAAGCCTAAATTTTTAAACACAACATTTTCTTCTAATAATGCATGTGTACCTATTAATATATCTATTTCACCATTTCTTAATCTTTCTAAAATCTCTTCCTTTTTCTTTTTAGTTATACTCGATATTAAAAGTTCACATCTAATTCCAAACTGGTCTAGTATCTCTTTAAAGCTCTCCAAATGTTGACTTGCGAGAATTGCTGTTGGCGCCATAATTGCAACTTGATATCCACATTTAACAGCTTTATATGATGCGATAATTGAAACTGCTGTTTTTCCAGAACCAACATCGCCTTGCAATAATCTATTCATGTTTTTATTGCTTTCCATATCTTTATCTATTTCCTCTAAAACTCTTAATTGAGCTTTAGTTAATTTAAATGGAAGAGCATTAATTACGTCTGACATCTTTACATTTTTATCAAACTGAATACCATTAGTATCTGCTTCATATTTGTTCTTCAAATTTAATAGAGCAAGTTGCATGCCCAATAATTCTTCAAATACTAGCCTTTTTCTTGCCTTTTCAAATTCATCAAAATTCTCTGGAAAGTGTATTTTATGGATAGACTCATTTATTCCTAACAATTTATATTCATCTAAAATGTATTTTGGTAATGTTTCTGGTAATGAATTATTAACTAATGTAATTGCATTTTCTATTATTCCTCTTAACACATTTTGAGATAAATTGTATGTTAGTGGATATATAGGTATTATTTTTCCTGTATTTTTATTTTTAGTTTCTTCGTCAAAAACAGGTGATACCATTTCTATCCTATTTTGAATTCTTTTTACTTTACCAAAAAAGTGATAAATTTCTCCAACCTTAAATTTATTCTTTAAATAGCTTTGGTTATACCATGTAATTAAACATCTTCCTGTTTCATCTTCTACTATAAGTTTATATATAACCATTTTCCTATTTCTTATTCTTGTTTCATTCATCCTAGCAACTGGTATCGCTGCAATTAGAGCTTCCTCACCATCTACTAAATCTTCTATCTTTACAGGTTTACTTCTATCTTCATAATCTCTTGGATAGTATGTAATTAAATCTTTTAAAGTAAAAATATTTAGATTATTTAGAAGCTTTACCCTATTAGGACCAACACCTTTTATATATTGTACTTCTTTGCTTAACTCAGCCATTTTTACCTCCTAATTGAAGCGTAATTTTGTATATTATATACTATTTTTTATAAAAAGTCTTGTTTTTTTTGTTATTATATGGTAAGATTATAAACAGTCAATTTATTATCTTAATAGGAGGTGCAATAAATCATGGCAAAATGTGCAATTTGTGAAAAAACATTATCTCATGGAAACAAACTTAGCATAACACGTTCTCACGTTAGTAATAGAGCTTCAAGAACTTGGAAACCAAATTTAAGAACTGTAAAAACTATAGTAGATGGTCAACCAAAGAAAATTAAAGTATGTGCAAAATGTTTACGTTCTGGAAAAGTTAAAAGAGCTTAGTTTATATACTATTTGTGGGTTATTATAAAATAACCCTTTTTTCATGATATATATTACCAATATTAAAAATATCGTCAGAGCAATCTGGCGATATTTTTATGTATTAATCCTTAATCCTAAATATCAATTTTACAAATCCTCTTAAAAATTTTGGAACTTTCTTTACAACAATTGTCATTCCTATCTCCTCCTTTTCAATTGTTTTCTATATTTATAGTTGTTAATTAGAAAGCCATATAATTCCAACTATAATAATTGCAACACCTATTACAAAAAGCCATCCCGCAAAAGGAAGTAATAATACTAATAATATTCCAATTCCTAAACCTATTAATATTACAGCCAAAGTCTTTTTCAATATTTTACACATAAAGTATTACCTCCTTTTTTTATATATAATATGAAAAAATAATTATTCATGTGATTACTTTATGTTGATAAATAATTATGATATAATTTGTCATAAAGGAGGGGAATTATGAGAAAAAAAGATGCTATAGAATTAGTACAAATTTTAAAAAATACATATCCTGATGCAACTTGTAGTTTGGATTTTAAAACACCTTTTCAAATAGTAATTGCTGTAATGTTATCAGCACAATGTACAGATGAAAGAGTTAATTTAACTACACCAGCATTGTTTAAAAAATATCCAACAATTGAAGCTTTTGCCAATTGTGATATACACGAATTAGAAGAGATAATTCATCCTTGTGGATTTTACAAAAATAAAGCTAAAAATGCACGTGCATGTGCTAATAAAATTCTGAATGATTTTAATGGAATTGTTCCTAATACTATGGAAGAACTTATAACTCTTCCAGGTGTTGGTAGAAAAAGTGCTAATGTAATATTATTAGAAGCTTTTGGTATTGCAAATGGTATTGCTGTAGATACACATGCCAAAAGAATCTCTAATAGGATAGGACTTTCAAATGAAAAGGAACCGACAAAAATCGAACAAGATTTATTAAAAATATTTCCTAAAGAATATTTAAAAGATATTAACCATCTTTTTGTATGGCATGGTAGGAATACTTGTATGGCAAGAAAACCAAATTGTGACACTTGTACAATTAAACAGTTCTGTAAAAAATATAAATCAGAACACAAAATTTAATTTGTATTGACAAACCAAAACTCATAATATATATTTTGATTAAAGTAATTTTAGGAGGTATACCAATGAAAAAATTAAAAAACTTTATAATAACTTTGTTTCTAGTTATTATATTATCAATTAGCACTACATGTTTTGCAGATACAAATGAAACACAAGAAGATGTAACAGCAACACCATATGCAGTAGATTCTTCTGAAAATACAACTACAGTAGTCGATGATGATTTATATTTATATGGAAATGATATTAATATGAATCAAATCGTTGATGGAAATGTTTATATCTTTGGAAAGAATGTTACAATAAATGGAGAAGTTGATGGAGATCTATTTGTTTGCGCAAGTAATGTTACTTTTGGTGAACACTCTTACATAAATTCAAACGCTTATATAGTAGCGGATAAAATAGACTTTAATACTTCAGCAACTTCACTATATGCTGTTTGTAATGAACTTAACATACCTGAAGGCTATGGTCCTTTTAGAGATTTATATGTAATGAGTTCAAAATTGTCTCTTCAAGGTGCTGTAGGAAGAAATGCATATGTATATGCACCAGAATTTATTATCTCTACAGATTCTGTACAAGGTTCTATTACTGGTAAACTAACATATGTTTCTGAAAATGAAGTAGAATTTCCTAGCGGAGCAGTTGGTGGAGAAATTACTCATTTAACTACATCATCTTCATCAAATACAGGAACTACAATTTGGAGCATAGTTATAAATATTGTAAATAGTATATTTGCAGCAAGTTTAGTATATCTACTTTATAGATTTTTCTTAGAGAGCAGTTTAGAAAAAGCTTCTTCTTGTTTATCACACAAATTTGGAAAAGTATTTTTAGCTGGCCTAATTGCTTTAATTGCTATTCCTATTTTATCTATTATACTTATTACCGCACAAATAGGATTTAGTGCTGGATTATTATTGCTAATGTTATATGTATTTATGATTGGAATTTCTCCATACATATTTGCATCAATTTTAGCTAGAAGAATTTATAATAACAAAAAATTCTCTAAAATGCCATTAGAATATTTACTAGCAATATTAATTGCAGTTGTAATCGGTGCTTTAAAAATGATACCTTTTGTAGGAATTGTAGTAACAATATTTATTTCTATTTTAGGATTTGGAATTATTATTTATAATTTATTTTTTAATGGACATAAACATAAAGAAGTAAAAGGTGAAGAAAACGTAGCAAATTAATTGCTACGTTTCTCTATTTATATAAGCTTAGTTTTTTAATTTACTTACAGTTGTTCTATAATTTTCGGTCTTTAATATTCCATTTCCGACAACGGCTATATCTACTCCAGACTCTTTTACTTCATCTATTGTATCAAGATTTATACCACCATCAGCTTCAATATATGTATCTAAATTATGTTGATTTAAGTATTCTTTTAATATTCTAATTTTTCTTAAAGTCTCTGGAATTAAAGCTTGTCCACCTTTACCTGGTTCTACTGTCATCACTAATACTGTATTTATATATGGTAAAAATTCATATATTTCCTTTACTTCTGTATTAGGTTTAATGGCAATACCAACTTTACAATTGTTGTCTTTTACTAATTTAATCATTTCGTAGATTTTTTCTTTATCTTTAATTGCCTCTAAATGAAAAGTTATCATATTTGGCTCAATTGCACTGTATAATTTTATATATGTTTCTACATCTTCTACCATTAAATGAACATCCAATGGTAATGTAGTAATTTGCTTTAATATATTTGAATACTGATTCATTTTATCTACAGTATTTTTTTCTACAAATTTTCCATCCATAACATCTATATGGAAATAATCTATCTTTGCTACCTCTAAATTATAAAATATTTTTGCTGCTTCATCTTCCTTTGCATCTAATATTGATGCTGAAATCTCTACCATTTATGTTCCTCCTTATCTTTTAAATTCTCATATATTTTTATGAAATTTTGATATCTACTTTCTGATATTTCTCCTTTTTGCAATGCATTTTTTATTCCACAATTTTCTTCTTTAATATGTCTACACCCTATATACTCACAATCTTTTATATATTGCTTAAATTCTTTAAAATATTCTGCTAATTTATCGGATTCGATTTCAGAAATATCAAAAGTTGAAAAACCTGGTGTATCTGCAATGTATTCATTTTTTTTAATTTTATATAAAGCAATATTTGTTGTAGTATTTTTACCTTTTTTATTTTTATTACTTATTAATCCAGATTTAGTTAACTCTTTTCCAAAAATACTATTTAGCAAAGTTGATTTTCCGACTCCTGAATTTCCAGCAAATACACTTATATTGTTTTCTAAAATCTTATTTAGGCTAGCTATTCCCTCTTTTTCTTTTGCATTTGTCTCTACCATTGGATAACCTATATTTTTATAAATTTCTTTTATCTCTTCTACCTTTTCCTTGTCTAAGTCTATTTTATTAATTACAATTGCAGCCTTTATACCAACATATTCGGCATATGCTAGTTGTTTATCTAGCATTAATAAATCTGGTTTTGGATTTTTCGCGGATAACACACACACTATTTGGGTTATATTTGAAATTTTAGGTCTTTTAATATAATTATCCCTTTCTTCTATTTTTTCTATTATATTCTCATTCTCGTCAAAATCTACTATATCTCCAACAACTATTCCTTCATCTTTTAATTTACCTCTTGCATTACAAGTATATATTTTTTCATTTGCTTCGATATAATATAAATTTGAAATATTACTTATTATTTTTCCTTGCATTTTTCCTCCCTATTATTTCTTATTGCTATATGTGTTGAAACTATTAATATAATATTTTGTATTACCCCTGCTATTGCCCATGTACTTATACTATATATAAGCCATAAGTACATATTAATTAAACCTGTTTTTCTGATAACATTTTCTCTTCCATCCCAAATTCCTAATAAGTATATTATCGAAGCTATTATTAGTAAAATTGAAAATATTGAATTATATGTTACTATTCCCATAACTATATATAATATAATGAATACAACTAAAATAATATTTCTATTTTGTTTACCTTTTTTATAGCAATTATATTTCTTAATATTGATATTATTATTGTTATGCATCCAGTATACGCTTGTAAAAAAAGATATTGAAGTAAGCTAAAACAATTTGAAATTATTAAGTCTAATAAAATTTTTTCCTTTTGTCTTTTATGATAAGCTACTGCCGAAAAAATTAATCCAATAATTCCAAATATATTTCCTATTATTATATAACTCATTTCATACTCCAAATTATTTTTTGTCCATTATACCATATTTATTTTATTTTTTAAATATTTTTATAAATGGCTGTAGCACAGCCTAAGCTGTGCTACTCCGTTCGAGATAAATCCCTATCGCAAATCTGGTTTGGGTAATCGATGTTTTCTACTACCCCTAAAGACCCAACTAATTACCAATAAGCTTCATAAGACCATACCACATCAATTACGTCTTGTTTACTATATTTATTCTCCTATTCTTTTATATATTTTAAATTAGCTCTTGCTATCTCCCTAGTTTCTTCTTTTATAAGGAACTCTATTTCATCGTCTTTTATTTTTTTATAGATAGTTAACTTTTGTCCCTCTTTACTCTCATTTATATAGTGTATCTCAAAGTCTGTTATCTTATGGCTATCTATAAAATCTGAATTTAATGAATTTATAATATATTTAACATATGATACATTATTTGTATGATAACTAAAATCTATATCTGATGAATGTATTATTTGTTCATATACTTTATCAGCTTCAGTAAATTCTGTGTTTAATCTTAAATATTTTTCTTTGTTTATTCCTTCCTTTATTTGAATATCTGCTGGATAATTAACTGTATTAATTTTTCTGATTTTCCTATCTGTTAAATCTATAACACAAGTTTCTTGATTTGCATAAAACAATACATTATTATCTTTATCTTTAAATTGTGCTTCGGTTTCTACACGAATTGGCTTTATTCCTGTTGTAAAAACGGTTCCTTCAATAAAATCTCTCCATGTTGGATATTTATTAAAATGCACTTTTGTTTTTGTTAGTACCCATATTGCATTATTTTCTCTTTTTAAAATTATATTATCACTTTTTAGGAATCCAAAATACTCTGTCATCATATCTTGTATTAAGTATAACGAATTTAACACACTTAAATTTACTTTTCTGTCACAATCTGAATAACCTATAAAGAATTTCCTTTTATATTCATTTTTCACATTTATCACCTTCTAATTAGTCTTTTTTATATTATCAAAAATAAAATAATTTATCAATATTATATACGACAAAGGAGCAGATTCACACTGCTCCTTTGTCTTGTAATCACAAATTGTCGGTTAATCTTCGCTTTGCTGTAATCTTAAATATTCTTTCATTCCTTCCACTGCTACTTCAACCTCTTCATATGTTGGTTGTAGCACCACTAATTTTTGCAAAAAATCACATTTTCCATTTGCCCATAATTTTAAAGCAATATATCCCGAAATCACAAGCCATACTATTTTTAAAATCAGCCAAGGAATAAATGCTTTACCTACAAGAAATAATGTAGCAAATATAAGTCCTACCGTAAGAACAGTTGAACCACACCGAAATGAAATTGAACTCATATTCATAACTTTTTCTACATCTAATACAGCATTCTTCCCATATTTATCTACATAGTTTAAAACTTTATGTTCCGCTGCATGATATTTAAATGACTGGGTATTGTTCTTATTTTTGTTTTTTTCTATATAAAAGAACAGAACTACCTCCCAAACAAAAAAAGCTACTAATATGACTTCTATATTCGGAATTTTTAATTTTCCAATTATACTAAAAATCACAACATTTACTGCAAAAAAAAGTAGTAAAAGTATTTTAAATTTGAAAATGTCTTCTTGTTTTTCTATATAAGAACTGGTTCTGCTTTCTACTACAACTTTTCCATTACATCGTTTAGCAAAAATTACTTTTCCATTATTAGGATAAAACTCTATCCCATCATTATACGCCCGAGCCTCTGCAATATACATACTTCTACCTCCTAAAATTATTTATTGGTTTGTTTGCAAGTGGTTAATACCAAATTTTTCTTATCTATTCTATCATATTTTTATGTTAATTTCAAATTTTATTGCATTTACTATATATAAAAAAGATAAAGCTAATTGCTTTATCTTTTTTAATTAAATGTATATGTCGTTGCATTATTAAAATTAAATGTTGTAGATCTTCTATAGCTTTCTCCTCTTGAGTTTGTTAATGTTACAACAACTTCTTTTGATCCTTTTCCACTAACTCTTGCTGTTATAGTACGATTTTTATCAACACCTGATTGTTGGAAAGCAGTAGTTCCACCAACAGTAATTGTTATATCAACTGTTTTTGCTATATTACTACTTGTAGTATTTCCTGTTTCTTCCTCATAACCTCCTGTAATTGCTTTTACATCAATTGTAAATGTTGCCTCTTTTGACTCAGAAACCTTATTTACTGTAATTGTAATTGTAGTTCCTTCTTGTACTTCTGTACCAGCATCTTTACTTTGTCTTAATACAACTCCATCATTTTTAGCTTCATCTTCATCATTAACTACATTAACTTTTAATCCAGCTTCTGTTAATAAGTTTCTTGCTTCTTGTTCAGTTTTTCCTACAAGACTTGGAACTTCTACATTTACAATTCCACTACCTTTACTTACAACTAATTTTACAGTACTTCCTTTATTAACAGTTTCGCCATCTTCTATATCTTGACTTAATACGATTCCAGCTTCTACCTTTTCGTCATTTTCTTCGGTTATCTCTGCTACTAGTCCAGCGTCTTTTAATAGTTTTTCTGCTTCTTCTCTTGTTTTACCAACAACATCTGGAACTTCTACTGTTTCTGTACCTTTACTTATAACTACAGAAATTTCACTATGTTCCTTTATTGTATAATTCTCTTGGTATGCTGGATCTTGAGATATTATCTTCCCTTCTTCAACATTCTCATTATATTCTTCTGATTTTACTACTAGCTTTAGCTTTAATTCTTTTACAATTTGTTCTGCCTCATCTTGAGTTTTATTTACTAAATCAGGAATCTGAACATCATTTGGATTTACTAATTCTACTATTCCCATTGTAGCACCAAATGCAACGAAGAATAATATAATTGCTCCTATTACAAAAGATAATGCCTTATGTTTTTTTACAAATTGTATAAACTTATTTGGCTTCTTTCCATTCTTAGGATTATTAGCTTCTTTTGCTTTTCTTTCTGCTTCTGCTATTTCCTGAGTAGAAATTCTTTGTGTCGCAGCTCCTACATTACTACCGATATGTACAAAATTATCATCTGGATTTTTTAAGGCCGCATTCAAATCTTTTAGCATTTCTGTTGCAGATTGATATCTTAAATTGACATCCTTTTGCATTGCTTTCATTATAATATCATTTACGACTTGAGGAATATTATCATTTAACTCTTTTGGCTCAATCGGGTCTTCTTGCATATGTTTTAATGCTACAGATACAGGTGTATCTGCATCAAAAGGAACTCTACCAGTTAACATTTCATACATTACAACACCTAAAGAATATAGGTCAGATTTTGCATCTGTATATCCTCCTCTTGCATGCTCTGGTGAAAAATAATGTACAGAACCTATTGTTGTTCCAAAAGCTGTAATTGTAGAATTTGAGACTGCTTTTGCTATTCCAAAATCTGTAACTTTTGCTATTCCATCCTCTGTTATTATAATATTATGTGGCTTTATATCTCTATGAACAATATTATTTTTATGGGCTGTTTCTAATGCTGATGCAATTTGAGTTACTACGTTTAAAGACCATTTCCAAGGTAAAGGTCCATTTTCCTCTGTTATTATTTCTTTTAAAGTTTTACCTTTAATTAATTCCATTACAATATAATATAAGCTACCTTCATTACCTACATCAAATATAGATACAATGTTTGGATGTGTAAGACTTGCTGCTGATTGTGCTTCTATTCTAAATCTCTTTATAAACTCTTCATCTGTAGTAAATTCGTCTCTTAATATTTTTACTGCTACATATCTATTCAAAACACGGTCCTTGCTTTTATAAACCGTTGCCATTCCACCATTTCCTATTTTCTCTATTATCTCGTATCTGTTACCTAATATTTTCCCCTCTAGGTCCATTCTTCCATCTCTCCTTAATCATTATATACAATAACAACCGTTATGTTATCATATCCTCCTCTATTGTTTGCTAATTCGACCAACTTCGTAGTAGCATTTTCTACATCATTTGTTACTAAATCGTAAATTTCTTGGTTTGTTACCATGTTTGTTAACCCATCTGATGTTAATACAAGCTTATCTCCTTTAAGAAAACCTTTAGTTGTTACATCTGGTTCTACATAAGGAGTGCATCCTAAAGCTTTCATAAGCATATTCTTTTTAGGATGATTTTCTGCTTCCTCTCTTGTTATTGTTCCTTCTTTTACTAACTTTTCAACATAACTATGGTCTGTTGTTAATTTTCTTATAATATTTTTTCTGACTCTGTATATTCTACTATCTCCAACATGACCTATATATATTTTATTCCCATACCCTAAAACTAATTCCAAAGTTGTACCCATTCCTTCTAATTCTGGTACTTCTTTTGATTTTTCGAATACTACCATATTAGCATATTCCATACTACTTCTTACTAGTTCTTCAATATTTATTCTATCATGTGGTATCGTATTAAAATTATTGGTTAGATATTTCCTCGCAGAATCTATTGCAAGTTTACTTGCAATTTCTCCTCCATTATATCCTCCCATTCCATCTGCCAACATATATATTCTTAATTCATTTTCTTCTGCTGGAATATAGTATGAATCTTCATTTAATTCTCTTGCTTTACCTAAATCGGTTTTAGCAAAACATTTCATTTTATCACCTCTAACGTTTTTCTTCTATCGTCTTCCTTCTTAATTGTCCACATGCAGCTTCTATGTCTGAACCTAACTCTCTTCTTATTGTTGCTACAATTCCATGTGCATTTAAATAATCTCTAAATCTAATTATATTATTATCTGTAGATTTTACAAATTTCCCATTTTCTATTTTATTAATTGGTATTAAATTTACATGTGCAAGCATTCCATGTAATAATTTTACTAATTCTTTAGCATCTTCCAAATTATCGTTATTATCCTTTGCTAAAGCATATTCAAAAGAAATTCTTTTATTTGTTTTTTCTATATAATATTTACATGCCTTCATTAATTCTTTAATTGGATATGCATTGTTAACTGGCATCATAGCAGATCTTTTATCGTCATTTGTTGCATGTAATGATATTGATAATGTACATTGTATTTTTTTGTCTGCCAACTCATAAATTTTAGGTACAATTCCACTAGTAGAAATACTTATATGTCTTGCACCTATATTTAATCCCTTTGGATTATTTAAAATTCCAATAGCATTTATTACATTATCAAAATTATCGAATGGTTCACCAATTCCCATAAAAACAATATTTGATATCTTTGTATTTTCTTCTTGCTCTACTGCTAAGATTTGTTCTACAATCTCTCCACTACTTAAATTTCTAACAAATGGAATTCCTGTTGATGCACAGAATTTACACCCCATTTTGCAACCAATTTGTGATGAAACACATAATGTTTTACCATGGTGGTATTCCATTAAAACTGTTTCTATCATATTCCCGTCTAATATATCAAATAAATATTTTTTAGTTCCATCTTTTGAAACTAATTTTTTTGCTATCTTATAATTACACATTGTATAATTTTCTTGTAATTTTTGTCTTAGCTCTTTTGATATATTCGTCATATCATCAAATTCTTTTACTTTTTCTTTATATAGCCACATAAAAACTTGTTCTGCTCTATATGGTTTTTCTCCTAATTCTTGAAATTCTTTTTTTAGTTCGTCTAAATTATAATCTTTTATATTCTTCATTTTCTTTTCTCTTTTTCACCTATTATTTGTAAAACTATATATATCACAACTTAATCTTTTTTTCAACTTATACACGAAAAAAATAGAAGGATTTTTAGCATATAATCTATTAATACTACTCCTTCTATTTTTATTTTTTATTTTTAAGCAGTTTCTATTTCATTTGGCTGAATTTTTCTTCTTTTAACGACTTGTCTTTTAGGTTCTTTATTTTCGTTTATAATTATCTCTGGCTTTGCTAAACCTATTACGGTCTCTTTTGTTACAATACATTTTTCTATCTTTGGATTAGATGGAATATCAAACATAATATCTCTCATAATCTCTTCTATAATAGAACGTAAACCTCTAGCCCCAGTTTTTCTTTCTATTGCTTTATCTACTATTGCCTCTACTGCTTCTGGTTCAAATTCTAGTTCTACTCCATCCATAGCTAATAGTTTTTTGTATTGTTTTACTAAAGAATTTTTTGGTTTAGTTAATATATTAACTAATGCATCTTTATCTAATTCTTCTAGTGTACTTACAATTGGTAATCTTCCTACAAATTCTGGGATTAATCCAAATTTTAATAAATCTTGTGGTAATAATTCTTTAAATACCTCTGTTCTACTCTTTTTAGCAATTTCTTTCTTTTCTGCACCAAATCCTATAGCTTTTTTACCTGTTCTTTGGTCAATAATCTTTTCTAAGCCTTCAAAGGCACCGCCACAAATAAATAAAATATTTTCTGTATTTATTTGTATTAGTTCTTGATGTGGATGCTTTCTACCACCTTGTGGTGGAACAGATGCTGTTGTACCTTCAACTATTTTTAATAAAGCTTGTTGAACTCCTTCTCCACTTACATCTCTTGTTATAGATGGGTTTTCTGACTTCCTTGAAATTTTATCTATTTCGTCTATATAGATAATTCCTCTTTCAGCTTTTTCTATATCGTAATCTGCTGCTTGAATTAATTTTAGTAAAATATTCTCGACATCTTCTCCTACATAGCCTGCCTCAGTTAAAGTTGTTGCATCAGCTATTGCAAAAGGAACATTTAATATTTTAGCTAAAGTTTGTGCAAGTAATGTTTTTCCAGAACCTGTTGGACCCAATAGTAGAATATTGCTTTTCTTTATTTCTATATCATCCTTATTATTTTTTTCGTCTTCATTGTTTATTCTTTTATAATGATTATATACAGCTACAGATAACGTTTTTTTAGCGTCTTCTTGACCTATTACATATTCATCTAAAACTTTTTTTATTTCTTCTGGTGTAGGTACAACATCTTCTTCTACAGTTGTATATAAATCTTCATCGTCTTCATAATATTCATTTTCTATAATATTTGAGCATACTTGTATACATTCATTACAAATATATACTCCTGGTCCTGCTACTATTTTATCTACACTATCTTGTGTTTTACCACAAAATGAGCATCTAATATTTTTATTATTATCATTTTTTTGCATAATAAAGCGCTCCTTCTTTTTATGTTATCTTTAGCAACTTCCTTTATCTTCTTTTGTCCATAATTCCATCTATAAGACCATATTTTAATGCTTCCTCAGCTGTCATATAATTATCTCTTTCTGTATCTCTATTAATAACTTCTATTGGTTGACCTGTTTTTTCGCTTAATAATTTATTTAATTTTTCTCTTGTTTTCATCATATGATCTGAGTATATTTTTATTTCTGTTGCTTGACCAGAAATACCTCCACCTTGACCTCCTATTAATGGTTGGTGAATTAAGATTTCTGAATTTGGTGTTGCAAATCTTTTTCCTTTTTCACCATTTGCTAATAATACTGCACCAAAACTTGCAGCTAAACCAACACAAATAGTAGAAACTGGGCAAGAAATGTAATTCATTGTATCTACAATAGCCATTCCATCTGTTATAGAACCTCCTGGACTATTTATATATAAATGTATTTCTTTTTCTGGGTCTTCTGATTCTAGAAATAGCATTTGTGCTATTACAACACTTGCAGATGAACTATCAACTTGTTCTCCTAAAAATATAATTCTATCTTTTAATAGTCTAGAGAATATATCATATGATCTTTCTCCTCTACTTGTTTGTTCTATTACATATGGTACTAAACTATTTAATTCTTTTTTATCCATATTAAAACTCCTCCTTTGAAAACTTACATTATTTTATATCATATTTATTATAAATGCAAATTTTTTTATTAAATTATAATTCAAATCTTATTTCCTTACAGCTGTAGCTAATTTCACACTGAATAATTTAGGAGTTTAATACTTAAAATATTAAACTCCTTTTATTACTTTATTTTATTTTCGCATTTTTTACTACAAATTCTATTGCTTTTTCTGTTTCTAGACTTCCTTTTATGTAATTCTTTAATGCTTCGTTTTCTTCTAAGTCTTTTGCTTCTCTACCATAGTTTTTAGCCATTTCTTCAATTTTTGCATTTACATCTTTTTCGTCTGCTTCGATTTTTTCTGCTTTTACTATTGCTTCGATTACTAATCTTGATTTAACAGCTTCTTTAGCTTGTTCTTCATAATCTTTTCTGAATTCTTGTTCTGTTTTTCCTACCATTTTTAAGTAATTTTCTAATGTTAAACCTTGATATTGTAATCTAGATTTCATATCATTTACCATGTTATCTATTTCAGAATCTATCATTCCTGATGGAATATCAATTTCTGTATTATCACAAACAGCTTTTACTGCAGCATCTTGTGTTTCGTATTTTACTTTTTCTTCATTTTCTTTTTCTAATTTTTCTTTTATACTTGCCTTTAATTCTTTTAATGTATCAAATTCGCTAACATCTTTAGCAAATTCATCATCTAATTCTGGTAATTCTTTTTTCTTTATTTCATTTACTTTTACTTTAAATGTAGCATCTTTTCCAGCTAAATCTTTAGAGAAATATTCATCTGGGAATTTAACTTTAACATCTTTTTCTTCTCCAGCTTTCATTCCTACTATTTGATCTTCAAATCCTGGAATAAATGTGTTACTTCCTATTTCTAGTTCATAACCTTCTGCTTTTCCACCTTCGAATGCTTTTTCATCTACAAATCCTTCGAAATCTATTACAGCGATATTTCCTTTTTCTACTGGTTTATCTTCTACTGTAACAATTCTAGAATTTCTTTCTTGCATATGTCCTAATTCGTGGTTTATATCTTCATCTTTTACAGTATACTCTACTTTTTTTAGTTCTATACCTTTATATTTTCCTAATTTAACTTCTGGTTTTACTTGAACTGTAGCTGTAAATATTAAGTCTTTTCCTTTTTCCATTTGTTTAATATCAAATTCTGGATAACTTACAGCTGTTATATCATTTTCTTTTAATTCTTTATCATATTCTTCTTTTAATATTTCGTTAAAAGCATCTTCGTAGAAAATACTTTCTCCATAATATTTTTCTACTATCTTCATTGGTGCTTTACCTTTTCTAAATCCTGGTATATTAAAATATTTAGCTGTTTGGAAATACACTTTCTTCATTGCATCTTCAAATTTTTCAGCTGCTACTGTAAATTCTAATTTTAATTCATTTTTGTTATCTGTTTTTTCTACTTTTATACTCATTTATTTTCAACCCTTTCGCATTTTTAATACTTATAGTTTTTTTCGTGCTTTCATATTATATCACAAATTATGCATATTGCAAGTCATTTGAGCAGAAATATTACAATAATTTTACAAATATTACTTAGTTATTTTATTTTTCATGTCTAACCATAATCTATTTAAATCTTGATATAATATTTTTTCTTCGACTTTTTCTATATCCACCCATAGTGTTTCTTCCTTATCTTTAGGATTAATTTCTCTAGTAACTATACCTGTGTCTTTAGCTAGATATAAGTGAAGCTCCACATTTTCGCCAGCAGGAGTTAAATATTTTAAAATTCCAATTTCTTTTTCGTTAATTATTGAACATGTGTGGCCTGTTTCTTCTTCTGTTTCTCTTATTGCACACTCTTTTAATGTTTCACCATTTTCTAAATGTCCTTTTGGGAATGCATAACTCTTGTCATTTTTATTATATACCAAACATATTTCTTTATTTTGTAAATTTATTAATACTGTACCAGCTTTTAATGTTTTCATTTTTTATCCTCCTACAATTAATAAATTTTTAGCAATTTAAAGTTTGTATAATCACAACTTGTCATAATATATTCTATTCCATCAAGATTTTTTTCTACTACAAATTTATGTGCAGGTCCATGTAAATGTCCATAAATACATTTCTTTACATTATAGTCTTCCATTATTCTTACAAAATCCGAGATTTCGTCTATCTTTAATGGTGGATAATGTAAGCACGCTATAATATCTTTATCTTTTCCAAATCTGTTTACACCATCTTCTAAAGATAATTTTAGCCTTTGTTTTTCCCTATTGTATATCTTTTCGTCTTCTTCTTGAATACCACTAAAATTCCATCCTCTAGTTCCACAAATTATTTTATCTTCAAATTCATAGCTATTATTATATATAAAATCTATATCTGTAAAACCAATACTATTTATATATTTTCTCATACTTGTTAAAGTTCCCCACCAATAATCGTGGTTACCTTTTAACAATAGTTTTTTTCCTGGTAAATTATGAATAAACTCAAAATCCTTGTATGTATCTTGAAGTTGCATTGACCAAGAAAAATCTCCACCTAAGATTACTAAATCATCTTCTTTTACTTTACTTTCCCAATCTTCTTTTATCTTATTTTCATAATCTTGCCAACCAAATATATCCATTGGTTTATCTGCATTAAATGATAAATGCAAGTCCGAAATTGCATAGATTGACATTTTTCATCCTCTTTCTAATTATTATAATTTTAAATTTGGTACAGCATTTAATTTTAAATCTGAGAAGTTACCTTTTAAGTAATTATAATACCCAGCTGATGCTATCATTGCTGCATTGTCTGTACATAATTTAAGTTCTGGATAATATACTTTTATATCTTCTTTCTCTTCTAATTCTTTAAACGCTTTCCTAATATAGCTATTGGCAGAAACTCCTCCTGCTAATGCTATTTTATTTATATTTGTCTCCTTTACAGCTTTTTTTGTATTTTCTAACAAGATTTCAGCAACATCTTTTTCGAAGCTTGCTGCTAAGTCTGCTTTGTTTATATCAGGTGTTTTATGATGTAAATTAATGATTGCTGTTTTCAATCCACTAAAGCTAAAATCTAAACCATCTATATGAACTTTAGGTAAAACTATATTTGGAGTTCCTTCTTGTGCTAGTTTATCCATTTTAGGTCCACCAGGATATCCTAAGCCTATAACCCTTGCTATTTTATCAAAAGCTTCTCCTACTGCATCATCTCTAGTTTTTCCTAATATTTCAAATTTTGTATAATCTTTTACTAAAACAAGTTGTGTATTTCCTCCTGATATTAGTAATGTTAAAAATGGTGGTTCTAAGTCTTTATATGTTATATAGTTTGCTGCAATATGCCCTTGGATATGATTTACACCAATAAGTGGTTTATTAGCTGCATAACTTAATGCTTTTGCATAAGACACTCCTACTAGTAGTGCTCCTACTAAGCCTGGTCCATATGTACATGCGATTCCATCTACATCATCGATTTTTACGTTTGCTTCTTTTAGTGCTTCTTTCATTACAGGTGAAATATTCTCTACATGATTTCTGGATGCAATTTCTGGCACAACTCCACCATATAATTCGTGAATGCTTATTTGTGTATTTATTACATTTGATAAAACTTCTCTACCATTTTTTACAATCGCTACAGATGTTTCATCACAACTTGATTCTATTCCTAAAATTATTATATCTTTCATTTTTTTCTCCTTTTATCGCTTAAAAGTATACCATTTATTCAGTTATAAGTAAAGTCATTACTGCGTCTTCTCACTTCTTTTGTATATTTACACTAAAAAAGGACGTTCTTAAAATTCCGGTAAAACCGGGATTTTAAGAACGTCCCTAAACAACTAAATTAAGAATACGACAAAATTATATTTCTAACTTTTTAAACTTTGTTAAAGAGATTTTAAACATAATAATAAAATATATTAAATAAGTAATTATAGATGTAAATAACGTTATTCCACTAATATTAGAGGTATTTCCAAATAGGAAAACACTAAAGTCCCAATTGTTGGTTATAAAAAATCTTGTAATTACTGAAAATGTTTCTACTTTTGACCATTCAGCCATTACCGTATCAAAAATTAAAAATACAATTAAAGTTAAGACCATTGACATGGCGATATTTTTATTCATAATACCAATTAATATACAAAAAATAACAATTATTAAATACATAAATATTTTTGTGAATCCTACTATCACAATATATTTAAATAAATTTAATATAAAAACTTGGCTAGTATTATAATTATAACCAATATAATTATAAGTATAACTGTCAAAACCAAAAATGATTCCTCCAACAATATATTGTACGAAGGCAATAAATATCATAGTTATTATAATAATAACCATACAAGCTATCATTTTAGCTATTAAAATAGTTCTTCTTTTATGTGGTTTAGTTAGTAAATTTTTTATTGTTTTTTTGTTAATTTCTTCTGTTATTATCGTAGAAGATATATATATAGCAATAACAACTATAATTAAATTAAAGTGTTTAAATACTCTGATAAAAGCAATTCTTGCATCTATCTTATTATTGTTAATTAAATTTTTTTCATTTGATATATCATACTCGATATTATTTTCTAAAGCATATTTATACAATTCCATTTGTGCTTTGCATTCATCAATACTTTTATTTATAAAATCCTGTGATTCGCTATATGTATTTACTTGATATGATTTAATATTATAATAGTTATTTTTATATTGTTCTATATATTGGTTTGAAACGTTATTTCCAAAATTTATATTGTTATATAATCTAATTTTATATATCTCTATTTCTAATTCTATTTCTTCAATCTCTGCTTCTAAAAGTTCTTCTTTATTTTTTTCTTCCTCTAAATTTTCTATTTTTAAATTGACAAATTTCTTCCAATCATTTAAATTTAACGCTTTAACATATTCATCAAATTTTGTTTTAGAATACTCATATTTATCTATATTTGTTTTAGTTTCTGAATTAAATTGATAATCAGTAATATTATATAAATAATTCATTATATCTATATTGTAATCTGTATAAACATTATCTATATTTCTTTTATTGCGTTCTTCGTTTAATGCATATCTCTGCCATGAATCTTTTTCGAAAGAATTATATAATTTATAAAATTCTATAGTTGCTTTTTGAGTAATATATTCTTCTGTATTCTCTTTTAAATTATCTAGATTTGTTTCCATTCCTTTAATAGGAATATTATTAGTACTATTATTACTTGACGTTATAATATTTTGATCTGGATTAATACAATTATAAATAATAATAATTATTATAGCTAAAAGAAATAAAAAATATATATTTCTTTTTTTTAATATTTTTATTAATTCATTTTTTACTAATTTAATCAATTTTATTTACACCTACCTTTTTTATAAAGGCTTCTTCTGATGTCAAGTTTTCTTCATTTAATGTATAAATTTGGTATTTATTATCCATAAGTTGTTTCATTAATTCATCCACTTCGTTTTTGGAAATAAACACTCTTATTTTATTTTTAGATATAATTTCAAATTCATAATTTTTTATTACATCTTTTATATTATCTAAACAATTCAATTCTAAAATATATGATTTTTTTCCTTCTAAAGCTTTAAAATTTTCAATTGTATCATCAGCTACAATTTTTCCTTTTTTTATAGCTATTATTCTGTTACAAATATTATCAATTTCATTTAAATTGTGGCTAGAAATTAAAATTGCCATGCCTTGTTTTGATAGGTATTTTATTAATTTTCTTATTTCAATTATTCCTTCTACATCTAATCCATTAGTCGGTTCATCTAAAATTAATAATTGTGGTTTATTAATTATTGCTTCTGCCAATCCTAATCTTTGTCTCATTCCTAAAGAATATGTTGATACTTTATCCTTTATTTTATTTTCTAATCCTACAATCTTAGCAACTTCATCTATTCTATTTTTAGAAATATTTTTATAATTATTTGCTACCAATTTTAAATTATCATACCCAGACAAGTACATATATAAATCGGGACTTTCGACTATCGAACCAACTTTTTCCATTGCTTTAACAAAATTTTTCTTTAAATCAAATCCATTAATATTCACTTGCCCGTCTGACAATTTCATTAGACCCAAAATTAATTTTATTACTGTTGTTTTTCCCGCTCCATTAGGTCCTATAAATCCTACGACATCTCCCTCTTTTATTGAAAAAGAAATATCATCTACAAGTATTTTTTCACCTATTTTTTTCCTTAATTTGATACACTTTAATACATCCATTAGTATACTCCCCTTTTATTAAATATTTTTAATATCTTTATTATTAAATATACAAAATGATAGCAAAACAATCGTTATTATACTTATAATCGAAACAAATATGGACTGAATTATTAATGTATCTGTCGTAAAAAGATAATTATTTATATTAAAATTATTTATAATATTAATATTTTTTAATTTAGATAACATATATACTCCAAAAGAAATTATTATATCAAATGCTATATTATTAGTAACAAGCCCTATTAACATACTTATAGCACCTATTAATAAATAGAAAGGCCACCTAGCTAAACCTATAATTATTAAATATTTTGCTAAACTCATTGTTTCTATTGATTCGGTATAATAATTATATCGTATTGCTTCTAAAGAATAACTATCAAATCCAAATAAAAATCCTCCTATTATATATTGAAATAATATCATACCTACAATTATAAAAAGACTTATCAATAAATTACTCAATATTTTAGATAATAAAATTTTAAATCTTTTATGTGGTTTCGTTAATAAATTTTTTATGGTACCATCATGGAATTCTTCCAACACACTTATACATGATAAATATATAATAATAAAGCAAATTATAATGTCAAATTTATTAAAAAACTTCATTAATAAATTTCGTGCATCTAGCGGAATAATTGCACTCTTATTTTGCGAGTTTAATAATATATTATATGTAATTTTATTTTCTACTGCATACTTCTCCAATGCTTTTCTTTCACGAATATTATCATATGATTCATCTAGTTCCAAATGCTCATAATTTTCTAAATAAAACGTATCAATTTTATAACCTCTTTCATACTGTCTTTGAATATCCACATCTGAATTTATCATCTTTTGGTAACTATTATACCCTAAAATTATTGTAATTCCTATAAGTATTAAAATATATATATTTTTTCTCTTAAAAATTTTTATTAGTTCATTTTTTATTAATTTTTGCATAAAAATCTTTCCTTTAATACACTAATTTTTATTTGTATTATATGGTATAAACTATATTTTTTCAATCTAATATAAATAGAATAGGAGCACAATTCAATATGCTCCTACCGGTAGGAAATTTAGATTATTTTACTTAGTTTACAATACGATAAAGTTAATCTTAATATTTATAACCACTGTGCGGTAACAAAAATGGTCGCATCTGATTTGTTATGAACTCTAAGTTCATAGTTTCCAGATGACGGTAAAGTAAGAGTCCATTCTCCTACATCATTAACACCCATCAACCAGTTACCATCTGATTTCAAATTGCCATCTTTAACTAATTCGATATCGACACCACCATTGCCACCTGATGACTGAGTTGTGATTCTGATTGTCTTACTAAAGCCAATATAACTGCTAAGATGTGGCCACAACGTAGTCGAATTCCACGGTAAGACTGTTCCAGTTACAGCTGTATCAGCCAAAGGTACAACATTTTCATCAGAAGCACTTCCAGCAATTGTTACTTCATTTGAATTTTCCATTTCAGCCGCAAAAACTGAAGTAGAAGCTCCAAATACCATCATACAAGCTAACACGCATGCTCCCAACCGTTTAAATAATTTAGTTCTCATTTGAATACCTCCAATTTTGTAGTAATCAAATTTCCTACCTTATATAGTTATAAACTATATTCTTTATTATTATAAATATTGTTGTCAATAACAGTACAAAAAGATAGAAAAAAAGTATAAAAGAGTAAAAAAAGGTAAAATTTAAATTTTAGTAAATTAGATTCCACTAACGAGTTTAGTTATAATATTTGATATAACTAATTTGGGTGTCAAATTTTCCTTACTCTTTATTGAATTTGTGGCTTTAATTATATTAGTTTTTATATTTACTATTCCTTTTCCACTTTTATATGAAATATATTTATATACATTTTTTTCTACATTATCTAATAAATCCATATTATTATGTTGATAAATATATAATATAGCTTCAAACAAATATAATGTTCCTTTGTATTTCCAATTATATCCTATATTAGACAACTCCGAGATAATAAATTCCTTAATTTGTTTTTCTTGCTTTGTATAATTTATCTCAAAAAGATCATTCTTTATTTTTAGAAAAATTAAATCCTCCCTTTCAAGTTTTCTTATTACATCAAAAATACTGTATTTAGTTTTAGCTTTTTCTATTAATCTATCATCTTCTGAAATAACTATAATATATGGAAAATTAATAAGATTTAGCAATTTTATTTCATCAATTATATAGAATCCCTCCTTATCTGGAAGCCTTAAATCCAAAAAAATTATATCTATTTGTTTTTTTCTTATTACTTCGACAGCCTCTTGAGCTGTTGTGGCAACATATTCTATATGCAATTCTTGAAATTTATTTAATACTCTATTTAAAATTAGTTTAACATATTCTAAATTATCATCAACTATCAAAGCTTTTATCATAAATATTATTTAGTTATAAATTAACTATTCTCCTTTCATATTTTTTCTTTTATTCTAATTGTCCTAAAATAATAATTTCATTTTTTATAAATTCCTTTTATCGCTTAAAAGTATACCATTTATTTGCTTATAAGTAAAGAAATGGTTATACTTACTTTTCTAAATTTACAAATAGTCATAATTAGTATCATTTTCTGTATTAAAATCTAAGTACACTAAAAATGGCACTAAGCGATTATTCACTTAATGCCATCTTACACATGTATAGCCTCCAATAATTTTAGAAGCCATTGGTTAGCACAAAAATCTTATATTTATAAATTACACTCTAAGTCACATATATGTCGGCCAATATCTCCGTTTTTCTTTCCAATACGCTTCATTTAACACATCTGTGTCAAATTCTGTGCTTCGGAGTTTTATCTCGAAGTAGTCTTCATCACCAGTGGGATAAAATTCCCAACCGAAATCTTTCAGCCATTCATTTAATTTTTCAGTAGGAAACTTAGCCTTATTTAAATACCAGATGATGAACCATCTTTTATAGGCTCCGACACCAGAAACTTTTTCCCAACCGCCATCGCGTGGTGTTCTTGCTATTGTAGCATATATTGAGGTATAATCCTCATTCCTTCCATGAAAGGTATTTTTGCTACTTTCAAGCTCCAACGCCGGAGAATTTAACCGCTTAATAATCAGTTCCTTTGCCTCTTTCAGAATCGATTCTGAAAGATATTCTGCTTTGCTATTCACTCTGCTCTTGTAGATTTCTACAGCTGACAACATCTTGTTCTCTTTGTTCTCTTTTTTCATAATAACTATTTCCTCCTATTATGTACTAACCAATTATAGATTACCTCTATTCTTACTATTATATCACAATTTTACCTAATTTTCAGCTTTATGTAAATCTCGTGAAATAATACTCTATTTGTTTTCTATTTAATATTTGGCTTTTTAACTTTATATAATCAAGTTCTCCAAAAGATATAAAGATTTTTTCTATAAAAAAATAGGAATCTAGGAGCGTTCCTAAATTCCGAATATTGCAAATCCTATGTTTAGTAAAAAGCTTAATATAGCATTTATTATTGGTGATGTAATTCTTGATGCTATTGGTGTTAACCAAATTATTATAAAGGCTATATAAAATATATTTTCATGTTCTATAAACCATCTTCTTGCATTTATAGGTAAAAAATGTGCTAATATCTTTGAACCATCTAATGGTGGTAATGGTATTAAGTTAAATACACCTAAACCAATATTAACAATAATAATATCTAAGATTATTGTTGCTACAACGCCTCCAGCCATTGTCCATATGCTAGGGACAAATTTTGCAAGTGCTGCAAATATTAACGAAAACACTAGTGCTAGTATAAAGTTCATAATTGGTCCTGCTGCTGATACTATCGCTTCTGCTGCACTTGTAGATATTCTTCCTTTAAAATTTCTTGGGTTTATTTCTACTGGTTTACCCCAACCAATATGAGCAAATATAAGCATTATAATACCTATTGGATCTAAATGTGATAATGGATTTAAGCTTAATCTACCTTGCATTTTTGGTGTTTCATCTCCAAGTTTTACTGCTGCAAAAGCATGTGCAAACTCGTGAAATGTTATCGCTATCAAAACTCCTGGTAAACTTAGTAACAATCCTAACAAACTTACTCCGCCTGTCATAATATTACTAATTACCATTATTAATAATATTATATATAAGTAACTACTTCCTCCTGGAAAATAAAACATGTCTTTCCTCCTTTGTTACTTTAATGTTTTCATTATGCTACTTTATCAAAACATTTACAAATTTTTACGTTTAGAACGCTTATAAAAATATATCATATATTATTTAAAATATCAATTATTTAATAATACCTTTTATAAAATGGTATTATATCTCTCAGAACAAAAATAAACCCTCCATGTTTTGTGCAACATTTTGGGCTCATTTTGATTATTTTAAATTCTACTTACTAATGGTTTGATTTAACATCCATAAATTTTTCATATATAAAGAAATATAATTATCCATTAAACTAGATGTTCCATAATTCTTTTGATTATCCGCTTCTTCTTTTATCTCACTTACTTTCTTAAGTAAAGTAGTATAGTCTGTTATAATATTTTTAATAACTTCGCATCCATCTATTTTTTCATTTTTAGCCTCAACAATACAAGTATTATCAAGGTAATCTTTCATTGTTCCTAAAGGCTCACTGTTAAGCATTAAGATATGCTCTGCAACTTCATCTATTTGTTCATTTATTTCATCATAGTATTCTTCTAATTTTTCATGCATTGTAAAGAAATCTTTTCCTTTAACATTCCAATGATAATTCTGAAGTTTTCTGTAAAATACATTTAAGTCAGCAAGTAAACAATTTAAATTTTTAACTGAATTTTCCATAAATAGCCTCCTTATTCTTTTAAACTAATTTTTCCAATCAGATAACATTTTATACATTTTTAGGTAAAAAAACTGTTTGTTCAAATACAAACAGTTTTTTCATTATTTAAATTTTTATTTAGTTTAATGGTTTCATTGTCGGAAATAATAATACATCTCTTATTGATGCAGCATCTGTTAATAACATAACAAATCTATCTACTCCTATTCCTAATCCTCCTGTAGGTGGTAAACCAATCTCTAATGCATTAATATAATCTTCGTCCATCATTCCTGCTTCGTCATCACCAGCATCTCTTGCTTCCACTTGTTTCTTAAATCTTTCATATTGGTCAATTGGATCATTTAATTCTGAGAATGCATTACCATATTCTCTTCCACCAATAAATATTTCAAATCTTTCTGTAAGTCTTGTATCTGATTGTTTTCTCTTAGCAAGTGGTGAAATTTCTACTGGATAATCATATATAAATGTTGGTTGTATTAAAGTCTTCTCTACATATTCATCAAAGAATAAACTAATAACATCTCCTCTTGTTTCTTTAGTCTTATCAGGAATCTCTATTCCCTTTTCTTTTGCTAAAGCAACTGCTTCTTCATCTGTATTTATGTTATTAAAGTCTATTCCTGTTACCTCTTTAATAGAATCAATCATTGTAATTCTCTTAAATTTAGGTGTTAAATCTATATCTTGTCCTTGATATGTTATTTTAGTTGTACCTAATACTCTTTTTGCAACCTCAGAGAATAATTCTTCTGTTATATCCATCATGTCATTATAGTCTTGGTAAGCTGCATATAACTCTATAGAAGTAAATTCTGGATTATGTCTTATATCCATACCTTCATTTCTAAATATTCTGCCCATTTCATATACTTTATCATACCCACCAACGATTAATCTTTTTAAGTTTAATTCTGTAGCAATTCTTAAATACATATCTATATTTAATGCATTATGGTGTGTTATAAATGGTTTTGCTGTTGCACCTCCAGAAATAGTATTAAGCATTGGTGTATCTACTTCTAAATATCCCTTTTCATCTAAAATATTTCTAATTTCTTTTACTATTTTGCTTCTAATTTCGAAAGTTTTCTTAACTTCTGGATTTACAATTAAATCTACATATCTTTGTCTATATCTTAAATCTGGGTCTTTTAAACCATGGAATTTTTCTGGTAATGGTCTTAAAGATTTAGATAATAATGTTACTTCTTTTGCATGAACAGATATCTCTCCAGTTCTAGTTTTAAATACAAAACCTTTTATTCCTATAAAGTCACCAATATCATAAGTTTTAAATGCTTTATAGCTTTCTTCTCCTAAATCGTTTATACTTACATAACTTTGTATTTTTTCGTCACTGTCTTGTATTGTACAGAATGATGCTTTACCCATTATTCTTTTTGCAATTATTCTACCTGCAACTGATACATCTTTTTCTTCGTATTCATCATAGTTTGCTTTAATTTGTCCTGCAGTTTCTGTTCTCTCATATTTTGTTACTGCAAATGGGTCTTTTCCCTCATTTCTTAACTCTTCTAATTTTTCTCTTCTAACCTTCATTAATTGATTTATATCTACTTCTTCGTTAACATTATTGTCCATTAAAATCTCCCTTTCTTCTTAAAATCTTGCCCTATTATATAACAAATTTCCAGTATTGTAAACCTTGTATATTACAAATCTACCACTACATAAAGGACATTATCTATATATTTGATTTGTATTTCTTCATCACTTGGGTTCTCAAAATACTTATCTACAATTTCTTTATCTGCAAATTGTTTATCTAGTTTAACGTTTTTGTCACCATATATGCCAAACATATTATTAAAATCTCTTGATAATAGATAATATGAATTATAAAATGTAATTTCTGAATTATATAATTCATTTAACCTATCGCCATTTGTAGTATAATATACTGCATATTTTTGTACATTTATTCCTTGGTCTTGTAAATTTTTAGCTTCTGTTTCTATTCTTTTTACAAATCTTTCATCTAGTTCATTTGCAAATTTAAATTCACTTGTTACTTTTACAGTATTACATACACTTAATATAAAATACAGTATTACCATAATTGTTAATATATTTAAATATATTTTTTTGCCTTCTAGCATTTCCATATTACATATAATATAAATAAATAACGCTGGTATAGCTGCTCCTAATGATAATGCACATCTAAAACATAATTCTATTGATTGTATTGGGAAAAATATAAATATAGAAACTATGTATATATAAAACACTATTAATGCATTTATAGGCTGTGTAATGTTTTTATGCTTTATTCCATATACGAATATTACTATTAATATTAATAAGCTAGCACTAATAAAAATATATTTAGGGAAATATCCACAGCAATCTATAAGCAAATTATCCATCTGCATAATATTTCTTTTCAATATGTTCATATATTTTTCTACACTTGGAAATCTCTCTGTAAGTTCTAACTTAGTAATATATGGAACTATACTTACTATTAAAGAGCTTAATATTGCAGAAATAATAATAATAATTGCTGGACTTAATATTTTCTTAAAAAATTCTTTATTAATTTTTTTGTTTTCTAATAAGCACATCAAAAATGCAGTTGCTATATATATCGTAACTGTTCCTTGATACCATAACATTCCTAGAATAGCATATATAAATCCCATTTTTTTATTTTTATTTATTACAGTATTTTTTAGTGATAATATATATAATAAAACACTTGTTGCAATTGCAAAAGCCTCAATAAATTGCATTGTATCTATCTGAACAAAATTGAAAATAAATAAAAAACTTACTAAAAAGTATATGCATTTATTTTTTGTATTCTTCGCTTTTTTATAATGATTTATAATCATATACAACTGTAAAACTGTGATTGCAGATATAAAAATTGTAATTGCTAAATTTATAATATACCATACCTTATAGCTTGGATTTATTATTCCAACCAAACTTACGATTCCTGCAAGAAATAATCTTCCGTCTCTTATATATGCATCTTTTAATGCATAATCTGTATATCCTTGCGAAATTATTCTATATGTATCTATAGAATAATATCCATCCCAGAAGAACCAATAGCTAATTCCTGCAATAACTATTGATAGTAATACAATGATTAATTTTTCTTTAGTCTTCATTTTTCCCCTCTTTAAATATTTTTCTTATATACAAAAAGCTACCAAATGGTAGCTTTTGTAGTAATAAAATCTTACATTGAGTGTTTACCTTTTCCTCTTTTTGTCTTTTTCTCTTGTTTTATCTCTTCTGCATAATTGTAAAAATCATCTAATGCTTGTTGATGTCTATAATTTAAAGATGTTGTATCTTCTTTATTTTCTATTTTTTCTTCTAGCTCTTCTTTTTTATTAGGAGCATCTTCTTTGTTTTCTTCTTTTGCTTTACGTATTTCTTCTAGTTTTCTTTCATCTTCCATTTCTTGTATAGCCTTTGGCTCTTTAGCAGCTGCCTCATCTTTAAGCTCCTTCATAGCTTTTGGTTCTTGTCTTTCTGCTTCTGGCTCTTCATTTATACAATCATTTTCATCCCAATCATCTTCGTCAGCTCTGCTCCTTGAATATAATGATATAGCAAGAATAATGCCAACAAAACACAATAATACTGCTGCTCCGCCAATTACTTGCTCCATTGTTAATGGACCAAATTTTGTATCTTCTTTTTCTATAGATGGATAAGCAAGTTCTATATCATCATTCTCTGTTACTGTATTTTCTACGGCTTTATTTGTAACTTGATTTGTAGTATTTGTTACTTCGTTTTCTGTCGAATTATTACTAGCTGTATTACGTGCTCTAGTACTTACAGTATTTGCTGCAAAGCAAGAAGTATTAACCACTAAAATCATTAATACCATTATTATAACTAAACCTATTTTTCTATTTATCTTTTGCATAAGCATCCTCCTAATTTATAGAAAAATTTTCTGCTTTTAGTATATAATAAACTAATTTTTTCGTCAATAAAACCTGTTTATATTCTTAATTTTTGACCTATATAAATATAATTTACATTTTTTATGCCATTTAGTTCTGCTATCTCTTTTACAGTTTTTCCAAATCGGTTTGCTATTGTACTAAGCGTATCTCCTCTTCTTACAGTATATATACAATGCCCACAGTCATATTCTCCTATGCTTATATTTACTGGTATTCGTATTACCTGATTTATATATATTCTATTAACATTTCTAATTCCATTTATATATGCAAGTTCATTTACAGTAGTATTATATTTATTAGCAATTCCCCATAAAGTATCCCCTCTTTTAATTCTATAGCTCATATATTTTGTTTGTATAGTAGCTGTACTTTTAGCAATTATCAATCTTTGCCCTGGATATATAAGATTTGGATTAGAAATACCATTATTATTTACAATCTTTTGCACAGTTGTATTAAACCTTTTTGCAATACTATATAAGGTATCTCCCTTTTGTACAATATAAATTGTATTATTTTTATCATCACTACCAGTACTTATAGAATTATTTTTGGTTGGTATTAATAATGTCTCATTAGCATAAATCATATTAGGATTTTGTATATTATTTAATCTTACAAGTTCATTAACAGTTGTATTATATCTTTGTGCAATTTCTGATAGCGTATCTCCTCTTTTTATCGTATATGTTATATATCCATTAGCATTACCTGTATTTCCACTATTTTCGTTGTTTCCCTCATTACTTGGTATTTCTTCTTGACTATCTAATAATATCTCGCTTGTAAATTTATCCCTATCAACATATCCGTTTATTCCTGGTACACTTCCTCTATCTGTATATTGAAAACCTTCCCATACGTTCCATTTGCCATTATCTGACGGATTACTTACATAATACTGTGCTACCCATAGGGGATATTCATTTGCAAGTTCCTGACTAAATATAGTTCTGGCTGATGATGTGTTACTATAAATTATCATTTCTTTATTTGTTAATTCTTGTACTCTTTCTAAAAATACTTTAGAAATCTCATTTATTTCACCTGTAGATAAATTTCCGAAATTCTCAAAATCCATAGCTAATTTACAGGTTGGAACTGTTCCTGCAATTGTATTTGCAAAATGTTCTGCTTCTAATATAGCCTCTTCTGTATTTCGTGCTCTTACATAATGATAAAATCCTATATTAAGCCCATTACTTCTAGCTTCTTCATAATTTCTACGAAAATAGCTATCAACTGTGTTTTGACCTTCACTAGATTTTATGTATACAAAGTCTATACCAGAATTTTTCACTTGTGAAAAATCTATTTCTCCTTGCCAGCCACTAACATCTATTCCTTCATATACTCTTCCTGCAGGCTCAATTGCATAAATATTTGGCTGAAAAATAATCAAAAAATTAGTAATTATATAAACAATAAAAATAACCTTAACAATTTTTTTCATAAACTCACCTACTTATTGTAGTTTATGATTTTTGCATTGTTAAGGTTCTTCGAGATTTGGGGACGATGTTTATATCCCGAAAAGGGAAAAAAGGAATGTCCCCAATTCCCGATTTACATATGTAATCTTTTCTTTGTTTCTTCCCACATTGCCTTGCCACATAAAATTACTGTTAGCAATAATGAAAGTCCTGCTATTCCACTTGCAACAATTGTTAAAACTTTATTTTCCAGTACTCCACAAAATAATAATATTAATTGAATCATACTAAATAAAAATGTTAACATATGATACATTGCATATCTCATATATCTTTTTCTACTTACAATTGTTAAAACCATAAGTGTAGAATTTGCTACCATTATTACTATTGGTATTGCTATATTTATTGACCAGCCACTATAACCTAAAAAATAGTCTATCGCCAATATTAATAATGACACTAATAAGCATTGTACAAATACATTTGAGGCAATATTTATATTCCTTTTCTTAGTATAAATTACTGTTCCATATACATATAATATTCCTGCTATACAAAGCATTGACCAATGATTTGTTTTATCTACTAAAACATTTATAATTAGCAAAATATTAATAACTATTATAGATATTGCTATTGATGCAATTAAAATAATATTATTTCTTTTTATATTAGATAATTTTGGATATAACATATTAAACACCATTACTTTCTATTTCAACATGGATTCCTAATTCTTCTAAAATCTTTTTAAATTCATCTTCTATATTTGTTTTCATTAATATTGATGTAAATGTAAAAAACATTTTATCCTCGTATGAACATGTTGAACATTTTATTTTTTCTACCCTTTCTGGAGCAATCAAAAAGAAAAAATCTTCTATGTATTTTTGATAATCTGCAATAATACCAATTCTTCCGATATTTGAAAAAGTAGTTGTTGTATATTTTCTAATTTCTAAATAACTTAATCTTACAAATATTTGCTTCATAAATAATGGAATTATTCTTATAAAAAAGTTATTTCCTAGTTTAACATTTAATGACATTGTTTTCATTACTTCTTCTGGTTTTAATAAATTTTCGAAATCTGATTTTACCAATTTTAAAACATCATCTAAATTGTTAAAATCAATCTTTTTACCATCTGCTGTAACTGTTATATATGAAAAGAAATTACTTAATGTCTTAGATTTAAAATACTTTTTTAGATTTACAGGAACACAGATCTTTATAGGCTTATTACTAGTAGTATTTTTCATGTTACCCAAATAAATAGCCTTTATTAATACTGCTGTCAAAAATTGAGTAATCGTAACTCCCTTTTGCTTGCTAATTTCTTTTAACTTAGTTAAATCTATAATCTCATGCGTCGCTCTTATAGCTTCAAATGGAATCTTTCTTCCTTTTAATATATATGCCTTCTTGCTTACAGAATTATTCTTAGCCTTTTTATTATAATTTTTTAAATAGCTATCTTCTATGTTAAAATCAAATTTTCTGTCTGTTCTTACTACATTTTTAAAGTCTTTTGCATATTCTATTTCTATATATTGATAAACTATTTCTTTAAAAAATTGTACTGCACTATTTCCATCTGTTAATGAATGAAAAATATCTATATTGATTTTTCTATCAAAATAAGTAACTTTAAATAAATAATCATTATTAGTGTTTGGATCAATATATTTGCATGGATAATCTTTTTCCTCTTCTATTACTATTTTTTTATCATTATACTCAAAATAATACCAAAAGAATCCTTTTCTTAATCTTACTTTAAAGAATTCAAATTTGTTAAGTGCATTATTTACAGCTTTTTCTAATAGTTTTGGACTAACTTTATCCTTCATTACAGCAGATATCCTAAAAACACTACTATATTTTCTGCTAGAAGATAATGGGAATATCTTAGCAGAATTGTCAAGTCTTCTCCAAACTAATTCTTTTTTTTCTTTTCTTCTCATTTTTAGCTCCTTAATTATTTTTTAATAATTCTATCATTTGGTTATAAGGCTCTTGAACTAGTGGGTCATTTCCTTTGTCCTTGTATTTATATAAAAGCCAAATATGTGTTGCTTGTTCTGTTTCATAAACATTAATATTAGTTCCTACTTTTTCCGCTCTTTCTTTTAGTACTTCTACATCTGCATTTAATATATCATATGTTCCTGTAAAAATAGACACATTTTGTAATTTATCTAATGGTCCATCTACAGGGTTTACTAAATAACTATCTATTACATCTTTTCCTGCATAATTTTCACCAGCTAATTTTAGCGCTGCTTTATTAAGCATAGGATCATTTTTTTCTATTTCTGCAATTTTAGGATTATTCATCCTTACATCTAACCATGGTGATATTAGTATCGTTTGGTTTGGCATAGTTATATTTTCTTCTCCCATTTTTTCTACTAAAGCTAACGCTAACCCTCCACCAGCCGAATCTCCCATTACTACTAAATTAGATGGTTCTACTTGCTGTATAACTTTTTTATACAGAGCTTCCATCATGTTAATAGTATCTTTATAAGTATATTTTGGAGTAAGTGGATAATCTGGAAGTATGATTGTACATCCTAATTGATTTATAATATCTTCACACGTTTTCCAATGTTCTTTTTCTAAATCTGCAACATATGAGCCACCATGAACATACATTATTACTAAATCATTTGTTACACCTTCTTTTGGCTCCATTACATATACTGGTCTATTTTCTACTTCGTATTTACTTAAATTATATTCTTTTTTGACGTATCCTGGTACTCTTGCTTTTATATCTCCCTTAAACAAATATATAATTAGCACTACTGCACATATTGTTCCAATTAATATTATAGCTAATAGTATTTTCACTATAACAAATAATTTTGCTGTTGTCATTTTTCTTCCTTTCTTATTTGCCTTGCTCTAATTTATGTCTTATATTTTATCATATTTTATCTAGTTGTAAAATAATTAAATATCAAAAAGACCATCTAAACTTAGATAGTCTTTTTGGTATATTTTATTCTTGAAAATCTTCTATATCAGACACATTTAATGCAAAATATGGTAATTCTTTATCCTTTTCTTTTAAGAATATTACAAATGCATCATTAAAAGAAAAATCACGAATATCTTGTGGTTCTACTGCATTTGTTGTAACAGCCATACCTGCTTCGCTAGTTAATTTTGCACCTTCTTTGTTTAATTCAAAGTCTATAGTTTGCATTGCTTTTTCTATTGTTAATTTTTCGCCATTAACATCTTCGAATTCTTTATTTTCTAAATCTGTATATTCTTTTTCTGAATTAATACTAATTTCTGGAACTTGCAAAATCTCAGCTTCTTCTAATGAAGTATTTCCTGTATAATTTGTTCTTTCATTAGTTATTTTTTCCCAAATCTGATTAAAATTTTGTATTGTATTTGTTCTACACAAAATTATTTCATCGTTTGTTGTAGTTGCTATTGATATAGCTTTATCTTTTTCATTATTATAATATAATACACTAACCTGGCTTCTTGCTTCTGCATTAGAATTTGCTTTTAAACCAAAATAACTTGTTTTTGTATCTTTTCCTGCAAAATCTCCTGTTTCTAAATCATCAAAAGGTGTTGCAAATTTTAGATCTTTTACAAGCATTGCATATATTAAATATTTTTTAGCATTTGCATCTGTATTCCAGTTAAAATTATTTATAAAATCACTTGTTCTTCCAAATTTATTATTTAAATCAGTTTCTATCTGTGTTTTTAATTCTGGCGAGATTATTCCATATGTTTTATAATAATCTTCTGCTGAAATCATATCTGCTGAAAAAGCAGATTTATTAAGGTTATCTACACAATCTAATTGAGGAGAAAATTCTATATCTTGCTTAACAATCTCATTTTTTAAATCGTTCCAAACTATTTGGAATGTACCACACCACATAGTATTTCCTTTAACTTTATCGGATAAAGTTGGAACTATTTTTACACCATCATCTTCTGCTGTAAAAACTGGTGCAATCGTATTTTGAATAATATCTTGTGCCTTTTCTGCGATCTGTTCATTATATTTACCTATTAAAACTATAATTGCAACGATTATAGCTATTAGAACAATAAATAGAACTATATTGACTTTTTTATTTTCCATATTTTCCACCTCATTTTTTGCCATTATATCAATATTGCATTTTTTTTACAATACTCTATTTATATATTCTTCTAAACATTCCCCTGTATTTTCCATTTCTTTTGCAATATCTTTTCCTACGTATCTATAATGCCATTCCTCGTTAGAAACTTTTGTTATATCAATTTTGTCTTTAGGATATCTTAATATAAAACCATATTTGTAACTATTAGCATTTAGCCATTCCCACATAGGTTCATTATCTTCTGGATTGCTAGGATTACTAAAATCTATTGCAAGCCCAGTTTCGTGTTCAGAATAACCTGGTTTTTGAACTTCTGAATTTGTTTTCTCTATTGCTGCTTTGTCTGTCATCCCTTCATTTTTGTATGCTTTAATTCTTCTATCATATATATCCTTTTGCTCTTCTTTATCCCTATAAGCAGTATTTATTTTTAAATTAACGCCATCTTTTTTAGCATCTTTAAACATATTATCTAAATCATTAATAATACTACTATCTACTAATTTTCCATTATATTCTACTAAATTTGCTATGTAATCGTCTGGAATTTTATTAGTTCCATTTACCAAAACAATATTCATATTATCCTCTACTTCCATAGTATTTGTATTTATCGCATATGTTTCAAACTGTATATAGCCTTCTTGATGCAAAAATACTAAAATACCAATAAAAATTATAATAAGAATTACTTTTGAGGAATTTTTCTTATTCTTTTTTCTCATTATGTACTTCTCCTTAAAAAGCCCATATTTACATATGGACTTCTACTGTTTAAATTATTCTTTATTTGCTGATTTTTTTCTTATTAAAATCAATGGTGTTTGTTCATGTCCTTGACCTGTTGGGTTATCCCTTATTAAACCTTTTAGTTCTTCTTCTGTTAACTTAATATCATCAGAATGACCTATTACTTCTTGTCCTAAATCATTGGCATCAACAATCATACAAGATATTCCTAATTTATCATGTATTTCGTTACATACCTTTGATGGATTCTCTGGTAATAAAATTCCTATATCTCCATATTCTTTCCAAACATGGTCATAAAAACCATCTAGTCCACTTACTTCTTGTCCAACTATTTCGTAAAATACACCTTTTTTACCAAATAATTTTGTAACAGCACTTGCCAAACTTGCCCATAGCACTTTTAATAATCCAACTTGATTAATAGCAAATTGCATTTTTATTGGTTCACCAACACCTACCCCTGCAGTAGTTTTATGTGCAAATTTAGATAAGAATTTTGCCCAAAATCCTACTTTTATATCTTCTCTTTTTAAAACTCTATTTTGACATAATGCGATTATCTTTTCACTACTTGATATAATATCACCTTCTTGATATATTGGTGAAACATATTCTTTAAATAAATCTATATAACTATCACCTTGTTTTACAAATCTTGTTTTAATTGCGTGTCTTAAATAAGCTTCTCCATTAACCTCTATTTCCACATTTTTTCCCTCATTAGCATGAAATTCCATTGTAATCCACCTTTCTTTCGTTCGTTTTTGTTATTTTATCCCTATTCTATATTTTTTTCAATACTTAAAATAGTTTTATTATATATATTATTATTTGATATAAGATATTTATTTGGGCAATACCAGCTAATGTTCCAGTTATTAACCTTCTAAAATTAGTAGATTCCTTTATTTGCTTAAATTGAACGTACCAATCTAAAAACATTATTCCTAAAAATATAAAATCTAAATATATTGGAATATTAACTTTTACAAAAATAAATATTACAGAAATAATTTGCCCCAATAATATTCCTGTACATCTACTACATATAGGAAACTGAAATTCTCCTATTTTAAAACTTCTATCTTCTCTTTGATGACAACCACACCTATTTCCTAAACGCATAGACCATGCCCATATCTTTCTTTGAGTACTCTTTTTCATTAAAATCTATTCCCACAATCATTACATATATTTGTTGTTTTAGTAGTAGTTGTTGTATCTCCAGTATTACATAAGCCACACAATACTCCCGGCCATCCAAATAGCAAATAGCCACAACAAGCATCTCCACCATCAAAACCTTTAGTATGTGTTTTAGTGTCTATAATGCTTGATATATTTTCACTTCCACATCTTGGACATCTCATATATTTCCTCCTAATTTTTTTTATAATTATATATATATTATGTAAAAAAATCAATTAATGTTTTCTTAATTCTTGTATATTAGGTTTATAAATGTTAAAATAAGTTTCGAAAGGAGCAGACTAAATATGTACAAAAAAGATTGGTTATTAAATCAAATAGATGATTTAGTTGAATTTTTAGCAAAAGTATTTTTAAATCAAACTACGACAGAATATCTTCCAGAAAATATTGTAAATTCAACTTCTGATGAATTATATAATTCACTTGATAGATTAATTTGTGAAAAGAAAATTAACGAAGCAGAAAATTTATTATTTGATAAAATAGAAGTTCAAAATCCTAAGCATCTTGCTATAGCTATAAATTTTTACGGTAAACTTAATAAATTACCAGATGAAACTTTAGAAGAAGCTAATTATTCAAGAGAAGAAATAAATCAAGGCCTAAACGATATCTTAGATAAATTTGGAATTAAAATAGATTTAAAATAGCTCATTTATATAAAATAAATGAGCTATTTTTTTACACATTAAAATTTATCCTAATGCTACATCTAAAATCATCATTACTACAAACCCTAGTGCTACCCCAATTGTACCAATATTAGTATGTTCTCCTGCTTGTGATTCTGGTACTAGTTCTTCTACTACTACATAAATCATTGCACCTGCTGCAAAAGATAATATATATGGAAGAATTGGAATTACTGCATGAGTAAATGCAATAGCAATCACTGCAGATATTGGTTCTACTATTCCTGAAAGAGTTCCATATAAAAAAGCCCTTCCTTTAGAAATACCTTCTGCTTTTAAGGGCATAGATATTATAGCTCCTTCTGGAAAATTCTGTATGGCCATTCCTACTGCCAGTACTATAGCACCAGCTATAGTCATACTTGCATTTCCGATTAAGGTACCAGCAAACACAACTCCAGTAGCCATTCCCTCTGGTATATTGTGAATAGTAACTGCTAATACTAATTTTGTAGTTTTCTTAAAATTTGACTCCAATCCCTCAGCTTTTTCTGTTTCCAAATGCTGATGTGGTACTAGTGTATCTAAAATTAACAAAAATACAATTCCAAACATAAAACCTACTGCAACTGGAACCCATGCAAATTTTCCAGCTGTCATATCTAATGCTGGCATTAATAATGACCATATTGATGCTGCCATCATTACTCCAGCTGCAAAACCTATTAGCAGTTTCTGAACTTTTTTATTTATCTCTTTTTTTCTCATAAAAAATACTAAACCAGAACCTAATGTTGTTCCTAAAAAAGGAATTAGTATCCCTATAATTACATTACCCATTATGTCCTCCTCTACATTTTAATAACATTTTTCTTATTTATTATAACGCAGATGTTTTTTATATACAATTTTATTTTTTGCAATCAACAATTTTTTATGTTAAAATTTTTTCAATAATATCTTGTAGGAGGTTTTTATGACAGAAAAAGAAAAAGCCAAAAATGGTGAATTATATAACCCTATGTATGATAAGGAATTAATACAAGAACGCTTTAATGTTAAAGATTTATGTTTTAAATACAATAATACTCTTCCTTCTAATTTTAAAGAAAGAAATGCTATTTTAAAACAAATCTTAACTACTGTAGATGATACTACACTTATTGAACAACCTTTTATTTGTGATTATGGATATAATATTTGTTTTGGTAAAAACTTTTATGCTAATCATAATTTAGTAATTCTTGATACTACTACTGTAAAATTCGGTGACAATGTTTTTATAGGTCCTAATTGTGGATTTTACACTGCAGGTCATCCCGTAGATGTTAAACAAAGAAATAGTGGACTAGAATATGCTAAGCCTATAACAGTTGGCAATAATGTTTGGTTTGGTGGAAATGTTATCGTACTACCTGGTGTTACAATTAGTGATAATACTATAATAGGTGCAGGTAGCGTTGTTACAAAGGATATTCCATCAAATGTAATCGCAGTTGGTAACCCATGTAAAGTTATAAAATCAATCTAAAAAATAAACTGTGGAGCGAAAAATCATCCACAGTTTATTTTTTACTTATATTAAGAAAGTTAAGCCATTCGTGTTTACATGCAAATCGTATGGCACTAAACTTCTTATTTTAATTTTCCATAATACATATCTTTAAATATACCTTCTTTTTCTATTAGCTCAATATATTTTCCCTCTTCCTCTATTTTTCCTTTATTTAAAACTATAATTCTATCACAGTTTTTTAAAGTAGTTAATCTGTGTGCTATAGAAATAATAGTAGTATTGTTTTCTTTTTGTAGTTTCTCTATTTCAATTTGAATATGTCTTTCTGAAGTATTGTCTAGTGCTGAGGTTGCCTCATCTAAAATTAAAATTTTAGGTTTTCTTAAAAAGATTCTAGCTATTGCTATTCTTTGCCTTTGACCACCAGAAAGATTATTTCCTCCTTCTGATATTAAAGTATTAAATTTATCTGGTAAATTATTTATGTAATCATAAATATATGCCTTTTTAGCAGCTTCTTCTACTTCTTCTAAACTTACTTCTTTATCCATTCCATAACAAATATTTTCGTATATTGTGCCTGCTATTAAAAATGGACTTTGTGGTACTAATGCAATAATCTCTGATATATCTTTTCTAGTTAACGAATTTATATTTTTTCCAGCTATAAATATTTCACCATCACCTTTTTCTAGTTTGCATATAGCCTTAATAAGTGAAGATTTTCCACATCCACTAGGACCTGCAATTCCTAAAAACATACCTTCTTTTATACTTAGATTAAAATTATCTAATATAACTTTTTCTTTGTTTTCGTTATAATAAAATTTTAAGTTATTAACTTCTACTATTGGTTTGCTTGTATCTTTATTAATTTGTTTTCCCTCTTCTACTAATGCATAAGAAAAGTCATTAGGCAATTCTGTCATTTTAAAGAAATCTGTAGCTAAAACTGTACATTCTGATAATTCGTCAAATATTCTATGTAATTCCTCTAATGGTTTTGTTAATTGTGTAAAACATAAATATGCTGTTAAAACATTACCAACAGTAATTACATTTTTAGTTGCTAGCCATGTTGAAATTCCTATAATTAAAACTGTAAATACTGCTTGATTTATAAATTTTAAGCAATCATATTTTGCCATTTGTTTATGATGTTTCATTTCTTTTTTTCTTAAAAATTCTGATTTGTTATTAAATCTATTTGTTTCTAATTCAACACTATCTGTTATTCTTATTACTTCTATTCCATTTAGTAATTCTACAATTGTGCCATCCATTGCAGATTTAGTTTCTAATAATTCTACTCTTATACCTTTTTGAGTACTAATTTGTCTAAATACTATTGCAATTCCTATTGGAATAACAAGCAACATAGGTAATGCTAATGATATTGGTAGAGTTATAAATATTGTTATTATAGCTGCAATACTATTAAATATAGCTGGTGCAAAATCCATAAACATTAATTTTTCTAATTTTACTGTTCCCTCTAAGCATCTATTTAATCTTCCATGAATATTACCTGTCATATTCTCTCTAAAATATGATAAGGGTGCTTTTAACAATGAATTAATTACTATTCCTCTCGCCTTTTTTTCTGTTCTTGTAGCTGTATCTTCTACCATTACTCTTCTTAATATTTTTATAATCTCATTTACTACATTTACTATTAATATAAAAATTAAAAATGGGATTACCTTAATAAAATCTACTTGATTTTCTACTAAAATATCATCTGTAAGCCAACCTATCGCTTTTGGTGTCAATTGAGCAAGACCTGCAGACACTATCATTATTATAATAATTATTATAAAATTACGTTTTTGCTTTTTATCTAATAATTTATACAATTTCTTTAGTACATTTTTTACGTTCGTTTTCTTTTTCACATTCATCCCCCATTCAAATCTTTACTATTTTACCATAGTTTACATAAGTTTTCAAGACTTCTATAAAAAAATAGAGGTATTCCTCTATTTTTTTACAGTCCTATGTCATCTTTATTTATCTCCATAGTTTTTAAATTACATACTTCAAATGAAGTTATTTCACTATCCTTCTGAGTAAAAGTATATCCATATCCATTTAAATAGTAATAATATCTCTTTGGAAAATCAGTTTCTTCTCCTGTCTTTAAATTAACTTTATACGTACTCTGACCTGAGGTAAAATATGCGAATTCATCATCAATATATGCCAATCTTTCAAATCCACCATGTGCTTTCCAAATAATTTCTTCTGTATTATTTTCCGGATTAATCTTATATAAACTAAATTCTGTTTCTATATTGTTTCCATCAGTACCTTTTCTAGTAAACACATAATTACCATTTGCTGAAAATACATCATTTCCAAACATACCTAATTTATGATTTTCATTTGTGTTTAAATATATTACTCTATACGCTTCATTATCTGCAAAGTCAATATATGTTAAACAATTATCATCTACATTACTAATATATGTTCTACCTTTAGCTAATTCTTTTTTGTTCGCTCCATCAATATTTGCAGAATATATACTCCTTGAAGTTAGATCTGTATAATAGATAGTATTATTATGTATTTTAAAATAGTTTTTAACATTTTCTATAATTGTTTGTTTATCACTACCATCTTTATTCATAATACATAGATTTCCTTGAGGAGTTCCGTTTATTCTGTCATACCCTACTTGATCTGTAAAATATATCTTGTCAGCTGTAAGCCATAATTGGATAGAAGCCCCATCATAAATTTTTTCTGCATTTCCTTGTAAGTCTATCCTATAAATTCCTTTTCCTCTATAGTAATTTGGCATTGCATATACATATTCCCCGTCAAAATAAAGTTTATTTACACCATCTTCCATCGTATATAGTAAGTCTAATTTTTCTTCTTTACAATCATATTTAAATATATTATCTGTCGAATTATTGTATATAATAATATTACCTATTTTTGCGAAGCTACTTCCTGTTTGCATACTATATGTTTTCTCATTTTCCAATTTTTGTTCTACACTTATCTTAACATCTTCTAATAATGTATTCGTAGAATTACTCTCGTTTGTATTTACCTCGGTGCCGGTTTTAAAAATAATAAGTTGTATTAAAACTATTATTATAATTATCACTAACGCTATTATAAATTCTTTAAATCTTTTCATTATTTAATCCCCTCTAAAGTCTTTTTAGCTAATATTTTAGACATATTTAAATCTCTAACATCCATTTTTTCATTTGATAGCTTTTCGTAAACATCATTTATATATCTTATAGTCTCATTTTTAGTTTGCTCATCTACATTTTTTATCTCTAAAATTTGTATAAACTCTGGAATTGCATCTGTTCCTGTTTCTTCTAAATACTCTAAATCTATTTTTCCTGTTTCTATATATCTTTCTATATTTCCTTTTGCGATAATTGCATCAAAATTAATAAAGTTCATTCCTATATATACAACAATTAAAATCATACAATACGTTCTTAATAAGTGTTTTTGCTTGTTTAATATATATAATACTGTTGGAATTAATAAAATAGCTTCTGCAAATAATACACAATATACTAATAACCTTAAAAAAGTATATCCATATGCTTGTTCATAAAAATGCATTCTAACTGCAGAAGATATTATTATTATAAATGTAAATATTACCATAATTATACACATAAAGTTTAAATATTTGTTATTTTTAGTTGCATATTTTTTTGTAACTAATATCACTATTAAATTTATCACTGATACAAACATTAACTGGAAAAATCCCTGTCTTGCATATTCTGCATAATTAATATTCGTTTTTTGCATAAATAATGAATTTATCTGAATTATACAAAATACTAAATAAATTACATTTAATGATGTTAATACCATTTTAAAAGTAGTACTATCTACACTTTTATTTTCTTCTTTTACCTCTTCATCTACAAAATATTCATCATAGCTGGTAATAATATAAAAAAAGCTTGATAAATATATAAACACACATACTATTAAAATCACTCGTATAAAAATCCCCATTAAATCTACATTATTAAATAAGTTAAAAAATGAATTTAGGATATTTGTAATCATGTTACTAAATACCGAGTCTGCTGATGCTAAAATTGCAATAATAATTATTACTAAAGGAACTGTAATGCATATTCCTTTTATTATATTGTTTGATTTTTTATCTTTAGTCTTTTCTTTATTTATATTAAATTTCCCGGCAAGTAAATTTCTTAACTCTGTCATTGTTTCGCCAATATATGCAAATGGCTCTATTACTATATCTAAAATTCTTTCTAGCAAGGTCTTTGCTATTAATTTTGTAGTAGTTAAACTTAAAATCATTATAATTAATAATATTGGTATTACTAATAGATTTAACAAATTAAAAAAGCTATTATTAAAAATAAAGTAAGTACTTGCTAAAATAATTATTGGTATTATCAAAAATTTTGAATTATTATTTTTTATTTTATTATTTTTTTCTAATAATGTTACTATGTAATATGTAATTGGTATTGCAAATAATAGCATTGAAAGCCCTATATGTTTTCTAAAAAATAATATTACACTCCATATGCTGAGTAGAATTGCTCCCAAAAATATATTTATTTTTTTCATAATAAAATACCTCCATAAATATTTTATGAAGATATTTTATTTCTTTTGTTATCGTTTGTCAATAATTTATTATCGTTTTTATATAAATAATTGAATTGCTATATCAAAAATTAATATAAATAAGCCACTTAAGAATATTAACCAAAATGCCCACTTTCTATTACAATATCTTAAAACATATGCTAATTTTGGATTACTTTCATCATAATATACATCAATTTCTGAACCTATTGGGTATATTTTTTCCATTGGATTTTTATAAATTCTAATAAAAGAATTTACTTTTTGTTTTATAATTAATCTTTGTTTTTCATCTTCTTTATATTCAACTTCGGAATTTGATTCTAATGGACTACTAGTGGTTACTGTTCTATATGATTTATACTCTGGACCTGTTACTTTATATTCTTTTCCGTTTACCTCATAATAAATAATTGGAAGATGTACTCCACTATGTTCCCCTCCTCTATTGGCTAAGGTATATTTTTTAACTATTCCTTTAGTTCTTGCTTTGCATCTTTTTTCTTGAATTAGATATTTATAATAAACTTTAAAGGCTATTATAAATAAAACTACCGAAAATATTGTTAGAAATATTCCAAATACAATTTTAATTATTGTTGTTTCTTCCATTTTTTAATCTCCTTGTAATTAACTCTTTTATATCTTAAAATATTCTTTTATAAGTTTTATTAAATCATTTAATTCTTTAAATTTATTAGAGTTTATATAAATTCCAAATTCAACCTTTCCTAATTCTATAGCAGTTTCTACCTCAACTAAATTTAACTTTTTTAAATCATTCTTATCTACATACTCTCGTGTTATTAAACCTAAAACTTTTCCTGAACTTGCAAGTTCTAGAATAGTTTTATAACTACTATTTCTTAAATTTAAATTCTTGCCTTTAGTTAGTTCTTTTATTCTTGCTACAGATTGTGCATATGTTCTTGGTACATATATAATTTGATCTTCTATATTTTCAATCGTTAGTTTTTGATTTGCAAATGAAGATTCTTTACTTGCAATAATTATATCATGTAAATATCCTAATTTAATATATTTAATTCCATTCAATATATCTTTATTATTCCTTTTTGAAAAAACTATATCTAATTCTTCATTTTTTAGCTTTTTCATCATTTCAGATGTTTCTTCACAAATTAAATTTAATTTAACATTTGGATATTTTAAGCAATATTTATTTATAACATCCCCAAATATGCAACTTCCCATATGATTATGCGTTCCAATGTTAATAAATTTTTCTTTAGTTAATTGTTCATCAACTCTATTAAGTTCTTCAATTGGATTCTTAAGCTTCTCATATAGTTCTTTTCCCTCTGCTGTTAAAGAAAGTCCTTTACTCTTTCTATAAAATAATTTTAGAGTTAATTGTTTTTCTAAATTTTTAATTTGTTTGGTAACAGCTGGTTGAGATATATTTAATTTTTCACTTGCTTTTGTTATATTTTCTTCTTTAGCAACTGCAACAAAAATTCTATATAATTCAAAATCTATCATATTACATCATCCCTGTATTATATCTTTTCTAAATATTTTTATATCACAAAAGCATGAGACATTCAATATATCCCATGCTTTCGTAGTTAAAATCAAATAAATAGTTTTAATAAATCTTTAAAGGCTTTTTTTATTTGCACATCTTCTTTTCCATTTAAATTATAATGGAGTGAAGTATTTTTACACCCAGACAAGTGCAATATCATATTTGATGATAAAAATAAGCTAAATACCCCTTCTTGGCAATTACCTGTTTTGTATAGTAAACATCTACTAATGCAATATTCAGAATACTTTGCTCCTCTTGTAGAATCCTTTACTTGAATCCAATTATTGCCCCTAAAATAGCAACTCATTGGAATTCCATTGCCTTTGCTTATTAATTGTGTTGTCCACTCTGATTCTGAATGATTTGAAATTTCGGATAAGAAATCATAAAAATTGCTCATTGGAACAAAAAGCTTTTCCCATAGCTTGAATGCTTCTTGACCTCTTACTTCATTAGAATAACTAAAATATTCTGAAAATCTGTTTAAATCTAATAATTTAACATTTACATTTAGAGCATCTATTGCTTTTAATACTAGTAATTTTACTTGACATTGGTTTAGCTTAGTTGCGACAATATTGTATCGCACAGGAAGTCCATTACTCCTTAACAATTGTGTTATTCTTATAACATCTTTAGAAAGATATTTTGGGAAATGAACACTTTCTATATATTCTGATATGCTATCTACACTAAAAACAATATCTATATTTTCTTTGTATTTTTTAAGTATATCTATGTATTTCAAAATTTTAAACCCATTTGTATTAATTCTTATTTTAGTATCTTTGAATTTCATAATATATTCAATAAGTTTTCCAAAATAAGGTACACTTGTTGGTTCTCCACCCGTTATTCTAAAATTTGTGATTCCAATTTCATGTGCATTAGTAATAATCTTTTTAATATCAGAAAAAGAAATAGTTTCTTTTTCTTTTGATATGCTTTCTCCCCCTCTCTTACAATAAAAACATTTATAATTACATTCTGTTGTCAAAGCTATTGCCAAATAAGTTCCCCGTTTTTTCATCTAATTTACCTCCTAATAATTAGTATCTGTTAATAAAAAGCTTATATATTATTTTAATATATTATTTTTATTATTAGAAATACATAAATGTTAGGTTGTTATAACTAAATGGAATATCATTTACAAAACTTAGCCCCTCTTTTTCGAGTCCCGCCATTCAAAAAAAATAAGCATAGCTTCGCTATGCTCTCTTGGTACCGATGGTGGGACTCGAACCCACATGGTTTCCCGCCAGATTTTGAGTCTGGTGCGTCTGCCAGTTCCGCCACATCGGCATTTATATGCTAATACATATTAGCATATATTTTTTTATTTTGCAATAATTAAATTATCAAATCTTTAAAACTCTTTCCGTATTTTAAGATTGGATAATCAAAAATATCTAATACAGTAGCTGAAATATCTGCATATGTGTCTCTTATTCCAAGATCAATACTATGTTTTATATTTTTTCCAAAAACTAAAATAGGTATATATTCCCTGTCATGATCTGTGCTTGGTGTTGAAGGATCATTTCCATGGTCTGCTGTTATAATTAACAGATCATCCTCATTCATTGCTTCAATAATTTCTGGTAATTTATTATCAAAATATTCTAATGCTTTTGCATAACCTTCTACATTATTTCTGTGACCATAAAGCATGTCGAAATCTACTAAATTTGTAAAAATTAATTTTGCATTTTTACTGTTTTTTATTTCCTCTATTGTTTTTTCTATTCCATCAGCATTTCCTTCTGTATGAATTGCTCTTGATATTCCCCTACCAGAAAATAAATCTTCAATCTTTCCAACTGCTACTACTTCTTCGTTATTCTCATAAAGTACATCAAGCATTGTCTTACCAAATTCTGGTGATTCAAAATCTTTTCTATTATATGTTCTAGTAAAATTATCTGCTTTATCTCCTACAAAAGGTCTAGCAATAACTGTTCCTATATCATATTCTTCTGTACTTAACATCTCTCTTGCTATTCTACAAATTTCATATAATCGTTCTACAGGAATAATGTCTTCATGTGCTGCAATTTGAAAAACACTATCTGCAGAAGTATATATAATTGGATATCCTGTTTTTAAATGCTCTTCTCCATATTGTTTTAATAATTCTGTACCTGAACCAACACCATTAAATAAAGTACCCTTTAATCCTGTTTTTTTCTTAAATTCTTCTATCATCTTATCTGGAAAGCCATTTGGATATGTTTTAAATGGCTTTTCTTTTACAAATCCTGAGATTTCCCAGTGTCCTACAGGACTATTTTTACCGGCACATTTTTCTTGTGCTTTACCATAATTTCCAATAGGATTTTCTTCTTTTTCTGGAATTGTTAATCCATCAATATTATATAAACCTAATTTTTTCATATTAGTTAACTTAGGTTTTGCAAGCTCATAAATATGTCCTAATGTATTTGCACCTACATCACCATATTTATCTGCATCTGGTAATTCTCCAACTCCAAAACTATCTAAAACAACAATAATTGTTCTATTTATCATTGTTTTCCTCCTTCTTATGTTTTAATTTCAAATTATATTCTTTTACATGTATATCACAATTTTGGTATTCAAATTTTTCTACTTCCTTATTCATTCTGAAAAATGATTCCTTTTTCTTTAAAAATTCAAATTTCGAATTATCTAGTAATACTAAATCATTTAACTCCATACCTTCTGGAAGTGTTTTATTATAATTGTCATAATAAACTGTATTAGTTAAAAATATAAGTGGCATTCCCTTTTTTATATTTATCCTACAGATATGCTCATCAGTACTTTCTATATCATTTATAGCTTCTTCTGGATTTAGATGATAAATTTCGAAATTAGATTTATTTATATCTTTTTCTGCCACATATAATGATAAATTCATTGGTGCCTTTATTTGTAATAAAGCCTTTTCTATATCACTTACAATTACTTTTAATTTTTCTACAAACCTATCTAATGACGTATTCTTATTTACATCTATTACTCTGTACATATTTTTCTCTATTTCACGATGCTTTCTTCCTGCTAATACTCTAATTTTTGTTTTATCTTCAGAAAGTCCACCAAAAATATCGTATTCTTCTTTTGGAAATAATGAACTTACAATTGTAGTTTTCTCTTTTATATCATTAAGTTCTTGTTCTATTAGATGCAATTCTTTCTCATTTAGTTCATCTTTATCTTTTATCTTGTTGATGAATTCCAAAATTTCTGTTGTAGCTAAAAATATACTGTCACATTCTTTTTTAGATAATTTTTTCCTTATTATTTTATCCATGTTCTTGCCAAGCTCTTCTAAATCTTCTAAATAATCAAATGTCTTTTCTAAATTTGTAACTGGAACTTCCTCTTCTGCATCTATCTCTGATAAAATTAAGTTATTATCCTTATTGGTATATTTCCAAAAATCAAAAATACTCTTGTTATGCTCATCTATTTCTTTTAAGTATGCCTCTGCATTGCGAATTTTACTATTTAAAATTTTTATTTTATTTTCTAATGCTCGTACATCCATTTCATCATTTTTTAGTCTTTTATCTTGTCTTTCAAAAGCCTTAATCAATAAAACTAAATCCTCTATTGTTAAGAATTCCTTTGTTCTATCTATACCATCATTCTCTTTAAAAATCTCTTCTATTTCTTGTGTTTCTTCCTCTTCTTTGCTATCTTTATCTAATATCTCTTTTGCTCTTCCTTTTAATTTTTTCTTGTTTTGCATAAAGAATTTAATCTTTCCAAAAAAACTACGCTTACAATCTAAATATATTGATATTTCCTTTTCTTTGTCTTGAAATTCTTTTACTTTGTTTTTTTCTTCTATTGATAATTCTTGTTTTTGTTTTTCACATTTATTTAGTTTTTCTACGATATCATTAATCTCATTATCTGTCTTATAAAACTCTGTTTTTATAAAATTAGTTAAATTCCCATATTCTATTATATCTCCGTTATATAAAAATTCTAAGCTTCCATCTTTTTTTATTCTTGGCTCGAATACATATTTACCATTTGTTTCTGTTTGTAAAATAAATAATGCTTTAATTAATTTAAAAAACTTAATTGCTTCTTCTTCATTTTTTATTACAATTTTATAATGACTGTTAATCTTTTCATAACAAATAGTGTTTCCTATAATATATACATTCATTATTCCATTTTTGTCATACACCTCATAAACAAATGGCCAATCTTTAGTAAATAACCATATATAATTTTCTGTATCTGCAATCTCATTTCTTGTTAATAACTCACCAGAATATTCTGTATTGCATACAGGCACATAAATATATATATCCTTATTTTCTTTATATGCTTCTATTTGTTTCTTTAGAAGATAAAAAAATGCTTCAAATTCCTCATCTTCTAGAGTTACCATCATAAAATACTGTTTTGTTATGTCGGAATAATAAATTTGCCAAAGATAATTTTCGCTATATTTTACTTCGAATGGAATTTCTTCATTTAAGATTTCTTGTTCGGCAGCTATTCTTTCTAATTCATTTATATTTATCTTATCTACCATTTTTAAAAACACGCCATGTTTTACTATGTCATCTTCTGATTCAAGCTTTAAATAATCATATAGTTGGTTACATTCCTCATATTTCTTTGAAAGCAAATCCATTTTATTTCTTGGAGTTATATATATTTGAATATCTTTTATGTTTAAATATTTATATATTCTACTTTTATTTTCGCTAAAGCCTCTAATAGGTCTAAATTCAAGAGGTCTATAATTTTTTATAAATTGTGGTATATTATTTAAATCTAGTCCTATATATTCTAAGTTTGTTTGTATTTTTAATTTTTCATCACTTGTAAGTTCATTCATATTAACCTCCATGTCTTTTCATGCTTACTAGTATAACATAACATAAAAAAAAAGTGAATGCAAAATAGGGATTTATGAGCGTTCTTTTTTCCTATATTTAAATCCAGAAAAAACCACCTAATGTCTTAGCATTGGTGGTTTTAATATATAACTTATGCTCTTGGATGAGCTTTCTTATAAATATTTTTAAGTCCTTCATCTTGAAATTGCATATATACTTGGGTTGAAGAAATATCAGAATGACCAAGCATAACTTGGATTGCTTTTAAATCTGCTCCATTTTGCAATAAATGTGTTGCAAAAGAATGTCTTAACACATGTGGTGTAATGTCTTTATCTATATGAGCTTGTTCTTTATAGAATTTTACTATTTTCCAAAAACCTTGTCTTGTTAATCTTTTACCATTTATATTTACAAATAAAGATTTTTCATCTTCACTTTTAATTAAATATGGTCTTGCTTTCTTTATGTATTCTTTTAAAGCATTAATAGAAATTGCTCCTAGTGGTATATTTCTTTGTTTATTGGCATTTGTACAAGAAACATATCCTTCTTTTAAGTTAACGTCTTCTAGATTTAGATTTATTATTTCTGTTACTCTCATTCCTGTTGCATAAGCAAATTCTAACATTGCTTTATCTCTAATTCCTTTTAAATCAACAGCTTTAGGTTGCTCTAATAATAATTCTACTTCTTTAGAACTTAAAACACTTGGTACTCTTTTTTCTACTTTTGGAGATTGTATTCCCTCTGTTGGGTCTTCTTTTATTTTTTTAGTTCTTACTAAATACTGATAAAATGATCTTATTGATGCTAAGTTTCTAGAAATTGTTGAAGTTTTTTTACCAATATTTTTTAAGTTTTCAAGATATTTTTTTATATCATCTTTTGTAACTTTTAAATATTGTAAATTTTCTTCATTTATATATGATTCATATTGGGTAATGTCCCTCTTATATGATTGTAGTGTGTTATTTGATAATTTTTTATCTTTTTGTAAAAATTCTAAAAAAAGTTTAATTTTCTTTTCCATGCTACTATCTCCTCTACTGCTTTTTTTAGTTTTATGTACATATATTATTTACATAAACTATATATGTTATATCAAAGATATTCAAAATTGTAAATATCTTTTTGCTAATTATTAAATATATTTTGTTATAAATGTAAGTAAATTTGTTGAAATATAAACTTCTATTAAAGAAGATAACATAAAAAATAATACTGCTATTATAGACAATATCGAGTGTCGTATAATTTCTAATTTTATATTTTCCTTAGTTCTATTTTTCATAATTGCATAACATAATTTTGCACTACTTACTGCTATAAAAAACAATGCTGGAATAAATATAATATTATGAAATAATATACTTCCTATGCAAAAACACACACCCTTTCCAGTTCCTAATGCAATTATAGCACCAGATATTGTATAACCTATACACAACCCCTTATACAACACAAAAAAATATATTAGTGGTAAACCAATAATAGTAGAACCTATGAACCATAATATTATTCCCATTAATATATTTCTTTTAAATGATACATTTATTAATTCATTTTTATCTATCAAGTTATTATTTTTTAATGTTGTAACAAAATTATTTATATATTCACTAACCTCATTTTTTTGTGCTTCATCAGAGTTATTTATAAAAAACACTCCTAAAACAATTCCTATAAGTAAAAAAATTAATAATAATATATATATTTTTTTATTTTCTTGTAAATTTTTTAAAATTACCTCTATATATGTATTTTTTGTTTTTTTCATTTTATCCTCCATAGAATTATTTATACATAATATCTATGTAATAAAATGATTTTTAGAACTAATTATCTAGTGTTTTTGTGGAAACTTTTCCGTAATTTCCTCCTCCACCAGCTTCTATTTGTAATCTTCCTTTTCTAGATTCATCAATAATTGTAGCTAGCTTAGTTCCTACAACAGCTTCTATATCATCAAATGACAACTTATGTAATATATTCATTTCTGTTCCAAAATTATCTAATAGTTTTTCTATTGTTTTATTTCCTAAGCCTGGTACAAAACCTAGTGGTGTTTGATATATATAATCAGGTCTAGATTTTGGACTTGCAGATTCCTTTTTATCTTTTATTAATTCTATCCTATCAAAAACTCCAAATGTAACTTTACTACTTCCACAATAAGGACATACTTCTACTGGTTCTTTAGTTTGAATTGTTGAATTGCAAGCATCACAATATGTTCTATGATATTTACCTAGTTTTGGATCTAATCCATAATTTGCAACAATTTTTCTTCCATCTTCATTTTTTAGTGCTTTAACTAATTCTTTAAAAGATATATCTTCCATTTGTATTTTATTATATTCCCTTGCTATTTTAGGTAATGAATGAGCATCAGAATTTGTAACAAATGTTTTATCTTCTAATTCTGATATCATATCTGCTAAATATGTATCAGAACTTAAACCTAATTCTACTGCAAAAATCTTATCATATTTTTCTTTAAATATATCTTTTAGTCTGTCTGTACAATTTCCATAGTAACTCTTAAATGGCGTAAAAGCATGAGCTGGAACCAATATACCATTATATTTTTCTACAATATCTATTAATTCATATCCTGATAAATCTGATCTTTGTGTACTTAATGTTATATTTTTTATATGTTTACTCATTTCTTCTGAATAAGCTTTTATATCTTTTAGATGTGGAAAATAACATAAGTTGTGTGCTGAACCTTTTTTACCGTTTCTGCCTTTTTCTGATGTTTCAGTCTCACTTCCAAGTATTATACATACTTTATCTTTATATATAATTCCTCCATCTTCTAGCTCGTATGCATCGCCTGTTTTTAAGAATTCTTCTATATCTTGAATAACATATGGTGATGCACAATCTATAATTCCTACAATGTTTATTCCTTTTCTTTCTTCACATTCTTTTGCAATATTTGCAAAGTTTAAACTTTTCGCTGCAGTAATTTTTATTGGCTTGTTATTTTCTGCTCTACCAATATGTACATGCAAATCTGCAAAAAATTCATTCATTTTTTATTCCTCCCCACTTATATTTAACAAGTCAGAAAACTTATGCTCTTCATCTATTTGTTTTGCTATTTCATGTTTTATTCTTCTATCTGCATTTATTTCTTGTTTATTGTCTCTTATTCCATTTTTATTAACTTCTAATTTTTTGCCTTCTATGTATAACTTTTTAGCAGTTGTTCTATAATCTATAGCCGCATTAATTCCTTGGGCTAAATTATATTTTGGAATCATATTAATTTTAGTTTGCCACCTTGTAATTATTTTACTTTTGTCTAATCCAAGAGTTTCTAAGTTTTCAAATTCCATAACAAATTCTTTAAAGTCTTGTAAATATACATTTTCTAATCCCTTTAAATTTTCATTTTCCAAAACGAATAAAGCTTCTGTTGGATTAAAAGCTCTTCTATCATCCCTGTCTAGAAGCATTCCAAAATTATCTATTAATTCTAATATGTCCCCCTCTTTATCCCTTGGTGTAATGTTAGCAATTCTATTAGCTTGTTCACAAATTCTACAAAACTTTTTGTCGAATCCTAATTCTTCAAGATATTCTGCTCCTTTATGTAAATAAGTTCTTCTTTTTTCTTCTGTAAATGAAATTACACTCTTTTTACACGCATATAATAAACACGCTGTTAATACTAAATTATTATCAACATCTGGCTTAGAATGTTCTAAAAACATTCTACATATTTCTGTTTTAAATATTACTGTATTATCAAAAAAGCAGTTATGTTTTTTCTTAAAATACAACAATATCTTCATTTTTTCAGTTAATTTTCTTTCATTTAGCATCATATCTGCAAAGCTATCATTATACATATTCATTACTCCTCTTATATGACATTTTTGTTAATTATATGCCATTGTTATTTTCTTTTCAATAAAATAACTAAAATGTAATATTTTTGTAATACGAAAAAAACGATTCTAAAAAATTTTAGAATCGTCAATAACAAAAGTTATTTAATTATATTTTTATGTCTTTTAATTGTTTTTCTATATCTTTTATATCCCCTTTGTTATGTATAATATAATCTGCATTTTCTATATAAAAGTCATCTGTATTTTGCATATTTAATCTTTTTTCTGCCTCATCTTCTTTTATATTGTCTCGTTTCATTATTCTTTCTATTTGTACTTTTCTTTCTGCTATAATAGCAATTACAAAATCACAAACTTGATCTAAATTGCTTTCGAATAATAAAGGAGCATTTACAACAATTATTTTCTTCTTTATTTTATTAATTCTTTTCTTTATTTCGTCTACAACATAAATAAAGGTAAGCTTATTTAGTTCTTCCCTTTTTTTATCATCTTCATATATAATACTTGCTAATTTTTTTCTATTTAATTCACCTTTTCTATCTACTATTCCAGAACCAAAACTTTCAACTATTGATTGTAAGTACATTGTTCCTTTTTTAGATAATTCTCTTGCAATTTTATCTGCATCTACTATTTCTGCATTATATTTATTTTCTAGAATTTCACATAATGTATCTTTTCCTGCTCCGGAACTTCCTGTTACGCCTATTATTTTCATACGCCTACCTCCCACGTTCTTATTATACCATATTTTGCATAAATAAACAATATTTAGGGTAAACATAACACATGTTTTTACTACAGAATTATTTACATTTTTCCTCTTCTATTTGTGTTTGAATATACTTACTCAATTCAGAATCCATACTAAAATCTGGTTCGAAACATTTATCTATAATTCCTTTAACATTTAATTTTTTATACGTTTCCATTGATTCATTTTTTGTTGCTATAAATACATTCTTACCACCTATACTATGAACATATTCAAATGCGAAGCTATCTGTTAATCCATCACCAAAATATATAATGTTATTAGTTTCTTTATTATCTTTTTGAACATGCTTAATGACGTCTACTTTCTTTTTATCTGTTAATAAAATATCTATATCTTTATATATTCCATTCTCTTCATTAAATGTAACACCATAAACACCATCTACAAATTTTCTAATTACTGTTTTATCCACATAATCTTTTATTCCAGAAGTAACAATATAATGTTTTACTCCTGTTGTTTGACTTTGGAAATTTTTAAAATATTCTATAACTCCATTATTAAATTCTACTTTATCTGCACCTAAACAAACATTTTCTTTAGTTAGTAAAATATTATTCTCCAATAATATCTCTATGTAACATTTGTAATAAGCTTCATATAGACCTTCGCTATTGGTTAATTTTTCTGCTATTCTATTCATTAGCTTTTCTTCATTATATCCACATTTTTTTATTATTTCATATTGTGGTAAAGAATATGGTGTTAGTGTACCATCAAAATCATATATAATTACCATTTTACTCCTCTTCTACTATTAACTATAAGTTTTTTATAGCTGTTCTTGCTAATTCATCACATCTATTATTGTATTCATTATCACTATGTCCTTTTACTTTTATAAATTCAACTTTGTGAATTTTAGTAAGTTCATATAACTCTTCCCATAACTCCTTATTTTTCACAGGCTCTTTTGAGGCATTTTTCCACCCATTCTTTCTCCAATTGTATATCCAGCCTTGGTTAAAACAGTTTACAACATATGCGCTATCACTATATAGTTTTACATTGCATGGATATTTCAGATTTTTTAAGGCCTGTATAACTGCTGTAATTTCCATCTCATTATTTGTTGTATTTAATTTTCCACCTGATATCTCTTTTTTATTTCCTTTATACATAAGTACAGCACCCCATCCCCCTGGGCCTGGATTTCCAGAACAAGCTCCATCTGTATATATTGTTATTTCTTCCATCTTCTTCTCCTATATTTGTAATTTTTACCATTTTATGATATTATATCAATAATTTGTTTATACTACAATATAAGGAGGGATAAATATGTCAAAAGTTTTAGGAATTATTGCAGAATATAACCCATTTCATAATGGTCATCTTTTACATTTAACAAAATCTAAAGAAGAAACCGGTGCCGAATACAGTATTTGTATTATGAGTGGTAATTTTGTTCAAAGAGGTAATACATCAATAGTTAATAAATGGGTAAAAACAGAAATGGCTCTAAAAAGTGGTATAGATTTAGTATTAGAGCTTCCAACAGTATACTCTATTTCTAGTGCAGAAAATTTTGCAGAAGGCGCTATAAAACTTTTAAACTCCTTAAAAATTGTAGATACAGTTTCATTTGGTTCCGAGAATTCCGATATAGATATATTAAATAGAATTTCTGGTATTTTATATGAAGAGCCAAAACAATATGTAGAATTCTTAAATGAAGAATTAAAAAAAGGACTTTCTTTTCCAAAAGCTAGAGAAAATGCAATATTGCTATATTTAAATGACCAAAAATATTCTAACATTTTAAATCAACCAAATAATACTTTAGCAATTGAATACTTAAAAGCCTTAAAAAAATATAAATCTCATATTATGCCAATATCCATAAAACGTGAAAAAGTTTTTTATAATAGTAACTGCATTGTTGATGAATATGCAAGTGCTACAGCAATTAGAAATATGATTGTAAATAATCAATTTAATGATATCAGAAAAGTAATGCCTAGACTTGCTTATGACTTATTAATGCAAGAAATAGAAAATAATCAATATGTTATAGATATATCAAAATTTGAAAAAGAAATTTTATATTCTATTAGAAGATTATCTACCGCTGACCTTAAAAAGTTTCCAGAAGTAAATGAAGGCTTAGAAAATGCTATTAAAAATGCTGCTAATTCTTGCAATACTTTAGTAGAGTTAATAAATATAATTAAGTCTAAAAGATATACACAAACTAGAATTCAAAGAATTTTATTATATATTTTGTTAAATATAACAAAAAAAGATATGTACATTTCTCGTAAAACTGTACCTTATGCTAGAATTCTTGGATATAGCCCAAAAGGTAAAGAACTTATTTCAGAAATTTATAATGCTAATCCCAAAATAACATTAATAACTTCTGTTAAGAATTTCTTTGATTCTTCTAATAATAAAACTTATAAACATATGTTAAGTAAAGATATTTTAGCAACAAATATTTATACCTTAGCTTATAAAAATAATTCTATAGCTAATTTAGACTATACCAAAAGAATTGTTACAATATAATTAATTTCCTATCTAATTTTCGTTTTTTATACTTTATAAATGTACAGTTTTACCATAAAAAAGCACTATGTAAACATTTTACACATAGCGCTTTTATTTTTATTACTTATTTGCTAACCCATATACCATAGATATATCTGTTGGTATAATATATTTTACACCTAAGCTTTCTGCAACTTCTAATACCATTGCACACATAGCACGAGTTGCATACCACCATTCTGGATCATTTACCTTACTTCTTATTTCATCTAAAGAAATTTCTTTATAATATCTTTCTGTATCTAATTTTCTTGTATTAATATCCATCATAATTGGTTCTTGCTTATCTTCGAATAAAGTATTTTTTTCAAATGTAATACCAGAATTTTGGGCAAACTTCATATGACCTCCACCAGCTAATATTAATACATCTGCTTTTTGAGTAGGAATTTTTAATTTTGTTTTTACCCATTCTCTTACTGTTTTTACATCTGTTGTTGCTAAATTTTCTCCTAAATCTGGATATTGTTCCATTACATCAATTACACCTATTTTTGTATTGCACATTTCTTTTATTCCATTATCATAAATAGCAATTTCTGTAGAACCTCCACCACCAATAAATACTGCAACTTTTCCTTTTACTTTTCTCGTTGCCCCTTCTACTGTAAATTTATTTTCTTCTTCTTGGCTTATAATATGGAAATCTAACCCTGTTTCTGCTTTAACTTTTGTAAGAAATTTTTCTTTCATCTGTTGCTCTAATCCTCTAAAAATGCTGGTTCCACAAACAAAAATATTATCGTATTTTGATTCGACCTCTTTTACAAGATTTATTAATTTTACTACATCATTACTATCCAGTTTCTTCGTTTTATTAAAATGTCTTTTAAATTCTATTGTCACTTCGTTAATACGTTTTATCTCTTCTTCATTTATTTCGTCTAATTTTGTAACGGTTGAACCTACTTCTATTATTAGTTTTTTCATATTATTTCCACCTCATTTTGTTTTATTCTATCATTTTTGTTTTTATTTGTATACTTTTGTCGCAAAATATTTTTTCTCTCATATAATGTTATAAAAGGAGGAATAAAATATGTTCAGAAGATATCAAAAGTGTTATTGCATGAATAATAACAATAATGACAATTCTACAGATATGTTAGAAACTAAATGTAATTCTGTTAGTTCTTATGTAGAAGAAGATTATGATAGTTGCTCTTGTGGATTTGCTGAAGAAGCTAACGTTTTCCCAGATAATCCGATGCTTGGTCAAAGTTATGTTCCAATCCAATATATGGATAAGACTTTTAAGCCTTGCATAGGACTTAAAATGGGAACTATTTTTCCTGAATTAGTTAGTCCTTATTCTCCAGGGCAATCTATGCAACAAATTAAGTATATAGAATCTAGAAATGAAATTGGAAAGGGGTGTAATAAATGTTAAATGAAAATATGGAATGCAAATGCATATGTGAATGTACTCAAAAAAATGATTGTGAAATGCAAGGAAAATTATTACAACAAATAAGATGTTATGCTTTTGCAGTTAATGATTTAGCTTTATATTTAGATACTCATCCAACTGATCAAAAAGCTTTATGCCTACACAGAAAATATTGCCAAGAATTAAAAGATTTGGAAGATAAATATCAAAAAGTATATGGACCTTTAACAATTAATTACCCTTGTAATAAATGGAGATGGCTTGAAGAACCTTGGCCATGGGAAGGAGGAATTTTAAATGTGGACTTATAAGAAAACATTACAATATCCTGTAAATATTAAATGTACAAATCCAAAACTTGCTAAAGTTATTATTTCTCAATATGGTGGTCCTGATGGTGAACTTGCTGCATCTCTTCGTTATTTATCACAAAGATTTGGTATGCCAGACCAAAAATCTAAAGCTATTCTTAATGATGTTGGTACCGAAGAATGTGTACCATTATGATGTCAATAGCTAAAGACAGGGATTACAATCTTAGCTATTGACTGTAAAATGTTATTTATTTAAATTATTTAGGTAATCTATTCCAGTTAATGTTAATTTTATTCTATTATCAAATTGTAAATATCCATCATCAAGTAATTCTCTACCGAGTTTTCCATAATCATCAATAAATCCAATTTCTGCTGGATACCATTGACCATTTTGTATATTTCTCAATATATCTATTTTAGTAATTATCATTATTATTTCACATCCATCTATAATTTAGCTATTTTAGGAAAGATGCGTAACTCAAAGTTGGTTGGGTCAGAATTCTTTTTTATAGCCTTTTCTGTTTTTAAATAAGTAACTTTATTAATTATACTTTTTAATAAAATATTTTTATCTTCAGCTGTTTCTAAATTATAATATAAATCTATAATATTTTCTAGCTTTGGTATTATAATTTCTTTTTGATTTTGCATTTCTAGATTTTTTTGTAATATAAAATTGTATTCTTTTAACTTACTGTCTAAACATTGAATATTGTCTTTTATTACTTTAGAACGGCTTGTAAATTCATCATTATTGTATATTCCATTTTCTAAAAACTCATATATTTTATTAAGTTTATCGTTTTCTTTTTCTAATTCTTTTTTAGTTATGTTAATAGATTTTTCTATTATTTTATTATTAGAGTTTAGATTATTTTTTTCTGAATAATGTACTTTATAATTTTTAAGCCATATTTTTAATGCGTCAATGATTTTATCTTCTACAATATAAAGTTTAGAACTAATGTTATCACATTTAGAATTAGAACACATAAGAGTAGCGGGCTTGTCAGCTTGGGTATAAGGTCTCCTTTGCATAGGTTTACCACATTTTTCACAAAATATTAAACCAACTAATGGATTTTGAATAGTGTTATTATGTTTTACTTTCGGAGTATTTTGTTTTCTTTTTTTTTGTACTAATTCCCAAGTTTTATTATCAATAATAGGTTCATGTAATCCATCATAAATTAAATAATCTTGATTACGAGGTCTACTAATAATAAGATGTCCATTTTTTGTTTTCTTTTTCTGCTTTCTTCTATTCCAAACAATTTTACCAATGTATGTAGGATTAGAAAGAATATCTTTAATAGAAGAAATAGACCATTCACTTGCAATTCTAGGTTTTAAATTTAGTTTATTTAATTGTTTTGCAACTGAATTTATAGTGGCATTCTCAAAAGCATATAATCTAAAAATTTCTTTAATAATAAGGGCTTCATCCTGGTTTATAGATAAAGTATAGCCTTTTGCATTTTCTAGTTTTACTCTATCATAACCAAAAGGAGCAATATTTCCAACAAATTTACCTTCTGATACAGAAAGTTCACGACCTCTTTGTAAACGCCTATTTATGGTTTTGTATTCTCTTCTGGACATAAACAAGCCAAACTCAAAGTATTCTTCATCAAATTCATTATCTGGGTCATATGTTTTAACAGGAGTAATTATTTTGGTATGAGAATATTTAAATGCTTTTGAAACTCTACCTTGATCTGCTGTATCTCCACGAGCAAGTCTTTCTACTTCAACAACTAAAACACCTGTCCATTTCTCATTTTCAACATCTCTAAGAAGTTTTTGCATTTCTTTTCTTTCACTAATTGTTTCGCCACTTACAACTTCTCTATAAATTTTTGAAATATGTAGTTCTCTTTTTTTAGCTAAAGTTGTTAAAATTTTCTCATGTCTTGCTAGAGTTTCACCTTCACCATATTTTTCCGCTTCAACATCTTCTCTTGATTTTCTTAAATATATTGCATATGTGCCATCTTGCACAGTTCCTCCTTTCTTTGTAATTTGTCTTTAACTTGCAAATGTTATATATGAAAACAGTACAAATTACAATAAAGAGGATTTATTCATCAAATTAATTATAATATTGTCTATATATTCTTTTTGATTATCACTATCTTGAACGATATAATCATCATAAAATTTGATTTTAGTATTTCCAATAGTATATTCTTCTAACATCATATAAATCGCCTCTTTAAAATTTATGAGAAAAACATAAAAAAATACCCAAGACAAGCTGTCTTGAGTAAATTCATATTTTCTATAGTAACATTATATGATTTGTGATTTATAAAATCAATTCCTTTTTATTTCCCTGTTTTCTAAAATTTAATATAATTTTATTTAATTAAAAACGAATGCTACAAAAGTACCCATAAAAGTAATTATAAAATTATATACTAAAATTGCAAAATTATGTAAAACATGATATAATTTATATAGTTAGCAAAAGCTAAAAATTGAAAATTCCTCGCTTACATAGGAGGCTAAAATAACCTAAAGAAATGGAGGAAAGAAACATGGAAATGAAAAAGTATTACTGGTGGGATAATCGGTATGTTTGGGAAGTGATAGTTGATGAGCTCAATGAAGGAGAACTCGAAAAACTTGAGATTATTGACTCGTATGATTGTTCTCGTACACCTTCTAAAATCTTTATCATAAGAAAGACATATAAAAAGGGCTCTCTCGGAGAAAAGTATGGTGCTGACACTATCTACAAGTATGAATCCGATTATTTCTTAACACAGAGCGCAATTTGTGATGCTCTTTCTTACTTGGCTAGAGTAGAAAAAGAAATTACATTAACTGTCAAAAAGGAAACATCCCCAAAAAAATCAAATCAATTTTCATGTTGTACAACTTATTCACTTAAAGTGAAATGAGTGACTGCAGGAAGGACACCGTTCTTCCTGCAGTATTTTATGTAATAAAAATCCAGAAAACATGTTATAATTCTTGGCTTAAAAAAATAACAGATTTATTTATAGCAACATCTATTGATTATGACAAAAAATCAGAAGAAGCATATACATTTTTCAAAATAGTTCAAAATAAATTACATTATGCAATAACGGGTCATACTGCGGCAGAACTAATTTATAATAGAGTAAATGCAGAAAAAGAAAATATGGGACTAACTACTTGGAAAGAAGCTCCAGATGGAATGATATATAAATATGATGTTAGTATAGCGAAAAACTATTTAAATGAAGATGAATTAAAAAAGCTAAATAATTTAACAAATTTCTTTTTAGATTATGCAGAATCAATGGCGGAAGAAAATCAAGTTATGACAATGAAAGACTGGATAAATGAAACAGATAATCTTTTAAAATTTAGAAAGAAATATTAAAGGATTCAGGGAAAATTTCACATAAGCAAGCTGTTGAAAAAGCAGAGAAAGAGTATGAAAAATTCAGAGTAAAACAAGATATGCAATATATTTCTAGTATGGATGAAATGTATCAAAGATATTTAAAAGAAAATAATGATAAATAAGTAAAAAAGTTCACTAAGTGTACTTTTATTCACTTGGTGAACTTTTTTATATAATATTTCACAACCAATAACTATAAATTTTTTATAATTGATAACAAACTGGTACAGTCGAACTCGCACATCTTGAAATGGTAGGAAGTATTGTTCACCAATTAACTAAAAATGCTTCTATTGAAGAAATAGAAAAAGCTGGGCTTGGTGCATATTATACAGACCATGGAGTTGATGTATATCCACAATCTGCTGCCGGAGTTCCTTTTACTGCTGCATATTTAGCTTGTAAAGGTGATATAATTGCTAATTTACAAGAAGACTTAGCAGCAGAACAAAAAGCACGTGCAACTTATGAAAAATTAATAGATTTATGTCGTGACGAACCAGATGTTGTTGACCCTCTTCGCTATTTAAGACAAAGAGAAATTGTTCACTTCCAAAGATTTGGCGAGGCTTTACGTGGAGTCCAAGATAAACTTGCAGAAAAGAAATTTTATATGAATTGTGATAATATGCAAACCTCTGACTGTGGTTGCAATAATAACGATAATTAAAATATAAAAACACCAGATTAACTTTAATGTTAAATCTGGTGTTTTTACAGTTGCATATTTTATTGAATTTACTATATCTTTCTCTTGATATAAATATTTTTTATATCATTACAGTTATTATTATCTTTCGGGTTCAGATTCAGTTAATGTTCTTATTTCTTTAGCAGTACAAATCTTTTGTCTTCCTACAATAGTTCCATCTTCATCTCTTTTTAAATCTGAGAGTACAAACAGATGATAGTCTTCTTTCTCCAATTGCTGTCTAAAACTTTCAAATGCTCTATTCTGTCTTTCTGAACGTGCCTCTGGAACAAATAAAGTTCCTTCTTTTACAGCAGATTTTTGTGATGTACTTTCTGTAAAGATTATATGACCTAATCTTTGTAATTCAAATAACATTGTATTAACATTATTTGTTTTTGCACTTTCTTGTAATACTTCTTCATCTAAAAAGTGCGTCTTCAAAAAATCTTTTAAATAAAATACATGCGCAGTATCTGGCTCTTCTTTTAGTATTTCTTCTATTTGCCCCTCTCTTTCCACTCCATCAACTTTATTTTTTCCATATATTATAGCTATTTTTAGATTTTCAATACTTTCAGTTTTCATATATGCAACCCCTTTTCTATATATTTATATAATTATATCATTTTATATATTATCAATCAATAATTTTTATTGTATATGGTTTCCTTTCAATTTAGTTTTATATTAATTAATCTACTAATTTATTTACCAATTTTTGTATTAACAGCTGAAAAAACAGGCTCAAGCATTTACTGCTTAAGCCTGTTTTCTCTATAGGTGATAAAAATAGATTATATTTCTTTAGAAAGTTTTTCTACTTTCTCTTTCATTTCTTTTCTCTTTTTATCAGCGATTTTTCTTATATCACTGATTGAAACATTTTTCAGCTCTTTATATTTTCCAGTTACTGAGATTTCTATTTCATCTTCAGGCATAAGCCTAATCTCATAATATTTATCTCTATACCAGAATCTATCAGCTGAATAAGATACAGAATATTCATCTGTTCTTTCACCCAATTCCACAATCTTTCCAGATTCTATCAATAAACACTCGTTATCAATCCGAAATTCCTCAAAATCCTTTAGACTGCAGCCTAAAATTTTCCTTATTTTTGGAATCATATCCATCGGATCAAAATCGTTTCTTTCATTCAATAGTTCTAGAATTTGTGGGGCTTTCTTGGATAAAGCAAAAAAATCTTTTTTACCAGTCATGTTTATCGTTCTAAAACCACCAATATGTTGTTTGATGACTAAGGAATCTTCTCTTATAACGTAAGAAGATGTTTTTATTCCGTCTGGTTTTTGTTTTCGCTCCAAATATCCATATTCAAGCTTTCCATTCTCTACTCCTGGATACGAAATAATTATCTCTTCACTTTTTGTTCTTATGAACATTCCTTCTGAAATATCATCATATACATCATCGACTTCCATTTCAATAAAGTCTCGCAGATTTAACACTTTTACTGTAGTTTCTGCCAACTCTCTTATTCTTCCCTCTGGCAAAGCATTTATTCCTGCTTTAGTCCGTATTCTCATCTTTGTTCCTCCTAATAATTATTTTTCTGAAACTATAAACTTCGGGTTACATAATTTTTATTATATCGTGTTTTACTTTTATTGTCAATTTCACTATTTTATCCAATTTTCTCTTCTTTTGTTACAATTTCTTCAAACATAGATATTTTCCTTTCCTTTGTGCTTTTGTCAATTCACATTGTATTGGAATATCTATGTTTTTTCAATATATCTTTTAAAAAAATTTAGTAGGCAATTTTATATTTTTGCCTACTAAAATTTTACACTAACTTTTGTAAATAATTAAGATATATAGTGCTCAAAACCTCCTCAATTTGATTTTATGTTAATTAAGTGGTATAATTAAAGTACATTTCAATCTAAGGAGGAATTTTAGCATGTCAACACGGAGAACAACAGGTGGAGTAAACAAGGTAAAGATGGGAATCCTTATTGCTGGTGTCTTTTTATTATTTGTTGCTTTTGCAACAATTTGGGACCAGACCCATAAGAAGCCCGAACCTCAACCCACAGAGCAAACAACTTCTGCTAATGATACAGCAGGAGACTCCTCAACAAATGATGCGAATGCATCAACAGAGCCTGTCCCCGATAACATCAGTGTTAACGAGATGCAGGCCAAAATTGACGAACTGCAACAGCAGATCGCCGATAAAGATGCAAGCATTTCTGATCTAAACAATCAGGTCAGTGAGTTGCAAAATGGAGTCGAAACAAAAGGAGGTCTTACCTTCCAGGAGTTTCTTGATCTCTATTTCTGGTCAGATGGTAATACCTACAGATTACTTCCAGATAGGAAGTTGTATTCTGATTATTCTTGCACAAAAGAGTATGAGCTTAACAGCTCTGATTATACCTTTAGGTGTAACTATGGGTTACCATTAAAGCTAGACAACGGATTAACTATCAATATGGTCATGACCACTGATGGTCAAGTATTGTGGTCTCCGGACCCGTACTTTGAACGTATTGACGGATAGTGCATCTTTAGAGAAGCCCTACATACTTCGGTATGTGGGGCTTTCTCTTTTGTAAACCAAAAATAAGCATGAATTTATATATTCATGCCTATCTTTTTTAGTTTAACTTTATATTTCAGAAACCATCCTTCTTATTCTCTTATTAATTAAATTAAATCCTAAACTTTCATAGAACTTAATTAACTTGTCATTTTTAGCTACTAAAGAAACTTTATCGTAACCTTTTCTTTTTGCCATTTTGCTAATTTTATCAATCATAACCTTAGCATATCCGTTTCCTCTAAATTCCTTTTTTATGGCTATATTTGATATATAAAATTCATCATCTTCACATTCTCTAAATAAGAAATAATCTCTTATTGATGAATAAATATATCCTAATTTGTTTAAAAATCCTTTCTGAATTTTTACTACCTTTTTCTCACTATTAATTGTTAATCTGTCAATATCTTTACCATCAATTAATAATGCCATACCAATCAACTTATTGTCTTTTCTTGCAACAATAAAGTTTTTTAATGAAAATCGGTTATTTTTAATCTTCATTAAATGTTCTAATACTTGTTTTCTTTCTTTCTCAGAACCATATCCCCATTCGAGCTCTGGTTCTGGCTCTGTAATATAAATTAATTCTGTGATTTCCTTGATGTCTTTTCTAGTTGCCTTTTTAAGAGTAATACTACCCGAGGCACTTTCCATTTTAAACACTCTCCAATTCTTTTTTCTTTTTCGTGTTTTTTATTAGACTGATAACACATAATCAGCTTTTATAAAGTCTCTTATGTGAATTTGATAACCACTCTCCTTATGTGTTTTTTATATAATTTTTAACAATTATATGCTTATATTTTAACATATTTTATAATAATTTTCAACTTTCAGCCTTTATTATGTCTGCAAACTCAAGTTTTATAACTTTACTTAAATCTTTAACATTCATCTCTACTTGATATCCTATTTTCCCTGCACTAAACATTATCGTATCATATTTTTTGGCAGTTTCATGAATTACAGTTTTAAATTGTTTTTTCATACCTATTGGAGAACATCCTCCATGAATATAACCTGTAAGCGGTAATAATTCCTTAGATTTAAGCATCTCTATGCTTTTTTCATTTACTGATTTTGCAGCCTTTTTTAAATCTAGTTCTTCTGCAACAGGAACTACAAAAACATAATGCTCACCAGATTTTCCGAACTGTAACTAAAGTCTTAAAAGTTCTGTTATAGTCTTCTCCTAAGAAATCAGCAACTTCTACTCCACTTATAGCTTTTGATGAATCATAAGTATGTTTTCTATAAAAAATTTTATACTTATCTAATATCCTCATTACATTTGTTTTTTCTTCCATTTCATCACCTAATTACATTTTTATTATCTTTTCCCAAGGTAAATAATCTTTTCCGAAATGTCCATAATTAGTAGTTTTAGCAAATATAGGTTTTTGTAAGTCCAAATATTTTATAATTCCATTTGGAGTCAAATCAAATTTTTCCTTTATTTTATTAATAATTTTCTCTTCTTCTATCTTATTTGTTCCAAAAGTATTTACATATATAGATAAAGGTTCTTCTATTCCAATAGCATAAGATAATTGAATCTCGCATTTATTAGCATATCCATTTGCTACAATATTTTTAGCTATATGTCTTGCTATATATGCAGCAGATCTGTCAACTTTTGTAGCATCTTTTCCAGAAAAAGCGCCACCACCATGTCTTGCATATCCACCATATGTATCTACAATAATCTTTCTTCCTGTAAGTCCTGTATCTCCTAAAGGTCCGCCAACAACAAATCTACCTGTTGGATTAATAAAAATTTTTGTATTTTCGTCAATCATGTCTTGTGGAATCACTTCATCTATTACATATTTCTTTACATCTACTTTTAAGTGTTCCATACTAATATTAGCTAAATGTTGAGTAGAAATTAATATATTCTCTATTCTTTTTGGAATATCATTCTCATATTCTACTGTTACTTCTGTTTTTCCATCTGGTCTTAAATATGGTATTATATTTTGTTTTCTAACATCTGTTAATCTTTTAGATAATTTATGTGCAATATATATTGCATATGGCATATAATTTTCTGTTTCGTTTGTTGCATATCCAAACATAATACCTTGGTCACCAGCACCACCAATATCTACCCCAAGTGCAATATCATCACTTTGTTTAGTAATATTTATATCTATATCACAAGTTCTATAATCAATATCTGTTTCTCTATTATCAAAGCCAATTTCTTTTATAGTATCTCTCACGATTTTTTCTATATCTAAATTAGCTTTTGAAGTTATTTGCCCAGCAATTGTAATCTTATTGCTAGAAGCAAATGTTTCAACTGCTACTCTTGAATTTTCGTCTTGTCTTAAGCATTCATCTAATATCTTATCTGATATATAATCACATAATTTATCTGGATGTCCTTCTGTTACACTTTCTGAACTAAAATAATACTTTTTCATATTAATACCCCTCTTTATAATTTTTTTATTACAAGCTTTAAACACAAAAGTATAGTCACCATGCTTTAATGGTGACTATACTAAACATTTATATAAAATTTCTTCTAAATTACTTGTGTCAACTACCGATTCTATACATGCATCTAACATATTTTTTGGAGTTGTTTTAGTTAAATCTAATTCGTAGCCATTCCAAGCAGCGAGCTCCCTTATAAACTCTCTTATTGCTCTACCATTACCTTCTCTAAATGGGTGCAGAACATTTAATTCTGCCATATAATATGCTAGTTTCTTCGATAATTCTTCCTTAGATAATCCTTGTAAATAATTTTCTTCTTTTAATTTATCCAATAATTTTATTAATTCTTGTTCTATATATTCCCATTCTGCAAATCTAAAGTTACCTTTTGCAATATTTTCACTTCTAAATAATCCTGCAAAATCATATATATCCTCGAACAGGAATTTATGAATTCCTACAAAATGATGAATATCAAAATTCCCTGTTATCTCTTTTTGTCTTAATATAAATAATTTTGCTAACACTATTTTTCTTTCATAATCATATAGTTTTTCTTTATCTTTTATATTTAATTTATTTTTTAGTATATCTGTATTTTCATAACAGTATATAGAATTCCTAGCTTCATATAGATCATACATAAAACCAGCCCCTTATAAAGACATTTTCTTTATTTTATTTATCATATCCTGTTCTGTTATTTTTTGTTCCTGATAATCTCTTAATAAAGATATGTCCTCTTCTGTTACATACATATCTTCTATAGCTAAATCTTGTTTTAAATTTTCTATATCAAATTTAAATTTTTTCTCATTAAACATATCTTTTCTCCTTACACCATACTACCTTTTTATTATACCACATTTTGGCGAAAATATCAATATTTTTTAGCTTTAACCGCTCCTATCCAAAGATGATAATAGCATATATTATGTTGCTTAATTCAAATAAGAAAAGACTGTAAAAACTACAGTCTATTTTCTATTAAATCCTATGTATTTTGATTTTCTAGAGAATGCTAAAATTGCTTCGAATATTGGTCCTAATATCCATAATCCAAAACCAAATCCAATTCCTTTTCCAAACCCTTCTGCTAATGTAAATTTAGTATAAATATTTATAATTATTAATGCAAACCAACCTACTACTGGTATTAGTAATAACAATAATACCCATGGTGATACATCACATATCTTATACATAACAACATCTCTATATATTGGTATTAGTGCTGCCCAACCATGTTTTCCAGCTTTTTTATAAATTCTCCATCTAACAATAATATTATAAATTATAAGTACAACAATTATCCACATTATAGTCTTTACTACTGTAAAAGCCATTATTAGATTAACTCCTAAAGATATTTTATCTGTTGTACTCATATCTTGCTGAATGTTATTTAATATTTCTGTTGGTGTTGCTCCATCTTCTAATTGTTGTTGTATTTCATCTATATTAATATCTTCTGAAAGAATCTTATTTAATTGTTTAGCATCAACAGATCTTAACACACTAGTTCCAGAATCTATAACATTTTCACTTATTCCTTGTTCTGTTAACAATTCTTTATTTTCTTCGATTGCTGTTGCAATTTCTTCATTACTATATTTTTCACTTAAATCTTTATATGCTTGTAAAACATCATAAATATCTACATTACCTTCTGAACTTGACTGTATTAAATCTTTTATATCATCTAAATTATTAACATCTATTGTATTATCTGCTTTTGTAAATGTCATACATAAACTTATTACTATAAATAAAATTATACTTGTAATTATCTTTCTTTTCATTTGCTTATTCCTTTCTTTACTATTCTTCGTTTACATCTAAAATTGAAAATAACTCATCATTATTTAGTTCTTTTATATTAATAACAACCGAAATTCCAACTACATTTCCACCTAATTTTTCTATCTCTTTTTTTAATGTTTGAACTGTATTTCCTGTTGCATAAATGTCATCTATAATATAAAAATTCTTATCTTTATATTCCTCATTATTTATTAACTTAGGTAATTCCAATTCATCTTTACCATATTCTTTAACATACTCAAATGTAGTTTGAACTGTAGTAGGAGGTAATTTTCCTTTTTTTCTTACTGGAATAAAACCAAGTTTCATTTTTTCTGCTACTGGACATCCAAAGAAAAATCCTCTGGATTCTGGTGATACAATATATTGTACGTTTTTATTACTAATTTCTTTTACAAAAATATTAGTAATTTCTTTATAAATTTCTGCATCTAGCAATAATGGTACTATATCTAAATACTCCATTCCTTTTATAGGAAAATCTTTTTCAGTTCTTATACAATTATCGTTTTCTAAAAGATTTTTTAATATTTTCATCACATCACTTCTTTCCAAAAAAGATAATCTATACAAATATAATTAAACTATATTTTTTATTTTTTCGCAATAGTTTTACATTTTATTTAATAATTCTTTAATAAATTTCCATATCTTTTTGGTAGAACTTATAGAAAGTCTTTCACTTGGGCTGTGTACGTCAAATGTGTTTGGTCCTATACACACATATTCACAGTTCGGTTTTTTATTTATAAAAAATCCTCCTTCTACTACTCCTTGTGATACAATCTCTTCCAACTCTTCATTATAAAGCTCTTTATATACCTTTTCACATTCACTTGCTAAAGTATTTTTTTCTCTCTTTGGTACACCTTTTAAGGTTTGATTCCATACTATTTCTATGTCATATTTTTTTATTAAACTTTCTAAATTTTCTAAGTATTCTTTTTCGAATGCTGGTACATTACTTCTTTCTGAAAATTCTATCTCTATATCATTTTCATTTGTTTTTACCTTTGCCATATTACCTGATTGTAATACATTTCCTTTCTTATCTTTCTTTATGGCTCCATTTTGAAATTCTTTAATAAAATCTATTATTTTATTGCTATTTTCTTTATTTATTACCTCTATAATTTCTAAATCCTTATTTAATTCTATTTTTACTTCTTTTCCATAAAATTCTTTTTGTTTAGTTATTTCTTTTGTTATAATCTTCTCTGCATTTTCATCGGATGTAACAAATTTAACAGACACCTCTCTTGGAATAACATTTACCTTGCTTCCACCCGTTATATTTGCTATTTGTACATCTTCCAATTTTTTTAATATCTCTATTGCTAATTTTATCGGATTTCCTCTTGTTTCATCACCTATATTTCCACCAGAGTGACCTCCTTTAAAATTATCATATACTAATTCAAATCCTGGCTTAACTGTTTTTTCTCTTGTAAAATTTATTTTTCCTTTCCATTCATTACATTCTGCTGAACTAATTAAAATTTTTCCTTCTTTTCCATTATCTAACGAAATTATTCTATTACTTTCTATGTTAGCTAAATCTAAATTTATCGCACCTAACATTGTTGTTTCCTCTTCTGAAGTAAAAATACATTCTAATTTAGGGGCTTTTATCTTTTCACAATCCAACACAGCTAATATAATTGCAACACCTATTCCATTATCAGCTCCAAGTGTTGTTCCTTTTGCTTTTATAAAATCCCCGTCCACATATAACTCTAGACCATCTTTAGAGAAGTCATGATTACTTTCAGGTAGCTTTTCACAAATCATATCTGTATGTGCTTGCAATGCAATGGCAGGACTGTTTTCTTTACTTGATGTAGCATTCTTTTTTATTATTATATTTCTATAGTTATCAGTGTAATATTCCAACTTTCTCTCTATAGCAAATTTTTTTAAATATTCTACAATTTTATCTTCTTCTCCTGATTTTCTTGGAATTTTACTTATCTCTTCGAAGAACTTCATTACTTTACATAGTTTTAATCCTTCTAACATATTTATCTCTCCTTATTTTAAATATCTTTTTAAAAATTCTTTCGTTCTTTCTTTTGTAGGGTTATCTATTACTTCTTCTGGTTTGCCTTGTTCAATAATTTCTCCGTTACTCATAAAGATAACTCTATCTGCAATTTCTCGTGCAAAACTTATTTCGTGTGTAACAATAACCATCGTTCTCTTTTCACTTGCAAGTTGTTTTACAACTTTTAAAACCTCTCCTACCAATTCTGGATCAAGTGCACTAGTAGGTTCATCCATAAAAATAATCTTTGGATTTATTGCAAGTGTTCTCGCAATAGAAGCTCTTTGTTGCTCTCCACCTGATAAATTACATGGGTATTGGTTTATTTTTGCTTCTAGACCCATTCTCGTTAAAATTTTGATGCTCTCTTTTTCTGCTTCTTCTTTTGATTTTTTTAAAACATGTATCATTGCTTCAGTTACATTTTCTAAAACAGATAAATGAGGAAATAAATTAAAATTTTGAAATACCATTCCACATTCTAAATTCATTTTATTTAAAGTCACTTTATCGGCATATATAACTTTGTTCTTCTTTTTATTGTATTTTTTAGGCAATTTATTAACTGTTTTAATTTCATTTATCATAGATTCTCCACATATTTTTATGTTTCCACCATCTATTTTTTCCAATTGGTTTATACATCTTAACACTGTAGATTTACCAGAGCCAGAAGAGCCAATTATTGCTAATACTTCACCTTCATTTACAGAAAAAGAAACATTTTTTACTGCATAATTATCTCCAAATCTTTTTACCAAATTTTCGATTTCTAATATTTTATTCATTCTTCTCGCTCCTTTCTTAAGTTATATTATAATAACTATATTTTTTCTCAGCTTTGTTAAATGCATAAGTGATTATTGTACATAAGACTAAATACATCAATCCTGCCACACATAATGGCAAAATAGAAAATTGATAACTTGCTTGTTTTTGTGCTAATGCAAAGATTTCTGTAATTCCTATTATTTGTGCTAATGAAGTAGTTTTAATTAATGATATTACTTCATTTGACATGGCTGGTAATATTCTTTTTACAATCTGTGGAAGTAATATTCTAAAAAAAGTTTGTGTTTTGCTAAATCCTAATGTAAAAGCTGCTTCTTTTTGGCCTTTCGGTATACTTAAAATTCCACTTCTAAATATTTCTGCAAAATATGCTGCATAGTTTACTACAAAAGCAATTATTATTGCTACAAACCTGTCATAGGTTACCTTAAACAAATAATATGGTGCAAAATATATAAAAATTATTTGTAACATCATTGGTGTTCCTCTAATAATTAAAATATATAATTTTGTAATTAAATTTACTAACTTACATTTTGAATTTCTGGCAACTGCAACTAGTATTCCTGCTGGAATTCCAAAACCTAACGTAAGCAAAAAGATTAGTAGAGTTGTTCCCAATCCTTCTGATAAAATTTTTAATAAATTTAAAAAATTTTCCATCTTTTCCTCCTCGGGATTTTGGGGACGTTCCTAAAATCCCTCTTTTATTTTTGAATTAATTAAATTTCTAAATTAGAAAAAAGTACCGTCCCAAAAATCCTAAGCTGTTAAATCTGCTCCAAGCCATTTTTCTGATAATTCTTTTAATTTTCCTTCCGCTTTTAATTCATTTAATGCATTTTCTACTTTATCCTTTAAAGCTGTATTTCCTTTTTTAAATGCTATAACCATTCCTTTTGATTCTTCACCTATTCCAATAGCATCAAATGTTTTAAAATCCTTGTCTTGATTTTGTATAATATAATTTCCGGAAATTTGACTCATATATACTGCATCTATATTTCCTGTTTCTAAATCCATAAGGGCTGTTAAATAATCTGTATATCCTATTACTTCGTCTAACTCCTTACCATATTCAGATTCATTTAATCTCTTTTCTTGTACAGAACCACTCTGAACACCAATCTTTTTACCTTTTAATTCATCTTGATTTGTATAACTTGAACTACCTTTTACAACAAACATTGATTTATCTTTAACATATGGATTACTTAATGTCATTGCTTCATTTCTTTCTTCTGTATATCCAAATCCATTCCATATACAATCAATATTTCCTGAATCAAGTTCTTGTTCTTTAGCTGCCCAAGATATAGTTTGAACTTCCAATTTCATCCCTAATTTATTACAAACCTCTTGAGCTAAATCTATGTCAAAACCTACTAATTCGTTATTTTCGTTTCTGTATCCCATTGGTGGAAAACTATCATCCATTCCCAATACAAATGTATTGTCCTCTTCTTTACTATTTTTGTTAAATGTAATTGCCACTCCTATAATTGCAATTACTAATATTACTCCTACAATAATTAAAATTTTTTTACTCATATCATTTACCTCCATTGTTAATTTAATAAGGTTTACACCTTTAGTTATTTATTTGAAGACCTTTTTGTTAAAATGTCGCGACCAATTTTAACAAATACGAAAAAAGACCTTAAAGATACATTCTTAGTACCTTTAAGGTCTTCTTAAACAATAAAGGCACAAGCAGTTAAAGCCTGTGCCTAATAGACACAAGCTTACCTGTGATGATGATTTAATCCTTTATTGTTTAATATATTTCTCATAAAAAGCTCTCCTTTTTTAATTGTGTAATAGTATACAATGTTTTTTTATGTTAGTCAATACTTTTTAATTATTTTTGTAAATTCTTGGAACTCTCCCACCTATCTGGCATAATATTTCATACGGTATTGTTTCTAAGTGGTTTGCTGTTTCTTTTATATGTTTATTGTCTTTTAACACTTCTACTTTATCATATAAATGTACTTCTTCATCAATCTCTACAAATAGCATATCCATACATACATTTCCAACAATTTTGTATTTTTTATTATTTATATACACATATCTTCCTGTATTTTTTCTAATTATTCCATCTGCATATCCCACAGGAATTACACCTATCTTTGTATCTTCTTCTGCCTTAAATATTCCGTTATATCCTACAACTTCGCCCTTTTTTAAATTATGAATTTGAACTACTTCACTAATTAATTTTACTGGTGATTCTAATTCAATTTTTTCGGAAAATCCATACATAATTATTCCTAATCTGCATCCATTAGCTTCTTCTGGCTTTTTATAGTTTGTTAGTGCTTCACTTGCTGAAATATGAATAATTGGAACTTTGGAAATATCTATTTCTTTTAATAACTTCTCAAAAACTTCTATTTGCTTATTATAATCTGTTTCATTTGATGCATTATAGATATGTGTAAAAATTCCTTCTACATTTATATTGTTATTTATACACTTATCATATAAACCTTTTAAATTCTTATTTATTCCTAACCTATTCATTCCTGTATTTATCTTTATATGGGCTTTTAATCCATGTAAATTTTGAGCTAGTATTTCTTCTAAACAATCTTCTGAATGAATTGTTATTGTTATATTATATTCTATTGCTTCTTTAATGTGCTCTTTATTTATATGACCTAATACTAATATTGGAATACTTTTAAATTCTTTTCTTATTGCAATTGCCTCTTCTAACGTTGCCACTGCTAAATAGTTACATCCAGCATCAATTATTGTCTTTGTAACAGCTAAACTTTCATTATCTAAGCCATAACAATTAGCTTTTACAACTCCAAAATAATATTTATATGTCGGATAATTATTTATTATTGTTTTTAAATTATTTTTTATCTTGGCTAAATCAATTTCTAAATATGTATTTCTCGAAAAAGTCATACTTACACCTCTTTTATATTATTATATTCATAATTCTCTCCTTTTTGATAAATATATATTTAATATTTAAATTTGTCAAAATTAATTCATCATCCAAATCTTTTACTTAGTTTATAGACTATAATTTTGTCAATCTAAATAAAAATGGCAGGAAGCCTAATATAACTTTCCTGCCACTTTCATCTCTGTGTTAAGCAAAATATATAATCTCTGTTCTCCTGGGTTTAACTCCTTTTATAGGTAACTTTCCAAGTATGTGAATATTGGTAATAGTCTTTTCTACATTTTCTATCCACTCTAAAAAAATTGAGTTATATTCATCCTGTTCAGTTAGTTCAATTCGCTCAACTTTCTTTAATGTCTGCTCTCTACTTACTCTGGTGAACCATTCATCACCTTGTTTTACAAAGATTTGAAATCCCTGCACGAGATTTTGGTCATATTGCTCAAACAAAATCGCCGCCATTTTTGCAGCATTTTCATTTTCTACCGGAACATATTTCAGCTCCGTTTGTATAAATTCTTTAATATCTGCTGCTAATACATTGAACATTTCTTCTGTAATGTCCTTTGGTAAGTATGGCGCACACATGATGTTAGTGGTTATACCATACCACATTTTGAAAACTTTGCTTATTTTCTTAAGCTCCCTTATGTCTGTCCACCGTTTTCTAATCTCTTTTAATGTGTACATTTTTTCTACCTCCTGCCTTCTGGCTTATGTTAACAGAAATATTATACCATAATATATAATTAGATTTCAAATTCTTGTACTTCGCAATTATGTAAGCAATAATTAATAAGCTTACCATCTTCAGGAATTCCTTTAAAATAACAATTTATTGCAATACTTACACCACCATGTGTTACTAATAAAACATTTTTATCTTTATATTCTTCCTTTATTTTATCTAAGAAATTTGAAATTCTACTGATAATTTCTTGAATTGTTTCTGCTCTTTGGTATCTTGGATGGGCATTATAATCCCAAAATTCATCAAATTTTATTTTTTTACCTTCAAATTCTCCAAAATTTCTTTCAATTATCTGATTATCAAATATAATTTGAATATTTCTTCCCTCATTTATTATTTCTGCTGTTTGTTTCGCTCTTTTTAATGGTGAACAAATTATTAAATCTATATCTACATTCTTTAGTTCTTCTTTAGTTTGTTTAGCTTGCTTAATTCCAACTTCATTCAATTCAATATCTGTTCTCCCCTGCGTTTTCCCTTGCACATTCCAATCTGTTTGTCCATGTCTTGTTACATAAATCTTCATTTTTCCTCTCCTTTACAAGCAACCTTTATAGATCAAATTATAGTTCATTCATAGTATTATGTAAAATACATAATACTCATTCAGGTATAACTAAAAATTATATTTTACTCCTCTTCCAAATTATCATTATAAAATTTATTTCTACAATATTTTTTAGCAAGTCCACCTTTGCTTGTTTCCCTATAATGGCTTCCTAAGTCTTTTCCAGTTTCATACATTGTTTCGACAACTAAATCAAATGAAATTTTGCTATCTTTATATAAAAGTGATGCCATATTAGCTGAATCTATTGCTCTAATTGCTGCTACTGCGTTTCTTTCTATACAGGGTATTTGTACATATCCATAAATAGGATCGCAAGTTAAACCTAAATGATGCTCCATTGCTATTTCTGCTGCACATTCAATGACATCTATTGAATGCCCTTTTATATATGCATATGCAGCTGCCGCCATTGAACAAGCAGTTCCAATCTCAGCTTGACAACCACATTCTGCACCACTAATTGAAGCATTTGTCTTTACTAAATTTCCAATTAATCCAGCAATAGCTAAACCTTCTAATATTTTAGCTTCATTAACATTTTCTTGTTTATATAGATAATATAATACTGCTGGTAAAACCCCTGAAGCTCCACATGTTGGAGCAGTTACAATCATTCCCCCTGATGCATTTTGCTCACTTGTAGCATATGCATATGCTGTTAACAATTTAGTCCTTTTTAAGTCTACAGTTTCATTTTCTAATTCTTTACTATATAATGTTTTTGCTTTTTTTGGTATCTTTAATTTCCCTGGAATTAAACCTTCTTGTTCTAATCCCTCTTCTAACGTTTTTTTCATACTCTGCCAAACTTTTTTTAAATACTCATTTAAATCTTTATCTTCCTGTGTATATACATACTCCAATAATGAAATATTCTTTTCTTTACAGTTATTTTTTATATCAGTATATGTTGTAAAATCATATATATCTTTTTCTTCCTGGAAGTTCTCTCCTTCTATTTGTATACTTCCTCCACCTATTGAATAGGCTCTAAATTTTCCTAATTCTTCTTCATTTTTTAATGCAATTAAATCCATTGTATTTGGATGTTTTAGTTGTTTTATTTCTTTATTAAAAATTATTTCTACATTACTTGGTTTTAAAGCTTCTAAGATTATTTTATCAGTTAGATGTCCCTTCCCTGTAAATGCTAATGAACCATATAATATGATTTTATATAAGTCCGCAGTTGGGTATTTTTCTTTTAATAATAATGCAGCTTTTTTTGGTCCCATAGTATGTGAACTAGATGGACCATTTCCTATTTTATATAATTCTTTTATCGATTTCATACATCTTCTCCTTTGCACAGTAAGTATAACATACTTTATATTTTTAAGCTATTTATATTTATTTTTCCTCTAATTTTACAAATTATGTTAATTATAGTATAATTATATTTAGTACTTGAAAGGAGCAGTTGAATATGGAAAAAAGAGAAGATATCATTCGGAGATTAAATGAGCTTAAGCAAGACCCTGAACTTAGGGACTTTTGGCCACTATTTGATGAAATGCTTAGTACTATTGACATTCCAGAATTTGACCCACAGGAATTTGACAGAATATTTACGCAGTGTTTATACAATAACACCGTTAATTTTCTTGCTGAAGGAGCATATATCAATTCCGCTATGCATATTCCACAAAAAAAGTGGTACGAATATGAAGATTAATTCTCTTTTAAAGGCTGTAAGATTTGCATCTTGCAGCCTTTAGTCCGTTATATCTCAAAATAATATATTTTCTCATTATTAGTTAATGTTTCTAAATGTTTTGCTCCAAACTTTTCATAATAATTATCTAATGTAGTTTTTAAATAAAGTCTTTTAACTCCTCTTGTTTTTGCCTCTTTTAAAATTGCATCATTTAAAATCTTTGAATAACCATTTCCTCTATACTCTTTTTTTACAAACATAGTTGCATACCATGGTGATAAATCTTGTCTTTCCTCACAATCATGTTCAAATATAGATATAAAACCTACTAATTTATCATTATCAAGTAAAATTAATTTACAATAATTTTTATTGCCTAAATTGTTTTTTATTTTTTCTATTTTTCTTAATATTTTTTGATTAAATTCTGCTTGAGTATTACATTTTTTGCCCCATTCTTTTTGTGTTAGTATTGCAACCTCCTCTAGATATTCTTGTTTATCTTTAATATTATATATTTTTAACATGAGTTCTCCTTTTCATATATTAAATTAATAAAATAATTTTATCAAAAACTAAAGTGGGAAAAATGTGGGAAAACAAAAAAATAAAAGCCAAGTCGTTTTTTATAATCAGCTTGGCTCTAGGATTTTGGCTCCTCTTGTTGGACTCGAACCAACGACCTATCGGTTAACAGCCGAGCGCTCTACCAACTGAGCTAAAGAGGAATATATATTACAATTTGTATTATATACTATTATATTTTTTCTTGCAAGATTTTATTCAAAAAAATTTTATTTTTTAATTTTTACAACATCTTTTATTAACGTTTTAGAAATATTGTCTGTTACTTCCGGAAATAAATAATATATAGAAGCTCCTAATTTTTCCTCTATTTCAGCTTGTACATTAAATATTCCTTGTAAGTTTTTTTCGGAAATATCTGTTATACCATATCTTAACATACTTTCCGTTCTTCTTCGTTCTATTGTGTTTATTCCACTTGCACTTCCCATATTATCTGCTATTTGCAAAATTTTATCATATATATTAAATCCATTTTTATTTATATAATCTGCAATAAAATCAATTTCATTTCTAGTAAGATTTGTATTTTTTTTAGTTAGGTTTGGTATTACTAAATTTCTAGCATAAAAAGTATGGGTTAAACACCCCCTAGCCTCTTCGTCATACCCCAAACATTTTAAATAATTATATCCTTCTATAATATGTCTTAATCCTACATGCTCTCTGGCTCTTCTTCCTATGTCATGTACTAATCCCAGTACATACGCTTTTTTTCCATCTAATTTTAATTGTTCAGCTAATCTCTCGGCAACTATTGCAACATTTACCGAATGCTTTATCCATAATTCTTTGTTGTTTCTTGGTGCCTCTTCTAGTAGTTTATATGCCTCTTCTATCGATAATTTATCCATTATATTTCCTCCATTTTTTTGATTATATATTATAAAATTTTTTTATGCAATTATATTTTTTAATTATTGTAATTACTAATTAATAATTGTATAATACATTTAAATTATATGGAGGTAATAATATGAATATTGGTTTTTATCCAGGAAGTTTTGACCCTTTCACAAATGGCCATTTACATGTAGTAAAATCTGCTAGCAAATTATTTGATAAAGTAATTATTGGTATTGGTATAAATTCTGTTAAAGATAGACGTTTTCCAAAAGAATTAATGGAAGATGCTATAAAAGATTGTTTAATAGAAGAAAATTTATCAAATGTTAATGTAATTTCATATGATAATTTATCAGTTGATGCAGCAATTTCCTGCAATTGTAATTATATTATAAGAGGCCTTAGAAATGATATGGATTATCATTATGAAGAAAATGTCGCTAAAATTAATGAAGAACTTTCAAATTTAGATACTATTTATATTAGATCTGGGAAATATGGTTTTATAAGTTCTACTATGATTATGGATCTTATAAATAATAATAGAGATATCTCTAGCTATGTGCCTAATTCTGTAATTAAAAAAATGAATTTAAAATCTTAAATATAGTAAAAAACTACTAAAAAAAATAATTTTAGTAGTTTTCTTATTTTTATAATAAAATTTTATACATCATAAAAATATGTAGTTTCCAAATCGGCTTCATGAGTTAATAAAGCTAATGGATATTTCTTATACGCTTGACCTAAAGTGTTATAAAGCTCTTTTGGCTCTGTAAATCCCATATGCCATCTAATACAATATTTTTCTTCTACAGTTAATTTTATATATTCACTAAGCATCATTACAGATTTCTCACCATGTCCATATGGTATTGTATCATCAATTGTATAATATGGTACCTTTTCCCATACTCCTAAACTATTTTTTGCATTTCTATAATCAACTTTATAAAAATTAGCTTTACAAATATCATGTAATAATCCAATTATTATTAAGCTGTCTTGTGATACATTTATTTCTACTGGACAATTTTTTACTTTTTCGCATAATAATTTATATACATTTAAGCTATGTTCTAAAAGTCCGCCTTCATAACTCCCATGAAATCTTGTACTTGCTGGAGCTTTAAAAAAGTCTGATTTTTCAATAAAGTTAATTAATTCATCCATTCCCTCTCTATTTACGCTTCTTAACAACATTAAAAATTCTTCTCTCACTATTATATACCTCCATTTTCATATATTACGTATTCTACCAAATTAAGATATTAGATGCAAGAGGAACGCCTTAATATGGCGTTCCTCTTCTAAGATAAACAACAACATTTTCCAATACAATTTTTTCAAGCTGCCATGGTATTCTGTACTTTTTAGAAATTGCTATTGAATTATATCCTGCCAGCAAATATCCGTTATCACTAATAACCAATGGGAATTTTATTCTTTTATATTTCCTATAGAATTCATCTTGTTTTTTGAATTGACTACCAAGCTGTATGTCTGGTGATATTGTACCTATTAAATCACCTGATATCTTCTTTGACGTCCATTCTTCTGGTAAATATGGAATAATACCTCTTCTCTTATCCGTATTTTCCCTCCGCATTTCGAGACGTCTCATAGCAATCTTTTTATTTAAATAATTCTTATCCGTTTGATTAGTGCATTCATTTAATTGCTTTTGTAGTGATAAGATTTCGAAAAATTGCTCTGATGTTAAATCCCCCTTTTGCTGATCATTACATGTATGACACGCTGGTCTTAAATTATTTACGATCGTTGGACCACCAATACTTGTTGGAATTAAATGATCTAACGTGATTTTTGCTCGTAAATCGTTTGGCTTTCCCTTTCCTCTTCTACAGGGCTTACCACAATACCAGCATTTATCTGTGCCATATACAGCATATGCAATTTCATACATTAAATCATAAAAACTATTTAGCCGATAGATATACAAAATGCCATTTTTCACCTCTCCCATATTGCCAAATACAACATTGTTTTTTGGAAGCTCTAAATTCATAACAGCAACTCCTTTCAACTTTTTTCTACATATTATCACATAATATGCAATTTATCCAAGAGTATATTAGAATTTTTATAAACTTCCTTCATCAATAAGAGGTATAATATTTATTACTGGCTCTTCATATGGATGTACTTCCCTTAACTTTTTTAAAACTTGTTTTAGTATTTTTATGTCACATACTGTTTCTATTTTTTCCTCTTCCACAACTTCTAAGATTTCTTTTTCTCCTATATATGGATTAGCTTGATTATTTGGTATAAATGTTCCTTTAGTTATGCTATTTGATGTACAATATGTATAATCTCCAATAACTCCTGCTCCTGCATCACATATAGCTTTTCTCAACTCCTCTGCATTTTCTTTTGGAACAGTTACAGTTATTAGAGCTTTGTTTACTTCTATATTCATATTAAATTCCTTCCTTTTATTAATAAGTTATCTCCACTTTTCTCCGTTAATATATTTAGTTAATGCCATTATAAATGCATCTTCTGTTAAATCAATTCTTGAAATTTTATTATGTGTTAATAATTGAATTCCTCCACTATGGTTATGTCTTTCCTTGTCTTCTCCTAATACAGTATCCATAGCTTCACTTAAATTTGTATCTAATACTTTTTGTACTAAATTATCTGGAACTGGAAAAGAAGGACTTGCTCCATAACTCTCAAAACCTTTATTATCTTCGATTACAGCTATATTTGTAATCATCCATCTTCCCAATAAATCATTTATTCCACTTTCTATTCCTAAAAATAAATCTGCTGCAATATTATTATTTTTAGCATATTCTTTTAAATTTTTTACTCTATTTTTAGCTCCTATATATATTTCTTTATTAACTGGTTGATCTGGTACATCAGAATTTACAGGTATTCCTTCAATTTCAACATTGTTAAAATAATTTTCTAATGCTCTTTTTGCTCCTTCAATTTTACCTTGATTTTTCGTTGCAATTAAAACTTTCATATTATTCTCCTTTAGATATTATTATTAATTACTTCGCCCAATTCTTCATATTTATCAGAAAAAGAATAATCTGCATCTTTTATAATTTGAATATTACATTCTTTTATATTATTTTTTAAATATTCTTTTACTATTTCTATATCTTGTGTTAATACACATTCATCCATATCTCCAAATACGACTAAAACTGGAAGCTTGATGTTGTTTAATTCTTTACTTTTACTATTTACTCCTTCACGATATCTAATAAAATCTGTTTCTGTATTTGGTAAAAAGTCATAATAATATGTTCCTGCTGAGATTTTTCCATTACCATTTAAAGAAAAATTAAGCATTTGTCTTGGTTTACCTTCTTTAACTAATTTAGCTGATTCTGTTTTTAAATTATCATATTCCTCTTCTGATAAATATTTTTTACATTCCTCTTGTATATCACAAGGACCTAATAATACGAGTTTTTTTATAAATTCATCTTTTTTATTATTATAATAATAAATCACTTTATTACAGCCATAACTATGTCCTTGTAAAATAATCTCGTCATATCCTTTTCCTTTTGCAAAATTGATTGCACCTTCTATATCTAATAAACAATCTTTAAATCTTTCATGACAGCCACCTATTACTTTAAATTCATTTCCTTGTAATAACTCTGCAACAAAATTAGTTCCTCTATTATTAAAAGTCAATAAACTAATTCCTTTCTTGGTATATGTTTTAGCTAGAATATCTATAAAACGATTTTCATAAAAACTTCCGCATAGACCATGAACTTCGATAACTATTGTATTAGTTCTTGTTTCTGGTTCGTATATAATTCCTGGCATCTCTATTCCATCAATAGAATTCATTCTTACTAACTCTTGTTTCATTAATGCCAACCTCCATAAATTTATAGCAATATTTGTTTGCTAATTATATTTTCAGTAATTATATATCATTACTTGGCAAATTACTAGCGTCTAAAAATAAAAAACTATACTTACTTTATATTTACTCTTTTATAAAGACAAAAAAAAACTGATAAGAATATAACTTATCAGTTTTTTGGCTCCTCTTGTTGGACTCGAACCAACGACCTATCGGTTAACAGCCGAGCGC
>ERZ827512.161-NODE-161-length-104894-cov-47.399231_pt1 | contig 104894 bp, 75 predicted proteins | sample MGYA00519916_ERZ827512 | MGnify/ENA primary metagenome ERZ827512 (study PRJEB31778, sample SAMEA3449335) | human gut metagenome | biome: human gut; feature: human-associated habitat; material: faeces | place: United Kingdom | collected 2010/2012 ...
TGCTGAAAGTACTTGGCTGGACACGGCCCGGGAGGATAAGTCGCTGCCGGATTCCTATTAGCCCTTGATTCGCGAGAGTCAAGGGCGCTTTTTTGTCGTTGGGGAGGGGGGAAAAGAGAAAATCCCCCGCGCGAACGATTGGGCGCAGGGGATGCGGCTGCCTTTTCCTATGATATTGGTCTTTTCCGCGGCTTCCAGAGGGCAATGGAATCAGACGAAGTCTGCGGTCGCCCTCTGGACTCCTTCGCCTCCCATGTTACAATGGGAAAGAAGAGGCTTGGGGAACGGATGACGGATCAGCACGCGGGCATAGTGTGCAGTTGTCACCAACTCAATCGCGCGAAAGGGTCAAGGGAGGGGACTTCGTCCCATTTCATTCTCCCTTGCAGGGTGCAGGGGCAGCGCCCCTGCTGGGGTCAAGGGGCAAAGCCCCTTGGGTCTTCCAACGCCCTTGTCACCCGAACGGCGGCGGGGGGAATAGCGGTAAATCCGGACAAGTCGGCGCAGGGCTTCCGCACGCTTCCCATCGCGTCATGTAGGCTTCGACGAGCAGCTCAATCGTGCAATCGAACACAGGGGGACGGCAGCCATCCGCACACACAGGCGCGCCGCCGTCAATCAGCCGAACGCACGGCAGCACCATCATCTGGTTGCGCCAGCATTCCGCCTGCACACAGCGAATCGGCAGCGCAACATCCGTCGTCAGCACACTTTCGCCGCGCAAAACCTGCCCGCACTCCGCCTGCACTTGGCAAACAACCGGAATATTCACCCGCAGAAGGCACGGCGCGGGTCGAGATGGTCGGCATCCGCGGCAGGCGCATGGGCGCGGTTCTTGGTACGGCGCAATCTCCCAATCCGCGTCACCGCACGCCGTAACGCCGACGAGCTGCAGCCGCCCGTTCGCATCCTCCGGCAAACCGCCGACGTACAGCGCCACACACGCGCGGCGCTGCCACTCCCGCCCGCTGGCGAGGATTCGCGGCAATAAAACGCCCTTCTGCGTCGCCGGACAAGACGGGCAAGGTGGTCTGGACGGGCAAGGTGGTCTGGACGGGCAAGGCGCTTGCGGCGGCATGGGACGGCAGCAATTCGGACGCTGATTCATGGCGATTCCTCCCATCGTGTGAGCTGTTCACTCCCAGCATATGCGCGGCGGGAAAATCGGGCACAAAAAAACCCGGCACGAAGCCGGGAATTTTGCGATTAGTTCAGGGATTCGGTCTCGTTCTCGATGGTCACATCTTCCACCGAGCGAATCGCCCAGCGCGCAACAACCATCGTCTGGTCGCCCTTGCCGACGCTCAGGGTGATGGTGTCGTCCCTGATGCTCTCGATGGTGGCGTAGATGCCGCCGATGGTGCACACGCGGTCGCCCTTCTTCAGGGACGCGAGCATGTCCTGCTCCTTCTTGCGGCGCTTCTTCTCCGGGCGAATCATCATGAAGTACATCAGGACGAAAACCAGCAGCAGCGGCAGAAGGCTGAAGAGAATACCGACAATGCCGCCAGCGGCCGAATCCGTGGTGACGGCGGCAGGGTCGGCAGCACCGGTGGTGGTGGTGGTTTCCGCAACGGCGGTGGCGATGCCCAAAAGCTTGGTCAGAAATTCCATGCGAATTAGCTCCTTTCAGTAATCCGGAATACTCTATCTATTGTAGCATATTTTTTCGCGCTTCACAAGAGGGGAAAGCGGGCTTTTGCGCCATTCACAGAAATTTTGCATGACGGCATCAAGCATTTTTCCGCGAAGCTGCGCTTTCAGGCGCAAATTTGCATCTTTGGGGCACGGAATTGTAAAACTTGCGCATATTCGCTTGCAACAGGTGTTTTTTTTGATATAATGGTAATGGAATGCTGAAAAGCGCACAAACGAATGTCAAGGAGGCTGACGAATGAAGAAGCTGCTTGCGATTCTGCTGACGCTGGCGATGCTGGTGCCGATGTGTGGTTTTGCGGAGGAAAGTGCGCCCGGCGCGACAAGGACAGTCATTTTCCTGAAAGACTTCAATGCGAAGGTGCTGGGGGCGGACATCGACGAAGCGGAGGAAAAAGCCGTAAATGACTTTCTGGATGCCCTGCGGGTGATAGTCTATCAGCAGGGGACAACGTCAGCCGCCTATGAGGTGACGCTGAACGACCAGCCTATTGTCGATTATGCCGTGCAGTTCAGCGGCGCGGATGTCTATGTCAGCAGTGACCTGCTGGGCGAGACGCTGTATCTGAACCTCGACGAGGACATGCAGCATTTCGGGGAGCTGGTGTACCGCCAGCAGCTCAGCCAGCGCGGTCTTACGGCGGAAGTCATCAACGAGACGGTATCCTCTGGGTACTACGCGGAGCAGATTGCGCAGGTGGGACAGATGGGCGCAATGACGGCGAAGGTACTCAAAAATCCCCTCTTCACGGAAAACGTGCAGGCGGAAGAAGTGCTGAATAGCCTTGCGGCGATTGACTTTACGGAGATGCAGCGCCGCTTGGCGGAATATCAGCCGTCCATGACGATTGACCCTGTGACGGAGCAGCTCGAAGGCTGTGACCCGGTGATACAGGTGTGTACGTTCACGCTGACGAACGAACAGCTGGTCAATCGGCTGGCGATTCTGCTGGAAACGGCGATGCAAGTGCCTGTCGTCCAGAACTTCGCGGATTTGGCGGCGGATTATGACAATCTGATGCAGTTCATGTCGCAGACGACGACGGAAGAGTATGTGCCGCAGGAAATCGACTGGGCGGCGCAGGTGCGTCAGCAGACAATGCTGTACAGCGACGCGCAGGTGACGCTGTACACGGATGCGCAAGGGCAGCTTGTCAAGCTGATTGTGAACTATTCCGCGCTCCCGGACTGGGCGGAAAGAATGTCCGAGGTGGAGCCGACCGAGGGAATCCTGAAGCCCGTCACGTTCACGCTGAACCGGAACACGCTGGCGGACGGCTTGCAGTACGACTGGACGCTGGAAAAGGAAGAGAACAGCACGACGGGACGCCTCACCATCGGTGAAAAGAATGCCGAACTGGTGCTTATGCCGGATGACCAGACGCAGACGACGATTTCGCTGACGGTTGAGCCGAACCGCAGGGGCGGGAGGGTCGATGTAGAAGTGCGCACGACCTCCGAAGCGAACGGGACGGACAGCGGCATACAATTCGGCGTGTTTACGTCTGGTTCGAGCAGCAGTGTATATCGGGAGTCGAGAATTCGGCTCTTGTCTGGCGGTGAAGTCGGCTTGACCATCTACACGACGACCTTTTCGTGCAAACCGCGCCCCCTGCTGTCCGACGGCGACGTGCTGGACTTGGGCGAAATCAGCAGTGCGCGCTTCAACGCCTACATGCTGACCTTGGCGACGAGCATTTCGCAGATTCTGCCGCGCATCCTGATGAATCTGCCGAACAGCGTGCGGCAGCTCATGGACGGTACGACGACGCTGCCGAGCAGCACCATCATTTTGGATAACGCCGACTAACATCAACCGAAAGCATCACTGCCCCGCAGTGTTCGCTATAAAGAAAAAGGGAAACCAAACAACAAGGAGCAAAACCCCATGAAGAAATTGCTTGCGGTACTGCTCAGCATCATGATGCTGGCGATGCCCCTGACCTCGATGGCGGAAAACAGCGTGTGGGACAATGCCGCGCGTCAGGAAACCACCATCACTATCCACGACCTGAACGCTGACCTCGTGGCGGCGCTGGGCGGGGATGACACCGCGATGGCTGCCATCAACGACCTGCTGGCGGCGCTGTCCCTGACCGGCTATCAGCAGGGCGACGAAGCTGGCTTTGACCTCAACCTGAGCGGCAAGAGCGTGCTGGGTATGGCATCGCTGACGACTGCTGCGGAAGAAAACCAGCTGATGTATGTGTCCAGCGCGCTGCTGGGCGGCGTGATTGCTGTGAACAGCAAGGACGTGGAAGCCATCAAGGAAAAAGCCCTCCGCGCGACGATGAAGATGTCCGGTCAGAGCGACGAGGAGATCGACAAGGCGATTGAAGAATCGAAGGAACAGCTGAGCGGCAATGCGGAATACACTGCCCTGATGGAAGCAGCGGCGAACCTGAGCAGCATGACGGAAGAGCAGCTCATGGAAGAACTGACGCAGGCGGACACCACGGCGTTCATGACCATGATGAACGAAATACTGTCCGGTGCAGAAATGGCAGAAGTGACCGAGCAGCCCGGCGACTGCGACGCGGCGAAGAACTACGTCAAAGTCACCGTTCCGCCGGAAAAGCTGGCCGAGATGACGAAAGCCCTGCTGGAAATGATCCACAGCGTTCCGAGCATCGGCGCTTACATGGATGCGCTTTTTTCCGCTGCTGACACGAGCTGGGACGACCTGCTGAAAGAGCTTGATGAAGCAGATCTCTATGCGGATGACATCGTTTACGAATACTGGATGACTGAAGCAGGCGAGCTGGTTCGCATGACGGCTTCGGTGAAGATCAACAACGGCGGCGAAGAACCCCTGCCGATGTCCTTCACGATGACCCGCAACACGGCGGACGGCGTGGCGACGTGGCTTGTGACCATCAAGAGCGCGGAAGATACCGCGGCGACGCTGACCTTCGCAGGCGACTTGGAGAACTTCACGGCGAACCTGACCGCCTATGCTGGCGAAGACTCCGTTGAAATCAACGTCAGCGGCAAGGGCATCGGCACGGACAGCAGCGTTGTTGATGTGGAAATCAAGGAAACGGTGGACGGTGTCGAGCAGGGCTTCGGCGTTGTGGTGACGACCGCTACGACGATGGACGGCGAACAGGGCGTCCGCAAGGTGGATGTGCTGGTGCGCTTCATGGGTCTGGACGTTGTGACCATCACGGCGGAAACCCGCACCTGCGACGCGAAGGACGCGCTGGACGTGAGCAAGGCGCAGGATTTGGGCGCGATGACGGACAGTGAGTTCCAGACGTGGTTCGTCAAGGTGATGAACAACCTGCAGAACCTGCCCATGACCCTGCTGATGAGTCTGCCGGAGAGCATGCTGACCCTGCTGATGGGCGGCAGCAACTGATACGATTTCCTGCATTGGCCTGTGCCATCTGCTTGCGCCTTTCCCATGCTGGCGTTTGCGTTAGCCAGAACGAATCATTTGCGGTGCATCTCGGCGCATTCTCATTTGGAAATAGTATCCGCATGGGAGGCTGACTGAAAAAGTCAGCCTTCTTTTTCATTGCCGGAACATACTGATTTTCGACCAGAAAAGCAATCCAATTGTAAAAATATGCGCGGAATGGTTGACAAGTCGGGCGGATTGCTTTACCATAGTACATGGATTATTCTGTGACTTTACTCCGCACGGCTTGCGGATGATTCAGATGGAGGAACAGGCAAGATGAGGATGCTTGGCAAGCGATTTCTGTCACTCCTGCTCGCGCTGGGAATGCTGCTGATGCTGCTCCCCGCGGCTGCGGCATCGGAGCTGACGATGCTGCAAGTGGATTTTCTGGGCATGTATGCCACAAGCGCGGGAACGTATGAATCCCGGAAATTCACGGGCGATTTTACCGTCATGCAGAACGGGGAGGCGGTCGGCACGATTCGCCTGACCGACTTCGGCAGCGACCCGATTTCCGTCCCCGGCACGGGCAATGTGCAGCTTGTCCCGGTGGCGGAAACGATGCCGGAGGACGCCATTATGGCGGCGAGCTACACCGTGTCAATTGTCGATGGACGGCTGAACAAAGCGGTCATTGCTGTGCTGACGGACACGGGTCTGTTCACCGTGCACACGGAGAGCAGCTCCTCTTTTGACCTGATTAACGAGCGCGGCGAGACGATTCTCTCCTTCGACACCGACAGCCGGGGCGACTATGCCCTGCCGGCGGCGATTCATACGGGGCTGTATACCCTGCGAATGACGAAGGCTTCGCTGGCCATTGAAAGCTGGCGCGACAAGATTATCAACATTGAGCGCTACACGGGTGCGGATTCCGTGACGAAGGTGAACGCTTCCTATTACTATGTGCCGCCGACGATGGCACCGACTGCCACGCCTGAACTTACGCCTACGCCGACGCCCACCCCGACACCTACTCCGACCCCGACGGCAACGCCTACGCCAACGGCAACACCTACGCCGACCCCGACGGCTACCCCGACCTTAGCGCCGACGGAAGCGCCGACCGAGAATCCGACGGAGGAACCGACGGAGAAACCCACGGAAGCGCCGACGCCAACCCCGACGGCTACCCCGACCCCGAGCCCGACGCCCACGCCGAGCCCGACGCCTACGCCTACGCCGACCCCCACCCCTGAACCCGTGGACGGCACGCTGACGATGCTCATGCGCGGCGTGAACGCGGCAGTGGCGTACCAGATTGTCAGCGAGGACGGCAAAACGACCCGCACGGGCTACCTGACTGATGGCGAGACGGTGGAGGAAGCCGACCTCTTCCACGGGACATACGCCGTCACGGTGACGCTGCCGGAAGGCACGCTGCTGACGGGCGTGAACGGCTGGCCGAACCTGCAGAAGGGTCAGGCACAGTGGCTGGTGAACATTCAGGCGATGCAGACCAGCCGCTATGAACTGGATCTGACGCTCAGCGGCGGCATGACCGGCAGCATCGACGATCTGTCTGCCCCGGCGGAAGTGACGATTTCCGGCCAGCGGATGAGCGAACAGATGACGGTCAGCGGCGCGTTTGCGCTGAACAACCTGTATCCTGATACTTATCAGATTACGGCAGCCCTGCCGCGCGGCTTGTATGACACCGAGGGCTGGACGCTCAGCACGACCGATACGGGCGTGACGGCGAGCATTCTGGTGGAAATCGGCGCGGGCGAAACCGTTGTGCTGCCGGCGCTGGCGAACCATGCCACCGGCGACGCTTCCGGCGTGGTGCTGGGGCTGGACGGTCAGCCGATGAGCGGCGTGCAGGTGCAGCTGGTCAATCAGGCGGGCGAAGTCGCGGCGGAAGCGGTGACGGATGAAAACGGCGCCTGGCAGGCGGAGTTCCTCGAATACGGGACGTACGTTGTCCGCTATGACGCGGGCGTGACCCTTGCCAACGGTGCGCTCGTCATCAGCGACGAACCCGCGACTGTGACCGCGAAGGCGGCGAATCCGGCGGCGCTGACCATCCACGCTTTCCGCGACAACGATAACAACGGTTCACGCGGGAAGTACGAGGAAGGCGTGTCCGGCGCGACGATGAGCCTCATCACCGAAGTCAACGGCGTGGAGGTTGTTGTGGCATCCGGCGAAACGGACAAGAACGGCGAAGTGTCGCTGGCTGTGCCGGCGGGGACGTACGTCCTGCGCAGCGAGTTGCCCGCGGGCTTCGGCCATGGTGCGCACGGCAAAAATGTCAGCGCGAACATGTCCATCATGGATGAAACGACCGAACAAGTGCAAAGCAGCGTGCCGCTGACCCTCGAAGCCGGTTCTGTGACCGACGTGGGCGTCGGCGTGATGACGATGGCGGCGCTGCAGGGTCTTGTGTGGCTGGATGAAAACGACGACGGCGTATATCAGGACGGTGAACCCGGTCAAGCGGGCATCAAAATCCGCGCCGTCGGCGTGAAAAACGGCTTGGTGTACGAAACCGAGAGCGGCGAGGAAGGCAAATTCTACATCGGTCAAATGCGCTACGGCACATACAATGTCGAATACAGCCTGCCGGACGGCTTGGTGTTTGCGCGCTACAGCCAGACGGGCGGTAATCGCCGCTCCATCATCACCAGCGAATTTAAGCGCTCCGAAACGGATCAGGTGATTCTTGAACGCGGTGACTTGGAGGCAGTCCTCCTTGGCGTGATGAAGGGCTCTGACATCAACGGCATCTGCTTCCTGGATGAAAACAACAACGGCGTGTACGACGAGGGCGAAAAGACGCTGGAAGGCGTGAAGGTCGTCCTGTACCGTCAGGCCATCGGCAAGGAGCTGCTGAACACCGTCTCCGACGAGAACGGGCGCTTCACCTTCGCCAACATCCGCGGCAGCACGTTCCGCGTCAAAGCGACGATTCCGCAGGGCTATGTGTACACCATTGCGGGCGATGGCGAGTACGGCAACCTGTTCGCGCCCGGCACTGACCGCCGCGAGTACACGATTTCCGACGTGGTGCTGGAGAATGACAGCGAGATGACGATGGCCATCGGCGCGATTACTTACGGCAGCATCTCCGGCACGGTGTATCTGGATGACGACTTCTCCGGCAGCCGGATGGACGCGGAAAAGATGGTCAACAACTTCACCGTCACCCTGACGGATGAAAACGGCAATACCCGCACGGCGAAAACGAACCGCAGCGGCGTGTATACCTTCGATGACCTTGCGCCGGGGCAGTACACCGTGAGCGCGACCGCGAACCGCGGCTTGGCGTTCACGCGCACGGGCGACGGCAATATCCTCCGCAACCTCTCCGGCGGCGCGGGCGAAAGCGAACCGGTGGCGCTGACAATGGGCGCGGATTTGACGGGTCTTGATATCGGCATGATTACCCCCGGCCATGTGTCCGGCGTGGTGTTTGCCGACAAGAACGACAATGGCCTGCGCGACGCGGATGAAGGCGGCTTGCTCGGCGCGGTGGTTCACCTGATGGACGAAACCGGCGACGTGGCGACCCGCACCATCGGCGCGGATGGCAGCTTCCTGTTTGACGCGGTGCTGCCCGGAATGTACCGCCTGCGCTACGAGCTGCCGGGCGACGGCGTGTTTGCTCCCCTGACGGACGGCGGCAACACCATCGCGCCGGATTCCGACGGCACGACGGATTCCTTTACCATCAGCGTGGGCGAAGAAGTCACCGCGCCCCTGTGCGGCGCACTGGCTTTGGGCGACATTGAAGGCATGGTGTTTGCCGATCACAACGGCAACGGCGCGCAGGATGCAGACGAAGCGGCGCTTGCCGGCGTGACGCTGATTCTGACCCCCTCCCGCGAGGATTTGACGGAGCAGACCGTCCTCACCGATGCGACGGGTGCGTACAGCTTCACCGGGCTGCGGCCGGACACTTACACGCTGACCCTGCGCTTCCCGGAGGGCATGGTGCTCTCCAAGCTGGACGGCAATGTGACCCTGCCGCTGATGCACGGGCTGAACGAGCAGCAGGTGAACATCGAAATCGGGCTGGGCGAGGAATGGCTGAATCAGGCGCTTGGCGGCGTGATTCCGTCGAAGATGTCCGGTCAGGTTTGGGTGGATGAGAATGACAACGGGGACATGGACGCGGGCGAAATCACCCCGGAAAACGAGACGCTGACCCTGCTGGATGAAACCGGCGCGGTGTTTGCGCAGGTGCAGACCGATGCGGATGGGCGGTTCGCCATCGACGGCATTGCCCCCGGCGTGTACAGCCTTGCCTACGACCTCAAGGAAGGTACGCAGGCGGCGCGTCTGGGCGACAGCACCTTCACCACCGAGGGCAGTCAGCTCGTCATGACCGAGATTGAAATTAGCGAAAACAACAACTATACTGCTCCGATGCTGGGCTTGAAGATTGACACAAGCATCGGCGGCATGGTCTGGTGCGACAACGCGGGCGAGATTGCGCCCCTGTCCGGCGCGGAGGTTATCTTGCTGGACGAAAAGGGCAGCAAACTGCAAAACGCGACGACGGGCGAGGACGGTATCTACCGCTTTGACGGCTTGATGCCGGGCAACTACCGTCTGCGTGTGACGCTCCCGAACGGCTACGTCGTCGTAGAAAAGGACGACACGCGCCTCAAGGACGGGCAGAACATCAGCGTGATGACGACCTACACCGCCCGCGAGGGAGAGAGCGACCTGATTGCCCTGCGCATGAGCCAGCATCAGCTGGAACAGAATATTGGCGCGGTGCAGCCGGGCACGCTGGGCGACTTCTGCTGGCTTGACCTGAACGGCAACGGACTGCAGGACGCGGGCGAACTCGGTCTGGGCGACATGCGCATCGAGCTGTGGCGAAACGACCAGCTCGTCGCGGAAACGACAACCGACGCGTACGGTTACTACACTTTCGAGAACCTGTATCCCGGCGTGTACACGCTCAAGCCCATCTACCCGGCGGAAGTTGTGCCGACGCGTATGCGCACGGATATTCCGCTGATTGCGTCGATTCTGGGCGAGAACGGTGAATCGAACCCGGTGCAGGTGACCTCCGCCAGTACGACCTACACGGCGGATTTGGGCTTCGTGCTGGTTGATGACGACGTGCTGCCGGCAAACTACGGCATCGGCGAAAAGCAGGACTGGACGAAGAAGTAAGGGACAATGCGGAATTGCGCATCCGCGGATGGCGGGGTGCTGCGGGGGCGAAAGCTCTCGCGGTGCCCCGTTTTTTGTGAAGGGGGAGGGAAGCAAAGTCCGCTTTTACGGAAAGAATCAACTGCTTGTTTTTGTGAGAATTGAAAAGTAAACAAAAGTAACTTCACTCGCATTTTCCGAATGAAAATGGAAGCTGCTTCATTCTGAAGTCCCAAATCCGCGCGAATCAACCGTTTTCCTGCGCGAAAGCGTATTGCAAAAGCGGCTTGCATCTGGTACTATAAACGTTACCAGATGTGGCTGTTTAATATGGAAAGAAATCAGCCGAATCATGCTGGAAATGAAAGGACGGAAACAAATATGAAGAAACTCCTTGCTCTCCTGATGGCGCTCATGATGTGCTGCACTGCCTTTGCGTTCGCGGAGGAAGAAGCGGAAGTGCCGGCAGTTGAAATGAATGTCAGCTTCGAGGCGCAGACGGTTGCGCTTGGTGAAACGGGTCTGACGATGCAGATTCCGGCGGACTGGGCGGTTCAGGAAGTCCCCGCAGGCACGGAAAACGCCGAGAACATCCTGCTCTTCGCCGTCAACGCCGACCAGACGGTCAGCATTACGGCGCAGCTGTCCGCGATGAGCTTTGAAACGTTGCTGCAAGGTATTCAGGACGCGGGCGCGACGGAAGAAATGCTCGCTGAGCTGTATGTCAACGAAAACTATTGCCTGATGTACACGCCCGGCGACACCGTGCTGGCGCTGTATGCTTTCCTTGATGACGAGACGGTTCTCGCTGTGACGTTCTAGGTCGCCAGCAAGGAAGTGGGCGACGCGCTGGAAAACATGCCGCTGGAGATCTTCGGCAGCTTGGCGGCAGCGGAGTAATTCACTTCGTTACCATGATGCAGGACGAATGAGCGTCCTGCATTTTTTGTGCGCAAAAATGAACAGGGACTTGCAGAAAAACTTGCTAAATGCAACAACTTGGACGAAAATATTCAAAATACACGAGAAAAACATAAAAAAAACACAGTTTGTGCAACAAAACACTTGATTTTCTCCATACAGTGTTGCATAATAAAGCATCGACACGGTGAAGCCGGCTGGTTTGGCGTGTCGATGAACAAGAAACGCAGGCAGACGCGGCAGCGCCCCTGCCGGGAAGGTGGAGCGGATGAATTCCAAGATGCTGTTTTATATCCTCAAGCGCGTGCTGCTGGCGCTGCTGACCATCTGGATTGTCATCACGGTGACGTTCTTCGTGATGCACTCGATTCCGGGTGGACCGTTCGCAAGTGAAAAGGCAATTTCCGCGGAAGCGCAGGCGGCGCTGGAGGCCAAGTACGGGCTGGACAAGCCGCTGGGCGAACAGTATGTGACGTATCTGCGCGACGTGGTGACGAAGCTGGACTTCGGGCCGAGCCTGAAGCAGCGCGGCCGTCAGGTCATTGACATTATTCTGGATGGCATGAAGACCTCCGCGAAGCTTGGTCTGATTGCGGCGTTCAGCGCGGCGATTGTCGGCATCGTCCTCGGCGCGCTGGCGGCGCTGCGGCGCAACACCGTGCTGGATAAGATTATCATGGTGATTACGACCGCGTTCGTGTCCATGCCGTCGTTCATTATGGGGTCATTCCTGCTGATAGTGTTCTCAGTCAAGTTAGGCTGGGTACCCGCGAACGGCGCGACGGCCGAAGGGCTGATTCTCCCGATTATCACCCTTGCGCTCTACCCGATGAGCTACATCACGCGCCTGACGCGCTCCTCCATGCTCGACGTGCTGGGGCAGGATTATATCCGCACCGCGCGCGCCAAGGGCGTTTCGGGCAAGAAAATTATCTTCGGTCACGCGCTGAAGAACTCGCTGATTCCGGTTATCACCTATTTCGGTCCGATGCTGGCGTTCATCGTCACCGGTTCGATGGTCGTCGAGCAGATTTTCGCCGTGCCGGGTATCGGCCGCCAGTTCGTATCCAGCATCACCAACCGCGACTACACCATGATTATGGGGACGACCATTTTCCTCGCCTCTTTAATCGTGATTATGAATCTGATCAGCGACCTGCTCTACAAGGTGGCTGATCCGCGCATTGATTACGAATAAGGAGGCATCTGCACCATGATGATGAACAAGAAAAAGCCCTTTAGCCTGCATCTGGATGTGGATTCCTTCATGCCCGCGACGGCGGAGGAAAAGGAAGTCATCTCCCGGATGCGGCCGTCCTCGACCTTTTTCCGCGACGGCGTGAAGCGCCTGCTGAAAAACAAGGTCGCGACCATCAGCCTGATTCTGATTGTGCTGATTACGCTGTCCTCCATCATCATCCCGATGTTCTGGCCATATTCGTATGACCAGATGCTGGGGCAGACGAAGGGTCGCCCGATGGACAATAGCTACAACAACCTCGCGCCGTTCCAGTACGGCAAGACGGAACTGAAGAAAATCGACAAAGGGGAATCTGTTTTCCCGCACATCTTCGGCACGGACGCGCACGGACGCGACTACTTCATCCGCGTCGTCTACGGGACACGCATTTCCCTCGCTGTCGGCTTCTTCGCCAGCATCATCGTGCTGGTGATTGGCATGATGATTGGCGCAGTCGCGGGATATTTCGGCGGCAGGGTGGACTTGTTCATCATGCGAATCGTCGATATTATCTACTCATTGCCGGACATGCTGGTCATCATCCTGCTGTCGGTCGTGCTGGGGCAGGTGCTGCATGTGGAAGGCACCATCTTAGAGAAAATCGGCTCGAACATCATCAGCATGTTCATCGTCTTTGGTCTGCTCTATTGGGTGGGCATGGCGCGCCTGATTCGCGGTCAGATTCTGTCCCTCCGTGAGCAGGAGTACGTGCTGTCGGCGCAGGCGACGGGCGCGAAGGCGCGGTGGATTATCCGCAAGCACCTTCTGCCGAACTGCATCAGCGTCGTGATTATTTCGACCGCGCTGCAAATTCCGAACGCGATTTTCACCGAAAGCTTCCTGTCCTTCCTGGGGCTGGGCGTCAACGCGCCGATGCCTTCGCTGGGTTCGCTGGCTTCTGATGCGCTCAACGGCATCTATTCCTACACCTATCGCCTGATTATCCCCGCCGTGGTCATTTGCCTCATTGTGCTGAGCCTGAACCTGTTCGGCGACGGCCTGCGCGACGCCTTTGACCCGAAGCTGAATGCGTGATGAAAGGAGCTGGACAAAATGGCATTGCTGGAAGTCAATGACCTGCATACATCCTTCTTCACCGACGCGGGCGAAGTCAAGGCGGTGGATGGCGTTTCGTTCCGCCTTGACCACGGCAAGGTGCTGGGCATCGTGGGCGAAAGCGGTTCGGGCAAGAGCGTCACGGCGTATTCCATCATGCAGATTCTTGCGCCGACGGGCAAAATCGTCAGCGGCAGCGTGAAATTCGACGGGCAGGAGCTGGTCGGCGCGGACGAGAAGCTGCTGCGCTCCGTGCGCGGCAACCGCATCTCGATTATCTTCCAAGACCCGATGACGTCTCTAAACCCGACTTACACCATCGGTCGGCAGCTGATGGAAGCGATTCTGCTGCACACCGACCGCAACCGCCATCAGGCGCGCGAACGCGCGGTGGAGATGCTGAAGCTGGTCAACGTCAACGAGCCGGAAAAGCGCATGAAGCAGTACCCGTTCGAGCTGTCGGGCGGTATGCGGCAGCGCGTGATGATTGCCATGGCGCTGGCGTGCGAGCCGGACATCCTGATTGCCGACGAGCCGACGACCGCGCTGGACGTGACGATTCAGGCGCAGATTCTTGATTTGATGCGCGACCTGCAGAAGAAGATGGGCATGGCGATTATCATGATTACGCACGACTTGGGCGTTGTCGCCCAGATGTGCGACGAGGTCATCGTCATGTACGCCGGTTCTATCTGCGAACAGGGGACGGCGGATGAAATCTTCTACAACCCGCGTCACGAGTACACAAAGGGTCTGATGCGCTCCATTCCGACGGCGGAGAACAACGGACAGCGCCTGGAGCCGATTACCGGTACGCCGATTGACCTGCTGAACATGCCCAAAGGCTGCCCGTTCGCGCCCCGCTGCGAGGCGGCGATGAAGATTTGCCTGAGAGAGAAGCCGGTTCGGATGCTCATCAATGACGACCATATGGCAACCTGCTGGATGAACGTCAAGAAGGGCGTGGAGGACGGCAGCATCACGGAGGAAGGAGGAGTGCCCTGTGTCTGAAGCGCAGATGCACCAGCCGCTGCTGGAAGTCAAAGGACTGAAAGAATACTTTGACATCAACATGGGCTTCTTCCGCACCAAGCCGCTGAAGGCGGTCGACGATGTGTCCTTCACCATCAACAAGGGCGAAACGCTCGGTCTGGTGGGCGAATCCGGCTGCGGCAAGACGACCGTTGGGCGCACCATCCTCCAATTGTACAAGCCGACGGCGGGCGAAATCATTTACGATGGCAAGCCCGTCAAGACGAAAGCGGACTTGCAGAAGTTCCGCACGAAGGCGACGATGGTGTTCCAAGATCCGTACTCCTCGCTGAACCCGCGCATGACCGTGTCGGACATCGTGGGCGAACCGCTGGATGTGCACCACCTGTATTCCTCCAAGAAGGAGCGGGAGGAGCGCATTTTGCAGCTGCTGGGCTATGTCGGGCTGAACAGTGAACACGCCTCGCGTTACGCGCACGAGTTTTCCGGCGGTCAGCGGCAGCGCATCGGCATTGCCCGCGCGCTGGCGGTGAATCCCGAATTCATCGTCTGCGACGAGCCGGTCTCGGCGCTGGACGTGTCGATTCAGGCGCAGGTCATCAACATGTTTGATGATTTGCAGGATCGGCTGGGGCTGACATACCTGTTCATTGCGCATGACCTGCTGGTTGTGCGGCATATTTCGGACAGAATCGCCGTGATGTATCTGGGCAAGATGGTGGAGCTGGCGTCGGCGGAGGAAATCTACAATCACCCGCTGCACCCGTACTCCAAGTCGCTTTTGTCCGCCGTTCCGCTGCCTGACCCGAAGGCGGCGCGCGCGAACAAGCGCATTGTCCTCTCCGGCGACATTCCAAGCCCCCTGAACGCGCCGTCGGGTTGTCCGTTCCGCACGCGCTGCCCCCACGCCACCGAAGCCTGCGCGCAGTCGATGCCGCCCTTCAACGAAGTCGAGAAGGGGCACTTCGTCGCCTGCCACCGGGTGAAGGAATTGGGGTAAAAGGGGAGACGCCAGAGGCTCTGCCTCTGGACTCCGGCAGGGCTCTGCCCTGCACCCGCGAAGGGTCTTCGACCCTCTCGACACCCTTTTCGCGATTGAGTTGGTGACACTGGCATAGTGTGCCCGCGTGTTTATCCGCGCAAAAAAATTGCTTCAAGGATGCGTCAACACGCATTTTTGATACAGACAGTCTACGCAAAGCAAGGCTGTCACAGAATATTAAGGGAGGTTTTTTCATGAAGAAGCTGACTGCTCTCCTGCTCGCCATCGCAATGATGGTGACCTGCACCCTGTGCGCTGTCGCCGAAGACGGCAAGACGTACATGGCTGTCTGCATCGCGTCCGAGCCTGATACGCTTGACCCGGCGCTGAACTCCACTGTGGACGGCGCGACGATGGTCGCTCACCTGTTCGCAGGCCTGTCCACTTGGGCGCAGACCGACGACGGCAAGCTGGAAATCCTGCCGGACTGCGCGGTGGAACTGCCGGATCCGGTGGTCAATGACGACGGCACGGTGACGTACACCTACACGCTCGTTGACGGCCTGAAGTGGTCTGACGGCAAGGATCTGACCGCGAAGGACTTCGAGTTCGCGTGGAAGCGCGCTGCTTCCTCCGAGCTGGGCGCGGACTATGGCTACATGTTTGAAGTCATCAAGGGCTACACTACGGACGGCTCCGACCCCAAGGCGGAAAACCTCGCTGTGACCGCTGTGGACAACAAGACCCTGACCGTTACCCTGAACAACCCCGTTGCCTACTGGAACGAGCTGCTCGCCTTCCCGGCGTACATGCCCGTGCGTGAGGACGTCGTCGCCAACGAAGCGTGGGCGACCGATCCTTCCACCTACATCGGCAATGGCCCGTACACCATGACCGCGTGGGAACACAACAGCAAGATCACCCTGACCAAGAACCCCTACTATCATGCGGTGGACAAGGTCACGATGGACGAGCTGGACTTCTACCTTTCCGACGACGCGAACAACATGCTGGCGAACTTCCAGAAGGGCGACTGGCAGCTGATCGACGACGTTCCCACCTCTGAAATCGCTTCCCTGAAGGAACAGTATCCGACGGAATTCGTTGTTGCCGGCCAGATTGGTACCTACTATGTCTGCTGGAACATCAACGAAGAAATCCTGCCCGCTGACCTGCTCGCGAACATGACCCCCGAAGAAGCGGAAGCGGCGCGCGCAGAAGTCCGTCAGGCGATTGGCCTGCTGTTTGACCGCAACTACATCGTCACCGAAATCGGTCAGGCTGGTCAGCTTCCTGCGTCCAGCTTCGTCCCGATGGGCATGACCGATGCGGATGGCTCTGAGTTCTACAAGAACGCGGGCCATGTGGAAGGCATCACCGGCTACTACGACGTGACCGACGACGAAGACGTCTACATGGCGAACTTCGACAAGGCGGTTGAAACCCTGAAGAAGTACTACACCTACGACGAGGCGAACGCCGTCTTCACCAACTTCCCGTCCCTGACCTACCTCTACAACACCTCCGAAGCCCACAAGGCGATTGGCGAATACCTCCAGAGCGCGGTTTCTGCGGTCGGCATCACCATGAACCTGAATAACCAGGAATGGAACACCTTCCTGAACACCCGTAAGGCGGGCGACTACTCCATCGCGCGCAACGGTTGGCTGGCGGACTACAACGACCCGATCTGCTTCCTCGACATGTGGGTGACCGGCTCCGGCAACAACGACGTGCAGTTCGGCAAGGGCGCGAATGCGGATCTGAAGATCTACAACCTCGACCTGACCCCCTACGGCTACGACGTGAAGGTGGAGAACGGCACTTGGGCGGAAACCTATGACGTGCTGATTTCTACCATCAAGAGCTGCACCAATAGCACGAACCGTTATGCCATGATGCACATCGCGGAAGATATGCTGATGAATACCGGCTGCATCGTGCCGCTGTACTACTACACCGACATCTACATGCTCGACGACTCCGTGCAGGGCTTCTTCTCCAACCCGCTGGGCTACAAGTACTTCATGCACTGCACCATCGCCAAGTAATTCCATCTCGGTTTGGACAAATCCACGGGCGAATCGGCTTCAAAACCGGTTCGCCTTTTTTCGTATGTTGGAAAGATGCACTTTGCCATCCTTGGCAATTGATATTTCCTGCCTTGGAAAGGTGCATCCGGCGGGAAACATGCGCGAATTGACGTGAAACATGCGTGAATGCAGGAATTTTCAGCAGGAAAAGGGCAGGGAAACGTCCAATTAATCCATTGAATGGCGGTGGCGAACAGCGCTTGCCGATGGTATACTGAAACCAGAAGGGGCGTTTTCAATGGGAAAAAGCCCGCGGAAGCTATCATCAAGGAGGAAGCAGCATGAAGCGAATCGCACGATGGAGCACCATTTTCCTGCTCTTATGCAGCATCATTTGGGCGGGTACAGCATCGGCGGCCATGATTGTGAACAACAACATGAGCGCGCTGAACACGCTGAACACCATCAACAACAACCAGACACCACAGGGCAAGGACTCAGCGCTGATGCGGCTGGCGCAAGAAATCGGCGCTGGCATGTGGGACAATACGGATTGGGATGACCCGGCGTTTCAGCAGAACATCAAGCAGCTTGGCATCACCGTGTTGAATAAGGACACGCAGCCGCCGGAAGCCTTCATCGGCGACGCGATTTTTGACCATCTGGGCGACACGGAGTTCAATGCGCCGGAAATGAACGGCAATCTGCTGATTCTCGGCGGGCTGAACGCCAATCTGCCGTCCGGCAAAATCGACCGCCTGTATGTGCTGTCGGACGAGGACGTGCGGCTGAACATCGGCGCGGCGGCAGATGTTCAGGAGCTGATTCTGGGCGCGTCGGGGAATGTGTCGCTGAACGGCGAGGGCAATGTTCGCTCCACCATCGTGGTGGACAAGCCGATGAATCTCGATATCGGGATTGCGACGAACCTCGTGAACCTGACGGATGACCCGCTGCCGACGGGCGATATTGTGCTGAATCCGGGCAAGAACGCGCTTGTGCCGGGGCAGCAGCTGCATATGGGCAGCGAACTGAAGGTGGAGAAGAAAATCAGCCTGACCGTGCGCTTCCGCCTTGTTGACCAGAGCGCCAAGGACATGCAGCTGGAAACGGCGGATTGGGACGGCGCGCTGCTGACCGAAACGACGGTGCAGTACACGGGCGACAGCTGCCCGATGGGCGCGGTCAACATGCTGGACAGCATCGAGGCGGCGTTTGCGGAGAAGTATCCGGATTTGCAGGAGCAGTATGTGCTGCTGCCGGAAATGCGCAGCGCAGACCCGTGGAGCAAGGTCTACCGCCTGAATGGCGGCGAATCCTGCTTTGCCGCGACGGAAAACTATGTCTATCTCTCCCGCGAGGGCGATGTTGTGTTCCCGCTGACGGATGACAGCACGCTGGTAGCGGAATTCCCGGTGTACGTCTACCGCTATGGCGAGCAGGACGGGCGCATCACCTACCGCGTTCGCATCAACAACGCACGGCCTGAGTACTTCACGCCGAGTCTGACCCTGCGCAGCGGCGCCGTGGCGAGCTTCACCTTCGACAAGGAGCGCGGCGAGTGGGTGACGCAGCTCAAGCGCAGCGACTTCGGCGCGGACGAGCGCGACATCATTCACCTGACGGGACTGCGCGGCGAAAAAACCAACGCATTCCTGACCGTAACAGGTCGCGAAGAAAGGCGCATCGTTACGCTGACGTGGACGGCGGACACACAGCGCACGACCATCGACGCGCAGAACGTCCTCTGGGGCAGCGAGATGCCGGCGGAGGGCAACGACCTGCTGTGCTGCGCGGGTGAGCAGGTGACGGTGCAAATCGCGCCCGCAGCGGGCTATCGCGGCATCCACGTTTTCCTGAGCGACCCGGCTGTTTCCCTGAGTATCAGCGAGGGGAACGACGCGGTTTCCTTCCTCATGCCCTACGCGCCGCTGACCTTGACGCTGACGGCGGACAAGCTTTATACCGTCACGATGGACACGGCAGGCGGCGATCCGATCCGTCCCATCCAGTACACGGTGGAATCGGAAGCGTTCCAGCTGCCGACCCCGGTTCGCACGGGCTACATCTTCCTCGGCTGGACGGGCGAGGGCATCACCGAACCGCAGAAAATCATTGAAATCCCGCAAGGAAGCACGGGCGACCGCACTTACACCGCGAACTGGCAGGTGATTGAATACACCATCATTACGCTGCTGGAAGGGGGCAATGCGGGCTCGTCAGAAGTGTATTTCTACACGGTGGAGCAAACCGTAACGCTGCCGACCCCGACCCGCACGGGCTACACGTTCCTTGGCTGGACGGGCGAGGGCATCACGACGCCGCAGCCGAACGTGACCATCCCGAAGGGTTCGACGGGCGACAAGACGTATATCGAGAACTGGGAACTGACAGAATACAACATCACCATGGATTTGAACGGCGGCAGCGGTCAAGAAAAGGTGGTTTACACCATGACGGATGAGGATTTCGAGCTGCCGACCCCGACCCGCAACGGCTACGAGTTTGTCGGCTGGACGGGCGAGGGCATCACGACGCCGCAGACAAGCGTCATAATTCCGAAGGGTTCGACGGGAAACAAGGCGTATACCGCAAACTGGCAGGTGATTGAATACACCATCACACTGGACACGAACGGCGGCCCAGTCGTGTCTCCGATAAAATACACCGTGGAGGATACCTTCACCCTGCCTTACATTCTCCGTCCGGGCTACGAATTTGCCGGCTGGACCCTCGATGGCAGCGGTATGCTCCCTTCCACGCCGCTCATTATTTATCCTGGCACAACCGGCGACCTCCATTACAAGGCGGAGTGGCGTTTGGCGGAGTACACCATCACCATGGATTTGAACGGCGGCAGCGGTCAAGAAAAGGTGGTTTACACCATAACGGATGAGGATTTCGAGCTGCCGACCCCGACCCGCAACGGCTACGAGTTTGTCGGCTGGACGGGCGAGCGCATCACGACGCCGCAGACAAGGGTCAAAATTCCGAAGGGTTCGACGGGAAACAAGGCGTATACCGCAAACTGGAAGGTGATCAGATACACCATCACACTGGTCACGAACGGCGGCGCAGTCATAGCTTCGATACGCTACACCGTGGAGGATTCCGTCACCCTGCCCATCCCTCCCGACCGTCCGGGCTACGAATTTGCCGGCTGGGTCCTCGATGGCAGCGGTCAGTTCCCTTCAACGCCGATGATTATCCCCGCAGGCTCAACCGGCGACCGCCTTTACAAGGCGGAGTGGCGTGTGGCGACGTACACCATTACCTACGTGAGCCACGGCAAAGCATATAATTGGGTTCAATACACCATCAACAACCAAGTTTATTTCGGGACACCGGAAGAAGACCCGTCCTACTACCTCCCGGGCTATACCTTTGTAGGCTGGAAAATCGACGGCGTAGAAGGAACGCCGCGCTCCTACATGCTGCCCAAGGGCTCGTATGGCAATCGAACGGCGACCATGCTTTGGGAGGCAATTCCGTAAGCGTAAACAAGGAGAACAAGGAGGGGCTGCGCATTGGACTACCTCAGCGTAAAGGAAATGGCGGAGCTGTGGGGTGTTTCCATCCGAATGGTCAATTACTACCTGAATACCGGGCGGATTCAGGGGGCAATCCGGAAACCGGGCGGGTGGCTGATTCCGGCGAATACGCAGCATCCGGCGGATTTGCGCAAGAGCGGGCAGCGCGGGCAGGAGAGAATCCCCCCGCGGATGGCCAAGTGCTATATGCCGCTGATTTCCCGCCCGTGCGACAACGGCTTCCAGAATCTCCTGCTGACCATGAACGACGAGGAGGAACGCGACATCGCCCGCGCCCTGCACCACTATTTCCGCGATGAGCACGAGGAAGCCCGCGAAATCAGCGAGAAATACCTGACGAGCAAGTGCCCCGAAATCCGCCTGTCCGCGCTGATTACCAACACGATGGCGATGCTGCAGACGGGGGATGCCGCCAAGTGCCGCCGGAATCTCGAAATGATTCAGCGGGACGGGCAGCGCGCAAACGACGATTCGTGGCGGCTGTACAGCAGCATTACCGACGCGCTCATCAGCGTGTTCTTCCACTCCGAGAAGCTCGACTTGACGCCTATCCGCCCCGCCATCGGTATTCTTCCGCCCGGAATGCAGTATTTCGCCATGTACGCCATCGCCCACGCGCTCTACATCCGCCGCGAATACGAACACGCGATGGGCATTGCCGAATCCGCCCTGCTGATGGCGGGCACGCGCTACCCCATTGACAGCATCTACCTCAACATCGTCCTGTGCATGATTTGCATGAGCCTGAAGCAGGATGAACGCGCGGAGCAGAAGTTCGATGCCGCGTGGAGCATCGCCAGCCGCGAGGGGTACATCCACCCGTTTGTGGAGCATCACGGCATTTTGCAGGGGCAGGTGGAGCGCGCGCTGCGCAAGCAGGAGCCGGAAACGTACAACAAGATTGTGCAGTCGGTCTACCGCTTCAGCCGCGGGTGGATGAAAATTCACAACCCCGTGTCGACGCTGCAGGTGACCGACGCGCTCACACCCTACGAGTTTTCGATTGCCATGCTTGCCGCGAAGGGACGCAGCAACAAGGAAATCGCCGCGCTGATGGGCGTTTCCGTCAACACGGTGAAGTCGTACATGGAGAGCATCTTTGAGAAGCTGCAAATCTCCAGCCGGAACGAAATCGACGCGTATGTGAATCGGTAATATCAACAAAAGCACGCACTCCGAATGTGGAATGCGTGTTTTTGTATTCGGATTTTTCATTGCAGAAAAAAATATATGAAAATTGAGGAAAATGCTTGACAAATAGAGAAAAAACTTGCAAAAGATAAAAACGACAACTATTTGCCGCGCAGCAGCAGTAGCAGTAGCAATAGCAATAGCAGTAACAGTAACTGCACAATCAAATCGCTTTCGGAAATGACGCCGTTAGCAGACTACTGGACATGCAAGCATTGCGGCTTAGAAAACCCGAAGGAAGCGCGCTACTGCCAACACTGCGGTGAATACAGGTGAATAAAAATCAGCCGCGACGAGCATATTCACTCGTCGCGGCTGTGTTTATCTATGCGCTTCCTTATTCTGATACATCCGCGCGTCCGCCCGCGCCAAGGAATCCGCCAAATCATCCGTTGACGGATTAAAATGCGAACAGCCCACCGATACCGTCGGCAGAACCGGATTCTCCGCCCGCGCCGCATCCATCAGGTGCTGGAAAATCTCCGTCATGGTGTTGTATTGCGCGTTCCGCCGCGTCAGTATTACGCAGAACTCGTCGCCGCCGATGCGGAAGCACGTCCCGTAATTCCCATACGCGCGGCGGATGCAGCCGGCAATCGTCCGCAGGCAGGCGTCGCCCATCAAGTGCCCATGGCAGTCGTTGACGTCCTTGAAGCGGTCAACGTCGAACATCAGGATGGTAGCAGGCACGCGCAGGCGCGCCAGATAATGCTCGTAGCCCAAGCGGTTGACAAGCTGCGTCAGCCCGTCGGTTTGCAGCACCATGTCGCTGGAGAATTTCGACATCATCAGCGCACCGCAGCTGATGGTAATCCAGTCGATTTTGACCATCGGCAGGAACAGCTGCACCATCAGCCCTAACAGCACGAACAGCGTCGCGAGCAGCAGCTGTGTGCCGCCGGTGTACTGGTAGGCGCGGCAGGCGAACCAAATCTGCACGAGGAAGAACACCGTGCTGCCCCCGTAGGCGAGCATGTAGAGTGCGTAGAGCGCCCCGTGGTGGTAGAAATTCTGCGCATCGACATAGAATATCAGCCCCGTGAACGCCGAGAGCAGCACCAGCAGCGCGTGGAAGCCCGCAAGGCACAGCAGCCTGTGTACCACTTTCCGCGGGCAGGGATGGATAATGCAGCCCGCGAACAGCCCGATTAGCGGCGCAAGCGAAAGTTCGATGGTCTTGACGGCGATATGCAGCGGAATCAGCGCGGGCGGCGTGCCATCCATCTGCACGCCCGACCACTCACACAGCGCGCAAATGGCGATGGTGGCGTACAGGCCGCCGCAGAGCAGGTTTCGGATCTTGGATTGGCTGATGTCGCCGCGCAGGGAGAAGAGCATAATCGCCATGGCGAAGACGCTGAGAGCAATATTTGCCGTGTATAATTCATTCATGCTGATTGTGGAGGCGGTTGACAAGCAATCGCGGCAGATAAGTTTGAAAAGGGCAAATTCCCCCCTTCTTATAATAATGATACCACGAAAAAAAGAGGATGAAAAGTTGGTTACATAGGGAAAATTGCAAATGTGGCAGATTTCAACAAATGCGGGGAAATGGTTACATGGCGCGTCTCCCATCCCCACGAAAAAAGGGACTGACCGAAGCCAGTCCCTTTGATGATTATTCGTATTCGCAAACGCTTGCCCAGCGGATGAGCAGGTCGCGCTCTTCGGGCTTGCCCTTGAGGGACTGGCTCGCGGCGACGATCGGAATCCACTGCTGGACGTACTGCTTGGCGGTGTCGCTCTTCTTGCAGAAGAGGGAGAGGTACTTTTCCGCCAGCGCTTCCTTGCCTTCGAGGACGAAGAGCAGGTAGGTGCGGGCAACATCAGCGGACGCGTTGCCCTGCGTGGCATGCGACCAGTCGAGGATGTACCACTGTCCGTCGGGGGCGATGATGATGTTGGACGGGTTGAAGTCGCCGTGGCAGACCTTCTTGTGGACGTGCATACTCGCCAAGCGGGTGTGCAGCTCGTAGCGGGTGGTCGCGTCGAGGTCGGTGGCGGAAATCTTGCGCTGCATCTTCTCCGTCAGGCTGTTGAGCATCGGGCAGGTGCAGGCGTGAACCTTCATCTGAATGTCAACAAACAGGTTCAGGTACTCGTCTTCCTTTTCCGGATGCGCCGCCATCAGCGCCGCCAGCGTGTCGCCTTCAACGAACTCCGTCGTAATCGCCCATTGACCGTTCACCGTGTCAACAGCAAGGAGCTTCGGAATCGGCAGGCCCGTCTCTTCCACGCGCGCCGTGTTCAGCGCTTCGTTCAGAATGTCCGCCTTGCTGTACCCTTCGGCAAACACCTTGATGGCCTTGGCGCCGTCGCGGTAAATCTTCTTATTCTCCCGCTCGGCAATCACATGCGTCAAATCCATAGGGAAACCTCCTTCTATATGGTTCATGTTTATTGGGGGAGAGGCGCCAGAGGCTCTGCCTCTGGACTCCGCAAGGGAGTTCCTCCCTTGACCCTTCCGCGCGATTGAGTTGGTGACGACTGCTTACTTCTTCCGCGTGTTGATTGGGGGAGACGACCTCATCATGAAGTCGATATTTGTCCTAAATATCTATTCGCCGCCCAAATGCGACATTCCTGCAAGCAGACAAAATTTTTTGTGCTCAAAAATGCCCGGCCCAGCAGAAGCATTCCTGCCAAGCCGGGGAGAATGGCGCATTACTCGCCGTAGTACGCTTTCAGATACATTTCCTTGATTTCGCTGATGAGCGGGTAGCGCGGGTTCGCGCCAGTGCACTGGTCGTCGAACGCCTGCTCGGACATTTCGTCCAGCGTCGCGAGGAACTTCTCCTCGTCCACACCGTAGTCGCGGATCGTATTCTTGATGCCGACGCGCTCCTTCAGGGCATGGATGTTGCGAATCAGGTTCTCCACCGTCTCGTCGTCATTCGCGCCCTTGAAGCCGAGGAATTCGCCGAATTCAGCGTAGCGACGCTTCGTGTGCGGATAGGCGTACTGCGGGAAGGTGCCCATCTTCGTGGGAACTTCGGCGCTGTTGTAGCGGATGACCAGCTCAATCAGCAGCGCGTTGGCGATGCCGTGCGGCAGGTGATGGAACGCGCCCAGCTTGTGCGCCATGGAGTGGCAGACACCGAGGAACGCGTTCGCAAACGCCATGCCAGCCATCGTGGCGGCGTTGCCCATCTTTTCGCGGGCAACCGGCTCGTTCTGACCGTTGTCGTAGCACGCGGGCAGGTACTCGAAAATCAGCTGAGCCGCCTGCTTCGCCAGACCGTCGGTGAAGTCCGTCGCCATCATGGAGGCGTAGGCTTCCAGCGCGTGGGTCAGCGCATCGATACCGGAGGCGGAGGTCAGACCCTTCGGCGCGGACATCATCATGTCAGCGTCCACAATCGCCATCTTCGGCAGCAACTCGTAGTCCGCCAGCGGGTACTTCACGCCGGTGTCCTGATCGGTAATGACGGCGAACGGAGTGACTTCGGAGCCCGTGCCAGCGGAGGTCGGGACGGCGATGAAGTACGCCTTTTCACCCATCTTCGGGAAGGTGTACACGCGCTTGCGGATATCCATGAAGCGCATTGCCATGTCGAGGAAGTCCACTTCCGGATGCTCGTACATGACCCACATAATCTTGCCGGCGTCCATTGCGGAACCGCCGCCGATGGCGATAATGCAGTCCGGCTGGAAGGAGGTCATGGCCTTTGCGCCTTCCTTCGCGCAGGCGAGGGACGGGTCGGGCGCAACATCGTAGAACGTGGTGTGGACGATGCCCAGCTCATCCAGCTTGTCGGTAATCGCCTTGGTGAAGCCGGATTTGAACAGGAACGCGTCGGTGACGATGAAGCAGCGCTTCTTGCCCATAACTGCCTTGAGTTCATTCAGGGCGACAGGCAGGCAACCCTTCTTGAGGTAGACCTTTTCAGGCGCACGGAACCACAGCATATTCTCCCTCCGGATGGCAACAGTCTTGACGTTCAGCAGGTGCTTGACGCCGACGTTCTCGGAGACGGAGTTGCCGCCCCACGAGCCACAGCCCAGCGTCAGCGACGGACGCAGCATGAAGTTGTACAGGTCGCCGATGCCGCCCTGAGAGGAAGGCGTGTTGACGAGGATACGGCAGGTCTTCATGCGCGCGGCGAAGCGGTCAATCAAATCCTTGCGGGTGACGGCGTTCAGGTAGATAGAAGAGGTGTGGCCGTAGCCGCCGTCAGCAATCAGGTGCTCCGCCTTGTCGAACGCATCGTCGATGTCCTTGGCGCGGTACATCGCCAGCACGGGAGAGAGCTTCTCATGCGCGAACTCTTCAGAAATATCCACGGATTCGACTTCACCAATCAGCACCTTGGCGGTTTCCGGCACGTCCACGCCCGCGAGCTTGGCGATGGTGTGCGCCTTCTGACCGACAATCTTGGCATTCAGCGCGCCGTTGATAATGATGGTCTTGCGCACCTTGTCCAGCTCTTCGCCTTCGAGGAAGTACGCGCCGCGCTTGGCGAACTCCGCCTTCACCGCGTCGTAGATGCTGTCCAGTACGATGGTGGACTGCTCGGACGCGCAGATCATGCCGTTGTCGAACGTCTTGGAGTGCAGGATGGAGTTGACGGCCACCTTCACGTCAGCGGATTCGTCGATAATCGCGGGCGTGTTGCCAGCGCCGACGCCCAGCGCAGGCTTGCCGGAGGAGTACGCCGCCTTGACCATGCCGGGGCCGCCGGTGGCGAGGATGATGTCGGCTTCCTTCATCGCCATGTTGGTCAGCTCCAGCGAGGGAACATCGACCCACGAGATGATGTCTTCGGGCGCGCCGGCAGCCACAGCGGCTTCCAGCACAACCTTCGCGGCGGCGATGGTGGACTTCTTCGCGCGCGGATGGGGAGAGATGATGATGCCGTTGCGGGTCTTGAGGCAAATCAGCGTCTTGAAAATGGCGGTAGATGTGGGGTTGGTGGTCGGGATGACCGCCGCGACAACGCCGATAGGTTCTGCAACCTTCATCATGCCGAATGCTTCGTCGCGCTCCAGCACGCCGACGGTCTGCGTGTCCTTGTAGGCGTTGTAGATGTATTCAGCGGCGTAGTGGTTCTTGATGACCTTGTCTTCCACCACGCCCATGCCGGTTTCTTCCACCGCCATCTTCGCCAGCGGGATGCGCATGTTGTTCGCGGCGAGGGCAGCTGCCTTGAAAATCTTGTCCACCTGCTCCTGCGTGTAGGTCGCATAGACCTTCTGTGCCGCGCGGACGCGGGCGAGGGCAGCCTCGAAGCTCTCCACGTTATCGACGATCGGATACTCTTTCGCCATGATACTCTCTCCTTATGCTTCATCCGTCCTGCGGGGATGCGCCCGCGAACGGGGAATGTCGGTGTTTGTCGGGGTGACGAGAACAGTGTAGCAGATTGTTAAGCGCTTGTCAAGTGGCTGACACGATTTTAACGATATTTTTTTCACAATTTAATACGTTTTCGGAACGGGAGGAATGGAATGGCGGATAGATGGGCGAAGGGGACAAGAACGCGGATTCGCTATTTGGGGAGCGTCGGAGCAACGTCCTCGCGCCGCAATCAGGCGGAGGAAGTTCGCGCGGCATAAGCCATCATCATATAAATAGGTAGCAATTCAGGCACTGCATCATCCCCCCGAAAAAAATCCGAGAAAATTTATGCAGACCTATTGCATTTTTATTCATTTTGGTGTATAATCCATCTTGTCCGGCAGACGGACACAAAAATGATGAAAATCAGGATGAAGATAAAGGAGTCGATTGTTATGGCGAAGATGCGCGTATTGCTGGCTTATTCCGGTGGTCTGGATACCTCGATTATCGTGCCGTGGCTGAAGGAAAATTATGACTGCGACGTGGTCTGCGTTGCGGGCGACGTCGGGCAGGGCGAAGAGCTGGAGCCCCTCCACGAGAAGGCGAAAAAGTGCGGCGCGGAAAAGCTGTACATCGAAGACCTGCGCAAGGAGTTTGTCGAGGACTTCATTTGGCCGACGCTCAAGGCGGGCGCGGTCTACGAGGGCAAGTACCTGCTGGGCACGTCCTTCGCGCGGCCGCTGATTGCCAAGCGCCTCGTCGAAATCGCCCACAAGGAGAACTGCACTGCCATCTGCCACGGTTGCACCGGCAAGGGCAACGACCAAGTCCGCTTCGAGCTGACCATCAAGGCGTTCGACCCGAATATGCAGATTATCGCGCCGTGGCGTATCTGGGACATCAAGACCCGCGAGGAGGAAATTGACTACGCCGAAAAGCGCGGCATCCCCGTCCCAGTGAAGAAGGATCGCCCGTATTCGATGGACCGCAACATCTGGCACATCAGCCACGAGGGCGCGGATTTGGAAGATCCGTGGAACGAGCCGCCGGAAGATCTGCTGCTGACGATGGTCACGCCCGAAAAGGCGCCTGATCAGCCCGAATACGTCACGGTGGACTTCGAGAAGGGCGTGCCGGTCGCCATCAACGGCGAAAAGCTGGACGCGGTGGATTTGCTGACGAAGGCGAACGAAATCGCGGGTCGCAACGGCGTTGGCTGCGCGGATTTGGTGGAGAACCGTCTGGTGGGCATGAAGTCCCGCGGCGTGTACGAAACCCCCGGCGGAACGATGCTCTACGCCGCGCACGGCATCCTCGAATCCATCACGCTTGACCGCGCCACCAGCCACTACAAGGAGCTGGTCGCGAGCAAGTTCGCGGAGCTGGTGTACGACGGCATGTGGTACACGCCCCTGCGCGAGGCGCTCTCCGCGTTTGTGGACAGCACGCAGCAGGCGGTCAACGGCACGGTGAAGCTGAAGCTGTACAAGGGCAACTGCATCAACGTGGGTGTGAAGTCGCCGAACAGCCTGTACATGGAGGAAATCGCTACATTCGGCGACAGCCACGACCTGTACAGCCACAAGGATTCTGCGGGCTTCATCAACCTGCTCGGTCTGCCGCTGAAGGTCAAGGCGATGGTGGAGCAGAAGAATAAGAAGTAATTCAAAGCAACACCGCACAACTCGGCGGCTGACCGCCTCATTTGTGTAAATGTGATAACTGTGGTGTCCAGCAAGTCCTGCACTGAATTCGGGAGTAGAGCCCCAAATAGTATAAACGCGCTCGTCGGAAGGTCGGCGGGCGCGTTTTCTGTGCGAATTTGAAATTTGGAGGGGGTTGAGGCAGCTGATTTCAGAAAAAACGATTTTCTGAAATGTGGTTACACGCGAAACGAAAGTCGTTGTGAAGATACACAACAATTTGCCATGCTTTTGTTAGAAATGTAAGAAATATATAATTCTTCAAGAAAACACTTGACTTTTTTCAGGAGAGGGGTAAAATAAAAGCAGTATATTATAAGGAGGCGGTGGACTGTACTATAAAATATGTATTTGTGAGTAAAACTGCATTGGGGGGGAAGAAACACAGAAAACAAGATAAATGGTGAAATATGACGATAAAGAGCAGAATGAAATTACTGTTTTTTAACGGAAAGACTATTGAAAACAATGACAAGGAGGGAAAATAATGTCTAATCCGAACAATGGTGGCATGGGGTTCTTGGGCGTTGTTGGCGCAATCATCGTGGCAGTGCTCATACTATCATTCGCTTAATGAATAAATTCAAAAGGATGGGTGATATCAGTAAAATTGTTTGCGTCCTATTCCTATATGCACTGAATCGTTTTTACTTGAAAAATGTCGTTGTTATACCCGCAATATCGTACATCTTAAAATGTCATTTTAATGATTTTTTAGGAGGAATTTTCATAATCGCGTATATCAATTTGATTTTAGAGCATAGCAAATATCGTCATTATCGAGTGGATACGGTTTCGATGGCAGTCACAATAACGCTAATATGCGGAATATTCTGGGAGTACGTTGCGCCTTTCTTCTTGCATCAAGGAGTTAGTGATGTCTATGACGTTATCGCATATGTACTTGGCGGAATAACTTATTTGTTGTTGTAACGTGTTGTTCCAGTCAAGATTAAGGTAACACCGCACAAATGAGGTGGTCGGCTGGCGAATGGATTTTTCGTCAGATGCAAATGCAAATTTCGAAGGTTTACTGGCGGTAAATCGAGAAATTTGCATGATGCAGATGGCGGAAAAGACATCGCCAGACGCGCCGCCGAATTGTGCGGTGGTGCCTTAACTGATATTCACATTGTTGAAATAGTTCGATTTCCCTCGTGACATATCGGGGGAATTTTTATTAATACAGAACTTATTAAAAGATTAGAAATTAAAAAAAGAGCCAGCTTCTCACCAAACTGGCTCTTTTTTGGCAGGGGCAGAAGGACTCGAACCCTCAACAAAGGTTTTGGAGACCCACGTGTTACCATTACACCATGCCCCTATGCGGTTCGTCCGGGATTGCCGGAACGAGATTTAGTTTAGCACTTTTTCGGGCGTTTGTCAAGCGGTTTTGCGAAAATTGTTCCGAATTGGCAGAAAATCGCCCGGCGCTTTACAAAACCCGCGGCGCATGGTATGATGAGGGCAGGAAAGTCGGCGGGAGGGACGCATGTGCAGTGGGCGGAACGGGTTCGGGCGTATGTGCGGATGCATGGCGCGGGGTACACGCTATACCGCGCGGGCGAAATGCTGGCGGCACGGGTGCTGCTGCGGGAGGAATGGCGATTCCGGCGGGAGAAAGCATCCAAGCGCGAACTGGCGACCCAGCGCGCGCACCCCTTCCCGAACGTGCGCATCAGCGTCGTCGTCCCCGTGTTCAACACGCGCCCGAAATTCCTCCGCGCGCTGGCGGATTCGCTGCTTGCCCAGACGCACGGCGTGTGGGAGGTCTGCCTGTACGATGGCGGCAGCACGTCCGCCGAGACGCGAAAGGCGCTGGAGGCAATTGCCGCGCGGGACAGCCGATTCCACGTCGCGTACGGGGTGGAAAACGCGGGCATATCCGGCAACACGAACCGCGCGATTAAAATGGCGTCAGGGGAGTATATCGCCCTGTGCGACCACGACGATGTGCTTGCGCCGGATGCGCTCTGGCGGATTGCGGAAGCCATCGACGCGCACCACCCCGACGTGCTCTACACCGATGAGGATAAGCTGACCGCCCACGGCGCGATTCATGTTGATGCGCACCGCAAGCCGGATTTCTGCCCGGACAATCTGCGCTCCGGCAACTATATCTGCCATTTGTCGGTGATTCGGCGGACGCTGCTGGATGCCATCGGTGGATTGCGACCGGCATTCGACGGGTCGCAGGATCACGATTTGATGCTCCGCGCGTGCGAGCGGGCGGACGGCGTCATCCACATTCCACGCGTGCTGTACCACTGGCGGACGCTGCGGGGGTCGATGAGCCACACGAAATTGGCAGTCTGCCTGGACGCGGCGGCGCGGGCGGTGGAGGAAAGTATGCGCCGCACCGGGTTTCCGGGAACGTGCCGGGTGGAGGACGGTGTGCTGCGGCTGCGGTATGATGTGGGGGATTTTACCGTCGCGGCATTGCGGCTTGCGCGGGATGCGTCCGCGGCGGATGTGAACCGTTTGGCGGCGGATGCGTCGGCAGACATGCTGCTGTTCCTGTGGGGGGACACGGCGGCACCTGATGCGGACGGTCTGCGGGAGATGATGATGTACGCGCAGCGCCCGGATGTGTGCGCGGTGATGCCGCTGGTGGCGGATGCACGTAATCGGGTGCTTCATGCCGGATACGACATTCTGCCGGACGGCACAGTGCGGTCACGGAATCGCGGCTTGCCGGTCTCAGCGGGCGGATGGCACGGCATGAACCGAACCAGCTACAATGTCACGGCGGTTTCGCCAATGTGCTTTTTGGTGCGGCGGGATGCGTTTGTGCCGCTGGCGGAGGGGGATTCGCTGGCGGTGGACTTGGCGCAGTGGTGCATGGCACGGATGCAGGAGGGGATGCGGCATGTGTATACGCCGCACTGCGTGGTGAAGGCGGATGCGGAAAGTGCATTCGAGGGCTTCCGGGTGAAAGTTCCTGCGGGGTGGTATGACCCGTGTGCGACGGGAAGCAAGCGCGCTTGATGGCGCTTTTGGTTTCTTCTACATACTTGAATTTTATTGTTGCAGGGGTTTCGCCTCTGCGGAGGCGACAAGGGGGCAATGGAAACAGACGAAGTCTGCGGTCGCCCCCTTGACCCCTTCGCAGTGCACACCTCCATACTTGAATTTTATTGTTAGTTTTTTAGTTTGTATACCTTTAACTTATCTCGAAATCATTGGAGGTAATGATGAAAATCACAATGATAACGCTCGGCTCGACGGGCGACGTGCGGCCGTACATGCTGCTGGGACGGGAGCTTCACGAGCGGGGGCATGAGGTCACGATTGCGGCGTTTGCGCCGTTTCAGGGCATGATTGAGGAAGCGGGAATGTCCTTCTATCCCATTTCCGGCGACGTGGTGGATATGATGGGGCGGCTGCTCCAGCCGGACGCGGTGGGCGTGCGGTACTTGAAGGAGTTTGAGAAGGGCATCCGCGATATTGCGCCGATGCTGCTGGATGATTTGCTGCACTGCGCGGAGGGCGCGGAAGCCATCGTCTGCACATTCTTCGGGACGATGTTCTATTCGATTGCGGAGAAGTACGATATTCCGTGCATCCAGACGCAGTATTTCCCGATGGATCCGTGCAAGGATATGCCAATTTCATCCGCGCCGTTCCGCAAGCTCGGCAAGTGGTGGAATGTGCTGAGCTACCGCATCGGGTATCTGCTGATTTCGGCGCTGGAGCACCGCTACCTCTCGGATTGGCGTAAGGAGAACGAGATGGCAAAGCGCCGCGTCCGCTTGAGACCGGATTATGACGTGAAGGGCAAGCAAGTGCCCGTGATTTACGCCATGAGCCCGACGCTCGTGCCGCGCCCGGAGGATTGGGCGGACAACATCCACATGTCCGGCTTCTGGTGGGATGAGCGCCCGGTGGACTACACGCCTGACCCGGCGCTGGCGGAGTTCCTGCGCGCGGGCGACGAGCCGGTGTACATCGGCTTTGGGTCGATGGTGTCGGGTGACATGGGTGAACTGGCGGAAATCATCCGGCAGGCGGTGAAATTGTCCGGCGTGCGGGCGGTGGTGGCACTTGGCTGGGGTCAGCAGGAAGCAAAGACAAAAGATGCGAACATCTTCTATGTGAAAAGTGTGCCGCATGACTGGCTGTTCCCGCATATGGCAGGGGCGGTGCATCACGGCGGCGCGGGGACGACCGCAACCAGCCTGCGCCATGCGCTGCCGACGCTCGTCGTGCCGTTCGGCGGCGATCAGCCGTTCTGGGCGGAGCGGGTGTACGCTGCCGGGTGCGGGCCGAAAGCGATTCCGCGCGATAAGCTGACGGCAGAGAATCTGGCGGAGGGGCTGCGCGCACTCATCAGCAACCCGGAATACACGCGCAACGCGGCGTGCATCGGGGAGGCCCTGCGCAATGAACACGGCTGCGCCAATGCTGCCGACTTGATTGAAAAGGCGGTTTGGGACTGGGAAAACGGGAATCCTGCGCAAGATGGGATGAATATTTGAAAAAACCGCCATTTGCCCCTTGACAAAACCTTGACTTTCGACTACACTGTTTCTTGCGTGCTTGCGAGAAGCACAACAAAATCAAAATTATGCAGAAAGGAGGCCCTCGCAATGACCATGATGATTTTAACCCTTGTATCCCGTGCCAATGGACTGACTGCGACGGCTCTTTCTGCCCATATGCGCCCGTAATAGGAAAATTCCACGCTCTTTTCCTGTTACCATGCGTTTTGTGTGCAGCACCAGCCGTTTGCATTCAGACGGATGGTGCTTTTTTCGTACCTTTTTCGGAAAAAGCATACAATGGGCAGTTATGAGTCATCAACCACTTTGTCTCTCTTGAAAGGAGTGATTTCCTACGCAGCGCACCACAACGAAACCAAAGAAGAAACAGACCCCGTTCGGCGCAATGCTCTCCCTCATCGGGCAGAACTGGACGCATTTCCTCTGGGCACTCATTGCGACCATCATGATGGTCATCATCGGCTTTTTAACGCCGCTGCTGCTCTCCGAAATCGTGGACAGCATACTGGGCAGCGAGCCGTTCACAATGCCGGATTTCCTTATGAACCCGATTAACGCCCTCGGCGGACGCGATTTCCTCCGCCAAAATCTGTGGATTCCCGCGCTGGCGCTCATCCTGATGAACATCGTCAACGGCGTGTTCACGTTCATTAAGGGGCGTTCCTCCGCAATTGCGAGTGAAAATATCGCCCGAAAACTGCGCAATGACCTCTACCGCCACTTGCAGCACCTGCCGTTTGCGTACCACGTTAAAGCGCAGGCGGGCGAGCTGATTCAGCGCTGCACGTCTGACGTGGATACGATTCGCCGCTTTCTGGCGGTTCAGGTGATGGAAGTCGTCAACACGGTGCTGATGGTCGTTATCGCCATGAGCATCCTGCTGCCGCGCTCCGTGCCGATTACGCTCTACAGCCTGATTCTTGTGCCGCCTTTGTTCTGCTTCGCGACGTGGTTCTTCAAAATGGTGCATAAGTCCTTCGAAGTGGCGGACGAAGCGGACGGTGTGATGAACGCCGTTTTGCAGGAGAACCTCTCCGGCGTCCGCGTCGTGCGCGCCTTCGGACAGCAGGAGCGCGAGGTGGAGAAGTTCGACCGTGTGAACAACGATTTGCGCAAAAAGAACCTCCGCCTGAATGAACTGCTCGCCATCTACTGGGGCGGCGGCGACGCCATCAGCATGACGCAGACGCTGTTGACGCTGGTGGTCTGCATCATCTACGCCTGTAACGGCTGGATTACCGTCGGTACGCTAATTGTTTTCACCTCCACGCTGGGGATGCTGCTCTTCCCGATTCGCCAGCTGGGCCGCACTCTGTCCGACGCGGGCAAAGCAATGGTTTCTATGAAGCGCGTGCAGGCGATTCTGCACGAGGAAGCCGAGCCGGATGAGCCGAACGCCCTGAAGCCCGACCTGCACGGCGATATTGTGTTTGACCATGTGTCCTTCGCTTATCCGGATGACAACGTGCCGGTGCTGCGCGATGTGTCCTTCACCATCCCCGCTGGAAAGACGGCGGCAGTGCTGGGCGGCACGGGCAGCGGCAAATCCACCATGATGTACCTGCTGCAGCGGCTGTATACGCCCACGAGCGGCAAAATCACCATTGGCGGCGTGGATATTCAGCAGATTGACCGCAAATATCTGCGCGCACACGTCGGCTTGATTCTGCAGGAGCCGTTCCTGTACTCCAAGTCCATCCGGGAGAACGTGGGCATCACCGCGCCGGAGCAGGAGGCGGAACGCATTGAGCACGCGGCGGATATCGCCAGCGCATCCGGCTTTATCGCCAAGGCGGATAAGGGCTGGGAGACGGTCGTGGGCGAACGCGGCGTGACGCTCTCCGGCGGACAGAAGCAGCGAATCGCCATTGCGCGCACGCTGCTCAAGGACAACAACATCCTCATCTTCGACGACTCCCTTTCCGCCGTGGATACCGAGACGGACGCGCAGATTCGCGCTGCCCTCCGACACGAGCAGAAGGACGTGACCACCCTCATCATCAGCCACCGCGTGACGACGCTCTCGCAGGCTGACCTCATCCTCGTGCTGGAAAACGGGCAGATTACGCAGCAGGGCACGCACGCTGAGTTGTGCAGCCAGCCGGGCCTGTACCAGCGCATCAACAGCATCCAGAACGCCTTGGAGGAAGAACTGACGCAGGCCAAGGCGGCGGAAGGGGTGAACTGATATGCAGTCCTTTCAGGAACAAGATTATACCAAACGATTTGATCTCTCCCTGTGGCGCAAGCTCATCAAGGTTGCAAAGCCGTACCACAAGAACCTGATTGCGGTTGTGCTTTTCATGGCGGTTTCTGCAATCATCGACGTGATTATGCCGAACATGAATGCCTACGCGATTGACGTGTTCATTGCTAACCACAGCACGGCCGGGCTGGTTGGGTTCGTCGTAGCGTATGCGCTGCTGACGGCGGTGCAAGTGGCGACGATTTTCGGCTTTCTGCGGCAGTGCGGCATTGTCGAAACCGGAACGTGCTACCTGATTCGCAAGCTCGGTTTCCAGAAACTGCAGGAACTGCCCTTCTCCTACTACGACCGGATGCCCGTAGGATACCTCATGTCCCGCCTGACCAACGACACGCAGCGCCTCGCGGACACCATCGGCTGGTCGCTGGTGGACTTGTGCTGGGGCGCGGTGTATCTGGTTGCCTGCGCCGTGCGGATGCTGACCATCAACTGGCGGCTGGGGCTGATTGTCATGCTGGTGCTGCCGCCGCTGGCCGTCATCAGCTGGAAGTTCCAGAAGGCGATTCTCGCGGCGTATCGTCAGGTGCGCAAGAACAACAGCCAGATTACCGCGGGCTTCAATGAGGGCATCAACGGCGCAAAGACGACGAAAACCCTTGTGCGCGAAGAACTGAACATCCAGGAATTCGAGACGGTTTCTGCCTCCATGCGTTCCGCGTCCATCCGCGCGGCGACGCTGTCGAACCTCTTTCTGCCCATCGTTGTGTCGCTGGGGTCTTTGGCGACGGCGTATGCGCTCTGGCAGGGCGGCAACAGCGTCATCGGCGGTACGCACGTTTTCGGCGTCGCCATGACCGTCGGCACGCTGACCATGTTCATCAACTACACCGTCAGCTTCTTCCAGCCTGTGCGCGATATTGCCCGCATCTTCGCGGAACTGCAATCTGCGCAGGCGGCGGCGGAGCGCGTCATCAGCCTGCTGGAAACGGAACCCGATATTGTGGATTCTCCCGAAGTGGTGGCGCAATACGGCGACAATTTCCACCCCAAGACCGAAAATTGGCCCAAGCTCATCGGCGACATTGACTTCGAGGACGTCACCTTCCGCTACAAAGAGGGCGAAAAGGTGCTGGAGCACTTCAACCTGCACATCCAGCACGGGCAGACCATTGCCCTTGTCGGCGAAACCGGCAGCGGCAAGTCCACCATCGTCAACCTCGTCTGCCGCTTCTATGAGCCGACGGAGGGCAAAATCCTCATCGACGGCGCGGATTACCGCACGCGCAGTCAGCTCTGGCTTCAGTCCAACCTCGGCTACGTCCTGCAGTCGCCGCACCTTTTCTCCGGCACGGTTGCGGATAACATCCGCTACGGCCGCCCCGATGCCACCGACGAGGAAGTGGCGGAAGCTGCCCGCATGGTCGGCGCGGAACCCTTCATCCGCAACATGAAGGATGGTTATCAGGCGGACGTTGGCGAGGGCGGCAACCGCCTCTCCACCGGGCAGAAGCAGCTGATTTCCTTTGCCCGCGCGATTCTGACGAACCCGTCTATTTTCGTGCTGGACGAGGCCACGTCCTCGGTTGATACGGAGACGGAACAGCTGATTCAGCACGCGATTCAGAAGGTGCTGGCGGGGCGGACGAGCTTCATCATTGCGCATCGACTCTCTACGATTCGCTCGGCGGATCGGATTCTGGTGATTCAGAATGGCAAGATTACGGAAGATGGGACGCATCAGCAGCTGATTGCGAAACAGGGGTATTATTATCAGCTGTATACGAATCAGTTCCAGGAGGAACAGGGGCTGGAGATTTTGGATGGGGCGATGGCAAAGGCATAAAGCCGCATAAAAGCGGAGTAGGGGAAAAGCGACCAAGCCGGGCGCCGAAAAAAGGGTCAAGGGGCAATGCCCCTTGCGGAGTCCAGAGGCGGCGCCTCTGGTGGGGTTTGGGGCAACGCCCCATCTGTTTTTCGGGCGCTCAATTCCAAGGAAGCCACCAACAAAAGGCGCAGGCAGCGAAGCGTCCCTGCAAGTAACTTCGCGCTCCCGCAGGAGCGCCCCCAAGCCGCTCTATCCACTACTCGCATTATTGTCGCGCCAAATGGGCGCGACCCGATAGCAGGAAAGGAGCCATCCTCCTCATGCGCCAAACCCGCACCGTCTCCCTCGATACCCTCGAATACCTGTACGTCCCCGATGTTGCCTACGCCACCTACGGCGAAACGCAGCGGAAAATGCAGCTCATCATCCCGTACCGCCCGCATTGGCCAGACGGCGAAACCGTGCCGCTGATTGTCTTTCTCCCCGGCAGCGCATGGTATCGGCAGGAAATGTACAACGACATCCCCGCACTGGCAAAACTTGCGGAAAGGGGATTCGCTGTTGCATCCGTGCAGTACCGCGAATCGAAAATCGCGCCTTTCCCCGCACAGGTAGAGGATGTGCACCGCGCCATCCACTATATCGCAGAACAACTCGCAAAGCTGTTCCATATCGACATGGCGCGCACCTTCCTCATGGGCAATTCCTCCGGCGGACATATCGCGCTGCTGACGGCGCTGCGTCAGGCGGCGGGAATTGCGGATGAGTCGGAACTGCTGAATTTCCCGATTCGCGGCGTGATTGCGGAATCCGCGCCGAGCGATTTGTTCCTCTGCGCAAAAGAAGGCGTTCCGGCCAATATGCCCGCGACTTTCCGCCCGACCGCGGATTTGCTGGGCGTGTCCTGCCTGCAGGAACATCCGGAAAAACTCGCGGAAGCCAGCGCACAGACCTATCTCGCGCCCGACCGCGCCGTTCCGCCGATTCTCCTGCTCCATGGTGACCGCGACACGCAGGTCAGCGCCGCGCATAGCCGGACGCTCTACGAACGCCTGACGCAGAACGGCGCCGAGGCGGATTACATCGAGCTGGCAGGCGTCAACCACGGCGGAGCGCCCTTCTGGACGGAGGACGTGCTGCAAATCATTGCGGACTTTATTCACAAGCACTACTGACCCATCGGAGGAAAATCCACCATGTACCTGACATCCTACTTCACTTCGCCTAACCAGCCCCAACTCCTCGCACAGCTTCGCGCCTGCGAGTGGGGCGCGGCGAAGTTCCTGACGGAGCTGCTCGAAAAGGAACAGTTCCATCACACCCTCGGTGCGGGCGACTGCTACTTTCTGATGGCGGGCGACCAAATCGCCGCCTTTGCGACGCTGACCGACCGCGACTGCGTGGATGCACCGGAACTCCACCCGTGGTGCGGCTTCGTGTATACGTTTCCCGCGTACCGTCATCAGCGAATTGCCGGAAAGCTGCTGCACGAATTGGCGGAAATCGCCCGACAGAATGGGGAAAACCGCGTCTATATCGCGACCGACCACGCGAATGTGTACGAAAAATACGGCTGCACCTATCTGGACAGCCGGAGTGACATTGACGGCGAAATTAGCCGCATCTACACACTGAACGCATAAAAGCGGGGTGAAAACCGTGATTTTGATGACTGCATTGGCTCCATGCGCGTCGTAAGGGCGTTGCATGGAGCGTCCTGCGGCTTTGCGCAGTATGCCATTTTTATACTATTTCCAGATTCACCTGCGCCATCTGCTTGCGCCTTTTCCCTTCTGGCGTCCGTTCATTCCACTTAGCGTAGCGCTGCTACGCTGCGTTTCATTCACGTTAGCCAGAATGAAAAATTCGCGGCGCATCTTGGCGCATTCTTATCTGGAAATAGTATTAGATTCACCTGCCCCATCTGCTTGCGCCTTTTCCATTCATGCGTCCGCTCATTCCACTTAGCGTAGCGCTACTACGCTGCGTTTCATTCACGTTAGCCAGAATGAAAAATTCGCGGCGCATCTTGGCGCATTCTTATCTGGAAATAGTATTAGATTCACCTGCCCCATCTGCTTGCGCCTTTTCCATTCATGCGTCCGCTCATTCCACTTAGCGTAGCGCTACTACGCTGCGTTTCATTCGCGTTAGCCTGAATGAAAAATTCGCGGCGCATCTTGGGGCATTTTCATCTAAAAATGGCATTCCATCCATGCGGATTATCTGCATGAAGGAGCAAAGCTATATGAAACTGCATTCGTTTTTTGAGTCTCTGCGCGAATTGCGCCATTTCCTCCTGCTGTTCACGACGCAGGCGCTTTCGTCGCTCGGTAGCGCCATGACAAGCTACGCGCTTGTTATCTGGGCGTATCAGCAGAGCGGGTCGGCGCTGTCCACCGCGCTGCTGACCGTCAGCAGCTACGCGCCGTATGTCGTATTCAGCCTGTTCTGCGGCGCGCTGGTTGACCGCCTCGATACGCGCCGGACGATGCTCGTCAGCGATGCGCTTGCCGCGTGCACAACCGTCGCGGCGCTCGTCCTGCTGCAAACGGGACGGCTGCAAATCACGCACTTGTATCTCCTTAACGCGCTGAACGGCTTGATGAACACGCTCCAGCAGCCCGCCAGCGAAGCCGCAACGACCGCGCTGCTGCCGAAATCGCAGTACCAGCGGGTCGGTGGACTGCGGTATCTCTCCTCCAGCCTGTCCGGACTGCTGACACCTGTGCTGGCAATGGCGCTGATGACGCTCGGCGGTCTGCGCGCAGTCATGTTCGCGGATTTGGCGACATTCGCCGTCGCGTTCACGGCGCTGCTGTGCTTCATCCGTATTCCGAAGCGGCAAACTGGCAGTCCGCACGAATCCTTCCTCGATTCGACCCGGCAGGGGCTGCGGTTCTTCCGCCAAGCGCCCGGGCTGCTGACGCTCGTGCTGTACCTCGCGGCGATTAACCTCATCTCGTCCATGTACGAAGCTGCGCTGCCGTCGCTGCTGCTCTCGCGGAGCTGGGGAGGGGAGACTGTCATGGGCATCTTCTCCACCGTGACCGCGCTGGCGACGCTGATCGGCAGTCTGCTCGCCGTCCTGCTCCCCGCGCCGAAAAGCCGCGTGCGGGTGGTGTGCGGCTGTTTGCTCGTCTCAATGGGGACGGAGAACTTCCTGCTTGCCTTCGGGCGGAATCTGCCGACGTGGTGCGTGGGCGCTGCGCTGGGATGGCTGCTGATTCCCGTCATGAGCGCGAATCTTGATGCGCTGATGCGGCTGAACATCCCGGAAGGAATGCAGGGAAGGGTGTATGCGGTGCGGAATGCGCTGCAATTCTTCACGATTCCGGTCGGCTATGTGCTGGGCGGGGCGCTGGTGGATGCGGTGTTTCGGCCGATGATGCGGAATCCGCTGCCGTGGCTGGAAATGCTGTTCGGACGGGATGAAGGCAGCGGCGCGGCGTGCTTTTATGCGGCGCTGGCGCTGATGGGGGTGCTGACCTGCTTGTTTTTTCAGAGTAGGAAATCCCTAAAGACACTGGAAGGGGATAAAGCCGCTTAACCCAAGGGGAAGGGAAAGTGCAACCAAGCCGGAGTACCCGTAAGCAAATCCAACCGACCAGCATCGGGAGAAGCTGTTTCTCTCGGTGCTGGTCTTTTTCCTGCGGGGGAAATCACTCATGCGAATTCCGCTACTCCCACTTCCGCTGACGAAAAAAGACCGCCTGCGCACTTGCAGACGGTCTTGCAGAAAAACAGGATTATTCCGCGTCCTCCACGGTGAAGGTCGGGATGACGCCGCCTTCGTAGGTGGTGATCATGTAGTCGTAGGCTTCCTTGGAGGTCAGCGCGGTGTGCAGCGCCTTCAGCCAGTCGGAATCAAGGTCAGCGGGACGAACCGCGACGATGTTGGCATACAAGGTGGCGAACTCAGAGTCAGCCGCTTCGACAAACAGACCGTTCGTAGTGGGCTTCAGACCAGCGTCCAGCGCGTAGTTGCCGTTGATGACGGCAATGTCGTAGTCTTCGAGGGTGGGAGCAAGCAGTTCAGCCGCCACTTCGTCAAACACATAGCCGTGGGGGTTCATTTCGGCGGTGATGTCGTACTTGGTCAGGGAAGACGCAGCGGTCGTTCCTTCCGGCACGGTAATCAGGCCAGCAGCCTCCAGCAGCAGCAGAGCACGGGTCTCGTTGGAGGGGTCGTTCGGCAGGCCGATGTGCGCGCCGTCCTGCAGGTCAGCAAGGCTGGTCACTTTCTTGGAGTAGATGGCGAAGGGTTCGTAATGCACGGTGAACGCGGACACAAGCTGTTCGCTCTCGGAAGCGGTTTCGTTGTAGGAGTCGAGATAGGGCTTGTGCTGGAAATAGTTCGCATCGTCCGTGCAGTCAGCAACCGCCGGATTCTCCAGCACATAGCCTTCGTACACAACGACTTCGAGCTTGTAGCCCAGTTCCGCCAGCTTTGCCGTCACCGCTTCGGATTCGAGAATCTCCGCGTGCGGGGCAGCCGTCGCGCCAACGCGGATGACCTTCAGTTCATCAGCAGACGCAACCGTCAGGGACAGCGCCAGAACCAGCGCCAGAGCCAGAGCAAAGAACTTCTTCATTGTAAGCACTCCTTTCATTTTCGGGAAACCTATTTATTCAAACACCATCCGGGTGAATGAAACGATTCGGGGGAGACGCAAGGGTCTTCGATCCTCTCGACACCCTTTTCGCGATGGAGTTGGTGACACGCCCATGTAGCGTCCGCGTGCTTATCCTTATTTCCGGCGGCGGTGGTCAATCGCGTGGCTGAGCCAAGTGCCGCCCATCTGGAAGAACTGCACCAGCAGCACCAGCACGATGCTCGCGGCGTACATCACGTCGTACTGCCGCTTGTTCAGGCCGTAGGTAATCGCGACCTTGCCTAAGCCGTCGCCGCCCGCCGTGCCCGCCATCGCGGTGTAGCCCAGAATCGTGGTGATGCAAATCGCGAAGCCGTTGACCAGCGACGGCATGGCTTCGGGAATCAGCACCTTCCGCACAATCTGGAAGGTCGTCGAACCCATCGCCTGTGCAGCTTCCACCACGCCGTTGTCCACTTCCAGCAGGCTGCTTTCAACCATGCGCGCCACATACGGGAACGCGCTGACCGTCAGCGGGATGATGATGGACACCGTGCCTGTGCCGCGGCCGAGAATCGCGCGCGTTGCGGGGAAGAGCATCACCATCAGGATGATGAAGGGCACGGAGCGGAGCAGGTTGACAATCACGCCGATAATGCGGTTCAGCGTCGGTTTCGGGAGAATGCCGTCCTTGCGGGTGATGACCAGCAGGACGCCCAGCGGCAGACCAATCAGGTAGGCAAAGAATGTTGCGGGCAGGGTCATCAGGAGGGTATTGCCTGTTTCCTCCAGCAGCATGGAACCCAGCCGTTCCCACGTCATGCTCATGCGCGCACCTCCTCGACCGTCAAGCCGCGTTCTTTCAGGTATTCAATCGCCCGGTGGCAGACCATCGGGTCGTCGGGGCGGCTGATGAGCAGCTGCCCGTACTGTGCGCCGTTGAGTGTGTGCACGTCCGCACTGCGGATGCTCAGCGGCACGCCGAGGTGCAGGATGAGGTCAGCGACAATCGGCTCAGCGATTGTTTCGCCGTTGAAGACGATGCGGATGGCAGGTTTCTCCTGCACTTGCTCGTGATTTTCGCTCGCGACGATGCCGAACAGCCGCTTGCCTGCTTCGCTGCGGGTGTGGGTGAACACATCGTCGACGCTGCCCTCTTCGGCAATCACACCGCCGTCGAGAATCGCGACGTGTGTGCAGATTTGACGGATAACTGCCATTTCGTGGGTGATAATGACGATGGTGATGCCCATCTCCCGGTTGATTTTTTGCAGCAGACGGAGGATGGCTTGCGTCGTCATGGGGTCAAGGGCGCTGGTTGCTTCGTCGCAGAGCAGCACTTCGGGGTCGCTGGCGAGGGCGCGGGCGATGGCGACGCGCTGGCGTTGACCGCCGGAGAGCTGCGCGGGGTATGCTTTCGCCTTGCTTTCCAGCCCGACAACTTCCAGCAGTTCCTTCACACGGGCGTTGATTTTCGCGCGCGGCACGCCGATGCACTCCATCGGGTACGCGATGTTCTTCGCGACCGTCTGCTGCATGAGCAGGTTGAACTGCTGGAAAATCATGCTAACCTTGCGGCGCATCTGGCGAAGCTGCTGCTTGCTCATGTCCGGCACGTTCTGCCCGTCAATGAGGATTTTGCCCTCTGTGGGCGTGTCGAGGCGGTTGATGCAGCGGATGAGGGTGCTCTTGCCTGCGCCAGAGAGACCGATGATGCCGAAAATATCGCCCTTGCGAATCTTCAGGCTGATGTTGTCCAGCGCGACGACCTCGCCGCCGGTTACGGGGTAGACCTTCTTGACGTTCTGCAGCTCAATCTGCATGGGTGGCTGAACCGGCTGCTTAAGCGTCTGCTGGGGTGCTTCGTTGCTCATGACGTTTGCCTTTCCTTTCCCGAAATCGTCCGGGGCAAAAAAACAGGGGATGCCGGCATCTCTTCGATGCAGCCTCCCCAACAATTGCGGTAGGTTCTGCCGGAGGAATTGCTTTCATCCTCCAGCCATCCGTCAGGCGGAATGGCGCATCGAATTCGCGGCACGACGAAACATGCTCATGTTGCACATGCACATGGGCATCATCATGTTCATCATCGTAGCGGCGAACTTCATAGCGCGTAACTCCTTTCCTATGCGGATGAAAGAATCATACCATGTTGCTATGCATTTGTCAACCCCGAATTTGCCTGAAAATTGTTTTTTCTCTGTTTTCCCAGCGTATTCGCCGATTTTTCCCCTCTTGCATCCCGTTTCGCCTTATGCTACAATGGCGGTAAGGCGGATTTTGCGACAAAATCCGAAATCAAGCAGATGAAAAGCGGCATTTCGCCAGAAAGGAAGCCCCCCGCATGGATGACCAGCGCCATCACCCCTATGAAAACCTCCAGCTGAACATTGCCGGTCACGCGCACTACGAGTACGCAGAAGTCGCGCGCAGCTACGTCCCTATGCACTGGCATGGCGCGCTGGAACTGATTTATATCCTCAGCGGCGAGCTGACCGTCGAGACCGAGCAGCGCCGCTGGCAGCTTCACGCTGGGCAGTGCATCTGCATCAGCCCTTACGTTCTCCACGCCACCATCAGCCTGTCCGGCAATACCGCCCTCCTGCTGCGAATCCCGACCGAGGAATTGGGGGACTTCGCGCCGGAAACGCGTTCGCGCCAGTTCATTTGGGATGTGGAGACGACGAATCCGACGATGACGGCGGCCATTGAGCGCGTGAAGCAGAAGCTGTTGCAGATGCAGCATACAGCCAGCAGAGATTCGCTCTTCAGGGACATTCGCATGGCGAGCCTGCTGCTGGAAATCACCTATCTGGTCTACGAGGAGTTTTCACGTCCGGTGGCGGAAGGCAGCTTCTCACGGCGCGAGAAGAACCGTCAACGGCTGTCGGCGGTGATGGCGTACACCGAAGCGCATTATCGGGAGAATATCGCCCTGAATGATGCTGCGGCAACGCTGCACATGCATCCGAATTCGTTCTGCCGCTTCTTCAAGGAGAACACGGGCATGACGTATCTGAATTACCTGAACGAGTATCGGCTGTCGAAGGTGTATGAGGATTTAGTGACGACGGACGTGGCGCTGCACGAGATTTTGGAGAAGCACGGCTTCACGAACTACAAGCTGTTCCGGCATATGTTTGCGGAGCGGTTTCATACCACGCCGGGGAAGATGCGGGAAGAGCTGCGATAAAAATCAAGAAACATGGGAGTGCGGGCGAAGGGGTCAAGGGGCGACCGCAGACATTCGTCTGTTTTCATGTTCCCTTTGTCGCTCCCGCAGGAGCGAAACCCCTGCGACAAAGCAGCAAACCGCAGCAGAAAATCGAATAATCATCAACACACACATCAAAACACCCCGCAAGTTCAATCCTTGCGGGGTGCGTTTTTATGCTGTCAGCGCCAAAGCACGTCAGGCATTAGTCCACATGGACACCGTAGATGGCTTCCAGCTTTTCGCGGCGTTCGTCGATGATGTTCTGACCGCCGGAAGCGAGGTAGTCCGCCATGCCCTTGTCGTACACGGAGTCGAACTGGTCAACGGGCGCGACAACCGCCTGCGTCAGCATAGCGTCGCGCTTGGAGTTCAGGGAAGTGCCAACGTCTTCTTCCGCGGAGATTGCGCCGCAGGAGAACTTCTTCACAATGCGGCCGTTCAGCTTGCCGTAGGTGTTCGCGGTGATGATGAAGTCAGGATTCACGCCGGGGTAGCTCAGCGCTTTGGTCGCCGCGGTGGCATCGCCCAGATACAGACCGTTGACGGTGATGGTGTGGTCGATGTTCATGCCGGAGTTCATGATCCATTCGCCGGTGGCGTTGAGCATCTCATACGCGCCGTTGTCGGTCATCTTGTAGGTAACGCCTTCCTTGCCGGTCTGCAGGAACTTGATGGTTTCTTCGGAGGAGATGAAGTTCAGGTACAGCAGGGAAGCCAGCGGTTCGTCGTTGGTCGCAGGGAAGAACACCTTGCGGTCAATGCGGTCAGCCAGATACTTGCGGGTGATGCCAGCGTCGTTCTGGAAGCAGTCCACAGCGATGAAGCCAGCGTCTGCGCCGTTAGCGCGGGTCAGGTTCGCCTGAATGGAGTCTTCGCCATTGCGGTAGGGGTAATCCCAGTTGTGGATGAAAGCGCCGACGAAGCCGGACTTCATCATGTCGTCCTCAACGCTTGCGTCCGTGTACAGCGCGAAGTCCTTCCAAATCAGACCTTCGTTGTACCACTGGTTCAGCACGCGGATGCCTTCCTTGTAGTTCGGGTAGAGCAGGTGACGGTCGTCGTAGCCGTAGACATACAGCGTTTCGTCGGACACGTCCTCCGGCACCTTGGAGACATTCAGCAGGTCAGCGCGCCAGCCGATGTCGGTGCTGATGGAGAAGGGAACCATCTTCGCAGCGTCGGCGCCCAGCAGCAGCTCAGCGTTGTCGCGGAAAGCGATCAGGCAGTTGTGGAACTCTTCCTCGGTCGTGGGGAGTTTCAGACCCAGCTTGTCCAGCCAGTCCTTGCGGATGAAGGTGTTGATGCGCGCGGATTCCGCCAGCACCGCTTCAATCGCCCACACGGAGCCGGTTTCCGGATCCTGATCGTAGTAGATGTTGTAGTCGCCCAGCAGCGCCCACAGATCCGGCAGCAGATCCTTGTATTCGGTCAGCAGCGGATTCAGGTCGATGATGCCGTCCATGCCCGCGAAGGTCTGGATCGTCGGGTAGGAGTAGGTGACGCACACGTCGGGCGCGTCGCCGGTGGCGAGCAGGTTGTTCAGGTCGTCAACTTCGGTCCAGCGGCCGACAGACACCAGTTCAACGTCCACGTTGTACTTGTCAAGCATACCCTGCTTGATGTACTGCGCGTACACGCTGCTGGTCGGGTCGGAACCACCGTCGTTGTAACGGTTGTAGACTTCCACGGTGATGTGGCGGGTTTTGGTGAATTTGCCGTCCACAAAGCCGTCGTCCGCGGATGCGGTCGTGAAGATGCACAGAGACAGCACCATCGCGAGCGCAAGAACCAGAGACACAATGCGTTTCATAGGGGTATTTCCTCCTTTTTATTTGCAGGGCTCACACGTCCCTGAAATACGGTGTTGTAATACTATTTCCTGCATTCACCTGCACCATCTGCTCGCGCCTTTTCCCTTCTGGCGTCCGGTCGTTCCACTTAGCGTAGCGCTGCTACGCTGCGTTCCACTCCCGTTAGCCAGAAAGAAAAATTCGCTTCGCATCTTGGTGCATTCTCATTTGGAAATAGTATAGGTTCATCAGCCCTTGACTGCGCCAATCGTGACGCCGGTGACGAAATAGCGCTGCAGCCACGGGTACACCAGCAGAATCGGCACGGTTGCAAACATGACGGACGCCATCTGAATCGTCTTGGAAACGCCGGCGCTGAAGAAACCTTCCTGCGTGGCGATTTCGCTGCTTTGCGTGGAGTTTTTGATGATGTTGTACAGCAGCAGCTGAATCGGCCAGTACTTTTCCGCCTTGCTGGATTTCAGGTACATCAGCGCATCGGAGAAGCCGTTCCAGCGGCCGACGGCGTAGAACAGCGCCAGCGTCGCCAGAGAGGGCAGAGACAGCGGCAGATACACCGTCACCAGCGTGCGGATTGGGCCTGCACCGTCAATCTCCGCCGCCTCGCGAAGGCTGTCCGGCACGCTGTAGAAGAACGAGCGCAGCACGATGACGTTGAACACGCTGATGCAGTTCGGCAGAATCAGCGCCCACGGGGTGTTGAGCATCTTGAGGTTGTTCAGCAGGATGTAGCCCGGAATCGTGCCGGCACTGAAGTACATCGTGAACAGGATGATGAAGTTGATGACCTTGCCGCCGCGCAGATTTTTGTAAATCAGCGGGAAGGCGGTGCAGACGGTCAGCACAAGGCTCAGCACCGTGCAGACGACGGTCAGGATGCCCGTCCACGCCAGAGACCATGTGTACTTGCTGTCGCTCAGAATGGTCTTGTACGCCTCAAAATTCCAGCCCTTGGGCCAGAGGAACACGTCGTTGCGAATCAGGTGTTCGCTGGAGGACAGGGAGCTTGCCAGCACGTTGACCATCGGCAGCAGGCAAATCAACATCGTCAGAAAGATGATGATGGCAATGATGAAGTCGCCCATGCGGGTCTTTTGGGATTTGATCATGCCCTGATGGACTTTTTTGCCGTTGAAGGTAGTTGTCGTCGCCATATCGCAGCCTCCTTACATGATGCCCGGCTCGTCGAACTTCTTCGCCAGCGTGTTCGAGGCAAGCAGGAAGATGACGCAGACGACGGACTGGAACAGACCGACCGCTGTGGACAGGGCGAACTGGTTGCCCTTGATGCCGCGCTCGTAGACGAAGATGGAAATCGTCTTGCTTGCGCCCTCAACCAGCGGGTTGCTCAGGGTGAACGGACGGTCGAACTCGCTGCCGAGGATGCGGCCGAGGTTCATAATCAGCAGGATGATGATGGTGGAGCGGATGCCCGGCAGGGTGATGTGCCAGATTTTGCGCAGGCGGCTCGCACCGTCCACTTCCGCCGCTTCGTACAGCTCCGGGCTGATGCCGGTCAGCGCGGCGAGGTAGATAATGGTGTTCCAGCCGCATTCCTTCCAGATGCCCAGCACGATGTAGGTTGCGCGCCAGTTGTTCTCCGTGCCTAAGAAAGCGATATTGGTGCCGAATATCTGGTTAACCAGACCATCGTTGGTTGCCAGCAGCCGCAGCGACAGACTGGAGATGATAACCCAGCTCAGGAAGTGCGGCAGGTACAGCACGGTCTGTGCGACGCGCTTGAACTTCGGGAACGCCAGCTCGTTGAGCAGCAGCGCCATCAAGATGGGCATCGGCGTGCCGATAACGAGGTCAAGCAGGTTCAGGATGATGGTGTTCTTCAGCGCATCGATAAAGTTCTTATCGTTGAATGCCTTGATGAACCATTCCCAGCCGCCGTTTTTCGCCCAATCCAGCAGCCACGGCGCTTTCAGAATGTTGTTCTTCTTGAACGCCAGCAGAATGTAGGACATGGGGACGTAGCGGAAGATGATGAAGAACGCCAGCGGCACGAGCAGCAGCAGATATAGCGTGCCGTATCGCTTCAAGTACGTTCCCCACCGCATGGTGGAACGTCCGGTCAAATCCCGGCGGACAATCGCCTTGGTAGATTGCAAAAGGATCCCTTCCTTCCCTTTTGAATTGCGCAACGACGAACATCGTTCATCTGGCTTTATTATCGCCTGATTACACATTTGACGCTAATCATTTTTAGCGAAATATCTCTCATTTTTAGCGATTTTTGTACCGATGAAACGAGTATAGATTGTAATTTTCTATACAATTCAACCAAACTGATGAATTCCGCATCTCAAATCGGAATTTCGCGCCTGCCGTGATTGACATTTCCGCCCGAAACGGCTATGATGAAGAAAACAGCACCTTGAAGGCGCGCCCGCGCCGAAGAAGTCAAGGGGCGAGCAAAAAGCCGGAAAGGAGGACGTAACGCTGTGAAGAGCAACATGTGGTACATGCGCCAAAAGGAAGAATTCGGCGAAGACCGCAGTCAGGGCATCCGTTTCTACGATAACACCCAAACCTGCGATTACCTCCCGCATTGGCATATGACCTATGAGGTCATCATGGTTATCGCCGAGGACCTCACTGTCATCGTCGAAAACGAGCGTCATCTTCTTCATCCGGGCGATATCATGGTTATCCCCTCCGGCGTCGTCCACGAAATCCACACACCCCCGACCGGCCACCGCTATTACTTCCTCCTTGACCGCGAGCGCCTGTTCATTATCGACGGTCTGCTGGCGGTAGAAGAAGCCCTCCAGCCGTGCGTGGTGATTCGCAAGGGCAGCGCACCCGAAATTGAGCAGCGCGTAAAGACCGCTGCGGCTGAGGCTGGGGTGGCGCAGGATCGCTTTGGATTAACGGTTGCGCGGCTGGAATTGAGCCGGATGCTCATTGACCTGCTCCGCCGCCACGCGCAGGAACACGGCACAGAACTGAACCGCCGTGTCCGCCACAAGGAGCAGACGCAGATGCTCTTTGTTGACATTCGCGACTATGTGATGGCGCACTGCGCAGAGGATTTGACCCCGCAGAACATGGCGGACAAGAGCGGGTACAGCCGTTACCACTTCGAGCGCCTTTTCTACGACTGCTTGGGCATATCGTTCCACGAATTCCTGACCCGCCAGCGGCTGACGCTCTGCAAGCAGCTTCTGGAACGGACGGATGATTCGATTACATCCATTGCGGGGCAGTCGGGCTTCGGCAGCATTGCGACCTTCAACCGGGTTTTCCAGCAGTATGAGGGCATGTCGCCCTCTGCATACAGAAAAAGCGGTGCTGCCCAATCAAAAGGATGATTGAACGCGCCGCGCATCATGGTGCATTTTCATCTGGAAATAGTATAACACAAAGAAGGACGAAGCATTCCGCCTCGTCCTTCTTGCGATTATCCTTTTTTCTCCGGCAGTCGCTTCGCCGCCCACGAAACCGCCGCCATCACCAGCGCGGCAAGGACAATCAGCCCTGCCAGCGCGCCATACTGCGCCAGCGTCAGGTGCTCAAAATAGAAAATCTGCTTGAAATAGCACACCGCCAGCACGAATCCGGCGGTCATGACGGTGCACACCGCCGCGCGCAGCTTCGTCAGCGGGACGGAGACGGAATAGAGCATCATCAGCCCGACCGCGCCCGCGCACAGCGCCGCCAGCGTCTTGCAGTCCGCCATATCCCAGCCGAAATTCACGCCTGCCATTGCCGCCATGGCGCAGACGCACACCGCCGCCGCACCGGGAATCGCCCGCGTCAGCACCGTGCGCAGAAAACTGCCCTGTATGCGATCCTGATTCGGTTCGAGCGTCAGCAGGAACGCCGGAAGACCAATTGTCAGCGAGGAAATGAGCGTCAGCTGAATCGGCTGGAAGGGGTATTCGACCGGGAACAGCAGCGTCAGCAGCGCCAAGGCGAAGGAATACAGCGTTTTGACGAGGAAGAGCGACGCCGCGCGCGTGATGTTGCCCACGACACGCCGCCCCTCCGCGACAATCAGCGGCATGTTCGCGAAATTCGCGTCCAGGAGCGTCAGCTGCGCCGCCTGTTTTGTGGCATCCGCGCCGCCCGCCATGGCAATGGAGCAGTCCGCTGCCTTGAGTGCGGGAATGTCGTTCACGCCGTCGCCGGTCATGGCAACGTGATGCCCTTTCGTCTTGAGCGCCTCGACCAGCGCCTTTTTCCGCGTCGGGGTCACGCGCCCGAAGACGGCGTAGCGCTCGCAGGCATCGGGGAGTTCGTCGTCCGATAAGGTGGAGGCATCCACCGCGCCGCCCGACAAGCCGACCTTGCGGGCAATCGCCGCGACCGTCTTTTCGTCGTCGCCGCTGATAATTTTCAGCGCAACACCCTGCGTATGGAAGTAATGCAGCGTCTCCTGCGCCGCGGGGCGAATCTCGTCGGTCAGCAGGCACAGGCCAATCACGCGGGCGATAGCGGGCGTGTCGGTTTCGGTGACGCAGCCGTCCGCTTCTGCCAAAACCAGCACGCGCAAGCCGCGCCCGGCGCAGTCCGAAAGCGTTTTGCGAATCGGCGCAAGATGCGCATCATCCAGTACAAACGTCGGTGCGCCTAAAATCAGCGTTGTACCATCCGCAAAAGATACGGCGGACTTTTTCCGTTCGGAGGAAAATGGCAGGACAGCCACGGGCTTTTCGCCCTGCACATCGGGAATTTCCGCGCGGAGGGCATCCAGCGTGCCGGAACGCTCGTCCATGCTGGACAGGAAGCGCCCCAATTGCGTCCGCATGGCGCCCTCGTCACCAGAAAGGGGCAGCAGCGAATCCACCGTCATCTTGCCCGTTGTAATCGTACCGGTTTTGTCCAGACACAGCACATCCGCGCGGGAGAGCGTCTCAATGCCGTACAGCTCCTGCACAAGGGTGTTTCGCTTGCCGAGCTTGATTACGCCAACCGCCAAGGCGACCGAAATCAGCAGAATCAGCCCTTCGGGAATCATGCCGATCATGGCGGCGACGGACGTAGGGACAGCTGCTGTCAGCGGAAGGTGCTGGAGGAAGAACTGCTTGCAGAACAAAAGCAGCCCAATCGGAATCAGCGCCGCGCTGACGATGCGAATCAGGCGGTTGACCTCCGTCATCAGCACCGATTTCGGGCGGCGAATCTCCTTCGCGGAACGCGTCAGGCGGGCGGCATAGCTTTCGTCGCCCACATAAACCAGCTGCGCGGTGAAGGTTCCTTCTAAAATATAGCTGCCGGACAGAAGAAAATCGCCCGGCTGCTTGCGCATGGGCGTGCTTTCCCCTGTCAGCAGGGATTCGTTCGCCGCACCCTGCCCACTGGTGACGACGGCATCCGCCATCACTTGGTCGCCCGCGCGGAGAATCACCAGATCGCCCTTGACGAGCGCATCCGGCGCGCAGGTCTTTTCCTGCCCATTGCGCAGGACGTGCGCAGTCGGGGCGTTCAGCAGGGACAACTTGCGAATGGTCTTGCGCGCGCGAAGCTCCTGCACCGTGCCAATCAGCGTGTTCGACACCACGACACCCAGAAACAGCATGTTCCGCCAGCTGCCCACCAGCGCCAGACAAGCCGCCAGCGCCACATTTAGCCCGTTGAAGGGCGTGAAGAGATTTTCCGCCAGAATCTGCGCGGTGGATTTGTCGGGGCGGTGGTGGGAGATGTTCGGCTTGCGGGAAGCCGCCTCCTCGTCCGTCAAGCCGCTTGGCGCGGTCGGGGTGAAATCCGCCGGGAGCTCCGTGTTGACCTGCAAGATATCCGCCATAATTTGTTATGCTCCTAATACATCCGCCGCCGCGCGCAGGGACGGCAGCACTTCAACGCCCGGCACCTGACGCAGCACCGCGTCGCACTGGTGCCCGCCGGAAATCAGCAGACAGCGGCAGCCGATGGCGCGGGCAACCTCGGCGTCGTGGGTCGTGTCGCCCAGAAACACCGTGTCCGCCGGGTCGTAGCCCTTGCGCGAAAGGTAATCCTTCGCCAGCTGCACCTTCGACACCGCGTAGACGTCGCCCAGCCCCAGAATGTCGTCGAACATGCCGTTCAGCTCCGGAAACTTGACGACCTGCGCGCGCAGCTGATCCACCTGACTGGCGGAGATAATCGCCTGATGGAAGCCTGCGTCGTGGAAGCGATGAACCGCCTCCGCCGCCGTCTTGTGCAGCTGTGCCAGATGGAAGTTCGCGACATAGCCTTCGTTCCATTCTTTCGCCACAAGCGGGAAATCCTCGTCCGTCACGCCGATGTCGGTATAGTAATCCTTGACCGGAAAGCGGAAAATCCGCCGATATTCCTCTTCGCTTGTCAGGCGATAGCCGTGGTGCGCGAAAACTTCATTGTTGATTTTGACAACCAACGGTACGTCGCTGAGCAGCGTGCCGTTCCAGTCCCACAGAATCGTCATTGCTTCTTAACCTCCGAAAATTTAGGGTAACGCTGATTATACCACACTTTCAGAGGAAGAACAAGCGCTTTTTTGCAAATTACTTGCTGTAATAGCTCTTGAAGGTTTCGCCGTTGTCCATGTGAATGACGCGCGGTTCATCCGCCTTCGCCTGCTTGTAGTTCTTGCGGCGCGTAATCACCAGCGCCACCAGCCCGACAACCAGCAGCAGCATCCCCAGATGCAGCACCAGCCCCAGCAGTCCGCCTAATACACTGAACACAAAGTGGAACACGCTGGCGACCGCGCCGAACACCATGTTGATGAAAGAGCCGATCATGTTGAAAACCGAGCCGATGAATGCCATCATATCTGTATCCTCCTGCGCCAATGAGGGGCGCGTCCTGTCGTTCTGACAAGAATAAGGATAGCACAAGCGGAATGGAAAATCCATCGAAGGATGATTAGAAATTCATGAGGAAATTCTCATTTTTGCGGAAATCCCCCGATTGCGTTTCCGTGTTCATTCTGCTATACTCGATGGCAGAAATACGCAAAGGGGGATTCTTTCGCATGAATATTACGGTTTATCTGGGGGCAAACGAGGGCAGCGACACGTCTTTTCGGCAGGCGGTGGAGAAACTCGGACGCTGGATTGGTGAAAGCGGCAACGCGCTGGTGTATGGCGGGTCGAAATCCGGCTTGATGGGCGCGCTGGCGGCCAGTGCGCTGGCGGCTGGCGCGGAGGTGACGGGCGTGGAGCCGGAGTTTTTCATCAGCGAGAGCTTTCAGATGGAGGGGCTGACGGAGCTGATTGTGACGAAGGATATTCCGGAGCGCCGGACGAAGATGATAGAACTGGGGGATGCGTTCATTGCGTTTCCGGGCGGCACGGGGACGCTGGAAGAGGTGTCGGAAGTGATGTCGAAGCTGGCGCTGAAGCAGATAGATGCCCCGTGTGTGCTGTATAATTTGAATGGGTATTATGAGGGATTGAAGGCGCTGCTGAGGCATATGGTGGAGATGGGGCTTTCGACGGAAGAAAAACAGGAAAAAGTGTATTTTGCGGAGAATTTGGGGGATATTAAGGCGATTTTAGGGGCGGAAAAATAATATAAAAAAGCGGGATTGCGCATTTTTCACGCAACCCCGCTTTTTGTCCCTATGCAATTTTCAGAAGCGCCGTGCGCGCCTTATTCCCCCATGCCCTGGTCGCGCGCCTGCGCGGTGTACAGCTCGTAGTATGCGCCGCGCTTGGCCATCAATTCGTCATGAGAGCCTGCTTCCATGATGCCCTGATTGCCAATGTACAGGATGCGGTCGCAGTTCTTGATGGTGGACAGACGGTGCGCAATGATGAACGACGTGCGTCCCTTCAGCAGCGCCTGAATGCCGTCCTGCAGCAGCTTCTCCGTCTTGGTGTCGATGGAGGAGGTTGCCTCGTCCAGTATCAGGATGCGCGGGTCGCTCAGCAGCGTGCGCGCGAAAGCAATCAGCTGCTTCTGCCCCTGCGAAAGGCTGCCGCCGCGCTCGTTCACGGTCGTTTTGTAGCCCTGCGGCATTTCGCGGATGAAGTCGTCCGCGCGGACAACCGCCGCCGCCTGACGTACCTCGTCGTCTGTCGCGTCCAGACGGCCGTAGCGAATGTTATCCAGAATCGTGCCGGAGAAGATGAAGGAATCCTGCAGCATGATGCCCATCTGCGAGCGCAGGGAGTGCAGCGTCACGTCGGTGATGTCGTGCTTCACGCCGGATTCATCCGTCAGCGTGATGGAACCGCTGCGCAGGTCGTAGAAGCGGCAGAGCAGGTTGACGATGGTGGACTTGCCCGCGCCGGTCGGGCCGACAAGCGCAATGCTTTCGCCCGCCTTGACGTGCAGGTCAACATCCTTGAGGACGGTCTGCCCTTCCTCATAGCCGAAGGTGATGTTGTTGTAATCAACAGCGCCGGTAATGGGCGGAAGCGTCTCGGCATTCGGCTTGTCGTCAATCACGACTGGTTCATCCATCGTCTCGAAGATGCGCTCCAGGTACGCCATGTTGTTCACGAAGCTGTTGTAGATGTTCGCCAGATTCGTAATCGGCTGCCAGAAACGGCTGACGTACTGCCCCATGGCGAGAATCACGCCGAAGGAGACCACCGCGCCGCCCAGCCAGTACACGCCCGCGTAGTACATGAGGGTGAAAACAATCTGCGTGATGATTTCCGAAGAGAGCCAGACGCTGTTGGAGATGTAAATCGCCTTCAGCCACGCCGCGCGGCACGCCGTCGCCAGCCGCTGCATGATGGAGCAGTTGACATCCTGCCGCGCGAACAGTTCGCTCACGCGCACGCCGTCAATGGATTCCGCCAGATACGCGTTGTAGTTGCTGTTTTTGTTCGACTGATTCTGCCACGCGCGGCGCTGACGCGGCTTCAGGATGATGATAATCGCCACGAAAATCGGCAGACCCGCCACAACAATCGTCGCCAGCGTCGGCTCGGTCGTGTACATGTAGACGACGATGAAGATGATATTGATGATTTCCAGAATCGAGTTGATGATGCCGTTGGAAAGAATATCCGACACGCTGTTGACGTAATTGATGACGCGCACGAGGATTTTGCCCGCCGGACGGCTGTCGTAGTAGGCGAAAGGCAGCTGCTGCAGGTGCGCGAAGAGGTCTTTGCGGATGTCGTAGATGATCTGCTGACTGACGAACGCCATGATGCGGGAGCGGATGACCGTGAAGACGATGCCGACGATGATGATGCCCATGAACGCCAGCGCCATCTTCAGCAGCAGGTCAACGTTTTTCTGCGGTACAGCGACGTCCATGACGGTCTGGGTGATTTTCGGCACGGCGAGGCTCGTTACCGATGCCAAGGCGGAGAGAAACAGCGCCAGCAGCATCTTCCACTTGTGCTTGCCGATATAAACGCCAACGCGCTTCAAGTGCCGGAAGTCAAACGGGGTTTCCAAGCGCTCGTCTACGTCAAATTTATTGCGCGCCATGTTACATCACCTCCTGCGGAGCGGTGTCGGGCGTGATGCCGTTTTGCAGGCAGTACGTTTCGTAGTAGTAGCCGCGCTGACGCAGCAGCTCCTGATGCGTGCCGCGCTCGGTCACGACGCCGTCCTTCAAAATCAGGATGAGGTCAGCATCCTTGACGGAGGAAATGCGCTGGGCAATGATCAGCTTCGTGCAGTCGTAGGGGAGCTGACGCAGCTGCGCCTGAATGTACTTCTCCGTCTCCATATCGACAGCGGAAGTGGTGTCGTCCATGACGAGGATACCGGGCTTGACTGCCAGCGCGCGCGCCAAGGCAATGCGTTGCTTCTGTCCACCGGAAAGCCCCACGCCGCGTTCGCCGATAATCGTGTCGTAGCCCTCGGACAAGCCCTTGATGAAGTCGTCCGCAGCCGCGCGGCGGGCGAAGTCGTGCACTTCATCCTCCGTCAGCGTCTGGTCGCCGAAAGCAATGTTGCCTTCCACCGTGTCGGAGAAGAGGAAAACATCCTGCGTCGCCGTGCCGATGCCGTCGCGGAGCTGCTGCAGCTTCCACTTGCGCACGTTGCAGCCGTCAACGGAAATGCTGCCGCTGGTCACGTCGTAGCAGCGGGCGAGCAGCTGAATCAGCGTCGTTTTGCCGGAACCGGTTGGCCCCATGATGGCGACGGTCTGCCCCGGCTTGGCGGAGAACGTTACGTCGGACAGCACCGGCTGTGAGCCGTAAGCGAAGGATACATGTTCAAAGGAAATCGCACCCTCGATGTGGTCATGATTGACGGCGCAGGAGCTGTCTACAATCTCCGGGCGGGAGACTTCAATCTCCATGACCTTGTTCGAGCAGGTGATGAAGCGCTGCCAGTCGTTGAGCAGGTTGCCCAGCTGCCGCATGGGGACGCTCAGCGTCCACGCCAGCTGGGTGAAAATCGTCAGTTCGCCCGCCGTCATGCCGTCGGTAATCATCAGGTAGCCGCCGAAAAAGACGGTCAGCAGCGTCATGGCGTTCGCCAGAATCTCGATGAAGGGGTAGAAGGACAGCCAGCGCTTGTTGATATCCAGATTCGCATCGCGGAAGGCGCGGGAACGCTCGTCGAAGCGGTTCTCCTCGTATTCCTCACGCGCAAACGCCTTCACCACGCGGTTTGCCGCAATGTTCTCCTGCGCTTTCGCGTTCATGTCGCTCATCTTGTCGCGCATGTCCACGAACATCCGCCGCGCGCCCTTGGAGTACACTTTCGTGATAATCATCAGCAGCGGCGTGACGCAGACCATCGCCAGCGCGAGCTTCCAGTTCACCGAGAACAGGTAAATCGACGACGACACGAACATGACGATGCTGTCTACCGCCACATAGTCTATGTATGCCAGAAAATGACGGCACCAGTCTGTGTCGGCGGACAGGCGCGTCATCAGGTCGCCCGTGCGGTGAATGTCGAAGAAGCGCATGTCCTGATACTGCAGACGCGTGAACAGCCGCATGCGCAGGTTCATCAGCGTGTTCTGGGAGGAATGCTCCAGCAGGACAACCATCAGGTAGCGCAGACCTTCGCGCGTAACCTTGACAATCAGCATCGCCAGCAGCAAGCCGACGAGCGGTTCGGGGTTCTGCGCGACGATGACATCATCCATCAGGCGCATCGTCAGGTAGGGGTTGATGAGCAGCATCAGCGACGTGACGGCACTGATGATGAGGCCAAGAATGTGCCACTTGTGGTAGCGCTTGTCCATTACGCCCCACAGCCATTTGATATTCTCCATCGGTTACTCCTTATACAGGGTCGATTCGATTTCCTTTGTCACAAAGTCAGCAATGCGGATTTTCCATTCCTCGTCCGGGTGGACTTCGCCGTGAGAGCGGGCAACGCTGCGGTCAAAGCCGCTTCCGTAGAAGCTGTCGATGCAGTGCACACCCGTTTTCTGCGCGACTTTCTGGATGACGCGGCGCTTGAGCGGCCCGTGAGATTCGTCCATCCATGCCTGCGGGGTGTATGTTTGCAGCGGCGTGGCGAGGAAAATCGCCGCGTTCGGGCAGACGGTCTGCAATGTCCGCACCGCCCAGAGCAGCGCAGATGCCATCGACGTGCGGGTCAGGGCGGCGTAGGGGAGTTCACAGACGGCCGCGAAATCATCCGCCGGGGCATTTTGAGGCTGATTGCCGTCATTGGTGGAGATGGCGATGTAGATGACGTCCGGCGTGCTCAGCGTGCCTGTGCCGACACCGATTTCCGCCGGAATCGCATACTCGATGCCATCCACCGTCCAGCGGATGATGCTGCCCTTCGGCGTAAGCGCCTGCAAAACGCGCCGCACCTGATTAGACAGCACGTTGTCCGCCGTGTTCGTGTTCGGCGGCTCGATGAGCGTTACAGGCGTGATGTTCCTATCGCCTTCGTGCCAGTCGGAGCAGGTTGCGTACCCGCAGGCGGCATTCAGCACCTCCTGCGCGTTCAGCCGATGCGCCACCATCGTGCCGATACCGCTGACCTGGTCGCTGGTGATGCTGTCGCCCATGCAGCAGAAGCAGCGGATGTTCATGGGGTTATCCTCCCTTGTAGAAAGACGTGTCGTTCAGTCGTAAGTTCATTAGAAACGGTTTGATGATAGCACGGTTTTTTCCTTGTTTCAAGGGGGCTTTTGGAAAGATTTCGACAATATTTCTTGCCCATCAGTTAAGTAACAAAAAGCCGGAAAAAAAGACACAAAACGGCGATAAAAACCAGTGACAGGAGTGGCGAAACCGAAGGTGCCCAGCAGACGACCGCGGACTTTGTCCGTTTTCATTGCCCTCTGGAAGCATGGAAAAGACCAGTTCAACCATGCCCATCAGCATAGAATCAGAAAAAACCACCCAACGAAATCATTTTCGTTCTGGTAAGAAATCAGACATTCTTGACAAAACACAATTTTTGTGTATAATTAAATTATTGCATCATCCATTCCATAGACCCCCAAGACGCTAAGGGAGGAAATTAAACATGAAACACTGGGTCGCACAAGCGCTTTTTCTGCTAATGGCACTCTGCTTGTTTCTGCCCTGCTTCGCCGCAGCGGAAGAAGCCGCGCAGACCGCCGTCACCATCGACTTTGAGGATGGCAACGCCGCCGCGTTCAGCCAGTCTGGCTCCTGCACCGTCGGCGTGACGGAATCGCAGGCGCACAGCGGTAAGCAGAGCCTGCGAGTTTCTGGACGCGGCAGCAATAACTGGGACGCCGTTGACCTCTCCGCTGCGTCGCTTGGCATTGAGGCCGGCGCGAAAGTCCACCTGTCCGCCTGCGTCTACGTCGAAAGCTCGGAAGACGGCGTTATGGCGATTGGCAAGGCGGGCGGCGATTACGCCTACTACGCGCAGGTGAACGTCAAGGGCAAGGAGTGGACGGAAATCTCCTGCGATTTCGAGGCGGACGCGGGCATCAATATCCGCTTCCTCACGGCGTCGGATAACTATCTGGGCAAAAACTACTGCATTGATGACGTTACGCTGACCATCACCGCGCCCGAAAAGATGGATTACTCCGACGCGCCGCAGATTCACTACACGTCGGACTTTACCAGCGGCACGGACGGCTGGTATGCGCGTTCTGCGGGCGGCGCCACCATCGAGACGACCGCTGACGGGCTGTACATCACCGGGCGTACCGCGACGTGGAACTCTCCCGGCCGCGACTTCGACCTTGTGCCGGGGCGCGCCTACAACCTGTCCGTGCAGGTGAAGCAGGACGAACTCGATTCGTGCAGCTTCATCCTGTCCGTCGCCCATACCCGCGACGGCGAGGAATCCTATGAGAACATTGTCACCGGCACGGCGAAGAAGGGCGAATGGGCAATGCTGTCCGGCTCGTACATTCCCGGTCGGTATGACAAGTATGTGCTGTACGTTGAGGGTGCGGGCAAGGAAACGTCCTTCACTATCCGCAATTTCACCTGCGACGAGAAGATTGACTCCTTCGACACCACTTCGCTGCCTGTCCTCAAGACGCTCTATGCGGATAAGTTCGATTTCGGCACGGCGGTTGTTGCCAGTGAAGTGGCGGACAGCAAACGCATGGCGTTCTACGGCAGCCAGTTCACCATCATGACCGCGGGAAACGAGATGAAGCCGGATTCGCTGCTGGACATGGCGGAATGCCGCAAGCTCAGCCGCACGGACGACACGGCCGTCGCTGTGAAGTTCGACAACTGCATTCCGTTCCTCGATTGGTGCCGCGACAATGGCGTGAAGGTGCATGGGCATGTGCTGGTGTGGCACTCCCAGACGCCCGAAGCCTTCTTCCATGAGGGCTACGCGACCCACAAGCCGCTGTGCAGCCGCGAAACCATGCTCGCCCGCATGGAAAGCTACATCCAGCAGGTGCTGACGTGGACGAACGAGAATTATCCGGGGCTGATTGTCTCGTGGGACGTTGTGAACGAAGCCGTGGCGGACGGCAGCGACCAGCTGCGCGAATCCAACTGGACAAAGACGGTTGGTCAGGATTTCGTGAACCGCGCGTTTGAGTACGCCCGCAAGTACGCCGCGGACGGCGTGAAGTTGTACTACAATGATTACAACACCCCCCTTGACCCCAAGCTGCACGGCATCTGCGTCCTGCTGGACAGCCTGATTGCGGATGGCACGATTGACGGCTACGGCTTCCAGGCACACTACTCCGTCGGCAGTCCGACGATTGACCGCGTGGATTGGGCGTTCCAGCAGATTGCCAAGCGTGATTTGCTCCTGCGCGTGTCCGAACTTGACGTGGGCATTGACGATACAAGCGAGGAAAATCTGCAGAAGCAGGCGAAGTATTACGGCGACCTGATGAAGATTTTCCTGCGTTACGCCGACCGCATCGAAGCGGTGCAGGTATGGGGCACGGTGGACGACCTGAGCTGGCGCGCGGACGAGTACCCGCTCCTGTTCGACAAGGATGCCCAGCCGAAGCCCGCGTTTGACACGCTGGTGGAACTGGCACAGTAAATCCATCATAAAGGCAGCACCGCACAACTCGGCGGCGCGTCGGGCGATGTCTTTTCCGCCATCGGTGGCATGCAAATTTCTCGATTTACCGCCAGTAAACCTGACGAAAAATCCATTTGCCAGCCGACCACCTCATTTGTGCGGTGTTACCCTAACTTTAAGGAGGCGACGAAGATGAAGAAGAAGAGTTTTGCCATATTGCTGGCTGCGGCGCTGCTGCTGTGCCTGCTGCCGAGAATGGCGCCGGAAGCGAAGGCGGAAACCATCCGCAACATATGTTCTTTCTGTAACACGCGGGCATATCATGAGATTACAGGATTCGAGCGATACAACGACGATCAGCATTGGGTAATTCACAAATGTCCAAACTGCGGTGAAAGTGAACGTACCATATTTCTTGGCAATCCAATCAGCTATCACTCTGGCGGCACCGAAACGCCGACCTGCACCACGGGCAAAACCTGCGCCCAGTGCGGCGCTCAATACGGCAAACTCGGTCACGACTGGGGCGCATGGCAATCCAGGGGCAACAACAGTGAGCATTTCCGCACCTGCTAGCGCGACGGCTGCGATGCGGTGGACACTGCAAGCTGCTCCGGCGACAGCAGCGCAACCTGCATTGCGCTGGGAACATGCACTACCTGCGGCGGGCAGTACTACAGCGCACATACCTTCCCTGCGAATCAGGGCTGGGATTCGGATGCCGAAAACCACTGGGTTAGCTGCACCGTCTGCCACGAAGCGAAAACTAAGGTGGGCGCACATTTCTTCGTTCAGGGCAACGATAGCTCGTGCCTTAAGTCCGCAGCCACCTGCGTTTCTCCGCCCGTGTACTACACAAACTGCGCTTACTGCTACCGCAAGGGAACGGATACTTATGTACACCCATGGTATGAACCTGACCCGAACAACCACGACCTGGTGCACCACGACGCCAAGGCGCCCACCTGCACTGAAATTGGCTGGGATGAATACGATACCTGCTCCCGCTGCGATTACACCACCTATCAGGAAATCCCTGCGCTGAAACACAAGCTGGTGCATCACGACGCCAAGGCGCCCACCTGCACCGAAATTGGCTGGAATGAATATGACGCCTGCCAGCGTGAGGGCTGCGATTATAGCACCAAGGTGGAAATCCCTGCCCCCGGGCACGATTATACCGAAAAGGTCGTCAAGCCCACCTGCGAAAAGGTCGGCTACACGCTGCACACCTGCAAAAACTGCCATGACAGCTATAAGGATCAACAGACGAAGACGCTGCTGCACTGGTATGGCGAATGGACGAGTAACGGCGACGGCACGCACAGCGCAGCCTGCAAGCGCAAGGATTGCAAGCACGTCAGCAAGAACGAATGCGCCATCGTCGAATTCAAGCAGGATGAAGCGACGCGCACGCTTTGCCCCGTATGCGGCAATGTGAGCGATGGCACGCATCTGGCGCTGGTTGAAGAAGTGACGGCGGAGGGCGAGCATCTGCCCTATGGCGAGCTGGTGCTGCGCATGGGTGAAACTGCGAACGGCAATACGCTGCTGAGCGTCTGCTTTGAAGTTTCCGGCAAGCTCACCCGTCCGAAGGGCGAGGTAAAGATCACGCTGCCCGCCGAGCTGCTGAACGGCGTTACCCTGGCGCTGCTGAATGCCGACGATACGGAAATTGATCTGCCCTACATCGTGGAAGGTGAAAACGCAGTGTTCACGCTGGACTTCACCGATGCAGAGATTCCCACCGCGCTGATTCGCCTGATACCGACAGCGGAATAATCTTATTTCCATTTCATAGCGTTTTTAAAAATTTGAGGAGGAGAAAAACATGAAAAAATGGTTGGTTACATGTCTCCTGGCGATTGCGCTGCTCTTTGTAGCAACCACGGCGATGGCTGCGCATATCAGGTTGAACGGCGACTATTGCGAAGGGAATACCTTTGAAATACGCAAAAGAGAAAAAGAGTACCATACGCTGTACTGTTACCGCTGCTATGATGAGTTTACAGAGAATCATTGGAGCATAGATACACCCCAGTACAAAGCCACTTGCACGAAAGTTGCGGTATGTACTTCTTGTCTTATGTCCTACGGTGAATACGGGCCGCACGACTGGGGCGCATGGCAATCCAGGGGTAACAACAGTGAGCATATCCGCCACTGCCAGCGTGACGGCTGCGATGCGGTCGACACCGCAAGCTGCTCCGGCGACAGCAGCGCGACCTGCATTACGCTGGGAACATGCAGCACCTGCGGCGGGCAGTACTACAGCGCACATGCATTCCCTGCGGGGCAGAACTGGCATTCGGACGACAAAAACCACTGGCTTAGCTGCACCGTCTGCCACGAAGCGAAAACTAAGATGGGCGCACATTGGTTCGTTCAGGGCGCCGTTAGCGTGTGCCTTAAGTCCGCAGCCACCTGCGTTGCTCCGGCCGTGTACTACACAAACTGCGACTACTGCTACCACAAGGGAACGGATACTTATGTAGACCCATATAATGGACCTGACCCGAACAACCACGACCTGGTGCACCACGACGCAAAGGCGCCCACCTGCACCGAGATCGGCTGGGATGCCTACGAAACCTGCCAGCGCGAGGGCTGCACTTACACCACCAAGGTGGAACTCCCTGCGCTGAAACACAAGCTGGTGCACCACGACGCCAAAGCGCCCACCTGCACCGAGACCGGCTGGGAGGAATACGATACCTGCTCCCGCTGCGATTACACCACTAAGGTGGAGCTGCTTGCGCTGAAACACGACCTGGTGCACCACGACGCCAAGGCACCCACCTGCACCGAAATTGGCTGGGATGAATATGACGCCTGCCAGCGTGAGGGCTGCGATTACACCACCAAGGTGGAAATCCCCGCCCCCGGGCACGATTATACCGAAAAGGTCGTCAAGCCCACCTGCGAAAAGGTCGGCTACACGCTGCACACCTGCAAAAACTGCCATGACAGCTATAAGGATCAACAGACGAAGACGCTGCTGCACTGGTATGGCGAATGGACGAGTAACGGCGACGGCACGCACAGCGCAGCCTGCAAGCGCAAGGATTGCAAGCACGTCAGCAAGAACGAATGCGCCATCGTCGAATTCAAGCAGGATGAAGCGACGCGCACGCTTTGCCCCGTATGCGGCAATGTGAGCGATGGCACGCATCTGGCGCTGGTTGAAGAAGTGACGGCGGAGGGCGAGCATCTGCCCTATGGCGAGCTGGTGCTGCGCATGGGTGAAACTGCGAACGGCAATACGCTGCTGAGCGTCTGCTTTGAAGTTTCCGGCAAGCTCACCCGTCCGAAGGGCGAGGTAAAGATCACGCTGCCCGCCGAGCTGCTGAACGGCGTTACCCTGGCGCTGCTGAATGCCGACGATACGGAAATTGATCTGCCCTACATCGTGGAAGGTGAAAACGCAGTGTTCACGCTGGATTTCACCGATGCAGAGATTCCCACCGTGCTGATTCGCCTGATACCGACAGCGGAATAATCCCATTGCATAGCGTTTTTAAGGCCGTTGCAGAAGATGAATCCTGCAACGGCCGTTATGTGCGTCCGGCTTAGCCGAAGGCAAGGGTGTCCATCGAAAGGCGGAGTCTGAAGGAAGCCGGATGCCAGCGGGCAAACTCCCGAACCGACGAACAAAAATCACATAGTAGACCGTAGAGGGGCGGACGAGTGTGCCGAGCAACACAAAGTCCAAGGCTGCCCGAATCCCGTGCGGTAAATGTGGCGGTTATGTGGAAGAAAAAAGGCGGCTGCCAGGTTTATCCCCCTGACAGTCGCCTCACTGCTTACTTCTTTTCTACTTTGCTGCTGCCGCGGATGGTCGCATCCGGCTTGGCGGCCTGCTTCATGAACGCCGACGGGCTGATGCCGACGATGTTCTTGAACTGCTTGGAGAAGTGGTACGGGTCTTGCATCCCGACTTCGATGCCCGCCTGACGAACCGTGTGCCCTTCCTCGCGCAGCAGCTCCTTTGCGCGCTCCATCTTGCAGTGCAGTACATACGACAGCGGCGGCATGCCCACTTCGCTCACGAAGCGCTTGCGGAACGTTTCCATCGGCATACGGGAAATTGCCGCCATCTCCGCCAGAGAGAAGTTGTCCTTGTACTGATTGGCGCGCAGAGTGTCCACGACCTTCGCAATCTCGTGCGAAAGCATCGCGTCCATGGCGACCGGCTGACCCCAGTGGCTTGCCAGCATCCCGTACATCAGGTGCTGCAGCTGATATGTCGCGTCGCTGGTGTCCGTGTGGCGGACGATGACCTGCACAATCTGCTTCGCCAAGTACATCTGGCTCGGCAGCGCCCCCTGCTTCAGCGGCATATGCAGCAGCGCGCCCATCTTGCGTACGACCATCGGCGCAAGCGGGCCTTCCAGCGCAATCCACACGCAGCGGACGCTCTCGTCAATCTGCAGGGCAGCGTCGCGGTTGCCGGCGGGCAGGAAGCACGTTTCCTGCTGTTTCAGCGTCAGCTCATGCCCCTGCCAAACCAGCGTCGCTTCGCCTGCCTCCACCGCGAACCAAATCCACTGGTCATGCGGCTTAATGGGGCGTCTCCCTGCCTCAAACATCGCCGTGCCTGCCGCGTGAATCCATGCACCGCTGGAGCGGGTCAAGCTGCCCGGCTTGTGGTATCCTTCCACCACCATAGTATCCGCCGCAGCCTCTACGTCTGCGAACAGGTAAGACTCCATGCCCTTCATCCTCCTTCAACCAAATGGCACAATTGTCATTATGGCTATTATAATGCCCAAATCGGTTGATTGTCAAGAGGATTACACGATTTTCCCGAAATTTTTCTGAAGGATAGCTGTGCGTGCCCGAGTATAGATGAATGCCATTCGATATAGGTTAGCTTCGACAAACTTTTCGCCCGAAAAACAGCAAATGTACAATTCTGCCCTTGACAAGCGCGGAATGAGCGGACTATAATAAATGCGGATATGCGGCAATGATGCCGCCGAACGGAGGAATTTTCTCCATGATGCTGTCTGTGCTGTTTCCGTTTACGTTCCCGGCGTTTTTCGCCGGGCAAATTGACGTACCGTGAAGCGGCAGCCGCAGCGATTGAGGAAAACATCAGGCGCGGAAGCTCTTTTGCGGGCTTCCGTGCTTTTTTTCGTCCATTTGAGCCAATAATGATTTTGAGCCAATAATGATTGACGCAGGAGGTTGAACACCATGATTATCGTCTTGAAGCAGGGCACGACCCAGCAGGAAATCGACACCGTCACCAATGCCGTGGTTGCGCGCGGCGTATCCGTCAGCCCGATTGTCGGCACGGAGATGACCATCCTTGGTCTGACTGGCGACACGAGCCGCATTGACCCCGACCAGCTGGAATCCTTCCACTGCGTCGAGCGCATCATGAAGGTTGCCGAACCGTTCAAGAAGGCAAACCGCGCGTTCCATCCCGCGCCGAGCGAAATCAAAATCGGGAACACGGTTGTCGGCGGCAAGAAACTGGCGATTATGGCGGGTCCCTGCTCCGTGGAGAGCAACGAGCAGATTACCGCCGTGGCGCAGGCGGTGAAGGACGCGGGCGCGACGGTGCTGCGCGGCGGTGCGTTCAAGCCGCGCACGTCCCCGTACTCCTTCCAAGGACTGGCATACGAGGGGCTGGACATGCTCTGCCATGCCCGCGAGCAGACCGGACTGCCCATCGTGACCGAGCTGATGTCCCCCTACGACATTGATACCTTCGTGGACAAGGTGGACTGCATTCAGGTCGGCGCGCGCAACATGCAGAATTTTGACCTGCTGAAACAATTGGGTAAGATTCGCAAGCCGATTCTGCTTAAGCGCGGTTTGTCCGCCACCATCGAGGAGTGGCTGATGAGCGCGGAGTACATCATGGCGGGCGGCAACGAGCAGGTGATTTTGTGCGAGCGCGGCATCCGCACGTTCGAGACGTACACGCGCAACACACTCGACCTGTCCGCCATCTGCGCGGTGAAGAAGCTGAGCCATCTGCCGGTGATTGTTGATCCGAGCCATTCGACCGGCAAGAGCTGGATGGTGCAGCCGATTGCGCGCGCGGCGATTGCGGTCGGCGCGGACGGCGTGATAATTGAGGTGCACAACGACCCGGCGCACGCGTTGTGCGACGGTGCGCAGTCGATTACGCCCGCCGCGTTTGTGGACGTGATGGCGGATATTCGGAAGATTGCCGAAGCTGTTGGGCGCGAGGTGTGATGATGAAAAAAACTCCCCTGCTTGATATGGACAGGGGAGTTTTGAATATTGACCTTTTTGTTTATTGCGTGATGTTGCCGCAGGGGGAATCGCCGCTGCGGAGGCGACAAGGGGGCTTTCCGGTCGCCCCCTTGACCCCTTCGGCGCGGTCACTCCCATGTTGCTTGGTTTCTACCGGAAATTTAGCGAACCGTAGGTTCGCTGGATAAACACGCGGACACTGTATGCAGAAGTCACCAACTGAATCGCGCGAAAGGGTCAAGGGAGGAACTCCCTTGCAGGGTGCAGGGGCAGCGCCCCTGCCGGAGTCCAGAGGCAGAGCCTCTGGCGCCTCCCTTACCCCCGTAAGAACCCAATCACTTCCGGCACATACTTCTCCATCACATCGTTCGTGGACATGTAGATTTCGTGCTTCGCGGGATAAACGGAAAGTTTCGCACCGGGGACTTGCACGACGAATTGTTTCTGCTCCGGCAGACAGACCGTCTTGTCCAGTGACGCTTGGCAGAGCAGCAGCGGCGTGGTAATCTGCTTGTCCTTTGCCGGGTCAAGCAGCACTTTCGTCACGCCAATCGCTTCCTGTACCCAGCCATAAGTGGGTGAACAATTCTGCAAGTGCGCGTTGTCGATGCGCTTGCGCTCGTAGTAGTCAAAGCGGACGCGGCTGGTGGCGCAGGATGTCTCGAACGGCTCGTTCTCCGGGCTGAACGGCTTGCCGATGAACGCGCGGTCTTCCCGCTTGCCGATGGCGCACATGAAGTCCGCCGCGAGTTTGCCCGCCCAGCGCGGCAGCGGCGCACTCGACGGCGCAATCATCGGCGCAGTCAGCACCGCCCGCGCGAAATACTCCGGGTGATTCATCAGCGTCATGCCGCCAATCGCGCCGCCCATCGAGTGCGCATACAGCACGCGCGGCAGATGAGCTGTTCGCGGCAGGACGACACCCGACATGAACTCCTCCAAATCGCGCAGATAATCCGAAAACGCATCGACGTGCGTGATGGAGGTGTCAGAAATTTTGCGGACGGATTTGCCGTGCCCGCGGTGGTCGATGGCGTAGACGTTGAACTTCTCGTTCAGAAAATACCACGTCATTTCGCGGAATTTCTCGGCGGATTCCGTGTAGCCGTGCAGGATGACGACGGCGCAGGTCGCATCCGGCTGCTCGTAAACCTCTGCGTGCAGCGTTCCGCCCGTGGAGAGCGGCATGTCCATCTCCTGACGGCGCGAATCCAGATACGGCTCAACCGTCTCGGTCATGATGGCGGCATAGTTGCTTTCGGGCAGAATGGAAATCATAGCGTCCTCCTGTGATCATAATGCTTGACATGTCTATTATATCAGAAAAAGAACGCAAAATGCAAGGGCTGCACCGACTTTTCCGGCGCAGCCCTTGATGTTATTTGTTGATTTCCTGCTGAAGCACGTCAAGGAACGCTTGACGGCGGCAGTTCTTGAATGAATAGGTAAATCCATCTGACGTAAAGCGGAACGTGTAGCCCTTGAGAATTTCGCCCATCAGGCTGGTGGTGCTGAAGTCGGTCACGCCTTTGAGCGGAATGGTGCGCATCAGCTTGAGCGGCTCGGACTTCATGTTCGTGTCGTAGATGAGCAGGTCATTGCCCTTCACGCCAAGCAGCACCATGCCGAAGCTTCCGTCCGGCAGCTCCTTCACCGTGGCGCAGAGCGCCGCCCCGCGCGCATCGCAAACGCCCGCGTCCTGCATCTGCTGGGCGTATTTCTCCTGATTTGTCATGAAAAATCAAACCCCTTTCGTTGGCTTTGCGCCTATCTCCATGATAGGACGATGCGGTTGATTTGTCAAGCGAACGCGGGAAAATTTACAAGTGGAATTAGTTCGGCACATACATCGGTGTCAGCCCCATTTCGAGATACACCGTGTTGACATGCTCCTGACACGCGCGGGCGAACCCCTCCGCGTCAAACGCGCCGTTCAGGTAGCGCTGCATGAGCGTTTTGAGCGCGTCGTCGAGGGTGACGGGGGAGTCGCCGGGGATGTAGGCATACTGGACGAGGTTTTGATAGTAGGCAATGTCCTCCGGGGAGACGGAATAGGGGTGTTCGGCGATGTAGGCTAAACTCCGGCGAGCGCGGTCAAGGTCGTCTTCATCCTGCGTGGTGCGGTTCTCCTTTGCTTCCAAGCGGGCGATTTCATCCTGATATTGCGCAACCTTTTCGTCATAGTCGGAACGGATGATGGGCTTGCTGAGAGACGAATCCCAGAGGTAGGCAATATCGGACTTCCAAGCTGCCAAATAGCGCATCAGGTCGATAGCACCATCAATGTTGTTGGAATAGGGGTTGATGATGGCGATGTCTGCAATATAGTATAGGCTCGAAGGTGCATCGTCAAGGACGGAAGGAATCAACTCCATATCTGTGGCGGGAGTGAAAGAAACCATCGTCGTTGTAAACAATTCATAGTCGGCGAGACGATTTTCTTTTATGTTTTCCGGAACAATTTCCTTGATTTTTGCCGTCATTCGGGAAAACTCTGGGCGTAAGAAATTCACCTGCCCATCAACACGCTCTGAAGCAATGATAAACTGTTCTATAAAGAATGACAACATGCCGGATGGCGTGTACGGATATTCGGAGATTAGCAAATAGTCCCTGCCTAAAATACCGTCGTCAATCAGTGCATTGCAGACATCTAATAATTCCTCAAATGTGTGCGGCGCGCTGACTCCTGCGTCATCCAGTACATGGGGAGATAATACTCGCCATCCTAAAGGCTGTGCATCAGCATACCAGCCAATGATATGGTTATCATCCAGCAAAGGAAGCTGAAAGGCAGGATATAAATTATTAAGATGTTCTTGAAATGTTGAATCTTCTGGCAAGGGCAAATAGTAGTTTAACTTCTTTATTTGATCAAGACCAGAGTAAGTTTCAAAGATGAAAACATCAACGTCTGGATTTTTTGATGCAATAGCAGCTGCAATATCAACAAATGAACTGTAACGGAAGTCAATATTGTGACCAGCAGATGCGTATGATTGGATGGATTCGTCGTAATATGCTCCCCAAATACGAAGTGTAGGTGTATCGTCAGCGAATGCTGCAGTAAGAATCAACAAAAAGAACAAACAGACACAGATAAAACGTTTCACAATCAATACCTCCCGTATAGTATAGTATAGTATAGTATAGTATAGTATAGCAGAGCCTCCTTCAGGCATGATAAATGCCTGAGGGAGGGATAACATCTTATGGAGCCCAAGAAATGTTTACTGTAAGTGTACTGGTCTGTTCTTTATATGTTTGTATACGGATAAAGAACGATGCACCAACGTCATTACGAATATCATCATTTTTATAGCGAACGGTACGAACTCCGGTTTCCTCGAAGTCATAATGATGGGTTGCAGCAGTTCCGTCTTTATATCTCACACGGAAGTAAAAACACAGCCCATCGTTTAAGTTATTGATGGAATTAACAGTGACGGAAGGATTGCCAGTTTTGATTTTCTCTACATAACCACTTTGCGCTTTGCCACCGTGAGAAGCAGCCGACAGTTGGTTGTTAGCGGCGATTGCCGGAGCAAGGCACGCGAGGACAAGAACAAGCATCAGGGTAAAAGCAACAATCCGTTTCATGGTATAGTAGTCTCCTTCTTCATTCGTCGGTCGTTACAGTTCCATAGCGTGACGGGACGTGCGCCAACGGTATCACCTCCACTTTCTATCAATCTCTCCACTGATATAATACCACAGGCTGTTCTTATTGTCAAGATAATACCATAAAAAGTACATGTGAAAATTTCCCGAAAATATCAGTTCGGCACATGTATCGGCGTGAGCCAACATGAAAAACAAATCCCCCGACTGCCTTGCAGCAATCGGGGGGAGAACCACCATCTTACGCGTTGAAATTCAGATATTCTTCTTCCGGCGGGGGGACAATCTCCGCGCGGGCTTCCTGCAGCATCAGCATCTTTTCGCCCTGCGCGTCCACCGCCTTGCACTGCGCGGTCAGGCGGAAATATGTCTTCGTGCTGGGCTTCTGGATGCCTTGCGTAATCCAGCCGATGGGCTGAATGTCGTTCGCGCAGCACGTCATTGCCATCCGCCCGAACATGTAGTAGCCCTTGGGCAGCGAGCGGTCAGCGAACGCCTGCCCCACCAAGCGCACGGTCTTGCGGTCGTAGCGGTCGGCATGATCAAGCGAATCCAGATAGAAGGTCGGAATGTCCTCGTCCTTGATTTCGATGACAGCGGACTTCATGTCGTAGGGGAGGTCTTCGTCCGCCACGCCGTCTTCGCTCGTGCCGTCGGTGTTCTCGAAGATGATGTTCGTCTTCGGGTTGACCGCTTTGAGCTGGCGGCGCCACGGGCTCTTGTTTGCGCCGGGCTGGCAGCGGTTGACCAGAATCAGGTCAGCGACCTTCATCGGGTCGGTCAGCATCTGGCGCATGTTGGTGAAGTAGTTGTCGAAGGTGTTCGCGTCCACCGTCGTGATAATCTGCACGACTTCCCACTTGCGCGGCAGCATACAGCTGCCCAGCCGTTCAATCGTCCAGATGCTGTTGTATTCGATGATGACGCGCTCCGGCTGATACTCCTTGTCCAGCGCTTCCATCTTCTTCGTGTTCATCTCGTCCGCTTCGTCGAGGACGACAACGGTCGTGTTCTTCGCCGTTTCGTATTCCTCAACGCCCTCTTCGCAGCAGATGACCAGCGTCTTCTGCCCGCGCGAGAAGTTGTCGTCCGTCAGCATGGAGTTGATGAGCTGGGTTTTGCCGCTTTCGAGGAAGCCGGTAATCAGGTAGACTGGTGTAAATTCCTGTTCGCTCATGCCTTGAACAGCTCCCGCAGTGCTTTTTCGTCGATGTGCGCACCGATGACGCACAGGCGGCCGGTGTAATCCGGCGTACCCGGACGGAACTGGCTCTCGCCCGGCACATAGTCAAACTGGAACCAGTCGCCCGCCGCGTTCTGCAGCACGCCCTTGGCGCGCAGCACCGTGCCGTACTCTTCTTCGTCGGACAGCTTGTCCAGCATCGCCTTGACCTCGTCCTGCTCGTAACGGTTCGCAGTTTCTACGCCGACAGACACGAACACTTCGTCCGCGTCATGCCCGTGGTGATGATGGTGATGATGTCCGCAGGAGCAGGTTTCGCCGTCTTCGTGGTCGTGATGATGATGTTCGTGCTCATCCTCGTCATGGTCGTCGTGATCATGATGGTGATGATGCTCATGGTCGTCATGGTCGTCGTCATGATGATGATGGCAGCAGCATTCCTCGCCGTCCTCGTGATGGTGATGATGCTCGTGTTCATCCTCGTCGTCATCATCGTCGTCATCGAGGTGGATTTCCATCGGCTTGCCGGATTCAATGACTTCCAGCAGCGTATCAGCGGACAGGTCATCCCACGGCGTCGTCACGATGCGGACGCCCGGATGCTGCTCTTCCACCAGCGCGCGGCTTTTCTCGATGCGCTCCGCGGACAGCAGCTGCGTGCGGCTGAAAATCACCGTCGCGCTCGTCTTAATCTGGTCGAGGAAGAACTCGCCGAAGTTCTTCATATACATGCGGCACTTGCCCGCGTCCACAACGGTTGCGCAGCCGGTCACAACGAGGTCGCTGTGGCGTTCCTTCGCGCGCTCGACGGCGGCGAGGATTTCGCTCAGCTTGCCCACGCCGGACGGCTCAATCAGCAGGCGGTCAGGATGATACTTCGCAATCAGGTCATCAACCGCCTTCTGGAAGTCGCCCACCAGCGTGCAGCAGATGCAGCCGGAATTGAGTTCATCGACGATGATGCCCGAATCCTTCATAAAGCTGCCGTCCACGCCGACTTCGCCATATTCATTTTCCAGCAGGATGATTTTTTCCTTCGCAACGCTGCCCGTCAGCAGCTTTTTGATGAGCGTCGTTTTGCCCGCGCCCAGAAAACCCGAAATAATGTTGACCTTAACCATAGCTGTTTTTCTCCTATTCCTCAGGGTCTGGCGGCTCATTCCCGCCACGCTGTTAGAAATACTATTCCGGGATTCATCTGCGCCATCTGCTTGCGCTTTTCCCTTCTGGCGTTCGCTCATTCCACTTGGCGTAGCGATGCTACGCTGCATTTCATTCGCGTTAGCCAGAATGAAAAATTCGCGGCGCATCTTGGCTCATCTTCATCCCGAAATAGTATTATACCACATTCGTCAAGGTCTAACAAGGGGAAAATTCGCAAAAAACGCCAAAAGCAGCGCTGCCCCAAACGCGCCTGCAGGCGCAAGTTCCTTCTGTAACAATAAAAATCAAGAAACATGGGAGTGCGCTGCGAAGGGGTCAAGGGGGCGACCGCAAAGCCCCCTTGTCGCGCCCGCAGGCGCGATTCCCTTTGCAACAAATGGAACCAAGCAACAAAAGAAAAAAGGATGCCGCTCATCCACTGACAAGCAGCACCCAAGGTTGCTTATACCTTCCTCACCGGATGCCGAATCACGGTTTTCCTTTTCTCCGCCGCTGTTTTCCGCGGGTCGGAAAGATAAATCTCGTGATGCAGCCGCTCCGCCGTGAAGTCATTTTCATACCCGTTTTCGCGCAGAAACGCATCCATCTGCGCCACCGACGCGGGTTCGTCATCGTATGCGCCGATGTGCATCATCTGCACACAAAGTCCTTCGCGAATCGTGCGCAGTTCAGCGCGGGAGCAGTCCAGCTTCTTCTTTTCTGACGCCGTTTCCACCGCCCAGCGGAAATCCTCCGCCGTCACGAAATCCGGTACGCGAATCACGGACAGCCAGCGGAAATCCGCCTTGCGCCCGTAATCCACACCCGAAACGCCGTCCTGCTGCCAGAAGCCTTCCAGCGGCGGCACGACGTAATCGAAAAAGCCGTCCATCAGGTGTCCAGCACGCGGACTCATCTTCAACGTATAGCTGACCGCGTACAGCACGCCGAGCGCCTGCTGATACGCGCCGCCCTCCTCGTTCGGGTCGCCCGTACCGGACACGCACACGAACTGCATTTCCGGCACGTCGATGATTTCTGGCACTTTCGGCGGCTGGTAGAACGCACGGCACTCCTTCTTGTAGTCAAACGGCATTACGCTTGCTCCTTCTTCGCCAGCTCGTTCGTGTCAATCGTCCCGCGATAGACCACAAACTTCTGGAACAAAAACTCGGTCACGAAGTTGACGAGCATGTTGATGACTTCAATCAGCCAGTCGTGTACGCCGAGCGCGACCAGTTCCGTGCTCCACCATCTGGAAAGCGTGATGAACACGACGTAGTACAGCGCGACCAGCAGCATCGCGCGCTTGACGTTGCCGTCCGAACGGAAGGTGTAGCGGCGGTTGAACGTGAAGTTCCACAGGACGGACAGAATCAGCGAGGGAAGGTAACAGGCGTTGTAATCGGGAATCTTGAACACATCATGCAGCAGGGCGAAACTGATGAGCTGAATGAGCCCGGCGGATGCGCTGAACAGCGTGAATTTGATCGCCTGCCAGACGTTTTTGTTCTTCATGCGGAATCCTCCTTGGTTGGAATGAATGATGAATGAAAAAACGAATGGGGTGTTCCGTGAAACATTGCTTCCTATTATAATGGGATTACACCAGACGGAGCGACGGCGTGGCGTTGAGCGTCAGGGGCGCAAGCTCACCCTTCTTCATCCGATAGTATGCCGCAGAGCCAATCATTGCCGCGTTGTCGGTGCACAGGTCGAGGCGCGGCATGTACAGCGGCAGGTGCGCCTTGTTGGCGGCCTCCTGCATCATCCGGCGCAGCAGACGATTCGCGGAAACGCCGCCCGCCATTGCAAGCGCGGGGGCGTGAGTATCCTTCGCCGCCAGCATCGCCTTTTCCACCAGCGCCGAAACGACGGCGTAGCGGAACGAAGCCGCCATATCCGCCTTCGGGAGCGGTTCGCCCTTCATCTCCATCTTGTTCGCCGCGTTCAGGAACGCCGTTTTCATGCCGGAGAAGGAATAGTCGTACTTGCCGGGGGTGTGCGGATGCGGGAGCGACAGGAAATGCGGGTCGCCCCCCTCAGCCAGTGCGTCGATGCGCGGGCCGCCGGGGTAGGGGAGCGTCAGCACGCGCGCCGCTTTGTCGAACGCTTCGCCCGCCGCGTCGTCCATCGTCTGACCAAGCAGGGTGTAATCGCCGTAGTCGTTCACGCGGACGATGTGGCTGTGTCCACCCGATACGACAAGGCACAGAAACGGCGGCTTCAAATCCGGATTGGAGATGTAGTTCGCGGATACATGCCCTTCGATGTGGTTGACGGGGATGAGCGGCTTGTTTGCGGCGTAGCTCAAGCCCTTCATGCAGCTGACGCCGGTGAGCAGCGCGCCGACAAGCCCCGGCCCGTAGGTGACAGCGAGGGCATCGACATCCTGCAAGCGCATGTTCGCTGCCCGGAGCGCCTCGTCAATCACGCGGTCGCAGGCTTCGACGTGCGCACGACTGGCGATTTCTGGAACGACGCCGCCATAGAGCGCATGGAGATCAATCTGGCTGAAAACGATGTTGGAGACGATGGTGCGCCCGTCCTCGATGATGGCGGCGGCGGTTTCGTCGCAGGAGGTTTCCAGCGCCAGAATGCGAACGTGGTCTTTCACCTGCAAGGCATCAAGCTGCGCGCGGGCAGATTCAGTGTAGGTCATGGGAATACGCCCCTTATTGTTGATTTCGTAGCTTCACGGTGGCAATGATGAGCAGAATCCCCATCAGTGCCGCCCAGACAATGCCGATGATTTGCGCATAGTCAATGAACAATTGCGTCGGCATTAAACGGATGAGCAAATCCGTTTGCGGATTGAGCAGCCACAGGTTGTTTGTGAAGGCGATTTGATGGAAGAGGATGAACAGCCGGTCAAAATCCATCGCCGCCAGCAGCGCAAGGAGGGCGACAAACGCCAGCATACAGCAGGCGGTTCGCCGGACGATTCGCCAGAAGAACCGCTGTTTCCGGGAATAGAGCCAACCGACCAGCGTCAGGAGGATGCTGCCCAGCGAAAAACGACGGCACAGGCTGAACAGCGCCCGCACGTCCGCCATATGCGTTTGCTCACGCTCGTTAAAAGCGTTGTATGCTATGCCGTTCATGGAAAATACGAGCTGGAAGTCGCCCTCGCTCTTGAGGTAATCGGTAATCAGCTTGGCGGCGGCACCGTATTGCTCCGCCGGAAAGCCGGTTGCCTCAGGCGGAGCGGTGCGCAGCATGAGCGTTTGCATCAGGGCAGGCTGCGTACCGACCCCGTAAACGATGGCTGCCAGCATGGTCAGGCAAAGCAGAAGCGCCGACAGGACGGAAACGAGTTGATAGCGCACCGGAAAATCTCCTTTCCGGGGAAAGCAATATAACGGCGAGAACCCTCCCAGCAGACACTGAGAGGGTTTCGGCATTACTGCATCTTCAAATAGGCGGTGATGAAGCCCTCAAGGTTGCCGTCCATCACGTCGTCAATGTTGCCGGATTCGTAGTTCGTGCGGTGATCCTTCACCATCGTGTAGGGCTGGAAGACGTAGGAGCGAATCTGGCTGCCCCACTCAATCTTCTTCATTTCGCCCTTGATGTTCGCCATTTCCTCTTCCTTGGCGCGTTCACGCAGTTCCAGCAGCTTCGCCTTCAGCATTTTGATACACGTCGCGCGGTTCTGCACCTGATCGCGCTCGGTCTGGCAGGAGACAACGATGCCGGTCGGGTAGTGCGTCATGCGGACAGCAGAAGAGGTCTTATTGACGTTCTGACCGCCAGCGCCGCTGGAGTGGTAGGTGTCCACGCGGACGTCCTTCATGTTGATTTCGATGTCGGAATCATCGTCCTCCAGCATGGGGGCGACGTCCAGCGACGCGAAGGACGTGTGGCGGCGGGCGTTTGCGTCGAACGGGGAGATGCGGACGAGGCGGTGCACACCCTTTTCGCCGCGGAGGTAGCCATAGGCGTGGTCGCCGCTGACCTCGAAGGTGACGGACTTAATGCCCGCTTCGTCGCCGTCAAGCAAATCCAGCACCTTGACGGTGAAGCCCATCTTTTCACAGTAGCGGGTATACATGCGGAAGAGCATGGACGTCCAGTCCTGCGCTTCTGTTCCGCCCGCGCCCGCGTGGAGGGACAGCACCGCGTCATTGTCGTCATAGTCGCCGCGCATGAGGGTTTCCAGCTCCAGCGCGTCGGCATGCTCTTTGAGCGTCGCCAGCTCATTCACCGCTTCGGTGACGGTGTCTTCGTCCTTCTCTTCTTCCGCCATTTCGAGCATGACCTCGATATCATCGGCGGAAGAAAGCAGCTTTTCGTAGTGTTCGAGTTTGCCTTTGAGGTTGGAAACCTTCTGGTTGACCTTCGCGGAGTGATCCGGGTCATTCCAGAATTCGGGCTGATTCATTTCCTCGGTCAGCTCATCCAGCTGTTCGCGGATATGGTCAATGTGGAGGGCATCGCCCGCGGCAAGCAGGGATTTGCGAATCTCTGCCAGTTCGCTGCGATACTGGGGAATATCTATGAGCGCCATGTTTAATCTCCTTCAATCGTCAGGAAAGGCTTTTTTCTGGTTGATGATTTTGCTTTTGGGGTGGATTGATGCTTGATTTTTTATGTTGCGGGGGTTTCGCTCCTGCGGGAGCGACAAGGGGGCATGAAAACAGACGAAGTCTGCGGTCGCCCCCTTGACCCCTTCGCATTCGCCCTCCGGATGTTACTGGTTGGTTTATGTTAGTTGGGCACGAAAGGTACACTAACTAAAAAGCAACAATTACAACCTACTATGCAAGAGGGCACCGAAGGGGTGGAGGAGGCGATCGGAAAGCCCCCTCCTCGCGTCCGCAGACGCGAAATCCCTGCATAAACACGCGAAAATTACATTGGAATTGCCACCTACTCAATCGCGAAAATGGGTCAAGGGAGTTACTCCCTTGTTTCTTTGTCCTTCCCGCAGCAGTTCTTGTACTTCAAGCCCGAACCGCAGGGGCAGGGATCGTTGCGGCCAACGCGCTCCGACGGCTTCAACCGCTTGGGCTGGCGCGGCTGACCGTTGCCGGGCACAATCGGCTTGCCCTCGACGGGGCGAACCGCTGCCTGCACACGTTCCGGCGTGCGCTCAATGCGCAGCTGATACATGCGGCGCACCGTGTCCTCGCGAATCAGGTGATTCAGCTCGTCGAACATGTAGCCCGCTTCAATCTGATACTCGGTGACGGGGTTCTTGCCGCTGTACGCGCGGAAGCCGATGCCGTCGCGCAGGCGATCCATCGCGTCAATGTGATCCATCCAGCGCACATCCACCGCGCGCAGCAGCACAACGCGCTCCACTTCGCGCATGTCCAGCCCGATTTCCGCCAGCGCCGTCTCGCGCTCCTCGTAGAACGCCTTCGCGTCGTCCTTGAGCGCCTGCGCCAGCGCGTCGCGGTCACCGGAGCGGACGACATCCTCCAATTCGGCAATCTTGCCGTGGTGGATGCACAGGTTTTCCAGATAATTCGTCAGCTGCGGAATATCCCAATCCGTGCCGTCGTCAGACGCGCAGTGGCGGGAGAGCGCGGCGTCAATCAGCTTGTACGCCATGCCGATAATGTTGTCGCGGACGTTTTCGCCCATCAGCACGCGGCGGCGCTGACCGTAGATAATCTCGCGCTGGCGGTTCATCACGTTGTCGTATTCCAGAACGTGCTTGCGGATCTCGAAGTTGCGGCCCTCGATGCGCTTCTGCGCGGATTCAATCTGCTTAGTCAGCATTCCTGCCTGAAGCGGCTCGTCATCCTTGAGCCCCAGACGCTCGACCATCGGCATGATGCGGTCGCCGCCGAAGAGACGCATCAGGTCGTCCTCCAGCGAAATAAAGAACTGGGTCGAACCGGGGTCGCCCTGACGGCCTGCACGGCCGCGCAGCTGATTGTCAATGCGGCGGGATTCATGGCGTTCCGTGCCGATGATGTGCAGACCGCCGGTTTGCAGCACGCGGTCATGCGCTTCGTCGGTGGTGCGCTTGAAGTCCTTGTAGAGGGACTGGTACTTTTCGCGCGCGGCGAGAATTTCGTCGGACACATCTTCCGCGTGCCCCGTCGCGGCTTCAATGATTTCCTCGTCATAGCCGTCCTGACGCATGGCGCGGCGGGCGAGGAACTCCGGGTTGCCGCCCAGCAGAATGTCCGTGCCGCGGCCAGCCATGTTGGTGGCAATGGTGACGGCGCCCCAGTGGCCTGCCTGCGCGACGATTTCAGCTTCCTTGGCGTGGTTCTTGGCGTTCAGCACCTCATGCTGGATGCCGCGGCGCTGGAGCATGGCGGAGAGCATTTCGCTCGTTTCAACCGTGACCGTGCCGACCAGCACGGGCTGACCGTTGGCGTGCACCTGCGCAATCGCGTCCACAACGGCGTTGAACTTCGCCTTCTTCGTCTTGTAGACCATGTCGTCCAAGTCCTTGCGGATGTTGGGCTTGTTGGTGGGAATCTGCACGACGTCCAGCGAGTAGATGTTCTGGAACTCGTCCTCTTCCGTCTTCGCCGTACCCGTCATGCCGGAGAGCTTGTGGTACATGCGGAAATAGTTCTGGAAGGTGATGGTCGCCAGTGTGCGGCTTTCGCGCTCAATGGTCACATGCTCCTTGGCTTCAATCGCCTGATGCAGACCCTCGGAGTAGCGGCGGCCAATCATCAGGCGGCCCGTGAATTCGTCAACGATGATGACCTGATCGTCCTTGACGACGTAGTCCACGTCGCGCTTCATCAGGAAGTTGGCGCGCAGGGCACAGCTGACGTGGTGATTTAGCTCGGCATTTTCCGCGTCATTGATGTTGGTGATGCCGAACGCGGCTTCGACGCGCTGGGCACCCTCGTCGGTCAGGCTGATGGCCTTTTTCTTCTCTTCAATCTCGAAGTGAACGTCGCGCTTGAGCGTGCGGACGACCGCATCCACCTTCGCGTAGAGGTCGGTGGATTTGTCGCCCGCGCCGGAGATAATCAGCGGGGTACGCGCTTCGTCAATCAGGATGGAGTCCACTTCGTCGACGATGGCGAAGTTGTGGCCGCGCTGCACCAGCTCGCTTTGGCGGATGACCATGTTGTCGCGCAGGTAGTCGAAGCCCAGCTCGTTGTTCGTGCCGTAGGTAATGTCGCAGGCATAGGCGGCGCGGCGTTCGGCGCTGTCCAGATCGTGGACGATCAGGCCGACGCTCAGCCCCATGAAGCGGTGAACTTTGCCCATCCACTCGCTGTCGCGGCGCGCCAGATAGTCGTTGACGGTCACGACGTGCACGCCCTTGCCGGACAGTGCGTTCAGGTACGCGGGCAGGGTGGACACCAGCGTTTTGCCCTCGCCGGTCTTCATCTCGGCGATGCGCCCCTGATGCAGCACCAGGCCGCCCATCACCTGCACGCGGTACGGGCGCATCCCCAGCACACGGGCGTCGGCTTCGCGGATGGCGGCGAACGCTTCGGGCAGAATGTCATCTTCGGTTTCGCCATTTTGCAAGCGCGCGCGGAATTCATCCGTCTTGGCACGCAGCTGCTCGTCCGTCAGCGCCTTGTATTCATCTTCGAGGGCTTCCACGGCGTTGACCGTCTTTTGCAGCTTTTTGACCTCCGCGTCATTGCTGCTGCCCAGCAGTTTTTTGACCCAATCGAACATAAAGTTCTCCTTTCAATATAGAAACAATTTCTGATAATATTTGGAAAATCACAATCATATGAGCGCACCTATTCCCGAATAGACACACTACTCTTTCATTATAACATGAAAGCCCCCGAACATGCAAGTGCTCAGGGGCAATAATCTGCCTTTACGCTCGTGCAAACTGCTGTTACTGCTCCGCCAATTCAGGGTGGGGAATCAGCAGCAAAACGCGATGCGCCTTGTCGGACAGGATGCGGCATGGGTCGTAGAAGGGAATTTCCACCCCGGCTGCTTCGGCGCAAAAGGTGACAATATCGGACGGCTTGTCCTTCATAGCCGCTGTATACCGTGCGTACAGGTCGGGCGAAAGCTGAATCTCCACGGTTTCACCGTCCACAAGACGCATCAGCTGGGTCAGCAGTTCCTGCTCGGTGGAGACGTACAGCCCGTGCGCCTGATAGTAGTTCGGAACGCCGCTCAGGTCGGGGAAAGTGTACCCGCGATTGGGCGTGTGGTCGATGGACATATCCGCTTCACCCATGGCGTAGTTGCTGTGGAACACATGCCCGTCGAAAGCGGCCCCCCATGTTGCGTCAAGAAAGCCGAAATTGGTCACATTCCATGCATGCAAACCGGTTTCGCCGCTTGTGTCTGACGCTTCGCCGATGATGGTTGCGCATGGAATACCCGCAAGCCGATAGAGCAGTGAAATCGCCTGGGCATATCCTGCGCAGGTGGCTTCGCCATACAGCAAAGCGCCCACGGCTGTGTGCTGCCACATGCTGTCGGGTGAATAGGTTGTATTCTGTACAAGCCGCTCGTACAGCGCCAGCGGGTCGGGATTTTCGTCCACCCATGACTGAGCTGTTTCCAGCAGCTGTTTGCGCAAGGCTGATGCTTCTTCGGCGGAACAAAGGTAGCGCGGTGAAATGCTTTGGGCGACATCCGGCTGATTGCGCTGATAATGGACACGGTAGGATTCGATGTGAAACAGCTCCGGATAGTCGTTGCGCATGTTATCCAAGGTCTGTACCAGCAAATTGTAGGACGTTCCGGCGGGAAGTTGAATGCTGGCTTCCTGCGCCATGAGCTTTGGATACAGGAAATTGCGCAGACTACGTTCGCCGGGCGGCATCATGCGGACAGAGAGCATGGTTTCCGCCGGATAGGGCGTATCCGGCTCCTGCTGGGCGAGCAGGGTCGGGGCGGTGAAGAGCATCAGCACAACGCACAGCAGGGGGAGAAAGCGGATTTTCTGCACGGGAATCCCTCCTTTCGGTGGAAGACGGGGAAAAGCTGTGGATAAGAGAACAGTCCAGCCGTGCAAACGCGCCAAGCTGGACTGTATTCAATAAACACGCGGACACTGTATGAAAGTGTGCTCAACTCAATCGCGAGAAGGGTGTCGAGAGGGTCGAAGACCCTTTGGCAGGGTCAAGGGGCAGCGCCCCTTGGGTTCTCCCTTAATATGCCGCACGGGGATTGCTGCCGTAGAGCACCGCGAGGGTCTCCTGCCCCGCAGAGCCGTCCACGGAAAGCCCGTTGCGGGACTGGAAGGAGCGAACCGCCGCGACGGTCGCATCATCGTAATAGCCCGTGACGGATGCCAGATAGCCAAGCTGCTGCAAGCTGTCCTGCATCTGCACCACTTCGTCGCCGCGGTCGCCCTTGCGGAGCGTTTTGTACTCCGTCGTTTTTGCTGCTGCCGCAACCGCTGTGCCGCTGTACAGTTTTGTCAGCGTCTTGTTGCCCGCGATGCCGTCCACCGGCGTCACCTTGTTGCGAATCTGGAATGCGCGGACAGCATCCTGCGTCGTTGCACCGTACACGCCGTCGCGAGAGCCGTCGTAGTATCCCAGTTCGTACAGCGTCGCCTGCATGGTGCGCACTGCCGCGCCCGTGTCGCCGGGGCGCAGTGTTGCGTATTCGTCGCTGTCCACCGCGTCAGAGGAGTACAGAAGCGTCAGCGTCTTGTCGCCCGCAATGCCATCCACCGGCGTGATGTTCATCTTCTTCTGGAACGCCTTGACCGCCGCCGTTGTGCCGGAGCCGTAATCGCCGTCAATCGTGCCGGTATAATAACCCTTCTGCTTCAGCGTCGTCTGCAGCTGGCGAATCGCCGCGCCGCTGTCACCCGGCCGGAGCGTGGTGTACTTGGATGTATCCGTGCTGCTGGAGGTGGTGAACAGCGCACGCTGGGTCGCGGGCCCTGCCTTGCCGTCCACACGCAAGCCCTGCGCTGACTGGAACGCGACGACTGCCGCCGTCGTTGCCGCGCCGTATTTGCCGTCCACGCTGCCGGAATAGTAACCCTTGTTTTTCAGCGCCTGCTGAAGATTGCGAACCGCCGTGCCGGTGTCGCCCTCGGAGAGCGTCGTGTAGCCGTCCACGGAGGTGGAAGCAGTCGCCGTCGGCATGGAGCTGGCGGCAATCGCCGCGTCGGAATAGAGGCGGTTCAGGGTGGATGTGCCCGCCTTGCCGTCCGCCTTCAGGCCGTTCGCCGTCTGGAAGGCAATCACTGCCGCCTTTGTCGCGTCGCCGAAAGAGCCGTCCGCCGTGCCGGTCAGGTAGCCCAAGGATTTCAGGCGCGTCTGCATCGCCTTGACGGCGCCGCTGTTCTTCATGCCGGACTCCAGTGTCGTGCCGATGGAGGAAACGGGCGTGGAGGATTTCGCCGCGGAGGAAGAATACAGCGTTTGCAGCGTCGAAGGCCCGGCGACACCGTCCGTATACAGGCTCTTGTACTTTTTCTGGAACGCCTTGACGGCGTATTCTGTCGCACCCTCATAGTTGCCGTCCGGCGAACCCGCCATCCAGCCCAGTTCAATCAGGCGCGCCTGCAGCGTGCGGACGCGTGTGCCGGACGAACCACTCTGGAGATAATACTCAGTGGAGAGGTTTGGGGTCGCGGTGGTTTTCGGCTTGGGGGTTGCGGTCTTGCGCGGAGTAGCGGTTGCGGCGGCTGCCTTGACAGCGTTGGAGCTGTTCAGCTTTGCCATCGTCGATTTGCCCGCGATGCCGTCCACCAGCAGATTGTTGCGGTCTTGGAACGCGCGCAGCGCCTTCTCCGTCGCGTCGCCGAAATCGCCGTCAACGCTGCCGGTGTAGTAGCCCAGCTGCTTCAAGCGGCGCTGGAGCGTCTTGACATCAGCGCCGGACGAGCCTTTTTTGAGAACGGCAGCCGCAGTCGGCGTGGGTGTTGCGGTCGGCCGCGCGGTGGTGGCGATGCTGCCGGGCGGCGTGGTCACCACGGTGACAATGCCGTTGGACGTAATCACGCCTGGCTGTGTCGTCGGCATGACGGTGTTCGTGCCGAAATTGAAAACGGATTCAACCGTCGGCGTGGGCGAAGGAGTGGGCGTGGCGGTGCGCGGGGGCGCTGTGACAGCAACCGTATTGTAAACAACACCCTGATTGGACAGGTCGCCTGACAGGTCGTCCGGCGGCACAAAGCAGCCCGTCAGCGTCATGGACAGCGCCAAAACACCGCACAGGGCAGCACCCTTGAGAATGCGGTTGCGAACAGTTGCAGCGGCATGATTCTTCATGATGATAATTCCCTTCCTTCACACTCAGGGCGAGCGGAGCAAGCGTTATCCTCCTGCCGGATTTGCCGGAAAGAGGCGTATGGGCAATCGCCCATCTATATTGTACACATTTATCGGGCAGTGTGCAAGGGCTAAATTGCACTTCCCCTGCCGGAAAGTGGCGAAAAGCCCGCGCCTTCCAATGATATAACGAAACAAGCGGCGCTTTTCCTCCCTTTCCGCTGGATTAGACGGAGAAAAACGCGGATTTGTTCCGCTGAATCAACTATTATTCGACATGGGCGCCGGATTTTCCTGCTGCGAAAACCGTTTCGATATGAAAAACCCCGCCGGAGGATTCCGACGGGATTGACTTATTCATGCTTGCGAACCTTGCATTTCAGCACGGCATCGACTGCTTTGCCCATTTCCGGCAGCTGAATGTCCATCAAGCGGCCTTCGTCGCACTTCTTGGCAAGTTCGGGCTGAATCGGCAATTGCGCCAGCATCGGCAGTCCATACTGCTTCGCGACATCCGCCGTGCGCCCTTCGCCGAAGGGGTACAGGCGCTTGCCGCAGTCCGGGCAGGTCATGTACGCCATGTTTTCCACCAAGCCCAGCACCGGGATGTTCATCATCTGCGCCATTTTGACGGCTTTTTCCACAATCATGCCGACCAGCTCCTGCGGACTTAAGACAATCACGATGCCATCCACTGGCAGCGACTGGAACACCGTCAGCGGCACGTCGCCCGTTCCCGGCGGCATGTCCACATACAGGCAGTCCACATCCCCCCAGCACACATCCGTCCAGAACTGCTTCACCGTGCCCGCAATCAGGCTGCCGCGCCAGATGACGGGGTCGGTGTCGTGTTCCAGCAGCAGGTTGATGGACATAACCTTCACGCCGTTTTCAGCTTCCTGCGGCAGGATGCCCAGCTCATTGCCGACCGCCTTGTCGTGGATGCCCAGAATGCGCGGCATACTCGGCCCGGTGATGTCCGCATCCAGCACCCCGGCGATTTTCCCGCGCCGCGCCGTTTCGCACGCGAGCAGACCTGTCACCAGTGATTTTCCCACGCCGCCTTTGCCGCTGACAACGCCGATGACCTTCTTCACCCGGCTGCCCGCGTTCGCCGGGGCAAGCAAACTCTGCGGCTTCTGCCGCGATGCGCACGCGCTCCCGCACGAGGAGCAGTCATGCGTACATTCTTCTGCCATCATGTTCACCTCTGCATCAGATTCATGGGGTATTATAGCATCCGTTTGGGAATGCGTCAAGCTGTCATAATGCCCGAATCGGAAAGTACAGATACTCCTGCTGTGTTTTCGGGTCGGTGAATTCCTGCACCGCGCCGACGAGTTTCACGCCGTTTTCGCGGAAGTAATCGACCATGCGGCTGAACGTGTCCGCGCGGCGATTCTCTATGGCGAGGTACTCATACCCCGGCACGACCCACTTCGTCCATCCGTCCGGCACTTCCGCGTCGATGGGGCATTCCACGCCCGCAAGGTACAACCCGTGCGAGAAGCCGTCTGTCCACGGCAGGAACGAACGGGTTTCGTCGCTCATCACGCCCCAAATGCCGAGCAGCGCGCCGTTTTCGTCGCGGCTGGCGACGGGGGAGACTTCGTCGAAGTGGGCGTTCGCGTCTGACCAGAGCATGGGGATGAAGCCTTCGCCGTCGTCTGTCGAGCCTTCGATGCCGATAACGGCAAAGGAGGGCTTGACGATTTTTTGAATGTTGAGGGATGATTCCATGCTGATACCTCCGATGCTATCCTATTCCCGATTCCGCCACAAGTCATTCTTGCGAATCTTTACCCGCGGAATGCTCGTCGTCAAGTCCACTTCATATATGTCTTCCTCCGTCGGATGCAGAATCACATGCACCTTCTGCCCCAGCGCCGGTTCAATGGTGGACGTATGAAACAAAATCAGCGCATTCCCCGTGCTCGGATGCGTACATTGCAGCTCAATAAAGAAGCGATTGCGTTTGACGGGTGCAGTGTAGCTGACGGTCGCTGCCGTGTGCAGCCCGATTCGCCGCAGTTCCCAGCGCGGCTTCAGGCGCTGGAAGAAATCGACGATGGCGGCAGGGGAGAAGGATTGCAGCGTCGTGCGGCGCAGGAGCAGAGCGCCAGCGAGCATCCACAGCGGCAGCGGCGCCGACGCGAGCAGCGCAATGGGATACCCCAGCAGCGCGCCCGCAATGCCGAGGCCGCACAGCACTTCCAGCGCGACGAACGTCCACCGGGAGAAGAAGCAGTGCCGGTGCAGCGCGTTCGCCGCCGCCCAGCCCAGCACGATGCCCCACGCCAGCGGCGCGAGCAGCAGCACGAATCCGGCGAACGATGCGCCCGTTGACCCGCACGACATCAGATGAACACCGCTGAATGTCAGCCCCCCAAGCAGCAGATAGAACCCCGCCCAACTGTACGGGCGGAGCAGAAACGCCTGCCAGAGCGGCGTTGCGCCCTCCACGGCATAGCGGACGGATGCGCGCAGGTAACGGCAGGCATACAGCGCCAAATGTACTGTCAGTTTTGGCAGCCACAGCAACGCATCCAGCAGCATGTTCAGCAAGTCGCCGACCCCATGCGGGCTGTGGAAGGGAAAATCCGGGCGCGCAGAACGGAGCAATTGCATCGTCCTGCGCAGCGATTCGCCCAGCGGCGGCAGACGGAATTTCCGTTTCGGGGGCGCGGACGGCGTGTCCGGAGGCACATCGAACGGGATGTCTGGCGGCATGGTGTCGAACGAATCCTCCGCAGGGTACGGGATGAACTCCTCGGGCGAATAATACTCGCGCGTTCGGCGGCGGCGCGGGGGTTCGTCCGCATTCATGCGGCGGCGGCAGGGCGCGGCGTCGTTTTCCTCCGGCGTATACACCCGGTCAGCCCGGCGTCGGCGCGGCGTCTGCTCACTCATGGGGCTGCCTCCCTTTCGTATGCGTCGCACAGGGACTTTGCGTCGCCCTGCGCGCGGATTCTGCCATGCTCCAGCCAAATCACGCGGTCGCAGAGTTCGCGAATCTGGCTTAAATTATGGCTGACAAACAGCACTGTCGCGCCGCCGGACATGAGCTCAAGCATCCGCGCGCGGCTCTTGCGCTGGAAACGCTCGTCGCCGACGGCAAGAATTTCGTCCACAATCAGAATATCAGGCTGAACGACGGTGGCGATGGAGAACGCCAGACGCGCGAGCATTCCGGACGAGTACGTTTTCAGCGGGCGGTCGATGAAACGATCGAGTTCGCTGTACGCAATGATTTCCGGCACTTTGTCGTGCAGAAAATCCTTCGGGTAGCCAAGAATTGCGCCGTTGAGGAAGATGTTCTCCCGCCCGGTGAGTTCCGCGTCGAAGCCGCTGCCGAGTTCGAGCATGGGCACGAGCGTGCCTTGCAGGGTGACGCTGCCGCTGGTGGGCGGGTAAATGCCGCTGATGATTTTGAGCAGGGTGGATTTTCCCGCGCCGTTATGGCCAATCAGCCCGGTGACACTGCCCTTTTCGGCGGTGAAGGACACATCATCGAGGGCGCGGAAGGTGGTGGTATGCGTCTGGCGGTGGAGGGCGTCGACGACCAACTCCTTGAGGTTGGTGGTGCGGTTCTGGTCGATGCGGAAATCCATCGTAATGTGGCGGGCTTCTACCAAGGGGATTCACCTCCTTGCAATCTTCTTTCCTTTTATTTTATTTGCGGGGAGCAAAGTTGACTTCTTTATCAATACTGGTCTTTATTGCGGCAACCAGAGGGCAATGAGAACAGACGAAGTCTGCGGTCGCCCTCTGGACTCCTTCGCCCGTCGCCAACTTCCTACTAAATTTTTGCCGAAAGTTTTTTAGTTGGTGTGCCTTCGGTTCCTTTTTATAAGCATAACCACACCGTTACATGGAAGGGCACCGAAGGGGTGGAGGGGGCGATCGGAAAGCCCCCTCCTCGCGCCCGCAGGCGCGAAATCCTGCGAATATAATTCTCCATCAACCAAGAAAAATCCTCTTGCCATCAAGAAAAACTGACAGAAATTCCTTTCTGCTTCCGCCTCTTGACGGGAGGGCGCGGGTGGGCTATACTTATCCCGTATGGAAAAGGGGAGGAATCTGGATGGAAATCATTGCACGAATCGAAAACGGCTTTCGGGAGAAATTCGGCGTGCCGCGGCAGTCGGGGCTTGTGCCGGAGGTGATTTCCCGCGTCGTGATGGCGGAAAAGTACAGCGTCCGCGAGGCGTTCCGCGGCATTGAGGATTACTCCCACCTGTGGCTGCTCTGGGAGTTCGACCGCGCGCAGCAGGACGATTGGCGGCCGACCGTGCGTCCGCCGCGGCTGGGCGGCAATACCCGATTGGGCGTGTTCGCGACGCGCTCGCCGTTCCGCCCGAACCGCATCGGTTTGACGGTTGTCCGCTTGATTCGCATGGAGGAGGAGAACGGGCGCATCACGCTCGTCGTCTCCGGCGCGGATTTGATGGACGGCACGCCAATTGTGGACATCAAGCCGTACCTGCCGTATGTGGACAGCGTGCCGGATGCGGTCGGCGGGTTCACCGAGCAGACCGAACGCCATCGCCTGACGGTGGATTTTCCGGAGAAGCTCAAAAAGTATGTTCCCAAGCAGAATCTGCCCGCCGTGATGGGCTTGCTCGCGCAAGACCCGCGCCCGGCGTATCAGCATGACGGAAAGCGCGTGTACGGCGTGCCGTATGGCGAGGTGGATATTCGCTTTGTCGTCGAGGGCGACACGCTGACGGTGGTGGAGGTCGTTCCGTACACGGAAAAGGAACAGAAAAAATGAATACGAATCGCTGGATGCAGGAGGTCAATGCGCGGTTTCCGGTGCGCAAAAGCAAGGTACAAAAGGCGCAGTTCCGCCAGTATGTGCTGCAAAAGGCGCAGGAAATGGGCTATGCGGCGAGGATGGAGGAAAACAAGGCAATCTGCACGAACCGCAATATCGTCGTGGGCGATGTGGACAAGGCGAAAGTGCTTGTTACGGCGCATTACGACACGCCCGCAACCGTCGGGCTGCCGAATGTCATGCTCCCCATGAATCGCCCGATGTTCTACCTCGTTCAGGCGCTGATTGCGCTGGTGATGGTGGTGTTCATCTTCATACCGACGGGGATTGTGGAAAACCTCACGGGCAGCATCTTCTGCACGGAAGCGACGCTGATTGGGCTGTACTGCCTGATGATGTATCTGCTGCTGGCGGGCGTGCCGAATCCGCACAACGTCAATGACAACACGTCGGGCGTGTGCGGGGTGCTGGCGCTGATGGAATCGTTCGCGGCGGAAAAGCCGGAGGAGATTGCGTTCGTGCTGTTCGACAACGAGGAGAAGGGGCTGCTCGGCGCATCGGGGCTGGCGAAAGCGCATAAGCAGGTGGCAAAAGAGACGCTTGTGCTGAACATGGACTGCATCGGCGTGGGGGAAGCCATGCTGATGCTTGTGCCGAAAGCGGCACGGGAGAAGTATCCGGCACTGGGCGAGACGGCGCGGAAAAGCAGCGGCATTCCGGTCGTCCTTGGCAACATGGAGAAGTGCAATTTCTCCTCCGACCAGAAGCACTTCAAGCTCGGCGTGGGTATCTGCGCCTGCCGCAAGAAAAAGCATGTAGGCTGGTACTGCAGCAAAATTCATACCAAACATGACACGACGTACGACGAAATCACCCTGCAGGGCGTGGCGGACACGGTGGAAGCCGTCCTCCGGCAGGTCGTCGGGAAGGAGCAAGCATGACCATACGCGAAGAAATCGACGCGCAGTTCCCCATCCGCAAAACGACAGCGCAGAAGCGGGCGTTCGAGAAGTGGGTGATGGCGAAGATGCGCGAAATGGGGTATCGCCCCTATGTGGACGGCATGAACCGAAAGGACAAGCTGCGCCACCGCAACATCGTCGCCGGCGACCCTCAAAATGCCGAACTGCTCATCAGCGCCCACTACGATACGGCGGCGACCATCGGCGTGCCCGATTTGCGCATCCCCCGGAATTTCCCGGTGTATATCCTCGCGCAGGGCGCGGTGCTGCTGGGAATGCTGCTGATTTCCCTGCTGATTGGCACGGCAGTCGGGCTGGCGACGAAGAGCGGCGATTTGCTGATTCTGACGTTCTTTTTTGCCTATCTGGCGCTGATGCTGCTGATGATGTTCGGCGCGGCGAACAAGCATAACGTCAATGACAACACATCCGGCATTGCCGCCCTGCTGGAGACGATGCAGCGCCTGGCCCCTGAAGCGCGCGAAAAGACGGCGTTCATCCTCTTTGATCATCAGGAGACGGGCAGCCGCGGCGCAAAGAGCTACGGCGCACAGCACGTCGAAGTGCAGACGATGAAGCTGCTTGTTGACCTCAACTGCGTCGGGGATGGCGACACCTTCGTCATCAGCGCCCCGAAAATGGCGCAGGACAAGCCGGAATACGCCGCCGTCCGCGAATCCCTTGAAGAAAACGCGATGGCATCTGGCGTGTCGACGCAGTTCTTCGGGCGCGCGGGCGTGCAAGGCGCGGGCGATTATCGGCGCTTCGTGTGCGGGGTGGGCGTATCGGCATACCACCACAGCGCGGGGGTGGGACTCATCACCGGGCGCATCCACACTTCCCGCGATACCGTCTGCCGGCAGGAAAATTTGGACTATCTCGCCAAAAGTCTCGCCGACGCGGCTCAAAAAATGAATGATTTGTAACAATTTGCCGAACAAGCGGCATTTTTCAGCGCTTTTGCTTTGCAATTTGTACCGGAATATGCTACAATAGTGAATAGAAAGGCTCCCTGTTGGCGAGACTGGAAGAGGAGGAAGCAGCATGCTGCCGAAAGTTTCCAAGGGATTCCGCGCCATTTTTGTCGCGGTGATGTGTGTGGTGTGCGTGGCGCTGTGTGTGCTGGCGGTTCGGCTGGCGCAGCAGGGCGAGCAGCTTCGGCTGACGCAATTGCAGCTGGATGCAAGTCTGGCGCGCTTGAAGCTCCAGCAGACGCAGCGCGCGCAAATCGACGTTGACCTGCCGGAAACGCTGGCGCAATTGCAGGTGGTGCAGCCCGAAGCGGATGCAGCGTCCGCACGCGAGCAGGAACTCCGTGCCCGGCGCAAGGCGCTCCGCAGCGAGAATGCGGAATTAGCGGCGCAGGCGGAAACGCTCACGCAGCAGCTCGCTCTCCTTCGGACCCCGGACAGTGAGCTGATCGGAGAGGTGGAGACGCTGCAAAAGACGCTTTCATCCCTTCAGGCGCAGGTGGACGCCGCACGGCAGCTCCTTGGGCAGGCAGAGGAGTGAGCCTATTCCCCAATTCACTTGCGCTACCTGCTTGCGCATTCGCATTTGGGAATAGTATACCAGCCGCATTTATTCACAGCCTGAGATTCGACTGACAAAGCAAGGAGGAAGTTCCCATGTCCGAAAACAAGTCCCAGACACCGGCACAGAACACGCCGGAAAACAGCGAGAAGAAGAAAGTTTCCCTGTTTGCACTCATCGTCGTGCTGGTCGTGGCGGTCATCGTGATGGTCGCGCTGTTCGTGCGGTCGAATAACCTGTCCAGTCAGCTGGATGAGGTCAACGGTCAGCTGGCCGCCAGCAACACCGAACTCCAGCAGACCATTGCTGACAAGGAGACGGCGCAGGCGGAACTGACCACCGCGCAGAATGACCTCCGCGAAGCGCAGCTGGTGCTGGAAGAATCCACCGCAAAGGTGGCGGAACTGGAAGCCCAGCTGGTTGTGCTGAACGACGAAAACGAAGCGAACAAGGCGCAGGTGGAAACGCTGACCGCTGAACTGGACACCGCAAAGGCGAATCAAGCGGCGGCGCAGGGCTACCTCGACAACGTGTCCGCGCAGCTGGATGAGCTGATGCAGAACCTCGGCTTGGCGCAGAGCGCGCTGAACGGCGAAGCGACGGAAGAACCCGCTGACGAACCCGACGCGACGGAAGAACCCGCCGTCGAGCCCGAAGCGACGGAAGAACCCGCCGTCGAGCCCGAAGCGACGGAAGAACCCACCGCCGAACCCACTGTGACGGAAGAACCCACTGCCGAGCCCGAAGCGACGGAAGAACCCGCTGTCGAGCCCGCTGTGACGGAAGAACCCGCTGCCGAGCCCGAAGCGACGGAAGAACCCACCGCCGAACCCGAAGCGACGGAAGAACCCGCTGTCGAGCCCGCTGTGACGGAAGAACCCACCGCCGAGCCCGAAGCGACGGAAGAACCCACCGCCGAGCCCGAAGCGACGGAAGAACCCACCGTCGAACCCGAAGCAACGGAAGAACCCGCTGCTGAAGGAAGAGTTCTTACCACCACCATCACGTCTATGCTGCCGGACGAATATACGCTTGATGTTGAACTGCATCTGGATGCGAACAATGTGGTGACGGAGTTGAAGCTGACGCTGGAAAATGAAGTCGAAGGTCTGACGCAGGAAATGCTGGACGCCTTCGCGGAGCAGTTCGTCGGCAAGCAGCTGCCGGTTGTCCTGCACGCGGATGCGGATGAGACGACTGCGGAAGAGCAGATTGTCGAAGGCATGGAGAATCAGCTGGAGAACAGCCGCAACATCATTGATGTGCTGAACATGCTGCTGGCGCAGTAATCCTCTGACACATCACGCCGCCCCGCTGACTGAATATGGATAAGCGGAGCGGCGCTTTTTTGCACTTGTGTTCCTTTTCAATCAATGGTATAATAGAAGTGGACGTGTATGTCCGAGCAGATATATCAACGATCGACGACCAATGGAGGCTGCACATGAAAAAATGGTTCTGTGCGCTGGGCATGATGCTGGCGCTGCTGATGTCCGTCGCGCTGGCGGACGGCGTGAAAGTTACCTTTGCCGAGAAAAACGGGCAAATCAACGGCGGCTATGATTATACGCTGAAGCTGAACGTGTCGCCCGCAAGCGACAAAGACCTGACGGTTTCCCTGACCTGCGACGGCTTGGACGGCGCGTATTCCGTGGTCATCCCGGCAGGGCAGAAGAGTACCATGCTGACCGTTCCGACGCAGGTGGTGGAGGAACGCGGCAAGGTCGTTTTTGAACTGCAGAGCGGCGACGGCTACACCGGTGCGGGCAAGCACACGCTGACTATCCAGCGCCTGCCGAACGTGCAGTTCTATCTGGGCATTAACTTTGGCACGGTGGGCAAGAAGATGAGTGTCCGCATGACGGTGACGAATTCATCCACCATCGTCAAGGGCAACAACACCTTCCAGCTGCGCGATGACAAGGGTACAGTGCTGGCGGAAGCAAAGTGGTCGAATCCGAGCGGCGACATGAACTTCTCTATCACCCCAACCGCTGATATGGAGGGCTACACCCGCCTGAGCGTGTGGCTGGGCGATCGCTGTGTGGCGGATGGCGGTTACCTGACCGTCGTTGCGAAGGGACAGCGCGCCGTCAAGAACGTGGAGACGGAGCGGAAACTTGTCGGCATCGGCATGGACTGCGGTTTCGGCGGCAAGAACACCGATCAGGTGCTGGAAGTGCTGGCGAAGCACAACACGAATATCACCTTCTTCATGACGGGCTATTTCGTCCGCACGTTCCCGGAGGAATCCAAGCGCGTGCTGGCGGCGGGCAATGAAATCGGCGACCACACGAACACGCATCCGCAGCTGACGAAGGAACGGCCATACAGCATGATGCGCCAAATCGTTTTTCCGGCGGAGACCATGGCGGAAACGCTGGGCGTCTCGCCGCGCCTGATGCGCCCGCCGTACGGGGACGTGAACAGCAACGTCATCAGCGTTTCGCGCGCGGAAGGCATGGAGTGCGTGCTGTGGAACATGAGCACGAAGGACTCCATCGGCAAATACACGGTGGAGGAGTGCATCAAGAACGGTACGACGCGCGCCAAGCTCGCGCCCGGCAACATTTTGCTCTGCCATCTCGACGCGAATCACAGCTGGGAAATTCTTGATGCTGTCCTGACCTACTACGAGGAGCAGGGCTACACCGTTCTGCCGATTTCCGCGCTGATTTACGCTACGGGCGGATCGCTGCCCCCGATGCCTTCCACCCGCGAGGCACTGCTCTACACCGACGACTACTGGCCGAACTGGCTGGCAGAACGCGGCATTGAGATTGAGACGAAGGAATAAGCAAGCAGGCTGTCCGAGAAAAACGGGCAGCCTGTTTTGCAAAAGGTGGAATGCCGATGCACATCACTGACTGGAAAGAGAATTTTATCTCGAAGATGATTACGCGCGGGCGCAATTACTGGCGTGCCGGGGCAGTGAAAAATCTGCACTGCACGCAGGAGAAAATCACTGCTGATGTAGAAGGCACGCGGCTGTATCGGGTTGAGATTACGCTGGCAGGCGATGCCGTGGCAACTCTGTCCTGCACCTGCCCCTTTGCGAAAGAGGGCGCAAACTGCAAGCATATGGCGGCGGTTCTCTTTGCGGCGACCCATCTGCCGGAAGCGGAATTGCCCGCGCCGGAGTGGGAGAAGAAGCTGAACAGCCTTTCCGCTGAAACGCTTCGGGATTTTCTTCGTCCGCTGCTGAAAAAGGATGAAGCACTCCGAAATCGGCTGATGCTGTGCAAGGGAAATGCACCTGTCCGTGCGGATGAACGCCGCCTCAATTGGCAGCGCACCCTGACGCAGACGCTTCACGCCGCCGAACGCTATTCCGAAAACGAGTATGACGAATACGCGGAATATGACGAAGAAGAATATGACGAAGAAGAGGAATCACCCGTTCAGGAACTGCTGGAGCTGCTGGACGCGGAATTGGCTGATTTGCTGACGCCGGAACATGCGATGCTGGCGTTTGAACTCGTTTGCGACACGGCAATGATGTTTGAATCCGCCGATGAAATTCTTGAACAGGAGGATATCGAAGACGCTTGCCGCGATGCATGGATGCGGATTCTTGCCATCGCAGCACCCGCCCAGCAGGCAGCAATGTACGAGTGGTTCGCCGCTGCATTCCGGACGTGGAAGCCGCTGCCGTATTTCACCGCGCCGCTGGCGTTCTTGTTTTCGTATCCGTGGGACGAAGCAATTCATCAGCGGAATCTTGCGCTGCTCGACGAGAAAATTGCCGAATGGAAGCCGAATGCGCAGGAACGCGGTGGAGGCGCGATGGTGAATCTGCTGAATCAGCGTGAAAAAACGATGCAGCAGCTGCACGCTTCGCAGGAGGACATCATCAGCTTCTGGCATTCGCATTGGGATGTGCCGTATGCGCATGACCGGACACTGAAAACGCTGATGGTGGCGGAAAAGTGGACGGACGCCATCGAGCAGGTCAAGGCGGATTTGCAGACGTTCGCCAGGGAATATATGCCATGCAAGCAGCGCCGCGAACAGCTGATTTTGCTCTATCAGCGCGCGAATCAGCCTGACCTTGCGCAGCAGGCGATTCGGCAGTACATTGAGCAGTACAATCAGTACAGCATGGAGCAGATTGATGCGCTTCGAGCGACGCTTCCCGCCGATGCGTGGCGCGACGAGGCGGAACGTTTGCTGAAACTGCCGACGACAAGCATTATCCACCTGCCCCTGCTGGCATCCATTGAGCAGTGGGAGCAGCTGCTCCAGCGGATTCAGCAACACAGCAATTTTGAGGGACTGTGTACCTATTTTGACCCGCTGATGGCATGGGATTCCGCCCGCACGCTGGCACTCTACCGCAACATGGTGAATCGCGCTATGCAAGGTGCTTCGTCGCGCGCCGCCTACTGCGAGGTCATCCGGCAGCTGGAACACATGAAAGGCACCGACGAGGGAAGACAGACAATTGCTGACCTTGCTGAACAGTGGCGCAGGGACTACAAGCGCAAGTGCGCACTGCTGGACGAATTGCAGAAAGCGGGATACTGACAAAAAACAGGCTGTCCGGGCAAAACGCTCGAACAGCCTGTCTTTTCTTACTTACTCCGCCGGGAACAGGAATCCAGCCGTCATTTCCAGATGGTTTTCGCCCGCATAGTCCGGGAAAACCTCGTACATCTTCGTGGTGAAATCCGCCGCGGACGCTGCCGGTTGCAAGCGTCACGGTGGTGCAGGTCGGGGTGCTCACTTCCGCCAGCGCAGCGGACAGCAGCAGCAAAATCATCACCAGCAGGGAAATCAGTTTCCTCATGGGTTCCTCCAAGGTGGGGCGTTCGGGGAAAGGGGTTATCTTGTGGCCACGATGAAAGGATACACCATTTGTGCTATGGGCACAAGTACGCACTTTTTGGTGACTGGGGGGGAGGATTCGCTGCGAGGGCAAAAGAAAAGCACCGATTCTATCGAACCGATGCTAATCTGGCGGAGAGTTAGGGATTTGAACCCTAGGTGGGGTATAAGCCCACACACGATTTCCAGTCGTGCGCCTTAGACCACTCAGCCAACTCTCCATATGAAGCTCACATTGCGGCGGGTCATCCGCAACATTGATTATTATAGCGCGAATCGGGGCGTTTGTCAAGGGAATTTTCGTGATTTTTGCAAAAAATCCGCGCGAGTGAGGGCGAACGCAGAAAAAGGACTGTGAGCGGAGAAAAGTGCCCGCGCAGCAGTCCTTTTGCGGTTAAATCAGGAACATCCAGCCAAGCATTGACATCATCGCGGCGATATGCAGCGTGCCGACGATTTGCAGGGGGAACATGACGATGAAAATCGGGAGAATCGTGAACACGAGCGCCCAAATTGGGAAGCCAATCGCGCCGGTGATGATAGCAACCATCAGCGTGATGTAGAACGTAATCATTCCCAAAGAACACAGGCGCAGGGATGCGCCGCTGCCCATCAGGTCAAGCATCATACCCTTGGCACGTTCGTCCCGCCCATATTTGAGGAACATGTACTCCGCCAGCCCGCACTTCAAGTGATACGCGGAGCTGACGATGCACGCGAACGTCGTGCCCGCGAACAGAATTGCGCCGTACACCGGGGCTTTCTGGTACGCATACGCCGCCAGTGCCGCGTATCCGCAGAACTCCAGCACGATGGCAAACACGCCCAGCACGCCTGAACGCATCGGCACACTTGGCGAAACGCCCTCCATCAGCTTCGCAGCGTAGTCGCCTTCCTTCAGCTTGCTGTAGTTGGCAAGTTCCAGCGTGCCGTTGGGGAAGATACTCAGGATGCGGTCGCAGTACATGTTGATGGCGTGGCCGATGATGCCCAGGGCAAGCAGGATGTACAGGATATTCATGCGCGTATGCCTCCCAATTAGTTAATTATAACTAACTGCTTCGGTTTGGAGTATAGCACACGCACCAATCCCTGTCAAGGGCGGACAAATGGTTTCGGAAGATTTTCGTTACAGCCAGCCGACCGCGTGCGCCGCCGCGCCGCCGATGCCGCAGAGCAGCATCACCAGAATTGGGTTCCATTTCTTCCAGCGCAGGACGAGGAACGCCGCGACCATCAGCACAATGCCGACGATGGACACGCCGCCGCCCGATTTCACCGCCGCGACCTGCACGATGCTCAGCGCCGCCGACGCAATCAGCGCGACGACCACGGGACGCAGCGCGCCCAGCACGTTCTGCATCGTCTGTCCGGAACGGAATCGTCCATATAGATAGGAAAGAAGTGTGACGAGAATCAGCGACGGCGCGATGCACCCGAACGTCGCGACGAGCGCCCCCGGCAGCCCGGCGCAGCGCATCCCGACGAATGTCGCGGAGTTGACCGCAATCGGGCCGGGGGTCATCTCGGCAATCGTCATTAGGTTCGTAAATTCTGCCATCGTCAGCCAGCCGTGCGATTCCACGACCAGCGACTGAATCAGCGGCATGGCAGCATATCCGCCGCCGACACTGAACAGCCCGATTTGGAAAAAGACGAGGAACAGCACCATCATGCGGATACGCCCCCCTTTCGCGCCAGCAGCGCCCGGATAACGCCAATCGCCGCCGCGACGAGGATGACCACGATGACGTTGACGTGAAAGACGGCGGATGCCGCGAACGCGCCCGCCATCAGCAGCAGATTCAGCCAATCCTTCGACTGCACGACCTTGCCGCCAAGATTTGCCGTTACGTCGCAGATGACCGCCGCCACGCCCGACTGCATCCCCGTCAGCACCGCGCGTACCCATTCGTTCTCGGCGAACGCAGCGTACATCATAGAGATGATGCTGATGATGACAATCGGCGGCAAAATTGTCGCCAGTACCGCGACAATCAGCCCCGGAATCCCGGCGATGCGCCGCCCAACGAGGATGGCGCCGTTGACGGCAATCGCGCCCGGTGCGGTCTGCGCCAGGGCGGTCATGTCCAGCATTTCCTCTTCGGTCAGGTAATGCAGCTCATCGACGAATTTCTTCTTCATCAGCGACACGATGACGAACCCGCCGCCGAAAGTGAAGGTGCTGATGAGGAGCATGGAAGAAAAGAGCGTCCAAAGACGGTGCGCTTTGGATTCCTGCGGCATCAGGGGGTCAGCTCCTTTTTTAAAATTGAGTTTATTCAATAAAATAGAATTTGTCTGCGGCGCGGAGGTTTCGCGTCTGCGGATGCGACAAGGGGGCAATAGAAACAGACGAAGTCTGCGGTCGCCCCCTTGACCCCTTCGCAGCGCACGCCCATGTTACAGGTTTATTGTGTTGGTTGGGAAAACGATAGGGAAACTAACCATAAAACTTCCGATAAAATCCAAGGAACATGGGTGTGCAGCCCGAAGGGGTGGAGGGGGCGAGCGGAAAGCCCCCTCCTCGCCTCCGCAGAGGCGAAACCCTCTGCAACATCAAAGGCACTACCGCACAATTCGTCGGCAGCGCTGGCGATGCCTTTTCTGCCATCTGCTTCTTGCAGAAATCTCGATTTACCTCCAGTAAACCTTCGATTTCTGCAATCGCATCTGACAAAAAATGCATTCGCCATCGCACCAACTCATTTGTGCGGTATTGCCCAAAACTCAAGTTTGGAGAAGAAAATCAATCAGAATATCACTCCACAAACGTGAGTGTGTTGACATTGAAGACCCCCTTGGTGGTGAGCCGCAGTGCCGGAATCACCGGCAGACTCGCGAACGAAAGCGTCATGAACGGGTCAATGCCGCGATTTACGCCCTGCGCCCACGCGGCCGCTTTGCAGTGCTCTAACTTCTCGTTCACTTCCGGCAGCGGACGGTCAGTAAACAGCCCCGCCAACTCCAGCGGCAGACGAGCCTGCACCTGCCCGTTCTCCACGACGATGATGCCGCCGTGCATCTTTTTCAGCTCGTTGACCGCAAAGGCAATGTCCTCCGGCGATACGCCGCAGGCAATGATGTTGTGGCTGTCGTGGGCAATCGACGTCGCAACCGCGCCGCGCTGAATCCCGTAGCCGCGGACATAGCAGCTGGCGACATGCCCCGTGTTGTGGTGCCGCTCGCAGACGGTCATCTGGCAGATGCCGTTATCGACGCCTTCCGCGTGCCCCAAGTCTTCGGTCACAATCTGCCCGTCGATGAGGCCAATCAGCGGCGCGACCCCAATCCGCAGCTGTTCCGGCGTTACGTCCGGCAGGTGGAACGTGTCCAGCACGCCCGCGAGGATGTCCGGGTCAATGTCCGGCGCGGCGATCTCCACCTCGTGCCCGTCGTAAACCAGCTTGCCGCGCTTGAACACCATCTCCACATTCACATCATGCAGGTTGTCCAGCACGACGAAATCCGCCAAGTACCCCGGCGCAATCGCACCTTTGTTGTTCAGCAGGAAGTAGCGCGCGGCGTAGTGGCTGGCGACCTTGATGGTCAGAATCGGGTCGGCGCCGAGAGAAATCGCTTTGCGGACGATGTAGTCAATGTGCCCCTTGTGCAGCAGGTCGTAGGGGTGCTTGTCGTCGGTGCAGAACATGCAGCGGTGCGCATACTGCTCCGTCAGCAGAGGCATGAGGGCTTCGAGATTCTGCGCCGCCGTGCCGTCGCGAATCATGATGAACTGCCCCTTGCGCAGTTTTTCCAATGCGTTATCAATGGTGTCGCACTCGTGGTCGGAATAGACGCCGGCGGACATGTACGCGTTGAGCGCCTTGCCGGACAGCCCCGGCGCGTGGCCGTCAATCTTCTTGTGATGCGCCTGTGAAACGACGATTTTCTCCATCGTCGCGCGGTCGCCCATCATCACACCCGGATAATTCATCATCTCCGCCAGCCCCAGCACGCGGGGATGGTCGAAATAGGCGTTGATGTCGCGCCATGTCAGCGTCGCGCCGTTTTCCTCAAACGCCATTGCAGGCACGCATGACGGGAGCATAAAATGCACATCCAGCGGCAGATTTTCTGTCGCCGCCATCATGTAGTCGATGCCGCCCATACCGCAGACGTTGGCGATTTCGTGCGGGTCGGTGATGACGGTGGTTGTGCCGTGGGGCAGTACCGCACGCGCGAACGAGGTCGGGCTGACAAGACTGCTCTCCAGGTGAATATGCGCGTCGATAAAGCCGGGTGCGACGATTTTGCCGCTGACATCGACCTCCATCAAGCCGTCGTAATGGTCAGCCATGCCGACGACCAGCCCGTTGGCAACGGCAATATCGCCATGCTCAATCGTGCCGGAGAACACGTTGACATAATCGGCGTTTTTGAGGACAACATCCGCCTTCTCCTCGCCCAGCGCGACGCGGACGAGCCGCTGCTTCCGGCGAACCTTGAGCGCAATGCGTTCTGCGCGGGTTTTGACTTCGGACATCGTGGAACACGCTCCTTCCGTGATTCTGTTTGTCCTATTATAGCGGTTTGAAGGGGTGTTGTAAAGGGGAAAAGGAGAAGAAAGCGACAGTGCACTTGACCCCGTTTCCTCTTTCCGCTATAATAGAAGCGAAGAAACGGAGGTCTTTTTGCATGGATGCACAGCGGCTTCTTTCCGCCTGCGAAGGGGCGGGCATTGACTTTTTTACCGGCGTGCCGGATTCGCAGCTAAAAGGACTTTGCGATTCCCTCTACGCCCTCTACGGCGTTCATTCGCCCCGGCACATTGTCGCGGCGAATGAGGGAAACGCGGTCGGTCTCGCCGCCGGGCATTTCCTCGCGACGGGGCGTCCCGCGCTGTGCTATATGCAGAATTCCGGGCTGGGCAATGCCGTCAATCCGCTTGCGTCGCTGATGGATGCGCAGGTGTATCAGCTGCCGTGCCTGCTCGTCGTCGGCTGGCGCGGCGAACCCGGTGTGCACGATGAACCGCAGCACGTCAAGCAGGGGCAAATCACCCTGTCGCAGCTGGAGATTCTTGGCGTTCCGTACCGCATCCTCAGCAAGGATACGACGGAGGAGCAGTTTGCGGCGGATTTTGCCTTCCTGCGCGAACAATTGAATCAGCGGCAGTGCGCGGCGATTGTCGTTCGCAAAGGCGCGCTGACCTGCTCGCTCAAGCCCGCGTACGGCAATGAAAACACCCTCACCCGTGAGCGGGCAGCGGAAATCATGCTGAATGCGATGGATGCGGGCGATGTGGTTGTGTCCACGACGGGGAAACTCAGCCGCGAAATCTTTGAGCTTCGCGAAAAGCGCGGCGAAGGGCATGAGCGTGACTTTCTGACCGTCGGGTCGATGGGACATGCAAGCATGATTGCGCTGGAAATCGCGCTGGAGAAGCCGAGCCGCCGCGTCTGGTGCTTGGACGGCGACGGCGCAGCGCTGATGCACCTTGGCGCACTGCCGGTGATTGCCCAGCGCAAGCCGGCGAACCTCATCCACGTCGTCATCAACAATGCCGCGCATGAGACGGTCGGCGGGATGCCCGTGTGCGAAGGAGGACTGTGCGCAGCGAAGGTCGCATCAGCGGTCGGATACCCACGGGTGCTGAACGCGCGGGACGAAGCGACGCTGGAAGCTGCCCTGCAGGAAGCGAAGAGGGCGAATCAGCTGACGATGCTGGAGGTTGCCTGTGCGGTGGGGGCGCGCGTGGATCTGGGTCGCCCGACGACAACGCCCATCCAGAACCGTGACGCGCTGATGGCATTTTTGCGGGAGGAAAAGGCATGATTGCATTGCTGCTCAATTCGGGGCTGGGGTCGCGCATGGGCGACGAAACGCGGGAGCATCCCAAGTGCATGTGCCGCCTGACCGAACAGGAAACCATCATCTCATGGCAGGTGAAGCTGCTGCGGCGCATCGGCGTGACGGAAGCGGTGGTGACGACGGGGCATCTGGCGGACACGCTGATAGCGTATCTGGAATCGCTGGACAGCGGCATCCGCTTCCACTTCGTCCATAATCCGAAGTATCGGGAGACGAACTATATTTACAGCATGTATCTGGCGCGGAATTTGCTGCGCGGGCAGGACGTCATCAGCCTGCACGGCGATTTGGTGCTGCATCCGACGGTGATGGATGCGCTGGCAGCGTCGGGCAGAAGCGTGATGGCGGTGGATTCCACGCTGCCCCTGCCGGACAAGGACTTCAAGGCGCTGATTCAGGACGGGCGTATCCGGCGCGTAGGCGTGGACTGCTTTGACGCGGGCAGCGTGGAATGTCAGGCGGCGTACCACTGGCAAGCGGCGGATTTTTCCAGCTGGATGGACGAAATCGAGCGCTTTGTGGAGCGTGGGGACGTGAAGTGCTACGCCGAGAACGCGTTCAACGCCGTGTCAGGGGAGATTCCGCTGTATCCGCTGGAGTGCGGCGGGAGGCTCTGCGCCGAAATCGACAATCAGGCGGATCGGGAAGTTGTCTTGACTCGATTCCGTCAGGAGGTACTTTGAATGAAGCAGGTGTACATTTGCTTTTCGACGGATATTCTGCACAACGGGCATATCCGCATTTTGCAGCGCGCGGCGGAGCTGGGCGAAGTGACCGTCGGCTTGCTGACGGACGAGGTCGTCGCAAGCTACAAGCATTATCCGCTGATTCCGCTGGAGGAGCGCATCGCGATGTTTGAGGGGCTGAAGTACGTCAGCCGCGTCGTCGTGCAGGAAAGTCTGGATTATACGGACATCCTCAACCGCCTGCGCCCGGACATTGTGGTGCATGGGGATGACTGGCTCGTCGGCTATCAGGCGAATATCCGTCAAAAAGTCATTGAGACGCTCAAAGGCTGGGGCGGCGAACTCGTCGAATTCCCCTACACGCACACCGCGACCGAGGAGACGCTTTCGACCCTTGATCAGCTGCTCTCCCTGCCGGAGACGCGCCGGAGCCGCCTCCGCCGCTTGCTGCATTACAAGCCGTGCCTGTCCGTGATGGAGGCGCACGACGGCCTGACCGGGCTGATTGTCGAAAAGACGACCGTCGAAACGCCCAAGGGCCGCCGCCAGTTCGACGCAATTTGGGTCAGTAGCTTGTGCGACTCCACCGCGAAGGGAAAACCGGATATTGAACTGGTGGACATGACCAGCCGTCTGAACACGCTGGAAGAAATCATGGAAGTGACGACGAAGCCGATTATTTTGGACGGCGACACCGGCGGGCTGGTCGAGCACTTTGTCTACAACGTGCAGACGCTGGAACGCACGGGCATCAGTGCCATCATCATCGAGGACAAGCAGGGGCTGAAGAAGAACAGCCTGTTTGGCACGGGTGCGGGACAGAAACAGGCGAGCATCCCCGACTTCTGCGAGAAAATCACCGCGGGCAAAAACGCGCAGAAAACGAAGGACTTCATGATTATCGCGCGCTGCGAGAGCCTGATTCTGGAACAGGGCCTCGATGATGCGCTGACCCGCTGCCACGCCTACGTCAAAGCGGGCGCGGACGGGATCATGATTCACTCCAAGGCGAAAACGCCGGACGAGGTGTTCGCCTTCTGCGACGCCTTCCGCAAGGACGACCCAAAAACGCCGCTTGTCGTCGTTCCCACAACCTATAATCTGACGACGGAGGATGAACTCGCGGCGCACGGCGTGAACATCGTCATCCACGCAAACCACCTGATTCGCAGCGCCTTCCCCGCGATGCAGAAGACCGCGCAGGTGATACTGGAGCACGGCCGCAGCCACGAAGCCGACCCGTACTGCATGTCGATTAAGGAGATTCTGACGCTGCTGCCGAATCGGTGAGGATGCAGGGACGCAATTCCAGTACACTAACTAAGGCACCACCGCACAATTCGGCGGCGCGTCTGGCGATGCCTTTTCCGCCATCT
>ERZ827512.164-NODE-164-length-104015-cov-6.766958_pt1 | contig 104015 bp, 87 predicted proteins | sample MGYA00519916_ERZ827512 | MGnify/ENA primary metagenome ERZ827512 (study PRJEB31778, sample SAMEA3449335) | human gut metagenome | biome: human gut; feature: human-associated habitat; material: faeces | place: United Kingdom | collected 2010/2012 ...
CACTTCGCGGCGCAGTCCCCTGAGCGGTCTTTCTTTTTCCCTCTTTTTCTTTCTCGGAGAAAGAAAAAGAGGTTATTGACGGCGACGCAGTCGGAAAAACTCTGTCGAAACCCGAATCCGACAGACAGGTTGCCTCTTCGCCCTTTCGTAAATTGCCTGACACGATTTTTCACGGGACTTTGATGGGAAAAACAGCGGACGACAAAAAGAAAAATCCGTGATACAATGTTACCGACAGCCGGAATCCTTGCCGGAACACACAGCCGCCCATACGTCAAATAAATATCCTGCACAGAAAGGAAACGCTTTCGCCGGGGCGAAGGCTATTGTCACAAAATGAAAACACTGCTTCTTATCGACGGAAACAGCATACTGAACCGCGCGTTTTACGGCATCCGTCCGCTTACCAATTCCGAAGGACTTTACACCCACGCGGTGTACGGGATGATGAACATAGTTCTTAAGCATCTCGGAGAGAGAAAGCCGGACTATGCCGCCGTTGCGTTTGACTTGAAGGCGCCGACGTTCCGGCACGGAATGTACGACGGCTACAAGGCGACGCGGAAGGGTATGCCGGAGGAGCTTGCCGTGCAGCTTCCGTATGCGAAAAAGTGCATGACCGCGCTCGGACTGCGTGAGATCGAGCTTGCGGGCTATGAGGCTGACGACATTCTCGGCACCTGCGCCGCGATGGGAGAGGCTGACGGCGGCACGGCGACGTATATCCTGACAGGTGACAGGGACTCTTTTCAGCTAATCCGCGACGATGTGACGGTGCTTCTTGCCTCGACCGGCGAAACCTCGGAATTTGACCGCGATCGGTTCCGGCAGAAATACGGGGTGGAGCCGGAGCAGTTTGTGGATGTTAAGGCCTTGATGGGCGACACCTCCGACAACATCCCCGGTGTTCCGGGGGTCGGGGAAAAGACCGCTCTCAGGCTGATATCACAGTTCGGGTCGCTTGACGGCATTTACGGAAATACCGGGACCGGTGCAATCGCGGGGGCGGCGGACAGAAAGCTGATCGCCGGAAAGGACAGCGCGTATCTTTCGCAGGCGCTTGCGAGGATAAAGTGCGACGTCCCGCTCGGGCTGACGCTTGACGGGCTGAAATATTCCGGATTTGACCGTCCGGAGCTGAGGGAGCTGCTTACCGAGCTTGAGCTTTCCTCTTTGATTAAGCGTCTCGGGCTTGACTCCGACGAGCCGGAGGTTGCCGGCATTCCGGGAGCGGAAGAAAAAGAAAAAAAGGCCTGTGAGATTATTACTGTTTCCGCGGAGGAGCTTGAGGGGAAGAATATTAACCGCTGTTCCGCGGCATTCTGTGAGGATGAAAACGGGAAATATGCGCTGTTTTACGACGGCGATGCCGAATACCGGGTGGATTACACCGATGCGCATATATTTGAGCGGTTCTTTGCGGAGAAGGGTCGGACTGTCGTTGTATCCGACTCGAAAAAGCTGTGCCTTGAGGTCGGGAAACCGGAATGCGGGATATTTGACGTGACGCTTGCCGCGTATGTGGACGATTCCTCGGCGGGCGGGTACGGGCTTTCGCGCCTTTCGGTGAAATATCTCGGCAAGGCCCTTTCCGACGGGTGCGATCCCGCGCCGGTGCTGTCTGCGCTGGAGCCGGTTCTTGCCGAAAGGCTGAAGGAATCGGGTCAGGACAGGCTTTACCGGGACATCGAGGAGCCGCTTGCATATGTTCTTGCCGGGATGGAGAAGGTCGGGTTCAAGATCGACCGCGCCGGGCTTTCGGAATACTCCGATGAGCTTGACAGGATGTGCAGTGAGTACACAGAGTCGATATATTTCGAGGCGGGGCATGAGTTCAACATCAATTCGACGAAACAGCTTGCCGAGGTGCTTTTCGACGAGCTTAAGCTGCCGGTTCACAAAAAGACTAAGACCGGGTATTCGACCGATGCCGAGACGCTTGAAAAGCTCCGTCCGTACCATTCGATAATCGACCGGATACTTGAGTACCGGCAGGTCGCAAAGCTGCGCTCCACCTACTGCGACGGGCTTCTCAGGGTCGCGGACGGGGACGGGCGCATTCACAGCAGCTTCAATCAGACCGTCACCGCGACGGGCAGGCTTTCGTCGTCGGAGCCGAACCTTCAGAACATTCCGGTAAGGTCGGAGCTGGGGCGGAAGATGAGGAAGTATTTCGTGCCGGAGAACGACGATTATGTGCTTGTCGATGCCGACTACTCGCAGATCGAGCTGCGGGTGCTTGCGGCGGTGTCGGGGGATGAGAACATGATCCGCGCCTTTGCCGAAGGTCACGACATCCACACGGAGACGGCGGCGTCTGTCTTCGGAGTGCCTCCGGAGGACGTGACCCCGGAGCAGAGGAAGCGTGCCAAGGCGGTCAATTTCGGGATAATCTACGGTATCGGAGCGTTTTCGCTGGCGAACGACATCGGTGTGCCGAAATATGAGGCGGAGCGGTATATAAAGAGTTATCTTGCCGGGTATCCGCAGGTCAGCGGGTATCTTGCGGACACGGTTGCCGATGCGGTCAGGGACGGGTATGTTACAACGTTGTTCGGCAGGCGCAGATATATCCCGGAGCTTGCGTCACCGAAGAAGCAGCTTCAGGCGTTCGGAAAGCGCGTTGCCATGAACAGCCCGATACAGGGGGCTGCGGCTGATATTATCAAGATCGCCATGATAAACGTCGATGCGGCGCTGAAAAAGAGCGGGATCGACGCCCGGCTGATTCTTCAGGTGCATGACGAGCTTATACTTGAAGCCCACAGGACCTGCGCAAAGCAGGCGGCAGACATACTTAAGCGCGAGATGGAAAATGCCGTCCGGCTTGCAGTGCCGCTTTCGGTCGATATCGGGATCGGGGATAACTGGCTTGAGTGCTGAGGGCGGAATGGGGGCTGCCTCTTAATTGTTTCCAAACCACTTGTTTGCACGACGGAATCAATTTTTCTCTGCGTAACGTCTTTGCACCGCTTTGTCAACAAAAACTCCACAAAAAACCGCAGCACGTATGTACAATGCGTGCTGCGGTTAATTATTACTCTCTCACATCAAAGAAACGCGCGGCGTCTCACTCCCACTCCGGGAGTTCAAGGACTGCGGAGAGGTCGGAGAGCTTGGAAATATAGACGATTTTGCCGCTGTCGAAGATGAAATAGCGCTTTTCGGCGGTTTCGCTGTCGGGAGCGTCATTATCGGCTGCGGATGTGCCCTCGGTTTCTCCGCTTTCGGCAGGCTCGGAGGTTCCGGTTTCGCCGTCGGGCTCGGATTCTGCGGGAACGAGGCTTCCGATCCTGACGGTCAGGGTCTTTTCAACGGTTTTCGTTATCGGTGCGGAGCTGTCGTCCGGAGTGATGACCACAGTGTCGTTATAGTAAACGGTTATCTCGGCATACGGAGCGTCAAGGCCGTACTCTTTGAGCTGTTCGTCGGTCTTTACGCCGTAAGCGACCCAGTCGGTGGGCTTATAGCCGAAGAGGGCGTCATAAAGCGCCTCGGCTTCCTTTGAAAAATCGCCTTTTATCGCGGTTCCGTCGAGGAGCGAAAGAGCCCACGTGTCCCCGGTGTCCTCCGAGCCGTCGCCGGATTCCGCCGTCTTGCCGGGGACAAGGGAGTATCTGAAGCCCGTTCCGTCGGAGAAGGCGACCCTGACAGCCGTCAGAGCCTTGAATTTCTCGTCCGGCTCGGTAAGGGTCTCGTTGACGATAAGGTCCTTCATCGTGTAGCCGAGGGGAGAGGTCATGGTCTTTCCGACAAGATATACCGCGTCCTCGCCGGAGATGCTCATGTAATACGAGTCGGTATGGCGGTTATAGGAGCCGATCCTGAAGGTCATTTCGGCTCCGCCGGAGTACTTTGCGGTGACGGTATAGAGCGGGGAATCAAGCCCGTATTCCGATGAATCCGCGCCGGCTTCGGCGACCCTTCTGTCGGCGCTGACCGAGGTGACAGCCGCGGCGATATCCTTTGCCCTGTCCTGATCAAGCGGGAAATCCGCGTCGTCCTTAAGGGTATATTTCCCGCCGGACTGCGCAACCGTATAGTCGGAGCCGGCCGCCTTTACCGTGACCGAGACAAGGTCGGTCGTCTCCTTGTCAATGATGCTTATTTTTGTCTCATCCGGGGTGTCATTCCTGTTCTGCTCGCGCTTTGCTATTGCCGATGCCACGAAATATGCGGCGACGGCAACAGCCAGCACGGCAAGCAGAGCTATCAGTTTTCCGGTTCTTTTATTCATTTCGGCACCTGTTTTCAGCGTTTGATCCTGCGGTTCCAGATGACAAATCCGGTCACAAGCACGGCAAGCGGTATCACGGCTATCAGGATTATTCCCCAGAGGTTAGCCGATGCCTCGGAAACGGTAAGCGCCTCTATCTGAAGCGATTTTGCGTTTATCGTGACCGAGGATTCCTTTTCGCAGAGGTCGGTGAGGATCGCCATGAAGTAGGAGATGTTGGAGTAGTATGACGAATAACGGCTGTCAAGAAGCGCGGGCGATGCAAGCCAGATCAGCTTTGATGTCTTGCCGTCTGTCGTCTTTTCCGCCATTGCTCCGAGGACGTACTTGCCCTCCTCGTCGCCTTCTTCCTTTTCGATTTTAGTATCCTTGGTAATTTCCGTCTTTGCATAGCCCTTGAGGGACGTTGCAAGAAGCTCGGTAACGGTTACACCCTCCGGTGCGGTTTCGGCAAGCTTTATCGCATTGCAGTTCAGCATTACAAGATGGGTGTTGCTTCCGAGAGCGGAAGAGAATTTGTTGGCGGCAACGGTCGGAAGAATATTGTACGGTGCCTGAACATACTTGTCTGCGCTGCCCTCGAACACGAAAACGTCTTTGTACTCAAGCCCGAGAGACTTTGCAAATCCGTAGAGATTCGTCAGATTCCGCTCCTTCAGCTCCGAGTTGTAGAACGACGTCATGAGCACGTTTCCGCCCTTTGCGGTGTAGGCTTCAAGCGCCTTTATTTCGTCCTCGGTGAAGTCCTTCGTTGCGGAGTTGATGACGACAGCGTCTGCGTCGTCCGGGACAAATCCCTTTGTAAGCAGGGGCAGCTCGGCAAGGTCGATGTTCTCGGCGCCGATAAGCCCGGTGACGGTGGAGTCGAGCGCAGTCTCACCGTGTCCGGTGATGTAATAGACGGTCGGCAGCTTTTCGGCGGTCAGGTAATCGACAGCGGAGGTCAGCTGCTGCTCGATGTTGAAATATGTGGGGTTATCCGGCACGGAGCCGTAATACATCTGATAGTACAGAAGCTCCTGCTGTGTGTACTTCTGATAGTATATATCAGTGTACGGAATGACGCGGGAGCGCCCGTTGTTCTTGTTCACAAGCACAAGATGGGTCTGCTGGGAGCTGAGCGATTCGCTTGTGTACTCCTTGAGGAAGCCCGGTTTTACGGCGGGATCGACCGTTGACCAGCTGATGTTTGAATTAAGTCCCGCGTACTTTGCGACGTATTCCCTTGTGACCTCGTCCGTGTATGACGGGTCGGAAACGACGTAGATGCTTATCTTGTCCTTTACCTTCGAAAGGATGCCGCGGCTGGTCTCGGAGATGTCGTAAAGTCCGACTGTCGAGGTGCTGTACTTGGTGTACCTTGTGGGCAGGAGCCTGACCGCAAGGTTGACAACTATCACGATTGCGATTACGACCGCCGTGACGATCACACTGTAGCCGCCCAGTTTAAGCGACCTTTTTTTTGCGTTGATATTATTCACCTGTGTCACACCTCCCCGTCACGAGAACCTGCGCTTCTCGACGGTCTGCACGGTGAGGAAGCAGAACAGGAACGAGATCGACAGGTAATATACTATCGTCGTCATATCGACGAGCTGATTGTTTACAAAGCTGCTCAGCGAATCGAAGATCGATATCGCGGATATGAATTTCTGGAACAGCCCCGCGAAAAGCGAGCTGTTGATAAGATATGCGGCAAGCACCCCGCCCTCAAGCACAACGGCAACGGAGAACGCCACCCAGTAGCTGCGCACAAACCAGTAGACGGCAAGCGCAAGCAGACAGATAAGCACCGTGAAAGCGATATATGAGGCAACCGCGGTATTGGGAAGTGCTCCGGCAAGCAGGGTCGAGGCATAGCAGACCACAAGCGCCGTCACTCCGAGAACCGCCGCGATGACCTGTGACTCGGTCAGCGAGGACATGAACATACATACAGCCACCATCGCGCCGCAGAGCAGATAGAACGCCAGCAGCGAGGCATAGGTCGCGAGCAGAGCGACCTTTCCGTACATGGTCATGATAAGCGGATAGAATGCCATTATAACTGTCGGGATCGCAAACACCGTCATCATCGCAAGGTATTTGCCCATGACGATCTGCGAGGTTTTCAGCGGAAGGGTGTAAAGAAGCAGATCGGTTTTCTGATGCCGCTCCTCCGCAAACGATTTCATCGTGACTATCGGCACGGCGAGCATGAGGATCAGCGCGACCGTCGGCAGAGCCATCTCCATCGACGGGTAATGCGACTCGAAGTTTATCAGCTTCACAAAGATCCCCGACATTACAAGGATCAGCGCGACCGAGATATACCCGGTCATGTTCGAGAAGTAGGATTTCAGTTCCTTTTTATATACCGCACCCATTATTCGTCGTCCTCCTCTTCTCCGTCATCGTCTCTTCTCCCTCCGAAAAGCGGGACGTAATCTCCGTCGTCTTCTCCGTCATCGCCGTCATCCTCTCCGCTGCCGTCATCGGTATCATCGGGCGTATGAGGCGCTTTTTCGTCCTCTTCTCCGTTCTCTCCGTCCTCTTCGTCATAGACGTTTGAGGCATCGGTAAGATGGAAGAATATCTCCTCAAGCGAAAGCTCTGCTTTTGCCAGCTTTCTTACCGCGAAATTCTTCTGCGCAAAGGCAAAGAACAGCTTTTCACGGATATCGGTGTTGCTTTCGGTATCTATTTCGACACCGTAGATATTGTCGCCCTCGGGATCCGCCGAGATCTCATAGCTTATCACGCCGGGTATCGAACGCAGTATCGAATCTATCCCGTCGGGATTTGCTCTGACGGTCATCGAAATGCGGTTTTCCGGAGTGTTGTCGCGCCGGATGTTTTCAAGTGTGTCGGACGCGACAAGGTTTCCGCGGTTTATTATCATGACGTGATCGCAGACCGCGCTGACCTCGGCTAAGATATGGCTGGACAGGATTATCGTCCGGCTCTGTCCCAGCTTTGCGATAAGCTCCCTTATCCCGGATATCTGACGGGGGTCAAGGCCGACCGTTGGCTCGTCAAGGATAATAAGCTCCGGTTCACCGAGCATTGCCTGAGCGATGCCGACCCTCTGCCGGTAGCCCTTTGACAGGTTCTTTATAAGCCTGTCCTTCATGTCGGTGATGTCGGTCTCCTTCATGACGCGGCAGATCTCCTCATACACCGCCGACGGCTTTATTCCCTTTGCCTCGGCAACGAAGCGCAGGTACTCCTCCGGAGTCATGTCCGGATAGACCGGCGGGTTTTCCGGCAGATAGCCTATACACCTTTTTGCGGCAAGGGCATCGTCAAAAATGTCGTGACCGTTGATCAGCACCTGTCCCTCCGTGGGAGCAAGGCATCCCGTGATCATGTTCATGGTCGTGGATTTTCCCGCACCGTTCGGACCGAGGAAGCCGTATATCCTTCCCGGCTCGATGGTGAAGGTGAGATGATTGACGACGGTATTTCCGCCGTACTTTTTGGTAAGGTTTCTTACCTCTATCAATGCTTTTCCCTCCTGAATCAAGTAATTGTCGATACAGATAACAATAATTTATCACACATATGTGATTGTTTTGTGATTGAGGTGTGAATATTTATGCCTTTCGCGTGTTTTTGCTGCAGGCGGCGCGGTGGGCTTCATCACGGTAAAGCCACAAACGGGTTGTTGACGATTAACCCCTGTTTTATGACGAAAAAGCAATAGCAATTTGTTATTGATTACGATATAATAAAGTCACACGGAAACAGGTTTGGTTTATTATTTACAAGCGACTTCCGTCATCCGGTCAAACGGTAGTTATTCTCTCCGCGTCCTGCGGGAGGTGGCTATAAATAATCAGTTATTTTTTTAGGAGAAAGTAAAATGAAAAAGCTTCTGTATGTTCTCGTTGCCGTCATAATTGCCGTCAGCTGCTTTACCGTGGCTGTTTCCGCCGACGACGGCAGGACTCTCACCGTTGTAAGCGTCACCGAGAAATCCATCACCTTCAAGTATACCGGTGCAAAGGCAGGCGACAATAACTGGGTCGGCGTCTACACTAAGGATGCGTCTGTAACTCCCGATGCCCAGAGCGAGACCTCCAGCTTCTACGTCTATCTTGCGGACGGCGACGGTGAGTATACAATAGAATTTGACAAGTGCCTCTACACAAGAGACAATAAAGACACCTACGCGCCCGGATCCTTCTGGCGCAACGTTGAGAATCCCGTTCTTGCCGACAAGCAGGAAAACTACAAGCTCCTCTGGCTGGGCGGCGCTTCGTGGTACGAGACCCTTGCGCAGGCAGCGCTTCCCGCAGCTTCTCAGGGCGGCGGAGATAACCCCTCCACCTCCGACGGCGCTCTTGCAGTCGCTATCGTCGCAGCTGCAGCAGCAGGTGCTGTTGTTCTCGCAAAGAAAAAGCACTGACCGGCAAATCCGGGCTGAAATGCCTCGGATCATAGGACGGTATAATTAAGAAATTAACTGACATCGCTTTCGGGCGGTGTCAGTTTTGTCTTGTGTGCCCGGGCAAAAAAACCCTCCTGCGTCGCTGCAGATATATATCTGTTCTGCCGCAGGAGGGATTTTTATTGTTTCACCGTATAGGTGAACCTGTCGATGTCGGTTATTCCGAGCGAGAGCAGGAATTTTTCGCTTGCGTCAACGTCGCTTTCGCTGTTGAACCCCGGAATAAGCGGCAGACGCGCGGTTATCCTGTCGGGGGAGACGAGCGAGACAAGCATTTTCAGGTTTTCTGTCATGGTGTCAGAGCTTTTTCCGGTGTAGCTTTTATAGATCACGGGATCGGTGTCCTTGCAGTCTACAAAAAAGCGGTCGATGACACCTGCCGCCCTTTTCACGTTCTCCGCCGGGACGGCAAGCGAGGTCTCGGCGCATATCTTCCATTCGCCGCCGCAGATATTACGGAATTCCGCGATGAAACCGGGGTAGAGAAGCGGCTCGCCGCCTCCGAACGTCACCCCGCCTCCGGTGGCAAGAAAGTAAAGCCGGTCCTGCTTCACCCGGTTATAAAGCTCCTCCGGGGTCAGGTACAGCGTTTTCACCCCGTCCGAAACGCACTCCGGATTGAGGCAGTACCGGCAGCTGAGAGGACAGCCGCGGAAGCCGACAAGGGTAGTCACACCCGCGCCGTCGGTGCCGAGGCGGTGTCTTGAGACTGCGAAAACCGGTGCTTTTGTGCCGCTCAACCGGTTATGACCTCGAAAATGTCAACGTAACCGTCGGCGTTACGGTATACGTGCACCTCGAAGCCGTCATAGAGGAAGCCTGCGCCGTTTTCAACGAAGCAGTCGCAGACATACTGCTTCCATGCCTCCGTGACCTCGTCAAACCGGAAGCCGGAGAGCATTTCCCTGACGGCTTCGGGGTGGGAGTATATCAGCTCTCCGATATCCGGGACCTGTGCTCCCTCCGCATGAGGCGAGCTGGAGAAGATCCCCTCGACCCTTCCGCAGGACGGGTACGCGATATCACCCTGAATTTCGAGAAATTCGCCGGTAGAGGGGAGGGCTTCGGATGTTGCCGGGATAAGACTGCCGTCGGAAACTCCGGTGCCGTTTTCTCCCGGACGGAAGCCCTCCTTGCGGCAGCCTGCGGAGCTTATCACCGCAGCGGCTGCGATTCCCGCGATGGCGACCTTTTTGCCGGTCTGCCTTCTCTTTTCAAGCTCGCGTTCAAGGTACGCGACCTCCGACTCGCACTTCGGACAGGTGCCGGCGCAGTCGCCTTTGTGGGGGCATTCGGAGATGACGTAATCGATGCCGTTTGCGTCGGCGATCTCTTTGCGGATCTGTTTCAGGATCCTGCAGCGTTGTTTGCCTTTCATTTCTTTAAACCTCCTTGTGGCAGAACTATCTGTCATGTTGGACGTATGATTCGGGAAAAAGTTCCGTGTGAAAGCTATTTTGTGCTGTTTTTTATCTTATCCCAGTATGCCATTGCCGCCTGTTCGGTCTTGTTTTCGGCATAGGAGTAGTATTTTCTGTCCTTAAGGTCGTCAGGGAGGTACTGCTGAACGACATAGCGGTTCGGGAAATCGTGTGGGTATTTATAACCGGCATAGTTGTTCGACGGGCGCATATACGGCGGGATGCTCTGACCCTTTCCTGTGTTGATGTCGGCAAGCGCCGCGTCGTAGGCAAGGTAAGCGCTGTTCGATTTCGGCGCGGTCGCAAGGAGGACAGCCGCCTCGGAGAGCGGTATGCGCGCCTCCGGCATTCCGAGGTCGCGTGCCATTTCGACGCAGGCGCGGACGGTCGCCGCCGCCTGCGGATAGGCAAGTCCGATGTCCTCGCAGGCTGTTACCTGAAGTCTGCGGCAGGCACCGGGGAGGTCGCCGCCCTCGAGTATCTTTGCAAGATAGAATATCGCAGCGTCGGGGTCGGAGCCGCGTATCGATTTCTGAAGCGCAGACAGAAGGTCGTAGTGAACCGTCCCGTCCCGGTCGAAGTTGCCGATGACCGACGGGGTGAAGCCGTCGACCGCCTCTTTCGTTATCTCCTTCCCGGAGGAATAGTAGGCATTTTCAAGCAGATTGACCGCCCGCCTTACGTCACCCGCCGCGCAGGAGGCTATATGGAGAAGAGCGTCGCGCGGGGCGGTCTTGCTTCTTCCGGTTGCGGAGTTCAGCGCGCTGACTGCCCGTTCAAGCGCCGGTATCATGTCCTCTGCGCTGACTGGCATGAATTCAAACACCGCCGAGCGGGAGATTATCGCGCTATAGACGTACAGATACGGATTTTCGGTCGTTGATGCGATAAGCGTTATCCGCCCGTCCTCGATGAATTCAAGAAGCGACTGCTGCTGTTTCTTGTTGAAGTATTGGATCTCGTCGAGGTACAGAAGTATTCCGCCGTTTCCGATGAGCGTCGAGGTCTCGGCTATTATATCCTTTATATCGGAGAGGGAAGCCGAGGTCGCGTTCAGCTTCCGGAGCGTCATTCCCGATCCCTCGGCAATGATACGCGCCGCGGTCGTTTTTCCGGTGCCGGGAGGGCCGTAGAATATCATGTTGGGCAGATATCCCTCGGCACACATCCGCCGCACCGTTCCGTTTTCCCCGAAAAGATGCGCCTGTCCGACGATCCCGTCAAAGTCTGTCGGACGTATGAGCTCTGCTGTCGGTGTCCTGTTCATGCTGATCCTCCCCGGTAGGTTTCGCTTGAGATGGTGAGATACAATAATTATACCCCCGATGCCCTGTATTGTCAAGTTCACATAAATTTAATATTTTTCCCTATTGCCAAATCCCGCCCTTTGTGGTATAATAGGTTGCAATCGGATACGGAGAAGTACCCAAGTGGTTAAGGGGGCAGTTTGCTAAACTGTTAGATCGGGATTAACCGGTGCATGGGTTCAAACCCCATCTTCTCCGCCATACAAAAGAATCCCGGCGGTCTTGTGTCGGGATTTTTTGTCTGTATTTTTTGCTTTTATCATTATTTCTTTCCATCTCCTCCGGGGGATTTTTTTGTCTTAAAATTTCCGTAACCAAACAGGTCAAAAAGTTGCATCGGAAGGTAAAACACCGCCCTTGAACCTTTCGGGGAAATGTATTACCATAATGTATGCGGGGGAAAATGTCCTTACGCACCGAAAAGCAAATATTTATATTTCATTAAGGAGAAAGCATAATGGAAGCAAAGGATTTTGTTGACGAGCTTGTTGCCAGGGCGAGAAAGGCTCAGGAAGAGTACGAGAAGTTTTCACAGGAGCAGGCTGACGCGATAGTCAGAGCCTGCGCAAAGGCGGTATACGACAACGCCGAGTATCTTGCGCGTCTTGCCGTCGATGAGACGAGGATGGGTGTTTACGAGCACAAGATCCAGAAGAACAAGGGCAAGGCAAAGGTCATCTGGAACAGCCTGAAGGGCAAAAAGTCCGTCGGCATCCTCAGCCGCAACGAGGAGACCGGAATAACCGAGATCGCGCGCCCGGTCGGAGTCGTCGGCGCCGTCACACCCTGCACCAACCCGGTCGTTACCCCGATGTGCAACGCAATGTTCGCTCTCAAGGGTCTCAACGCCATCATCATCGGACCGCATCCGCGTTCCAAGAACACCTCTTACGAGACTGTACGGCTCATGAACGAGGCAATTGCGAAGCTCGGCGCTCCGAAGAACCTTATACAGATAATCGAGGAGCCGACCGTCGAGCTGTCCTCCGCGCTTATGCACGCGGTTGACGTTGTTGTTGCCACCGGCGGTATGCCGATGGTTCGCTCCGCGTATTCAAGCGGAAAGCCGGCTTACGGTGTCGGCGCCGGAAACGTTCAGTGCATTTTCGACCGCGGCATCGACCTTGAGAAGGAGATACCGATGGCTGTCGAGGGCAGAGCGTTCGACAACGGCATCATCTGCTCCGGCGAGCAGACGGCTATCCTCCCGGCGGAGGATTACGACAAGGCTGTTTCGATATTCGTGAAGAACGGCTGTCACTATATCAGCTCCGACGAAGAGGTCGCAAAGCTGACCGACACCATTTTCCCGGACGGTGTGATGAACAAGAAGCTGGTCGGAGTTTCCGCGCTCAGGATCGCCGAGGCTGCCGGCATAAAGGTTCCCGACAACACAAAGGTGCTTCTTGTCAAGGCTCCCAACTACGGCAAGGCGTGCCTGCTCTCCAAGGAAAAGATGTGCCCGGTCATTTCGGCTTACAGATACGGCGATTTCAGCGAGGCGGTTGCCATTGCACAGGCTAACCTCAACGTCGAGGGCAGAGGACACAGCGTCTCCATCCACTCGAACAACAAGGAAAACATCGAGTATGCCGGCGAGCGGCTGACCGTCTCCCGTCTGCTTGTAAATCAGGTCTGCTCCACCATGAACGGCGGCAGCTTCTACAACAGCCTTACCCCGACGACCACTCTCGGCTGCGCATCGTGGGGCAACAACAGCATTTCCGAGAACTTCTCTTACAGGTTCCTGCTCAATGTCATAAGGATCGCATACCGTCTTGACAACGCCGTCATCCCCACCGACGATGAGATCTGGGCTGACTGAGACACCGAAAGGATAATTTCAACCAATGGATTTAATGGAATACAGAGCGCAGACGCTCTTTGACAAATACGGTCTGCGCTGCAACCTCGGCACCGTGGTTTCCGACCTTGAGGAGCTGGAGGAAAAGAAGGATCAGCTTGTCTACCCTGCCGTCATAAAGGCGCAGGTCAGGACAGGCGGACGCGGAAAGGCGGGCGGAATAAAGTTTGCCGAAAATTACGGCGAGGCTGCTGCCGCCGCAAAGGCGATACTCGGCATGGATATCAAGGGACACACCGTAAGGAAGCTCATGATATCCGGAAAGAAGGAGATCACCCGCGAGTTCTATCTCTCCGTCATGCTTGACAGGGGAACAAAGTGCCCGGTATTCATCTTCTCTCCCGAGGGAGGAATGGATATCGAGAAGCTGGCAAAGGAACAGCCGGAGAAGATCTTCCGCGCGGTCGTCGATCCGATGCTCGGCGCACAGGCCTACACTGCGAACTATTTCGCGTCGAAGGCGGGGCTTGACAAGGCGCAGACAAAGGATCTTGCCTCTGTCCTGCTGAAGCTCTACCGCCTGTTCACCGAATACAACTGTCTGCTCTGCGAGATAAATCCGCTTGCCATTGTTGCGGACGGGGGGCTTGTTGCGATCGACGGAAAGGTGTCGGTTGACGACAGTGCGCTTGTGAAGCTGCCCGACATCGCCGCTCCGGAATCGGGAGAAAAGCCGGATCCCCTCGTTGAGGAGGCGGCGGGCTTCAATTTCCTCTATATCCCCTGCGACCCGACCGGCGACGTTGCCGTCGTATCGAACGGCTCCGGAATGATCATGTCCTGCATTGACCACATTGCAAAGCACGGCATGACGGTAAGGGCGTCTCTTGACCTCGGAGGCGGCGCAACCTCCGACAGGATAAAGGAGGCCGTCAGGATAATCCTTGCCGACAGGAAGATACGCTATCTCTTCATCAACATTTTCGGAGGGATCACAAGATGCTCCGAGGTTGCGCTCGGAATAAAGAAGGCGATAGAGGAATACGGAATAAAGTCTCCGATCATCGTCAGATTTGAGGGTACAAACAAGGAAATTGCCCTTGAAACGATAAAGCCGCTTGAAAACGTCATTTACGCCGACGGGCTTATCTCCGGAGTAAACGAGCTGTGCGCGCTGGAAAAGGGAGGGGACAGATCATGAGTATCCTTGTCGATGAAAACACAAGACTGATAATTCAGGGCATTACCGGCAGAGAGGGGACCTTCCACTGCGAGCAGATGCTTCAGTACGGCACAAAGGTCGTTGCCGGAGTCACCCCCGGAAAGGGCGGAGAGAACGTTTTCGGCGTTCCGGTCTTCAATACCGTAAGAGAGGCAATGGAGGCTACCGACGCAAACGCTTCCGTCATATTCGTCCCGGCTCTCCATACCGCAGCGGGAGTTTACGAGGCTCTTGACGCCGGGATAAAGACAGTTATGACGATAGCCGAGCACGTGCCGGTTCACGACATGATGCGCGTCTATCACATTGCCCGCGAAAAGGGCGCAAGAGTCATAGGGCCGAACTCCTTCGGAGTCATTTCGCCCGGAAAGTCAAAGGCGGGCTTCATGGCTCACAGGATCTTCCTGCCCGGTCATGTCGGGATCATGTCCCGCTCGGCTACAAACTGTTACGAAACGGTCTTTATGATGACGAATGCCGGTATCGGTCAGTCCACCTGCGTGGGCGTCGGCGGAGACATGATCCCCGGATCGACCTTCACCGACCTGCTCCCGCTCTTTGAGGCGGATCCCGAGACAAAGGCTGTCGTCATGATAGGCGAGATCGGCGGAAACGAGGAAGAACTTGCGGCTGAATACATAAAGAACCACGTCACAAAGCCGGTCGTTGCGCTTATCGCCGGAAAGAACGCACCGAAGGGCAAGAGCATGGGTCACGCCGGCGCGATAGTTGCCGCAGACGGTACCGGCAGCGCAGAGAACAAGGAAAAAGCCCTCCGCGCTGCAGGTGTTCACATTGCCGAGACGACAACCGGAATTGTTGACATACTGAAAACGCTTGAGCTTTGAGGGGGGAGAGAACGAAGGGGCTCTGCCCCTTGCCCCCGCTTAAGAAACTTTTTGAAAAAAGTTTCTTAAGAATTTTCAAAAACTTTTGAAAAAAGGTTTTGGGGAGGTTTGAGAGGAATGATGAGGGGTTCTGCCCCTTGATGATCTTCAAAAACTTTTGATGAAAAGGCTATTTTGGGTGTCCGGCGGGATTACTGCCGCCGGGCATCCGGCAAAAATTCTGAAAGGAAATCAGTCAGATGGACAGAGAACAACTGCTTGGGATCTATTTCACCATGAACAAGATCCGCAAATTTGAAGAGAAGGCACTTCATCTCTTCGAGAGCAACAAGCTCCGCGGTTCGGTGCATCTCTGCATCGGTCAGGAGGCAACTCCGGCGACCGTATGCTCCATGCTCCGTGACGAGGACTATATAACAAGCACACACAGGGGACACGGACACTGCATCGCAAAGGGTGCCGACGTCAGGTATGCTCTTGCCGAGCTTATGGGCAAGGCGACCGGCTACTGCAAGGGCAGAGGCGGCTCCATGCACATTGCGGACTTCACGAAGGGCAACCTCGGTGCAAACGCCATCGTCGGCGGAGGAATCCCGATCGCCGTCGGAGCCGGACTTGCGTCGAAAATGCAGAAGAACGACAGAGTTGCCGTCTCCTTCTTCGGAGATTCGGCGACGAACGAGGGTACGTTCCACGAGTCGCTGAATCTTGCGGCTGTATGGAAGCTCCCGGTACTCTTCGTGTGCGAGAACAACCTCTACGGAATTTCGGTTCCGCAGTGGCAGAGCACGTCGGTGAAGGATATTTCGGTCAGAGGCGAGGCATACAATATCCCGCACTTCACCGTTGACGGCAACAAGCCCGACGAAATCGCTCCCGTCGTTGAGGCGGCTATCGCAAGGGCGAAGGCGGGCGAGGGTCCCACGCTCATCGAGTGCAAGACATACAGATGGCTCGGACACTGGACCGGCGACCCCCAGCCCTACCGCACCAAGGAAGAGATCGAGGAATGGAAGAAGAAGTGTCCGATAAAGTACACAAGGAACCTTCTTCTTGAGATGGGAGTTCCCGCGGAGGAGCTTGACGGACTTGAAAACAAGGCTCAGGCGCTTGTGGACGAGGCGGAGCAGTTCGCGCTGAACAGCCCCGAGCCCGATCCGGCACACGTGCTTGACGACGTTTTCTATGACGGAGGTGACAGGTAATGATAAAGAGCTATGCTCAGGCAATAAAGGACACTACCGCAGAGGAAATGCGCAGAGACGAGCGCGTTTTCGTAATGGGTGAGGACGTTGAGGTCCTCGGCGGTATTTTCGGCTGTACGAGGGGTCTTGCAGACGAGTTCGGAGCCGAACGAGTCAGAAACACGCCTATTTCCGAGGCGGGCTTCATCGGAGCAGGTCTCGGTGCCGCTTGCTGCGGAATGAGACCGATAGCGGAGCTTATGTACATGGACTTCGCGATGGTCGCTCTTGATCAGATAGTGAACCAGGTCGCAAAGACAAGATATATTTTCGGCGGAAAGGCAAAGATACCGCTTGTCATCAGGGGACAGCAGGGCGTCGGCAGAGGAAACGCCGCGACGCATTCCCAGAGCGTTGAGGTTCTGTTTACGCACTTCCCCGGACTCAAGGTGGTAATGCCCTCCACTCCGGCTGACGCGGCGGGACTTCTCAGAACCGCGATAAGAGACGACAACCCTGTCGTTTTCATCGAGCATAAGGCGCTCTATGTCACAAAGGGCGAGGTTCCGGACGATCCCGACTTCATGATCCCCTTCGGCAAGGCAAAGATAGTGAGAGAGGGGACCGACGCTACCGTCGTCGCGACCCACACCTACGTGCAGAAGGCTGTCGATATGGCTGACAGGCTGTATAAGGATCACGGCATCTCCGTCGAGGTCATCGACCCGAGGACGCTTGTCCCGTTCGACAAGGAGACTGTTATAAATTCCGTAAAGAAGACCGGACGCGCCGTCGTCGTTCACGAGGCGCACAAGGTCTGCGGCATCGGCGCGGAGATCGCCTCGGTCATTCAGGAGGAGGCTTTCCCGTACCTTGACGCTCCCGTCATCAGACTCGGCGCAAAGCAGTGCCCGCTGCCCTTCAACCTCGGACTTGAAAACGCAGTTGTTCCCCAGCCGCAGGATATCTACGATGCGGTCATGAAGACACTTTATCTGAAGTAAGGAGGCACCGCCTTATGGCAAACATTGTTATAATGCCGAAGCAGGGGCTTCAGATGACCGAGGGACTTATCACAAAGTGGCTGAAAAACGTCGGCGACACCGTCAAAGAGGGCGAGCCGCTCTTTGAGATGGAGACCGACAAGCTGACGATAACCATCGACTCATCCTTCACCGGAACGCTTCTGAAGATAATCAGGGGCGAGGGCGAGGAGGTTCCGATCACCGAGCCTATCGCAATTATCGGCGAGCCGGGCGAGGATGTTTCGTCTGCCGCTCCGGCACAGGAGAAGGCGGAGGAGGCAAAATCCTATGCTCCAGCAGGCGGCGAGGGACAGCCGAACGTTGTCATCATGCCGAAGCAGGGGCTTCAGATGACCGAGGGGCTTATCACAAAGTGGCTGAAAAACGTCGGCGATACCGTCAAAGAGGGCGAGCCGCTCTTTGAAATGGAGACCGACAAGCTGACTATAACCATCGATTCGTCATTTACCGGAACGCTTCTGAAAATAATCAGGGGTGAGGGCGAGGAGGTCCCGATCACCGAGCCTATCGCGCTCATCGGTAATCCCGGCGACAGCACCTCCGGCTTCACCGCTCCCGCAAGGGCAGAGGAGAAGAAGGAGGAAGCTCCCGCTCCCTCCGCACCCGCGACGCTTCCGGCAAAGGATATGCGTCCGGCTGTCTCCGCTCCCGCAAGGGCTCCCGGCGGCAGGATATTCATAACCCCGAGGGCGAAAATGCGCTGCGCCGAGCGCGGGATCACCGATTATTCAAAGATCCCCGGAACCGGCGGAGACGGTCTTATAATCGAGCGTGACGTCCTTGCGTACAGGGAGCCGGAAAAGGTCACTGCGCGCGCCTCCGACCGCATAACCGTAAGAGCCGATGTCGGCGCTGCGGAGCGTTATGTGAAGTCGGCGGCTGAGGGCGGTCTTGACTTTGATTTCGGCGCTCTCATTGCAAAAGCCTCGGCTTCCGCGGCAAAGAAGTACCCGGATTTCGACGGAATTGCGATAAAGACTCTCTGCAATACCGATGTCGAGGGATATTTCCCGGCACTCCCGGCAGACAGCGACGCGCTTCTTTCGGCGGGCGGAATCTACTCCGACGGCGACAGAAGGCTGACGGTGCTTTCGGTGGTGTTTGACGGGGAAAAGGTCGAAGCAGCCGATGCCGCGGCATTCCTTTCAAGACTTAAGAGCCTGCTTGAGAACCCGCTTCTCATGATGGCGATCTGAAACTGCCATGATAAAAGAACTGAAATACGGAAAAGGTACGGTACGGATAGAGCTTGACGAAAAGAACATCATAGCCGAGCTGCTGCCGAACGACGTTCCGGTCGGTCTTACCGGAGCCGATGAGGTAAAGCGTTCCCTTTCCGCACCGATTGCCTCGGCAAGGCTGTCGGAGGCTGCGGCGGGGAAGCACAGGGTTGTGATCGTCACAAGCGATATCACCCGCCCCGTGCCGAGCTATAAGATCCTTCCTTCGGTGATTGACGAGCTTGAGGCAGGCGGGGTGAAGGACAGCGAGATAACCGTTGTCTTTGCTCTCGGAAGCCACAGGGGTCATACCGTGGAGGAGAAGAGAAAGCTGGTCGGAGACGCGGTTTACGACAGAGTGAAATGCGTCGATTCCGACCCGGACGACTGCGTGAGACTGGGCGTGACGAAGGCCGGAACCCCGGTCGATATCACAAGGACGGTTGCCGAAGCCGACTTCGTCATATGCATGGGAAATATTGAATTTCACTATTTCGCCGGCTACAGCGGCGGAGCCAAGGCGATAATGCCGGGAGTCTCCACCCGCGAGGCGATACAGTGCAATCACCGCATGATGGTCAGTCACGACGCCTGCGCCGGACGGCTTGACGGCAATCCCATACGGGAGGATATCGAGGAAGCCGGAAGGATCCTCGGCATTGACTTCATCGTCAACGTTGTGCTTGACGCGCACAAGGAGATAATAAAGTGCGTCTCGGGCGACCCGGTAAAGGCTCACAGGGAGGGCTGTGCCTTTCTTGACCGTCTCTATAAATGCCCGATCCCCGAAAAGGCGGATATCGTGGTCGTTTCGGCGGGCGGATTCCCGAAGGACATGAATATGTACCAGGCGCAGAAGGCGCTTGACAACGCAAAGCACGCGGTACGCGACGGCGGCACGGTGATATGGCTTGCCGAATGCACCGAGGGAATGGGCGAAAAGCACTTCGAGGAGTGGATGACCGGGCATGAAAAAAGCTCGGACATGATAGATCATCTGCATAAGCACTTTGTCCTCGGTGGGCATAAGGCGGCGGCGATCGCGCTTGTCCTTCAGAAGGCAAAGATCGTGCTTGTCAGCGCATATGACGACGATTATGTCCGTTCCGTTCACCTCACTCCGGCGGCATCGGCGGATGAGGCAATGCGGAACGCGCTTTCGGAATACGGAAGCGATGCAAAGGTGATACTGATGCCGATCGGAGGCTCTACGCTTCCTTCACTTGCATAAAAGGCTCAACTGACCTTTTTGAATACAGACAGACAAACCCCGGAACCGCTTTTTTCTGAAAAGGAAGGCGGTTCCGGGGCTTTGTGTTGGCTGTTGTTTTTGGGAAACGGACAGAAAAAATATCAAGACCGGATTTCAGATCACGTCATCTTCGTCTTCCGGTACTCTCCCGGTGTTGTCCCGGTGACGTTCTTGAAGGCGCGGTTGAGCTCGCGCTTGTCGTGGTAGCCGATCTTCTCGCTGATCTCCTCGACCGACAGGGTAGTGCAGTCAAGAAGCTCTATGACCTTCTGAACCCTGACGCTCTGGACATAGGCGGAGAAGGAGACGCCGAAATTCTTCTTGAATGCGCGGCTGAAATAGGCGGGGGAATAGAAGTATTTCTTCGCCATTTCGTTCATTGAGATCTGGGAGCTGGCGTGCTTTTCTATGTAGTCGATGATACCGGGGATGATGTCGCGGATGTCGTTCATGACCCGGTCGTTGTTTGTTGTCTCGATGTTCCGGATTATCATGTAGAAAAGGATATTGAGGTAGCTCGACACTATCTCGGCGTAATTGCTCCCGCGGTTGAGTATCTCGTCGCACATGGCGTTGACGATGGCGTCGGCGGCGATGAGGTCGTTGCCCTTGAAGCGTATGAGAGGGGTGCGGGGAAGCCCGTTTGTCGAGAACTGCTCGCTGTTGTACAGATAATATGCGAAGATATCGATCGCCGTGTGCGTGGAATACAGGTTTTCCGATATGAACTCCGGCAGAAGCACCATGTCGGCAAACAGCACGCCGGTTTCGGACTTATGAAAGTGCGTCTGGTCGGTGTCGATGAGAAGCAGGTCGCCCTTTGTGACCTTGTATTCGGTATCGTCGATATAGTGAACGGCACTTCCGCTGATAACATATATCAGCTCGAGAAAATTGTGCTTGTGAACGGTGCTTTCCCCGACAAATGTATTGCGGTAGGCGGTGAATTTCATTCCGTTCTCAAGAAAATCCTTGTATTCGTAGGTGATTTCGCTCTCCATCGCGGCTCCTTTGTGATGTCGTTACATACGTATATTTTACCCTATCGTGGGAAATAAGTCAAGCACTCCGAAAAAATAAAAACAGCTTCCTCTCTCGTCCGAAAAAGGAAGCAATCTTTATGCAACCGTATTTTATGCTTACGCCATACGATTGAGCGCAAGAGCGTACTGGCTCTTTTTTCTTGCGGCGTTATTCCTGTGAATAATACCCTTTGCAGCGGCGGTGTCAAGCTTCTTGACAGCGACCGCGTAAGCCTTTTCGGCATTCGCCTTGTCTCCGGCAGAGACAGCGGACTCGTACTTCTTCATGGCGGTTCTGAGAGCAGACTTTGTCATCTTGTTCTGAAGAGTTTTGACATCGCTGACCTTAACGCGCTTTTTTGCAGACTTGATATTCGGCAAACCGTTCACCTCCCGACGTTATCAGACGTTAATACACATTTCAGTGATTAATGATAACACATATGAGGGAAAAATTCAATAGTTTTTACGGAAAATTTAATTGTTAAATATCTGTAAACAATTTTTGCGGCGCTTGACAGGAGAAAAGATTTGTGGTAGAATCTATAATTGCATAGTTAGCCTCTTGAGCCCGGAAAAGACGGGAGTTCAGGGGGCAAAAAAGCCGGCGAAGCCTTACGGTACGCCGAAAAACGACTTTTTTGAATCATACCGGTGTCTGCAGACAACTCGGTACGGAAAGGACCGGAGCGTTCCTTTTCCGCAGCTTATAATTCGACTGTAACCAGCATGTCGTAGGGGTAGCGGAGAGGGGCGGTTTACGGCCTGCGTACCGGCGTTTTCTGTTTTTACAGGTATGATTTATTAATTTGAATGGAGTGATTACTGTAATGGTCAAGCCCCATAAGCTCGGCAAAAATGTCAGAATGAGCTTTGCCAAGATCGACGAAGCTCTTGAGATGCCGAACCTCATTGAGGTGCAGAAGAAATCCTACAACTGGTTTCTGAGCGAAGGATTCGCGGAGGTTCTCCGCGACGTTTCCCCGATAACCGACTACTCCGGCAACCTGAGCATCGAGTTCGTCGATTTCCGCATCGACCCCAACCCGAAATACCCGGTCGAAGAGTGCAAGGAGAGGGATGTCAACTATTCCGCTCCGCTGAGAGTGAAGGTGCGTCTTTTCAACAAGTCCACCGGAGAGCTTCTCGAGCGTGAGATATTCATGGGCGATTTCCCGCTCATGACCGACAACGGGACCTTCGTCATAAACGGCGCGGAGCGTGTAATCGTCTCCCAGATAGTCCGTTCCCCCGGCATCTACTATACCACCGAGGTCGATAAGTCCGGAAAGCGCATCTACGCGGCAACCGTGATCCCGTACCGCGGCGCATGGCTTGAGTACGAGACCGACGCGAACGATATCTTCTATGTAAGGATCGATAAGAACCGCAAGATCCCCGTTTCCATCCTCATCCGCGCCCTCGGCATCGAGACAGACGCCGAGATCGTCAGCTTCTTCGGCGACGACCCCAAGATCACCGAGACGACAGAGCACGATATGTGCCAGACCGAGGCCGACAAGAACGGCACCACTGCGGGCGACGAGGCTCTTAAGGAAATATACAGAAAGCTCCGTCCCGGCGAGCCTCCGCTTGTCGAGTCGGCTCAGCTGCTTCTGAACAACCTTTTCTTTGACCCCAAGAGATACGATCTCTCCGGCGTCGGAAGATATAAGTTCGACAAGAAGCTGGCTCTCGGAAGCAGAATAATCGGCTTTACCCTTGCCCGTCCCGTTGTCTCTCCGATAACCGGTGAGTTCCTTTGCGACGCGGGTGAGGTCATCACTCCCGAGCTTGCCGCATCAATTGAGCGCGCCGGAGTCAACGACGTTTTTCTCCGCATAGACGCCGACCGCGAGATAAAGGTATTCTCAAACGGCACCGTGTTCCCGGAGTACATCCTCGGCTACGACCTGAAGGACTGCGGGATAAACGAAAAGGTCAAGACAGGCGTCCTGCTTGAGATAGCGGAGCAGTGCGGTGACGACATCGAAGCCGTGAAGGCAGAGGCAAAGCGCCGTATCGCCGAGCTTGTTCCGAAGCACATCACAAAGGACGATATCTTCTCCTCCATAAACTACCTTGTCTGCCTCTCGCACGATATCGGCACGACCGACGATATAGACCACCTCGGAAACCGCCGTCTGCGTTCCGTCGGAGAGCTTCTCCAGAACCAGTTCAGGATCGGCTTCTCCAGAATGGACAAGATCGTCAAGGAGAGAATGAATATCCAGGACAACGAAACGCTCACGCCCGAGGGACTTATCAACATCCGTCCCGTCGTGACCGCGATAAGAGAGTTCTTCGGCTCTTCTCCGCTGTCCCAGTTCATGGATCAGAACAATCCGCTGGCTGAGCTGACGCACAAGCGCCGTCTGTCGGCACTCGGACCGGGCGGACTTTCCCGTGACCGCGCTTCGTTCGAGGTCCGTGACGTTCACTACACCCACTACGGCAGAATGTGCCCGATCGAGACGCCTGAAGGACCGAACATCGGTCTTATCTCCTACCTTGCAACCTATGCAAGGATCAGCGACTACGGCTTCATCGAGGCTCCCTACCGCAGGATAGACAAGGCGACCGGCGTTGTCACGGATGAAATCGAGTACATGACCGCCGACGTCGAGGATAAATATATAGTCGCTCAGGCAAACGAGCCTCTTGACGAAAACAACCGTTTCGTCAACCGTAAGGTCACCGCGCGCCAGAGAGCAGAGATCATCGAGGTGGACAACACCGTTCCCGATTACATGGACGTCTCCCCGAAGATGGTCGTTTCGGTCGCAACGGCTATGATCCCCTTCCTTGAGAACGACGACAACTCGCGCGCTCTTATGGGATCGAATATGCAGAAGCAGGCTGTGCCGCTTCTCGTCTGCGACTCTCCCATCGTCGGAACCGGTATGGAGTACAAGGCTGCGGTTGACTCCGGAGTCGTTGTCTGCGCAAAGGAAGCCGGAACCGTCGAGCGCGTTTCTTCCGATGAGATCGTTATAAGATCCGACGACGGAAAGAAAAATACCTATCACCTCATCAAGTTCAAGCGCTCCAACCAGAGCACCTGCATCAACCAGCGTCCCATCGTCGATCAGGGCGAATATGTCGAGGAGGGACAGGTCATTGCCGACGGTCCCGCGACCTCGAACGGCGAAATTGCCCTCGGTAAGAACGCTCTCATCGGCTTCATGACATGGGAGGGCTATAACTACGAGGACGCAGTTCTTCTCAACGAAAATCTTGTAAGAAACGACACCTACACGTCGATTCACATAGAGGAATATTCTCACGAGGCAAGAGATACAAAGCTCGGACCGGAGGAGATAACAAGAGAGATCCCGAACGTCGGCGACGACGCGCTTAAGGACCTGTCTGCCGACGGTATTATCAGAAGAGGTACCGAGGTGCGCGCCGGCGATATCCTTGTGGGTAAGGTCACCCCGAAGGGTGAGACGGAGCTTACCGCCGAGGAGCGCCTGCTCCGTGCCATATTCGGCGAAAAGGCAAGAGAGGTGCGTGACACGTCCCTCCGCGTTCCCCACGGCGAAAGCGGTATCGTTGTCGATGTGCGCGTTTTCTCAAGAGAGAACGGCGACGAGCTTCCTCCCGGAGTGAACAAGTCGGTCAGGGTCTACATTGCCCAGAAGCGTAAGATCTCCGTCGGAGACAAGATGGCGGGACGTCACGGAAACAAGGGCGTTGTCTCAAGGATCCTCCCGCCGGAGGATATGCCGTTCATGGCAGACGGCACTCCCCTTGATATAGTCCTCAACCCGATGGGCGTGCCTTCGCGAATGAACATCGGTCAGGTGCTTGAGGTTCACCTCGGAATCGCGGCAAAGCGTCTCGGCTGGAAGGTCATGACCCCGGTCTTTGACGGCGCAAAGGAAGAGGATATCACGCAGTGCCTCAAAATGGCGGGCATGAACGAAACGGGCAAGATGACCCTTTACGACGGCAGAACAGGCGAGCCCTTCGACAACCCCGTCACCGTCGGGATCATGTACTACCTTAAGCTCCATCACCTTGTTGACGACAAGATCCACGCGCGTTCAACGGGACCGTACTCCCTCGTTACTCAGCAGCCTCTCGGAGGAAAAGCTCAGTTCGGAGGACAGCGCTTCGGAGAAATGGAGGTTTGGGCGCTTGAGGCTTACGGTGCTGCTTATACCCTTCAGGAGATACTCACCGTCAAGTCCGATGACGTCACCGGACGTGTCAGAACCTATGAGGCGATAGTCAAGGGTCAGAACATCCCGACGCCGGGGGTGCCGGAGGCGTTCAAGGTTCTTGTCAAGGAGCTGCAGTCTCTCTGCCTCGATATAAGAGTGCTTGACAGGGAAGGAAACGAGATCGAGCTCTCCACGATAGGTGAGGACGACAGCGATGCACCTACCTATATTACCGCCGACGATGTCGGTGAGACGGTGGAAACCGACGACACCTTCGATTCAATGACCGAAGAGACTCCCGACGATTTCGATGACGATTCGGATTTCTATGACGACGATTCCGACGCGGATTTCGGGGATTTCCCGGGCGACGACGCGGATTTTGATATGTAAGACAAGGAGATAATGCTTTGGAACATAATGTGTTTGATTCAATAAAAATCGGGCTTGCGTCTCCTGAAATGATAAGAAGCTGGTCGCACGGCGAGGTAAAAAAGCCGGAGACCATCAACTACCGTACCCTCAAGGCAGAGCGCGACGGTCTGTTCTGCGAGAGGATCTTCGGTCCGACCAAGGACTGGGAATGCCTCTGCGGAAAGTACAAGCGCGTCCGCTATAAGGGCAAGGTCTGCGAAAAGTGCGGAGTCGAGGTCACCACAAAGAAGGTGCGCCGCGAGAGAATGGGTCACATCGAGCTTGCCGCTCCCGTCTCCCATATATGGTACTTCCGCGCCATTCCCTCAAAGATGGGTCTGCTTCTCGACATTTCGCCGAGGCTCCTTGAAAAGGTACTGTATTTTGCACAGTATATAGTCATCGATCCCGGCATGACGCCCCTTTCGAAGTACCAGATCCTCACCGAGCGCGAGTACAGAGAGAATTACGAGCGTTACGAAAAGGATTTCAGGGTCGGAATGGGTGCAGAGGCTATAAAAGAGCTTCTTGCCGAGATCGACATCGAAGAGCTTTCCCGCCAGCTCAGGGAAGAGCTGAACAACGCAAGCGGTCAGAAAAAGCTCCGCATAATCAAGCGTCTTGACGTTGTCGAGGCGTTCCGCCGCTCCGGAAACAAGCCGGAATGGATGATACTTGACGTTATCCCGGTCATTCCGCCGGAGATCCGTCCCATGGTTCAGCTTGACGGCGGCAGATTTGCCACCTCCGACCTGAACGACCTTTACAGAAGGGTCATTAACAGAAACAACCGTCTTGCCCGCCTGCTTGAGCTTCAGGCTCCCGAAATAATCATACGCAACGAAAAGCGTATGCTTCAGGAGGCCGTCGATGCTCTCATCGACAACGGCAGACGCGGAAAGCCGATAACCGGTCCCTCAAACCGCCCGCTCAAGTCTCTGTCGGAAATGCTCAGAGGTAAGCAGGGACGCTTCCGTCAGAACCTTCTCGGAAAGCGTGTTGACTATTCCGGACGTTCGGTTATCGTCGTCGGACCGGAGCTTAAGATTTATCAGTGCGGTCTGCCGAAGGAAATGGCTCTTGAGCTGTTCAAGCCCTTCGTCATGAAGCGCCTTGTCGAGACTCAGAAGGCTTCCAACATCAAGGATGCAAAGAAGAAGGTCGATAAGGTCGATGCAAGCGTGTGGGACGCGCTTGAAAACGTCATAAAGGAACATCCCGTCCTCCTCAACCGTGCGCCAACGCTTCACCGTCTGTCGATTCAGGCGTTCGAGCCGGTGCTTGTCGAGGGACGTGCGATAAAGCTCCACCCGCTGGTCTGCACCGCATTCAACGCGGACTTCGACGGCGACCAGATGCCGGTTCACGTTCCGCTTTCGGCAGAGGCTCAGGCTGAGGCAAGATTCCTCATGCTCTCCGCAAACAACCTCCTCAAGCCTATGGACGGAAAAGCCGTTACCGTTCCTTCTCAGGACATGGTCCTCGGCTCCTACTACCTCACGATAGACAAGGCGGGCGAGCCCGGAGAGGGTCACGTCTTCCGCGACTTCAACGAGGCTATGATGGCATACGCGAACGGTGTTCTCGGACTCCACGCGCCCATCAGGATCAGGGTAACAAGAGAGATAAACGGCGAGGAGCATACCGGTATCATCAACGCTACCCTCGGACGTCTCATCTTCAACGAGCATATCCCTCAGGACCTCGGCTTCGTTGACAGAAGCGACCCCGCAAAGCTGCTTGACCTTGAGATCGACATGACCTGCGGCAAGAAGCAGCTCGGTCAGATAATCAACCTCTGTATCGAAAAGCACGGCTTCTCGGTTGCCGCGCAGGTGCTTGACAACATCAAGTCGATGGGCTACAAGTACTCCACAAAGGCAGCAATTTCGATCTCCATCTCCGACGTCACCATCCCCGACGAGAAGTATACCTTCATCGAGGAGGCGGAGAAGAAGGTCGAGGCTATCCACAAGCACTTCCTCCGCGGTCAGCTTACCGACGAGGAGCGCTACAACAACGTTATCAGAATCTGGGAGCAGACGACGAAGGATATCGTCGCAGCCCTTCAGAACAGATTCGACAGATACAATCCTATCAAGATGATGTCCGATTCCGGAGCGCGAGGCAACATGACACAGATGCGTCAGCTTGCCGGTATGCGCGGACTTATGTTCGCAACGAACGGACGTACAATGGAGATACCGATCAAGTCGAACTTCCGTGAAGGTCTTAAAATACTCGAGTACTTCATCGCCGCCCGCGGCGCACGTAAGTCACTTTCCGATACCGCCCTCAAGACGGCTGACTCCGGATACCTTACAAGACGTCTTGTCGATGTGTCTCAGGATGTCATTGTAAGAGAGAGCGACTGCGGAACCGGAAAGGGTATGTGGGTCTCCGCAATCACCGACGGAAAGGACGTTATCGAGCCGCTCAAGGACCGTCTTGTCGGCAGATACACCGTCGGGGATGTTGTCGATCCCGCGACCGGCGCGGTCATTGTCCCGGCTGATCATATGATCTCCGACGACGAGGCATCCGCAATAGTAAAAGCAGGCGTGGAGCAGGTCTGCATCCGCTCCATCCTTGAGTGTAAGGCAAGACACGGCGTCTGCGCGAAGTGCTACGGTGCCGACCTTGCAAACGGCAGACCGGTCAACGTCGGCGAGGCTGTCGGTATAATAGCCGCACAGTCGATAGGCGAGCCGGGTACACAGCTTACCATGCGTACCTTCCATACCGGAGGTGTTGCAGGCTCCAATATCACACAGGGTCTTCCCCGTGTCGAGGAGCTCTTTGAGGCAAGACGCCCGAAGAAAACCGCGGTTATCGCGGAGATCTCCGGCACCGTCAGCTTCGGCGAGATGAAGAAGATGCGTACCATCAACATCACGAACAGCGATACCGGCGACTCGGCATCGTATCAGATAGCATTCGGCACGAGAATCCTTGTTACCGAGGGTCAGCTCGTCGGTCAGGGTCAGGCGCTTACAGAGGGCGATATGGCTCCCGCCGATATCCTCCGCGTCAGCGGACTTGATGCGGTCTATGACTACATCCTCCGCGAGGTGCAGAGAGTCTACCGTATGCAGTCGATTGACGTCAACGACAAGCATATCGAGGTCATTGCACGTCAGATGACGAGAAAGGTCAGGGTTGACGATCCCGGCGACGCCGATATCCTTGTCGGCGCAACCGTTGATATCGGCGACTTTGAGGAGGAGAACGAAAAGCTTCAGGCGCGTATCGACGCAGGTGAGAGAGATATCCGTCTTGCAACCGGCGCACCGGTGCTTCTCGGTATCACAAAGGCATCGATACAGACCAATTCCTTCCTGTCCGCCGCCTCGTTCCAGGAGACCACGAAGGTCCTTACCGAGGCTGCCATCAAGGGCAAGGTTGACTATCTGCTCGGGCTCAAGGAGAACGTCCTTATCGGTAAGCTCATTCCTGCCGGAACCGGTATGGAGCGCTACCGCAATGTCGAGGTCGAGTGCACAGAGCCGGAGCCCACCGAAGAGGAGCTTGCCGCCAGAGCGGCGGCAGAGGAAGCCGTGGCAGCGGATGCTGAAGCGGATACCGCCGTTGAAGCGGATGCCGCCGAAGCAGCGGATGCCGATACAGCAGACGACGCCGATCTTTCCGAAGACGGTGCAGAGGAGGATGCCTCCGAAGAGCCCGCGGAAGATGCCGGCTCCGAACCGGAAGAGCCCTCTGATGCAGAAGATGCGGAAGAGAATTCCGACGCTGAGTAACTGAATCAAAAAGTGACCCTTCCCGCATTTTCTACGGGGAGGGTCATTATTTTGAGAAGAATTACGGAATCAAGTTTTTTTCAAAAGTTTTTGAAGGGGTTTGGGGGGACTTTTTTCAAAAAGTCCCCCCAACGTTCTCATATATTTTATCTTGCAATAATCCTCCGGATGTGCTAAAATAGAATCAGACAACCCAAACCGAAAGGAAAAGCGAAAAATGGAATCCAAAATGACATACTCGGTGTCGCTGGGAAGCGTTATCGACGAATTTCAGCTTGAAGAGATAAACAAACCGGAGGGCAGCCGCGACAGGTCGGTCAACAGAAGCGAGGTCAACCGTCCGGGGCTGGCGCTGGCAGGCTTTTTCGGATATTTTGAGCCGGGACGCATACAGATAATCGGGCTGAGCGAGAACGACTACATCTCAAAGCTCGATGACGCGAAAATGAGGGAGATATTCGATAAATTCTTCTCGATGAACCCGGTCGCGGTCGTGTTCTCAACGTCGCTTCCTGTGAACGGAACGATAATTGAGGCGGCAGACCGTTACGGCGTGCCGATACTCAGAACCGCGTCAAAGACATCGGAGTTCATGGCGGCGCTTATCGGGTCGCTCAGCGTAAGCCTTGCGCCGAGAATAACGCGCCACGGTGTGCTTGTTGAGGTCTACGGCGAGGGCATTCTCATCCTCGGCGACAGCGGCGTCGGAAAAAGCGAGACGGCGATAGAGCTTGTCAAGCGCGGACACCGCCTTATCGCCGACGACGCGGTCGAGATCAAAAAGGTTTCGGCAAAGTCGCTTGTCGGCTCGGCTCCGGAGCTTATCCGGCACTACGTTGAGCTGCGCGGCATCGGGATCGTTGACGTAAAGCGCATTTTCGGTATGGGCGCGGTCAAGGACACCGAGAAGATCGACATGATAATCAACCTTGAGCAGTGGGTGCAGGGCAAGATGTACGACCGTTTCGGCCTTGAATCGGAGTACACGGATATAATGGGCATAAAGATCCCGACGACCGTTATCCCGGTCCGCCCCGGAAGAAACCTTGCCGTCATCCTCGAGATCGCCGCGATGAACAACCGCCAGAAGAAGATGGGATATGACACAGCAAAGGAATTCAACGAGCGGCTTATGAATATGACGATGTAAGCGTCAACTTATTTCATAAAAATACCCCTTCCTCTCCCGGAAAGCCCGGAAAAGGAAGGGGTCATTATTTCATATCAGCCCCGGACAAACACCCGGCAACAGCTCTGTTGTCTTCGCCGTTCCCGCCGCCCGAGGGTGTTTTACTGCTTTCCAAGCTCCCATGCGATCTCTGCAAGCCTTTTTACCGCCTCGTCGGTGCGGAGACGGTCAGCCATATACGCATCGCGCAGCAGCTCCGAGGGGATGAAGTCGTCGTATTTTTCGAACACCGGGCATTCCGATGGCGCGACAAGCGCGCTTTTGTCAATGCCCTCCGTCGAAGCCTTTTTGCTGAGGTACGAGATAAGCTCCCGCCCGTCGCCGCGCTCCATTTTGAAGGTCATGTAACAGCATCCCTCATATTCCATGCCGCTTATCCGGAATTTCGCGCCGTTTTTCGCTATGAATTTTCTGAGAGTGCGGAAGGAGCGTGTTCCGAGCCACGGGAAGAGACACCACGTGTACCCGCCGAGGTGAACTATCGATTTTTTCAGCATCCCGGTGTTTCTCGCGACCCTTCTTGCCACGTCAAGACGCTTTCTTGCGTTCTTTTTAAGATACGGATAGACGGTGTCCTCTTCAAGCACCTGCTTCATGCGCTCAAGAATGCGCGTGTGTATCTCGCCGTAGTCGCCGGGCCAGGAGATCTCCATCTTGCCCTTGACCTCTTTGACGTATATCAGCTTCCGCGCAACGTCAAGCTCCTCGACCTCCCAGACCCTTCCGGCAAGGGCAAACCTGTCTCCGACCGGAGGCGGGGTCGTGATGGTTCCGATCTCGTCGGAGCCGGCGCGGACGGTGTAGTCCTCGCTGTCCTTGAAAACGGCATAGAATTTGAAGCTGTTTATCAGCCGCTCGCCCTTCAGCCCGACTATCAGTCCCTTTTCCTCGGTCATTTCGATGAAATCGTTCTTTATCATCGACAGAAGCAGCGTGCGGTACTCCTCCTTTGTGACCCCGGCAAAGGGCGGGAGGGAGAGAACCTTTTCGGCAAGCCTTTTCGCCGTCAGCTCCCCGGAGGCGGCAAGGGTGCTGAGCGTCTGCTGGAACAAAAGGCTGAACGGCAGCTTCTTTACATTCGGCGGCTCGATGAATCGTTCCTCAAGATAAAGCTGAACTATTGCAATGGCGCGGAGCAGTCCCCACGGCATAAGCTGCGGGAGAGGGGTGTTCGGAAGCGGGTTTTCCTCGCGGAACACCATCATCATTTCCGGAGGAGCGCCGCGCCTGCCGGAGCGTCCGAGCCTCTGGAGCAGGCTTGACACGGTGGTCGGCGCGTCAAGCTGAACTATCCTTTCAAGCCTGCCGATATCGATGCCGAGCTCAAGCGTGACGGTCGCGCAGGTGACGGTGCGGAGCTCGTCGTCCTTCAGCTTCATTTCCGCCTCTTCCCGGAGCGATGCCGAGAGGTTCCCGTGATGGATAAGAAACACGTCCGGATCGCCGCGCCGGTCGGCTATCTGCCGGAGGGTGGCTGTCAGGTACTCCGTCTCCTCGCGGGAATTGGAGAAAACAAGGCACTTTTTGTCGGCCGTGCAGTCGTATATATACTCAAATCCGGGGTCGAGCGGGGTGTAGCCGACGGAATTATCAGATGCTTCGGGTCGGGCAGGTTCATTTTCGCCGGGGGTGGCTTCTCCGACGGCGGTGAGGTATTTGTTCCCGCTTTCCGACTGGTCGGGGGAGTCGCTCTGGATGTAGAAATGCTCCATTCCGAGCCGCCATGACGTGCGGGTCTCCTTCATTCCGACGACCGAAACGCCGCGTTCGGAGCCGGCGCCGAGCCATTTCGCCGCGATATCCGTGTCGCCTATCGTCGCGGAAAGCCCCACTCTGACCGGGTCGCGCCCGACAAGCCTCGATATCCGGCAGAGCTGGCAGATAATCTGGTTTCCCCTGTCTGTCCCGGTAAGGGTGTGGATCTCGTCAAGGACGACATACCGAAGGTCTCCGAACAGCCTGACAATGTCGTTGTTCCGGTTCATCAGCATACTTTCAAGCGATTCCGGGGTTATCTGAAGTATTCCCTTCGGGTCGCGCAGAGCCTTGTTTTTGTGGGACATTGCAACGTCCCCGTGCCAGTGAAACACCGGGATGCCGCTCATGTCAAGAAGCTCGTCAAGCCGCGAAAACTGGTCGTTGATAAGGCTTTTCAGCGGAGCGATATACAGCGCCCCGAACGTCTGCGGCGGGTCGTCGTACAGCCGGGAGATTATCGGGAAAAAGGCAGCCTCTGTTTTTCCGGACGCGGTGGAGGAGGTCAGAAGCAGGTTGTTTTCCGTGCCGAAAAGCACCTCCGCCGCGCCGATCTGCACCTCGCGGAGACTGTCCCAGTTGCGGGAGTAGATGTAGTCCCGGATGAAGGGGGAGTATTTTTCAAATGCGGACATGGGAGTTCTCCTTTTTTGTTTTTGGGGTCGGATTTTGTTTTGCGGACAGAGATTTCCTGACTGCGTCAGAGCCTACTCAGGCTTCCCCTGCTTCGCAGCCCTCGGAGGGGAAGCCAAAGTAGGAATCATGCCGCGTGGCTTACGAACGGCTTTTGCCCCGAACACAGAAACTTTCTCCGCTGTGCACAACATCTCTGTTGTTTGTCTCACCCGGCTTGCCCGTTCTCCGGGGGGTCTCGGGGGGCGGAGCCGCATTGAGTTCATTGTGTCGCCGCTTCCCCGGCGGCGACATAATGAATCTCACTTCGCGGCGCAGTCCCCTGAGCGGTCTTTCTTTTTCCCTCTTTTTCTTTCTCCGAGAAAGAAAAAGAGGTTATTGGGGCGACAGCGCAGTCATAAAATCCCTGTCACCAAAGCAAAATCCGACAGACTACATCATAATTCCGCTCAGAACATCTTCACTATCACAAGCGAAGCTATCCCAACAGCCACGCCCACTATTTTCTGCGGCGTCAGCTTCTCTTTGTACATTATCGCCGCGACAACCGTGCTTATCACGGTACCGCCGCCGTTGATGAAGGTAAAAAGTATGACCGGCGGCACAAGCGCGGTTGACATGGTGGCAAACTGATTTATCACGAAAACCGCAACGGCAAGAGCCACCCCGCAGACTGTCAGCCGCCGGCTGAACCTCACGGGCTGAGCAGGAGCTGCCGGGGAACCTTTTCCCGTTTTTTCTTCGCCCGGCACCGGAACCTTTTTGTTCCGGAAAAAGGCGAACATGATGAGGTTCGAAAGAGCCGCAATGCAGAAAGTTATAAAGGAAAATGCCGAAACGCTCCCGTCCGGGACATATTTTGTAAATGCCTGCTGGGACAGCATTGTCAGCCCCTCGGCAAAAAGACAGCCGACAAGCAGAAAAAACGCCCCGGCGGTGAATTTTCCCGTGGTATTCCTTGAGTCACGGATAAGAAGAAAAGCCGATACAAAGAACAGCGCAAGCCCCACGCACTGCACAGCACTCACCGGGATGCCGAAAAACACACCTGCGATTATCGGAATGAGAATCCCGGCGGTCGAAAATATCGACGACACGCTGACCGTTCCGGTTTTCAGACACATTATCCCGCAGTAGCCGGAGACGGAAAGCATCACCCCTGAGCAGAGGCTGATAAGCAGCCCCGCCGCACCGAGAACGAAGCCGTTTCCGGAAATCAGCACAAGCATAAGCCCGAAAGCCGCCGATATCGCGTTTCTGTATGCACCGTAGACAAGCACCGTCGGGATGTTCTTCACCTCATTGCTTGCCATCTTATTGAAAACCGCCTGAACCACGCGGAACAGGAGGATTATCGAAATATATAAAGCTGCCAATTTGTTTTTCCTTTCGCGGATATCCGACGATAATGATATCACGCTTTCCGGACTTTTTCAAGGGCGGCGGCTACGAAAATTTTTCGTAATGCTTGCATTAAGTCCCCGGTCGGGGTATAATTGATAGCAGTACAGACAGGAGAAAACGGATATGGCAGGTATGACACTTACAAAGCTCGCGAAGCTGGCAAACGTATCGGTCTCAACGGCATCTAAGGCTTTTTCGATGAGCCCCGAGGTGAATTCCGAGACACGCGAAATGATATTTGACAAGGCGCGGGAGCTGCGGTGCTTCAAGCAGTTTTTCAGCGCGAAATACCCCCGGCTTGTCGTTGCCGTCATCTGCCCGGAGCTTGAGAGCCGGTACTATTCCGGTGCGGTCGGAGGGCTGCGCACGGCGCTTGAGGCGCGCGGGTGCGAAATAACCGCTGCGGCATCGGGTTTTTCCGCGAAAAGGGCAGCTGAGCTTGTCTCATATTATGAAAACTATGCCGACGCCGATGCGGTCATATCCTTTGAGGAGCTTCCGGAAAGGGCATGGAGGCACGAGATACCGGTCATCGGGCTCTGCCGGAGCGCTTTTTCAGCCGATGTCAGGATCTTAACCGACTGTAACGGCGCGATAAAGAAGCTGACCGACGGCTTTTTACGTTCCGGAATAAAAAAGATCGGCTTTATCGGAGAGGTGAGGACAGCAATGAAAGCCGCGGCATTCCGCGAGGCTCTCGGAGAAAGCTATGACCCGGCATTTGTCTCGGTGACAGAGGAGCGGTTCGAGAAGGGCGGATATCTTGCCGCTGACAGGCTTATCTCGTCGGGGAACCTGCCGGAGGCGGTGATCTGCGCCTACGATTACATGGCATACGGCGCAATGCGGCGTTTTAAGGACGCGGGGCTTGAAATTCCTTCCGACATTCTTGTCGCCGGGATGGACGACCTTGACGAGTCGGCATATTATATCCCCAGCCTGACCTCTGTTGACATGAGGAGCGGCGAAACGGCAGAGCTTGCCGCCGAAGCGCTGTTCCGGCTGATCCGGGGGGAGAAGGCGGAGAATGCCGTTTTACCCGCCGCAGTCGTTGCCCGCGAATCGACCGGAAATACCGTGATATGAGCGGAAAAGCGGGACAAATGCGGTTTTTATCGGTTGACATCCGACCCTCGTATGAGGTATAATATATCTGACATTGCAACATTTGCAGAAATGATAAAATGAGAACACGGTTCAATTCGGAAGGAATAAACACGATGAAGGAAATAAAACGGCAGAATTTCTCCGGAGAGCGCGCGCTTTTCGCCACCAACGGTGCGGTCATAACCGAATGCATCTTTGCCGACGGCGAATCGCCCCTCAAGGAGAGCAGAAATATAGAGCTTTACTGTGATCTTTTCAGGTGGAAATACCCGCTCTGGTACTGCAATAACGTGAGGATGGAAAACTGCACCCTGTTCGACACGGCGCGCGCCGGGATCTGGTACACGAGCGCGCTGACGGTGAAGGACACTGTGATTGAGGCGAAAAAGACCTTCCGCCGCTGTGACGGGGTGGTGCTTGAGAACGTGACGATGACCGATGCCGGGGAGACGCTCTGGGACTGCCGGAACGTGGAAATGAAAAACGTCTCGGCAAAGGGCGACTACTTCGCGATGAACGCGGAGAATTACGCAGTCGACGGGCTGACGCTTGTCGGGAATTATTCCTTTGACGGAGCAAAGAACGTCACCGTCAGAAATTCAAAGCTGATGAGCAAGGACGCGTTCTGGAACAGCGAGAACGTCACGGTTTATGACTCGTTCATCTCCGGAGAGTATCTCGGCTGGAATTCACGGAATCTGACGCTTATAAACTGCACGGTGGAGAGCCTTCAGGGGCTTTGCTATATCGAAAACCTCGTTATGAGGAGCTGCAGGCTGATAAATACCACCCTTGCCTTTGAGTACGCAGATGCGGACGCGGAGGTGACAGGCAAAATCGACAGCGTTTTCAACCCCTCGTCCGGAAAAATCTCGGCTGACAGGATAGATACGCTTATAATCCAGCCGGAGAGGACCGACCCGGAAAAGACGGAAATCGTCTGTAATGACATCGGGGAGAGGCTTTCACGACCGGAGTGGGAGTCGGGGGACTGAGTTTTTGCTGACCTGGGCTTCCGTTTGCCGCGCAGTGGAAATACAACAGATTGAGGTATAGGTTTTCGAAACCGTTATGCAGCTTAATGCTTGGTAACGCGCTGCAGTTGCAGGCAGCTGCACACCTCATCACCGCCTGCCGGCGGAGCTTCCACTCAAGGGGAAGCCTTTCTGAAAAAAACAAGAGAGGTACCGCAATGAAATACGATTTCAACACCCCGATCGACCGGAGGGGAACTGACTCGCTGAAGTGGGACGTCGGCGAAAACGAGCTTCCCATGTGGGTTGCCGATATGGACTTTGAAACCGCTCCGGCTGTGAAGGAAGCCGTCATGAGGCGCGCCGCGCACGGGATATACGGCTACACCCTTATCCCGGACAAATGGTATGATGCCATAACCGGATGGTGGAGAGAGCGTCACGGCTTCATACTCGACCGCGACTGGCTCTGCTTCTGCACCGGGGTCATTCCTGCGATATCAAGTGCTGTGAAGCGCGTCACGAACGTCGGGGACAGGGTCGTCCTTCTCACTCCCGTATACGATATTTTCTATCACTCGGTTGAAAATGCCGGCAGAACCGTGCTTGAAAGCCGGCTGAGCTACCGGAACGGGGAGTATGACATCGATTTTTTCGACCTTGAAAAGAAGCTGTCCGACCCGCTCTGCACGATGATGATACTCTGCAACCCGCACAACCCGGTCGGGAAGATATGGACTCCCGACGAGCTTGCCGACATCGGCGAGCTCTGCCGCAGACACGGGGTGACGGTGCTGTCGGATGAGATACACTGCGACCTGACCGACCCCGGCTTCGGCTACACGCCGTTTGCCTCGGTCTCCGAGGACTGCCGCGACAACAGCATCACCTGCATAGCGGCAAGCAAGGCATTCAATCTCGCCGGACTTCAGTCGGCGGCGGTGATAATTCCCGATGAATTTCTGCGTGCAAAGGTGGTGCGCGGGCTGAACAGCGACGAGGTCGCAGAGCCGAACTGCTTTGCCGCTGTCGCTGCTGCCGCGGCATTCGGAGAAGGCGGCGAATGGCTTGATTCTCTCCGCGGATATCTTGCGGAGAACAAGAAGGCGGCGTTTGACTTTGTCGCGGAAAATCTTCCGGAGATAACCCCGGTCATGCAGAATGCCACGTATCTCCTCTGGCTCGACTGCGGAAAGATCACCGACGACGCGGAAAAGCTCGCAGATTTCATAAGAAAAAATACCGGGCTTTACATCTCGGCAGGAAACAAGTACCGCGGAAACGGGAATCTGTTCCTCCGGATAAACGTCGCCTGCCCGAAAGAAACCGTCATGCGCGGGATGAAGCTGCTCCGCGACGGGATAAGGGCTTTTGAAAAAGAAAACTGACCGGAATCCTTCGTCGCGGGATTCTTAAAGACCTCCTTCCGGGGGTCTTTTTTTGTGCACCGGAAGCATTCTGCCCAAAAATGCGACAGAACCGCCCGGTATGTCTTAAATCCGGACAGTTTTGCTTTCTTTGACCGAAAACCGGTCATATGCCGCGGAACTGTCCGTTTTCATGCGGGGAAAACCGTGATATAATACCTCCCGTAAACAAAAGAAAGCCGGTATACGCAATACCGGAAAACAAAGGAGGAAATCATGGGATATCCCATGAGGAATTGATCATGCGTTCGGTTGCACCCATGAGAACCGCGAAGATCGGTTACATCATTATTTCAACAGCACTCTGCGTGCTCGGAGTACTGCTTATCGCAGTCCCGGGTTTTTCGGTATCTATGCTCGGGATCGTTTGCGGGATAACGCTTATCGTGTTCGGCTGTGTGAAGCTGACCGGGTATTTCTCCCGCGACCTTTACCGCCTTGCGTTTCAGTATGACCTGACATCGGGAATCGTGCTTATCGCTCTCGGCGTGGTAATGCTCGTCCGTCCCGGAAGTCTTATGACCTTCATCTGCATAACGCTCGGACTGTTCATCCTGACCGACGGGCTGTTCAAGCTGCAGATAGCGATGGATTCAAAGCGGTTCGGCATCAGGGAATGGTGGCTGATTCTGGCGCTTGCCGTGATAACCGGGATCTGCGGGCTTCTGCTCATGCTCCGTCCCGGCGAGGGCGGCAGGGTCATCATGGTCATGCTCGGCATCACGCTTATCTCGGAGGGTGTGCTCAATCTCGGCACCGTGTTGACGGCGGTCAGGATCATCAAAAACCAACAGCCCGACATCATTGATGTTGAGTATGAGGAAAGAAAGGACTAAGCAATGAGATTTTCAAAAGCGGTCGTGAAGTACCGCATACCGATCCTTATTCTGGCGATCGTGCTTATGGTGCCGTCGGTTCTCGGGATGATCGGTACACGGATCAACTACGATATGCTCGACTACCTGCCGTCCGACATGGACACTGTAATCGGTCAGAACGAGCTTATGAAGGACTTCGGAAAAGGCGCGTTCTCGCTGATAATCGTTGAGGATATGCCCGACAGGGACGTTGCGGCGCTCTGCGACAGAATCAGGGAGGTCGAACACGTCGATACCGTTCTCTGGTATTCGACCCTCTCGGACATTTCGGTACCGAAGGAGCTGCTTCCCGATAAGATCTATGACGAATTCAACACCGACCACTCCACGATGATGGCGGTATTCTTCGACAGCGCCACATCGGAGGACGTGACGATGGACGCGATACGGGAGATACGGTCTGTCGCAGGAAAGCAGTGCTTTGTCTCCGGAATGTCGGCGCTCGTCACTGACCTTAAGGATCTGTGCGAGGCTGAGGAGCCGATATACGTCGGGCTTGCGGTGCTTTTTGCCTGCCTTGCGATGCTTATCCTGCTTGACGGCTGGCTGGTGCCGTTCGTATTCCTTGCCTCCATCGGCATGATGATACTTCTGAACCTCGGCACGAATTATTTCTTCGGCGAGATATCGTACATAACAAAGGCGCTTTCGGCAGTGCTTCAGCTTGCGGTCACAATGGACTATTCGATATTCCTCTGGCACAGCTACAACGAGCAGAGGGAGCTTGTTTCCGACAAAAACGAGGCTATGGCAAAGGCGATCCACGAGACGCTTACCTCGGTTATCGGCAGCTCGGTAACGACTGTTGCAGGATTTGCCGCGCTCTGCTTCATGACCTTCACGCTCGGGCGCGACCTCGGCATTGTAATGGCAAAGGGCGTCATTCTCGGGGTCATCGGCTGTGTCACGGTTCTTCCCGCGCTGATACTTGTTCTTGACAAACCGCTTCAGAAAACCAAGCACCGTTCGCTTATCCCCGACATGACCGGGTTTGCAAAGGGTGTCTGCAAGGTGTTCCCGGTGTTTCTTGCGGTGTTCGTACTGCTTATCCCGCCGTCCTGTTACGGATACAAGAAGACGAACGGCGAGGTCTATTACGACATGGGGCAGTGCCTGCCGGAGGACATGGAGTATGTTATCGCAAACTCCAAGCTGTCAGAGGACTTTGACATATCGTCCACGCATATGCTTCTTGTTTCCGCCGGCCTTCCGTCGAAGTCTGTGAAGAGCATGATGAACGAAATGGAGAAAGTCGACGGTGTGAAATATATTCTCGGGCTTGAGTCGGTCATCGGTTCACGCGTTCCGACGGAGATAATCCCCGACAGCATAAAGAGCATACTTCAGAGCGACAACTGGAAGCTGATGCTTATCAACTCCGAATACAAGGTTGCGGGAGATCAGGTAAATGCTCAGATCGACAGCCTTAACTCCATCCTCAAGAAATACGACGAAAAGGGTATGCTCATCGGGGAGGCACCCTGCATGAAGGACATGATCGAGACTACCGACCGCGACTTCCAGGTAGTCAACGCGGTATCGATAATCGCGATATTCATTATCATTGCGATCGTCGAAAAGAGCATTTCCCTGCCCTTCATCCTGATCGCGGTCATCGAGCTTGCGATATTCATCAACCTCGGGCTTCCGCATTATCTCGGTCAGTCGCTGCCGTTCATTGCTCCTATCTGCATAAGCACGATACAGCTCGGCGCGACGGTTGACTATGCGATACTCATGACGACAAGGTACAAATCGGAGCGGCAGTCCGGCAAAAACAGGCACGATGCGGTCGTCACGGCGCTTTCGTCCTCGATCCCCTCGATAATCGTTTCCGGAACCGGGCTGTTCGCAGCCACGTTCGGCGTTGCCGTCTATTCCGACATCGACATCATCAGCTCCATGTGTATGCTGATGGCGCGCGGTGCGGTCGTCAGTATGCTCTGCGTCATCTTCATCCTTCCCGCTCTTCTCCTTCTCTGCGACGGGCTTATAAAAAAGACGACTCTCGGGATGAAGAAAGCTGAGAATTGATTTTATCCGGGCGCTGCCCGGACCCGCTCAGAACCTTCTTGAAAGAAGGTTCTGAGAACTCCAAGAACTTTTATCAAAAAAGAATTATTCCGGCTGGGGCGGTGCTCCGGGTCGGGTTTTAACACAGGAGAAATTTGATATGAAAAAGAACATAACTAAGGCTCTGTCGGTTCTTCTCGGGACAGCGGTTATAACCGGAGGGATCGGAGCTGCTGCGTATGCCGCAAACAGCGGAGAACCGACCGGAGCGGTAAAGGTCGGCAGGGTGCTCTCTGCCTCAAAGGACAGTGACAGCGCGGTGAAGAAGGACGAGACGGTATACGTCATCGCCTCCTCTGGCGGCACGGTGAAAAAGATAATCGTCAGCGACTGGATAAAGAATTCTGCAGGCATGACCGAAATAAGCGACCGCAGTGAGCTTGACAACATCGAAAACGTGAAGGGCGACGAAAAGTACACTCCCGGCGGGGACAATGTGAAGGTCTGGGACGCCTCGGGAAACGACATATACTACCAGGGAAGCATCGAAAAAGAGCTTCCGGTAATGATCTCGGTATCGTATATGCTTGACGGAAAGAGCATTTCGGCATCCGACCTTGCCGGGAAGAGCGGAAAGGTCACGATACGTTTTGACTACAAAAACAATCAGACGGTGAACGTGAAGGTCGGCGACAGAGAGGAAAAAATGTACGTTCCCTTCGCGGTGCTTACCGGAATGCTGCTTGACAACGACGTTTTCACGAACATCACGGTCGAGAACGGTAAGCTGATAAACGACGGAGACAGGACGGCGGTCGTCGGCATGGCGTTCCCCGGACTTCAGGAGAATCTGGCGATCGACAAAGACAGGCTTGAGATCCCCGATCACGTTGTCATCACGGCGGACGTGAAGAATTTCGGCATGACGAACACCGTCACGGTTGCCGTGAACGATGTTTTCGCGAAGATCGACACCGGGAAGGCGGATGTTTCCGGGCTTGAAGGCTCGCTTTCCGAGCTTACCGGGGCTATGACGAAGCTGACGGACGGTTCTTCGGAGCTGTACAACGGGCTCTGCACGCTGCTTGACAAATCGGGGGAGCTTATTTCCGGGATAAACAGGCTGGCAGGCGGTGCGCTGACGCTTAAAAACGGTGCCGCATCGCTTGACAAGGGTGTCTGTGAGCTGAAAGCCGGCATCGGAGAGCTGAAGGACGGTCTTACCGAGCTTGACAGCCACAGCAAGGAGCTGAACGACGGGGCAGGAAAGGTATTTGAAACGCTTCTCGCCACGGTTGACAAACAGCTTGCCGACAGCGGTCTTACCGTTGACAGTCTGACGACAGAGGGCTACAAAAAGACCCTCACCGATCTTCTTGCAGACCCCGACGACACGCAGAAAAAGGAGCTTATCGGAATTGCCGACGCGGCTCTGAACGAACAGCTAAGGGCATACAATGTTCCGGAGGAATATTACCCGGCGGTCAAATATATGCTCTATGAGCGTCTTTCAGAGGGCATGACGACCGAAAAGGCAATGACCGGGATCGTCACGGTACTGACCCACGCGAAGATGTATGCGGCTGATCCAAAGACCTATGCGGCATTCGCTCCCGACGCGCTTGCGCTTCAGAACGCGGCAAAAACCGCCGCAGCGGCACAGGGACAGGCTGCGATAAACGGGCTCTGTCTCTCGCTTGCGAAATCGAGACTCAGACCGCAGATCGAGGCGGCTGTCGCACAGCTTGACGAGTACAACAAGTTCTTCACCGGTCTTGCCGATTACACGAACGGCGTTTCCGACGCGCTTGACGGCAGCGGGAAGCTGAATGCGGGTGCTGCCGACCTGAAGAAGGGTTCGGCAAAGCTGAACGCCGGCGCAAAGGAGCTTTACAACGGCATCCTGACGCTGAAGAACGGCGCTCCGGCTCTGACCGACGGCATAACAAAGCTCCGCGACGGTTCGCTGGCGCTTTCCGACGGCATAAAGGAGTTCAACGAAAAGGGTGTTCAGAAGTTCATCGATGCGGTTGACGGCGACATAGCCGGTCTTGTTGACAGGATAAACGCAACTGTCGAAGCCGCAGGAAGCTGCAACAACTTCTCCGGGATCGCCGACGGCACCGACGGTGAGGTAAAGTTCATCTACCGCACCGACTCGGTTGAAAGCGGAAACAAATAAGCGGACGGGATATAAAAAACAGCGGGAAGGCAATGGCTTTCCTGCTGTTTTTTTGCGGCGGAGAGGTTTTTTCAACCGTTGTTCTCAGCAATGCTCCGCAATGATCCTGTTTACCTTTTCCCTCAGCGCAAGGATGAACTCCGGCTCTGCGGGGTAATGGGCGAAGGTGAGGTCGTATCCGGCGGCATCGTCGATCATTTTTATGACCGCGTCCCTGCCAATGTACCTTTCGCAAAGCTCAAGCGCGGCAACGTCGGAAAGGGCTTCGCGGAAAACGTCCTGACGGAGAGACTCAAGCGGAGTTCCGTCGGGGGAGGGATAGACGGAGAACGGGTCGCCCGCCGGAAGCTGACCGTCAGCCGACTGGCAGGTGTAGGGATTTATCAGCCTGCGCGAACCCATGCTGTACCAGAAGTTGTAGCCCCACTGGAGGAAGCCGCGGATGTCGTACTTGTAGAGCTGAATCCCGAGAATGCGGTTGCGCGACGACGGGTAGGCGATGAAGCGGTTTCCGACCCTGTCCCACTGACCGCAGCAGTAGTATGTCCATCTCTCGGACACTCCCGCCTCGATGAATGCCTCGATGTGGTCGTTCGATGGTATCGGAAGTGCAACGGCACCTTTTTTGTAGAACTCGACCGACGAAAGCGCGTCGGCGACCTTAAGCCCCTCAAGGAACGGCGCAACAACGTTTTTTGCCTTCACATAACCGTCGAACTGCTCAAGATTCGGCTCGTCGGAGATGTGGAAAATGCACCTGTCGATGACTCCGAGAGCCTTCAGACGGCTGATGAGCGCCGGAAGCAGCTGCGAAACGAGCGCGGTGTACTCCGCACCTGTGCCGGGTGTGTCCCAGCCGAAGATCCTGACGGTCTCACCGTTCTTTTCTGCAACGACCTTGGGCGCGAATTCCGCTCCCCACTGCGAAAAGAGGTGGGATATCTCAAAGTACTTTATCCCGCACTCCCCGGCGGTCTTTATCCACCTGTCAAGGAGGTCGAAGCCGAATTCACAGCCGTTCTCCGTGATCTTTACCGATATCAGCTGAACGGTGGGGCGCTCTCCTCCGATCTCGGTGTCAAGCGGCGGGGTGAGTATCGGGGTGAGAATGCAGTTCATCCCGTTTTTCGCCGCGCATTTCATGTATTCCGCGATAATCTCCCAGTGACGCTCCGAAAATACCGGAACGTTGTAATACGACGCAAGGCAGTCGCAGTGGAACCACTGGGTGAATATCAGCCTCTGCTCCGGAAGCTCCGCCGGGACAACAGTCAGTGAAAGTGTATTTTCCGCAACGACATTCTCTCCGTCGGAAAGGGTGATGCTTATCCTGTGCTCTCCCGCGTTTTCCGGGGTGAGGGTGAACCAGAGCGACGTTGTTCTTCCGGGGACCGGACGTATGAAATTTCCATCGGTCGGCTGAAGAATGTCCGGGTATGTCCCGGTTTTGCTGTCGATGTAATACGGTGTGCCGCGCGAGGTGTCGTGGCGGTAGGTCGGGAAGTCGCAGAAAACGCTGACAGCCTCTCTTACAGAATACTCTCCCGGCATTCCGGTCACCGACAGCGTCAGCCGCCGCGACGAAGGAATGCTTTCATCATTGTCAAGGACGAGAAGCTGAAAATCAAGCGTCTCTCCGAGAAGTGCCGACTGCTTCTCAAGCGCCGGATAATTCTCCGGGCGGGTGTCGGCAAGCGCTTTTTCAAGCGGCGATACGATTCTTGTAATTATTTTTCCGGACATGGTGTTATTTCTTCCGTTCAATTCATTCCGCGGTCGAGGGTGTCCCAGACAAGCGCGTCGTTTTCTTCTTTGAGCGGGATGAGAACAGGGGTCTCAAGCCTGCCGTCGGCGGTTTCCGCGTTCGGCGAGTGCATCGACATCCAGAGCTGTCCTTTCCCGTCGGTGAATATCATCCCGTGACCGCCGTCGTATTCCCCGGTGTACGCCTTTGAATAGAGGAGCTCATCCTTCTGCACCCACGGTCCGGTGACGAGCCCGCTTGTGCTTTCGGCAACTCCGACGGCATAGCCCTCGCTGTCCCAGTTCGACCAGATCATAAGGAGCTTTCCTCCCTTTGTGCGGTACAGGAAGCAGCCGTCGGTGACGCAGTGATCAGTCCATGACGGATCGTCGGCGCGAAAAAGCTCGACCGGCCCGGATATGAAGTGAGTGAGGTCGTCGGACAGCTTTGCGCAGGCCATTCTGCCGATGCCGTCGTCGGTCGAGGTCCATTCGTGAACGAAAACCATCCACGGCTGTCCTTCTTCGTCGATGTAAAGCGTTCCGTCGATCGCGTCCCAGTCGGAGGGTGTCACGGGGCCGTCTGAAATCAGGTTGAAGGTCTTTGCCGGATGGTCGGCGGCGAATACCGCGCAGCCGCGGTGTCCGGTTCTTGCGGACTTGTAGGTGGTTATCATATAGAACCTGCCCTTGTACTCATGCACCTCGGGCGCCCACTTGTTTTCAACGAAATCGGCGGGAACCGCAACGCAGTCCTCCGGCTGAGTGAATCCGGAGGTGAGGTCGTCCTTAAGGCTGTGCATGACCGTCCAGCCGGATATGTATACATAATAGACTCCGTCGTGATGAAGCACGAACGGGTCACGTGCCGAAACCGGCGCGGTTTTCAGGGTAACTATCGAATCCCTCTTCGAAAGAACAGGGCGATTTTCGGTGCAATTCAGGTTTGTCATGGTGGAACTCCGTTTTCCGATAATATTTGCTTTGAATTTCCGGCGCGCGGGACTGATGGTTTGTTGTTTTTCCGCCGCCTTAATGTTAACGGTATTATAACACATTATCGGGTGAAAATCAACCCGAAATCACAAAAAATCGGTTTACAGCCTCTGTCGGAGCAACCGGAAGGAGCCTGCACAGCCACAGTGCAGGCTCCTTTTAATAAACTCACGAAAGAAAAAGCGGCCGTTTCTGCTTTCCCGAAAGGGCAAGCTCAAGGCATTCCGGGACGAGCGTAAAATCGGCAACGAGGGAATGCGGCTTTTTCTCCGGGTCGTCCTGAACCGCCGGGACGAAAAAGACGTTCTTCTTTTCGAGAAGAGCCGCGATGTTTTTCAGGTTAGCCGACATCGCGTCGTTTGAGGCGAGGGCGATGAGGAGAGGACGCGACTGCCGCATATGCGCTTTTGCCGCCATTGTTACCGGGGTGTCGGTTATCCCCGATGCCAGCTTTGCAAGCGTGTTTCCGGTGCAGGGGCAGATTATCAGGGCATCGAGCGGCGTTTTCGGACCGAGCGGCTCCGCGCCGGCTATTGTCGTGACCGGCGCTTTTTTGCAGATATCCGATATTTCGCGGACAAATCCTTCGGCTGTCCCGAAACGCGTGTCGGTGGTGAAGGCATTGAAGCTCATCACCGGAAGCAGGTCGTATCCGCGCTTTGCAAGCGAGCATAAGATACCGACTGATTTTTTCATCGTGCAGAACGATCCGCAGAAGGCATATCCGATCACAGAACCGCCTCCCTCAGCCTTTTGTCAAGGCATTTCGCAATGATCTTTCCGGCGGTCACCGGCGCGACCTTTCCGGGAAGCGACAGCGCGGAGATAACCCTTATCCCGAGCCGCGATGCTGCCATCGTGTCCACCCCTCCGGGACGGGAGGCGAGGTCGATAAGCGGCGCGTCCTTCTTCATTGCGGCAAGCACCTCCTCCGTCACCACGGTGTGCGGGACGGTGTTGAAGATCACGTCCTGCTCTCCTGCAATTCCGGGGAGAGCAGAATGATTAGCCGGGATATATCCGCAGGCTTCGCTTCCGGCAAGGTCGCGCTCGCTTCTTGATACCGCCGTGACATGCGCTCCCATCGCGGAAAGCAGACGGCAGAGCGCCTTTCCGACCCGGCCGAAGCCTATCACCGCGGCACTGCACCCGGCAAGCGTTATCTTCATGTTGTCCATGGCTACCGCCGCCGCGCCCTCGGCTGTCGGAACAGCGTTCATGATATTGAAGCCGTCGCTTTCGCACAGGTCGTATACTGCCGCGCCGCTTTTTTCAAGCTCCCCGGAAAGCTCCGCCGGGATCATGCCGCCGCAGACCAGCCTTGTATGCCCGCGCAGTATCCCGGAAAGCCGCTCCGGGGTCACTCTTTCCTCGGAAAACGGCAGGTTCATGTACTCGCCGCGAAAGACCGGCACCGGCAGAAGCACGGCGTCTGTTCCGTCCGGCAGATGTATGCCGTCTTTGTATTCAGCCCCGGCGTATGTACCGAATCCGCAGACCGATACCGTATAGCCGAGCCGCTTAAGCTCATCCGCCGCAGTCAGCTGACGAAGATCGCCGCCGATGAGCAGGATTTTTGCATTTTTCCGGTTCATTTTTTACCTCTCATGTTTTTTGCGGCACCTCCCGGCTCCGGCGGGCAGATAATTCCGCCGCAGACCGCGCGGCACCGCTTTACTTCGGGCATGATCTGCCTGTAACAGTTTATGGCAGAAAAAACGAACGGTGAGTGATTGCACGGCGGCTTTTACCGCGCATGGCGTCAGGCATGGGCGGCGGGGGGATGATATGCGCGTTTCCCGGTGCCGGGCGCAATTTCGGGATAGCATTTTCGGAAATTATATGATATAATTATCACAAACCCGGATGTCTTTCAGTCGGAGGTGAGCGCGTTGTTTTTTAAATACGGGGAAAAAGAGCTTTCATATCTGCGGAAAAAGGACAAAAGACTCTGTGAAGTGATCGACCGTATCGGACATATCGACCGCACGGTTGATACCGGTCTGTTTTCGTCCGTCGTTCACCACATTATCGGTCAGCAGATCACGGCAAAAGCACAGGAAACCGTCTGGCAGAGAATGCGGGACACGCTCGGCGAGGTCAGTGCCGAAACAGTCCTTGCGGCAGGTATTCCGGAGCTTCAGTCACTTGGAATGACATTCCGCAAGGCGGAATATATCACGGATTTTGCCGGAAAAGTCCGTGACGGCGCATTTGATCCCGACGCCCTGAAGGATATGAGCGATGCAGAGGCGGTCGGAAAGCTGAGCAGTCTGAAGGGCATCGGTGTCTGGACTGCGGAGATGATTCTGCTGTTCTGCCTGCAGCGGCCGGATATTTTCAGTTTTGACGATCTGGCGATTCGGCGCGGGCTGCGCATGGTATATCATCACCGGAAAATCGACCGGAGGCTCTTTGAAAGGTACCGAAGGCGGTTCAGCCCGTATTGCAGCACGGCAAGCCTGTATCTTTGGGCTGTGGCAGGCGGCGCAATTCCGGAAATGAAGGATTACAGACCGAAAGAGGCGGGGAAACGAAAATGATCAGTACACTGAAATATTGCTCTCCGCTCGGCGGAATACTGCTTGCGGCGGATGATGACGGACTGACAGAGCTCCGGTTTTGCCGGGGGACGGACAATTTCCCCGCGGAGCATACGGAGGCGCAGACGCCGGTACTGGCGGATGCCGTACGCTGGCTCGATATTTATTTCGGCGGAAGGGAGCCGGATTTTATACCGCCGCTTCATCCCGCCGGCTCCCGGTTCCGGCTGGAGGTTTGGGAAATCCTTTTGCGGATTCCGTACGGAAAAACCGTTACATACGGTGAAATTGCAGGACAGCTTGCGGAAAGGATGGGAATTGAGAGGATGTCGGCTCAGGCGGTCGGCGGGGCTGTCGGGCACAATGAGATTTCTGTCATTATTCCGTGTCATCGCGTGGTCGGGGCGAACGGGAGCCTGACGGGATATGCGGGCGGCATTGACAGGAAGGTCAGGCTGCTTGAGCTGGAGCGCGCAGACATGAGCCGCCTTTTTGTGCCGGGGAAGGAGCGGCGCCGTTACCTGACGCATTCCGGGAAATAATCCGCGGCTGTCTGATATCTGCGCAGCCGCCCGACATATGAGGGGTGCCCTGCCGTGCTGTCCGGGTGCTCTTTGTCCGAAATACAGAATCTTCGTTTCTGCCGTTGATTTTATCCGCGATATGTGATACAATAGTGTGCAGAAAAAACACGGGAAAAACGGGGGAATTTCAGGGGACGACAAACGGCAGGATATGTGATATCATATTACCGTCGATTCCCGGTTCCGCCGCCCCGGGCAGACAAAAAGAGATGATTCCGAAATGATGACAGCAAATTATCACACTCACACTCCGCGGTGTCACCATGCGGTCGGTGACGAACGGGAGTATATAGAAAACGCGATAAAAGCAGGGATTAAGCTCCTCGGCTTTTCCGACCACACTCCGCAGCTTTATGAAAACGGCTATATCTCGCCGATAAGGATGACTCCGGAGGAGGCTCCCGGATATGTTGACCGGCTGAGAACGCTTGCCGACGAATACCGGGGGGACATCGAGCTTCACATCGGCTTTGAAGCGGAGTATTTTCCGGGGATATTCGACAGGCTTCGGGGGCTGTGCCGCGACCTTGGGGCGGAATATCTGATACTCGGACAGCACTGTCTGTCAGATGAGTCGGAGGGGGCGGTCTGGTCTACCTCTCCCGCCGGAGAAGGTGAACTGAAAAAGTATGTTGACGTGGTCACAGAGGGGCTTTCGACCGGGTGCTTCACCTATCTTGCCCATCCGGACGTTTTACGATATACCGGAGGAGACGAAAAATTCTATCACGATGAGATGACGCGGCTCTGCCGTGCGGCGAAGGAGCTTTCGGTGCCGCTTGAGATAAATATGCTGGGGCTTGGCGACCATCGGTTTTATCCGTCGGACAGGTTCTTCGACATTGCCGCTGAGGTCGGGAACGACGTTATCATCGGCTGTGACGCGCACGACCCGGCGGCGCTTCTTGACGAGGAAACGTACAGCCGGGCTGTCGGTATGGCAAAGGCACGCGGGCTTAATCTTCTTGAAAGGGCGGAGCTGAGAAGGATCTGACCGTCAGGAGAACAGCGAGCCGAAGATCTCGAGGATCCTGAATTTCAGGGTATATTCCGGGCTTTCCGAGTCGGTGAGGATGCGCACCTCTCCGGGAGTGAAGCCTGCGGCGACGAGGGTATCGTCGGGCTTTGCGGTTCCGGTGCAGAGCGGCGGGAAGAGGACGCACCACCAGTTCTTCCCCTCGGCTTTTCCGATCATGACGCGGAGCGACGAGTAGTTTCCGGCGGGAAGCCTTATATCGCCGTACTCGCGGGTCGGGTAGTTTTCCTTGCCGATGAGTGCGCTGACGCGGTACTCACTTCCGTTATCGCGGAGAGTTTTTTCAGCCTGCTTCACTATCTCCGGAAGCATTGACGAAATGACGTCCTCTGCCTCTTCCCTGCTGCTGCAGTTTTCGGTCGCGGATGAGACTTTTTCAAGTATCGCGTCGCGGACGGCGAGCTTGAGCGCCTGATCCTCTTCGCTGTCGGAGTTTGCTATGACGTGAAGGCGGACGACCTTGTTATAGATCTCTGTCTCTCCGTTTATCGGGACGGCATAGATCACGGCGGTGACAAATGCGGCGATAAGTACTGCAAGAACTGCTTTTTTCATAATATGACCCCGTTTCCGCGCTATTAAAATGATTTTTCGCGCTTTATGATATGTATTTTCGGTTTGCGAGGTCATGACCCTGTGACAGAAGTATCGGCAGGTGAAAGGACGGTTATTCACCGGAGGAAAAAAATTCCGGTAAAATCAAAGATCAGATGAAGAATTCAACGCTTTGCTATATTGAATCCTGCGGGAAGTATCTTATGCTCCGACGGGACAGAAAAAAGAACGACGAAAATTCCGGCAAGTGGATCGGTGTCGGGGGAAAATTTGAAGAGGGCGAGTCGCCGGACGACTGTCTTATCCGCGAGGTGCGGGAGGAGACGGGGTTTGAGCTTACGTCGTACCGTCTGCGCGGGATCGTCACTTTTGTTTCGGACATTTATGAGACGGAGCAGATGTTTTTATTCACTGCCACCGCTGACGGCGGGGCTTCCGGCGGGCTTCCGGGATGTGACGAGGGGACGCTTGAGTGGGTGAAGATATCCGATGTGCCGGCGCTTCCGCTTTGGGAGGGGGACAGGATATTTCTTTCGCTTCTTTCGGAGGGGCGCGGATTTTTCCTTTTGAAGCTGTGTTACCGCGGGGACAGACTTGTTTCGGCGGTGCTTGACGGGAGGGAGATACTGTGAGTAATCAGAACCTTCACAAAAAAGAATACAAAAAGCCGCAGTCGAACTGTGAGACGTGTGTCTGGTACGATTACGACGAATTTTACGGCGAATATGTCTGCCGCGCCGACCTCGACGAGGACGAGGAGGTTGACAGAATGTTCGGAAACACCGGCTCCTGTCCGCTCTATCGTTTTTATGACGAGTACAAGAGTGTTCAGAAACAGAACTGACAATAATCAAAGCAAATCAACCATTTGGGAGGATATAATCATGTATAAGAACATTGAAAAGCAGGAAAAGCTGTGCCTTAAGGACCTTGTTGAGTACATGGAGGGGCAGATCGTCAGCAAGACGCTTGTACAGAATCAGCTTGTCAGCATGACGCTTTTCTCGTTTGACAAGGGCGAGGAGATTTCGACCCATGCGGCGGGCGGAGACGCTATGGTGACGGTTCTTGAGGGAACCGGGCGTTTTACTGTCGGGGGGAAGGTCTTTATTCTGAACGCCGGCGAGACGCTTATCATGCCGAAGGACATTCCCCACGCCGTTTTCGGTGAGGAGAAGTTCAAGATGCAGCTTGTTGTTTCTTTCTGATATTTATTAAACTTAAAAATCCGTGCTCTTGTGGGGCACGGATTTTTAGTATTGAGTTTCAGGGAAGTTCATAACTGATGGCTTGCCATGTATCGGGGTCATCGGTCTCGCTGCCTCTTCCGGAGAAAAATCTGATGCAGACCGAGTCGCCGCGCCATTCTACGGTATATTTTCCTTTGGTAAACGGAAAGACGCAGTCGCCAAGAGATACTTCGCCAAGCTGTTTTTCTCTGCAGTTACCCTTGCGGTAATAGATTTTTGCGCCTCCGCCACCGAGTACTGACCATTCTCTGAAGATCAGACGGTAATCGGAGAAGTTGTCTTTTACCACAACGTCTTCGCGATAGTCTTTCCAGTACTCACTACACGACGTGAGAAGCATTGAGAATATCAGGAGAAAGAGGGGGAGCAATATTGCCGCGGGTCGTTTTTTGTGGGTTTTTGGTGTCATGATTCTGACCTCCGAGGACTGTTACCGAACATATCATTGATTGTACTTTCCGGGGGATGCGGCGGTGAAGCGGCTGTTTCCGGAGACGGCGAACCATTCCTTCAGGACGATATCACTGAGAAAGGCTGTATTACCGCCGTTATCGGTCAGTGTCCGGGATGAGAGGTCATAGGTTATCAGGCTTGAGGTACTGCTTTTTGCGCTGTAATATTCAAACTCAAGCCGTCTGAGGTTACGGGAACAGTTTATTGTGAGCCTGTCACCGTCGGGCAGGTTTCCGGTATATTCCGAGCTGCATATTGCGCTGTTACCTTTCCCGGATGTCCACCGGACTGCATTTTTCGGAAACCCGACATCATAGTACAGGATTCTGAAAGCGTCGATCTGCTGTCCGTAATACTGCCGGTAATATATTTCTTCAAACACATTCCGGGCATGGGATATGCGGTAATCCCGGTACAGACTGTTCACGGCACGTGCCGACAGGGGGATGATAAAGAAAACAACAAGGTATAGCGATATTGCTGTGAGGGTTATTTTCCAGGGGGTGAGACGTTTTTTCATTGGGTGTCACCTTGCATTCGGGAATTTGCGGTGGAGGGACAGGCTGTTTTATTGAAAATCAGAGGATTTCCCTTGCGTAAATATTCAGATCATGGTCGTTCAGCTCTGATTTGAGGAGGATTTTCAGCCCCACGTCCTTTTCGGTCAGGACCGAGAATTTATCGAACCGGCTGATTATGCGGAAGCAGTTTTCGGTTATTGACTTCTGCTTTCTTATGAGTCGGCGATAGTCTGACATATCATCGACGATGCAGGTTACAGACGGTTCGTACCATATGATGATTCTCCAAAAATCGATATTGGGGAAGGTTCTCCACAGGTATGAGCGTATTTCGGGAAGAGCGAGGGAATGGCTTCTTGCGTTTATAGAATTTCTGAAGTTATTCGGATAAAAAATAACTTCGGAGAAGCTGTTTCTGTCGTAATTCAGTATTTTCAGATAATCATCCGCGATCGAATTACCGAGTTCTCTTACTTCCGGGCTGAAGATGTCGGAATCGACAGACCAGCCGCCTACGCTGCATTTATCCGTTTCCTCCATCAGCTTTTTTTCCAAGCCTTCCGGGTTATCGAAATCAAAATATGCATCGACCGAAAAATGCCGGTGGTAGGTTGAAAAATCGCTTGTGACTATATTCAGACCGTATTTTTCGCGCACTGATCTTACAAATTCCAATTCATGACAACCGTAATATACGACACCGGTGTTGAATATCTCAATAAGCTTGCTGTAGCGATAGTCTTTTTTAAAGGCGTTTGAGTATTCTTTCATGGGATATCCTTTGCTGACAATGATTCCGGCGCGGCAATGCCAGTTTATCGATTTTACGGTTCCAGTATATCACATTTCCGGAGAGTTGTCAACGCAACCCGCGTTTTTGTCTTTGTAATTTGTAAACAATCAATTAACTCCGGCAAAATCATACAATTGTCGGCATCATTTTTATCATATCGGACGGGGGTTCTTTTCTTGAGAGGGCAAAGAGTGCGTCGGCTTTTCTGCCGAGGGAATACTGGGGCAGGGCGTGGGGCGGGAGGAGCTTTCCGTCGGCGGGTTTTGTGACTACGGGGAAGCCGGTCTTTTTGATTGCGGACAGCATTTCCCTGCCCCGGGAGTTTGCGGCGAGGAGGGTGGTATAGTACGGCGGGGCTGTCATATCGTCCGGTTTTATGCCGATGACGGCGGAGAGGATCGCGCGGCGGAGTCGCGAGGCGGAGTATTTACGGCCGGTGCAGAGGGAGACAAGCTCTTCTATAGTTGCAGCGGCATCGGCGTTATTGCGCAGACAGCCGGAGACTCCGCCGTTCATGCCGTAAAAGGTACAGAGGAGCTCTGCCGGGGTATTGCGGATGACATAGAGAGATGCGGCGGAGCAAAGTGCATCGGATGTCGGTTTTATGCCGGAAAACGAGTCGCGTGCCTGCGGCGGGAGCATTGCGGAAGCATCGCCGCCGGACAGGATCGTTTTGCGGGTACCCGATGCGGTGAAGCCGGGTCCGCGTTTATATGTGAAGGGCTGCAGGCTGCTTTTCAGGCTCTTTATTGCGGAAAGGTACGAGACGGCAAGGATGTCATTCGGTGTTGCCGGGCAGGCGGAGCCGAACATCGAGAGGTACAGGTTTTCCGTGTTTCTCTGATGCGATTCCGTTCTGTCGGGGTTTCTTAAAGCCGAGAGGAATTCCGGGGAGGATATTCTGTCTGCCGCTTCCTCAAGGGCTGTGATATCGCCGGATTCGCTTCCGAAGCAGAGGCTGTCGGCGATGCCTGTCAGGTCGGCAAGCATCACGCCGGCGCGGGCGAAATACTCGGCGCTCCCGCAGGAAAACGGGCACGGAAGCTCAAGCACGAGGTCGGCTCCGCATTTTACCGCCGCCGCCGCGCGGGCATATTTCGGGTATATCGCAAGGGTTCCGCGCTGGACGATGCTTCCGCTCATTATTGCGACGATCCGTGTGTCGTCTCCCTTGATCTTCCTGATTTTTTCAAGCTGGATAAGGTGTCCGTTGTGAAACGGGTTGTATTCGCATATTACGGCTGCGGTTTCCGGCATTTTCTTCGGTTTCCTTTCCGGTTATTTGTCCGAGCGGCGCGGAAGTGTGCGAAAAGCGGGGTTTTCACGCTCTTCCGATCAAATATTGCCGTCCGGGAGAAAAATAATTCTTCAAATCCCTTGTAATTGTCGGGAATATGTTGTATAATTATGACGTTATGCAAAAATCGCATTTATGAATCCATCGGAGGTTTTTTTACTAATGAAAGTACTTGTTGTCAACGCCGGCAGCTCGTCTCTTAAATATCAGCTCTTCAACACCGAGAGCAGAGACGTTCTTGCAAAAGGCATCTGCGAGCGTATCGGGATCGACGGGCGCATTGAGCACCGCCTCGGCGAGAACGGAGAGAAGCACAAGCGCGATATCGCAATGCCCAACCACGCCGTCGCAATGAAGATCGTTGTCGATACCCTTACCGACCCGGTTCTCGGCTGCATAAAGAATATGAGCGAGATAAAGGCTGTCGGTCACCGGGTTGTCCATGGCGGTCCTTACTTCTTTGAGAGCTGTCTTGTCACTCCGGAGGTCGTTGAGAAGCTCCGTCTCTGCAACGACTTTGCGCCGCTTCACACTCCGGCTCATCTTATGGGCATCGAAGGCTGCACCGAGGTCATGCCGGATGTTCCGCAGGTCCTTGTTTTCGACACCGCGTTCCATCAGTCCATGCCCGAAAAGGCAAGCACCTATGCCATCAAATACGAGGACGCACAGGAATACAGGATCCGCCGCTACGGTGCGCACGGAACCTCCCACCGTTTTGTTGCCGCAGAAATGGCAAAGCTGCTTGACAAACCCGTTGAGGAGACAAAGATCATCACCTGCCACATCGGAAACGGCTCTTCCATCACCGCTGTAAAGGGCGGAAAGTGCATTGACACCTCAATGGGCTTTACTCCCCTTGACGGTGTCGAAATGGGGACCCGCTGCGGCGCCATCGACCCGGCCATCGTTCCCTATCTTATGAAGAAGAAGGGGCTTGATCCCGACGGCATCGCTTCCTATATGAACAAGGAGTGCGGCTTCCTCGGCGTTTCCGGGATTTCTTCCGACTCCCGCGACATAGAGGCTGCCATTCTCAAGGGCGACCACCGCGCAGAGGTTGCGGCGACCGTGCTTGCTTATCAGATCCAGAAGTACATCGGTTCCTACACCGCCGCAATGAACGGTCTTGACGCTATTGTCTTCACCGCCGGCATGGGCGAGAACAATCCTGAGCTCCGCGAGCGTGTCTGCACCAACATGGAGTACTTCGGAATAGAGATCGACAGGGAGGTCAACGCAAGATCTCACCATCAGCCCAACACCGTTGAGCTTTCAACAAAGAACTCAAAGGTAAAGGTCTACCTCATTCCCACGAACGAGGAGCTTATGATCGCAACCGACACGGAGGCAATCGTCAGCAGACTCTGACAAACCGGTATGACCGGGTCGCCGATAAGACGATCCGGTCTTTTTATTTTTATCTTTTCTTTTCGTTTTCCGCACACCGCCTGATGATGTCCTCTGACATTCCGTGGCTGACGGTCAGCATTCGTCTGATATTGCCTACGGCCTCCTCAGGCAGACCGGAGGACAGCCAGTCGAGGGATATTCCGAAAAGACTGCACTTGACGAACCGGATGATGATTTCCCGGTCCTCCTCCGAAACGATTCCGTCGGAAAATGCCGCCGAAAGGTATTCCGTTACGGCGTATTCGCTGTATTTCATCAGATACGTCTCGAATATGTCGCGGCTGACGGAGTTGTAGATATGCAGGATTGCGCGCTTGTTCTTCAGGGTGTAGTCAACGGCGGCATTGAAGCAGTCGACAAGTGATGTTACGTCGGGATATGCCGCAATGAGGCGGTCGAAAAGTCCTGTGATTATCTCGCTTATCAAAGCGGGGATATCCTGATAATGGTAGTAGAATGAGTTTCTGTTTATTCCGCAATCCTCTACAATGTCGCGCACGCTGATTTTGCTGAGAGGCTTTTCGTTCAGCAGCTTCATGAATGACGTCCTGATCGCCTGTTTTGTGAAGTTCGCCACGTCTGCTCCTTTCGTATCCGGGGATGGGGATATTATACCACAATCCGGGCGGAATTGCAATACGGAAGAAATTCCGGCGGATTTCCTGCGGATGCAGGCTCTTCATTTTTTTGCTTTCCGCGAAAATAAATTCCGAACCGTTCGGCAGAAGAATTCGGAGTAAATTCACTTTTTCGTTTGCCACCGCGATAACGGTTGCCTCTGCCGTCTCCGCAGCCGAAACGGCGATTTTCGGAGGAGATGAAACAGTGAAGCGCCAGCCGAAAAAGCTCAGGGAAAGCCTCGGAGAAGACCTCGATTTCGTTGACACCGACGACTGAAATCGACAGTTTTTCCGTCGGGGAAAAAGGAAAAAGCACGGTTTGAACTTTTATCTCTGTATTGCAGCTTATTTTGACCTTAACATCATCCATGCAGAATATAAGTCAATAGACAACCTCGTACAACAGATCAAGCCCGCGCCTCTTCTTCAGGAATTCTGACGCAGCGCCATAGCAATCAGTTTCATAAGACAAATCTATACTGTTATCCATGCTCGGCTGTGTTTTTTCTTCCGTAATGATAAAAGCATCAAGTCCCAAAACCGGCACCGCTTTACCTTGTAACAGTTTTATAAGTGTAATTGCATCGTCTGTACAATAAAGATCTATACCGCAGCGATGTATTGCCTTGACTGAAAACTCATCTGACATTTCTTTTCTCCTTACTGCATAAGATTGTCGTTCTGCTTTACGGCAATCACTCCGGAGTATTAATTATCCGGAATCAGACATATTCCTTTAATATCCGAAAAAGCTTCTTTCTTCTTGAATCAATCAGCTTAAAAACCGCAGCCGAAACTGCCGCCGCGGCCACCGCAAAAGCAATTCTTAACCATCCCCTGAAAATGAGACTCAGCAGGCATCCGATAACAATTATCGCCGCCGCGACCGCAGCACACTGAATAAAGCTGTATTTTGACCAACGGGTCAGGCTCTCCCCGTCAACCCGCACAACATCTGACAAGAATACCCTTACGTGAGGGTCTGCGCTCCACGACTCCGGCGACAGATAATGATCTATCGAAACCGGCAGATTTTCCGACTCCGAAAAGCACCCGGATATCCAGTCAAATATATAAACAATCAGCATAAACGTACTCAGCCCTTGCCCGGACGCCCAGATATCTTCCTTGAATATCCTGATACCCATAGTTTTCGCTGAGTCAAAGTCGTACAATACCGTTCTCTTCCCCGATTTATAAAAGCATCTTTTTCCTTCGTCCGTTACATAACACGAAATACCGAAAGGTGTGTCGTCTGTGATTTCAAGTTTCATTATAAATTCACCGTAGCCTTATCCGACCGCCGATTTTTTCCGGAAAACGGTTCCGGATTACCGCGGCGGACGGCTTATCTGAGATTTCTGCTTATTCCGTTAATTCCGGAGTTGATGTTAACCGTACCGTCAGGCACTCCGGCATAACACATCCCCTGCATACAGTTTACCACACCGCAGAATCCGCGTCAAGAGTTTATAATTTTCAGCCGCAAAATTTCGGCACACCGCGCAAATTTCCCGTGTTTCTCTCGTGCGGATTGCCTGTATTCCGGAATGAAAAAGGAATGCCAGAAAACCGTCCGGGCTTTCTGACACTCCTATTTATATCTGACCGTTTCTGCGGAAGCACTTATATGTTTATGCCCGCAGATCGGAATCCGTCCGGTTCAAAGTGCTCCGGCTGCCTGCATTGCGACAAGGACGGCAGCGAGATCGCCGATCGACTCTCCAAGCCCCGCGGGGACTATCCGGCAGACACTGAGAGCCTGCGGAAGCGCCTCACGCTCAAGCACCTCGTACATTTTGCGGTTCAGAAGCTCAGCAGAACGCATATATATGCCGCCGAGAACGATCTTTTCCGGATTCAGCAGATCAATAAGTATCGAAAGCCCATAACCAAGCTTCTCGCCGGAGATGTCGTATACCTCCGCCGCCACCGTATCGCCTGCTTCCGCCGCATCGCCGACGGTCTTTGCCGTGACGGTGTCAAGCTCTTCCTCGCTCCTGCACCATGCGGGAGGATTGCCGCGTTTTATCTCGCGCAACGCCACCTGCTGACCGATCTGGCGGATGCCTCCTCCGCTGCAGAAGCCTTCAAAAGAGCCTGCCTTGCGGTATCCTGTTGGTCCGTCGGGAGCCAGCCTTATGTGTCCGGCTTCTCCTGCGCTTGACGAGGAACCGGAATAGAGCTTACCGTTCAGTATCAGCCCCGCTCCGAGACCTGTTCCGAAGGTCATGAATATCATGTTCTTCGTGCCTTTTCCCGCGCCGAACTTCCATTCGGCAAGCGCACAGGCGTCGGCGTCGTTGCAGAGGCCGACAGGAACGCCGAATCTCTGTCCGAGAATGTCGGCAATATGCACGTCGTCCCATCCCGGAAGATTCGGGGGTGACATGATCACTCCGTGCTCCGAGTCAAGGGGACCTCCGCAGCTTATGCCGATGGCTTTCCCGACGCCGACCCGTTGTTCTGTCGTGTCGATTATTTTCGCAAGCGTTTCCTCAAATCCCACGGTGGGAAAACGCTCTTTTTTCAATATGTTTCCGTTGTCGTCGGAAAGCACAACGGCACATTTTGTGCCGCCGATATCAATACCTGTGTACATTTTTTGCCTTTCTTTGTTTTGCCCGTCCGGAATGCATATCGCAGATGTCACATTATGCGGATATGGTATCGCTGCACGGGACGATTCGTGAATCGCTCCCATGACCCAGACTCTCTTTTCAGAAGCTATCAGGGATTCTCATGGTGCTTTTTGAAAAAGCACCATGAGAAGAGGATAACTGACTCTCAATAAACTCCGAACGTGACCATGCAGAAGCCGTCGCGCCAGATGGGTTTGCCGTTCAGCTCGCCCTCGCACCAGCCACCGGTATCGGTGAAGCTCCACGGACCGGGTGAATAGGTCTCGCCGAAAATATGGTGATGAGGACCGAGGAGACAGCGGTTTCCGGAAACAGCCTCTACCGTTACGTGATTGACACCCGGAACAAGATATTCCGTAATATCGGTCTCATACGGTGCGCGCCATACCGTTCTTACCGGCTTCCCGTTGACGCATATGTTGGTAACAGCCGCGCGCTGGGAGTACTTCAGGTATACCGGCTTACCGGCACCGTCTGCGGTTATATCGAAGCCGAAGGTCATGCGCCCCGAGAAGAAGGCATAGCCCTGTCCGGTGACGCTTCCGCGCTTAACATGACGGTTCGGCATATCGATTCTGAAATCTCCCCTGCAGAAGAGCGCATTTCTTTCGCCCGGAGTAAATCCCCCGTCGTCGTACACCCCGAAATCGCCGAGGATATATATACTCTCAAGCTCCGTGTCGTAGGTCAGACGGTTGAACCGCGTTCCCATAATGTCTCCGCCGCCATAGAGGATGTCAAACACCTCATCGCGCTGGAAATAGTGACCGGAGGCTGTTACCTCGTTCACACCCTGACGCACAAAGTCGGTTATCTCACACTTCTGGAACGCCGAATCGCGCCACCATGACTTTCCGTCATGGGTTATCGGATGACCGTTAACCTTCATGTTCAGGCTGTTGACCGTCTCGCCGGCAAGGTACAGTCTGCCGAGGAGCTTCGGGTCGCAGGATATGTTGAAGTGATATTTCAGCTCAAAATCGCAGGGGCGGCGCATTTTCAGAAACTCATCCGAGATGAGTATGACCGCCTTTTCCGGTCTCCACTCTCCGCCGTCAACGCGGTATTCGCAGGAATCGACAGTGAGGGAATTGATATCGCACTTTTCGATCTCAAGCTCCTCCGGAAGGGTGACGGTCACTCTTTCACTCTCCCCGTGAGCATATTCCGCCGGGTCTGCAGAGTCAAGAAGGATCACCGCAGAGCCTGCCGGGAGAAGCGATATCTCAGCCGAGGAATTCTTTCCGTCGGTCGTAACGTGAAGAGCGGTTTCGGTCAGAGCTTCGACGTCAAGAAGCGTCATGCTCTTTGCACCGGCGGTAAGAGTGAAGGTGCGCCCGCGTTCGTTGTCGGTGTTGACGATATAAAGGAGCGTGCCGTCGTCTCTGTCGCGGCGCATTACTCTTACTCTGCCCCTGTCGCCGGTTAGTTTTTGAAGGACTGCACCGGATTTTTCAAGAGCGGCGCAGAGAGCCTCTGCCCCCTCGGCTTTCACCGCATGAGACGAAAGATATTCAAGCGCTTCCGCGTTCTCTCTGCCGTCAACGTATTTCGGGAGGGTTCCCGCGGCAATAACGTTTCCGCCGTTTCTCATGAAGGCATCAAGCAGAGCGAGGGTCGGGCTTTCGATGCTGACAAGCTCAGGAAGCACGACCGCAGTGTAGCTCTTTCTGCCGACGGTCAGCCGGTTTCCGTTTACCGAGCCGTATTTCTCCATAAGCTGTTCGTCGCCCAGATGATACCCCACCTGACAGTCGCCGAGTGTGTTCACGACCGTCTCAAGACTGTCGTGGAAACAGTATATCGATCCGAGGTCGAGCTTGTTGAACCTTGTCCATGCGCTTGATATCGGGTGAAGGACAAGCACCGGGCATACCTCGTCACCCTCGGTAAGGAGCATCGACAGCCGTGCGAAATAGTCTATGAATTTCCGGTATTCCTTCCACCACGGAAGCTGACAGAACAGCGACGGCGGGAAATCACGTTTTCTGACGCCGCGCAGGGTGTAGCTTTCAAGGTGCTGGCAGATGAACGAAATGCCGTTCACGAACTGCCATTCGGCGATCCATTTCAGCTGCTCCGGAGAAACGTCCCAGCCGGTCAGCCCGAACATTTCGGAAAGCACGCGCTTTTTCCCAAGCTGTGCCGCGACCGACGACACCTGCTTCGGAAGCACGTCGCTGCATATCCCTCTTCCGAGCCAGTCGATCCCGGGGATATCGAAGTATTCGTACCCCGGCATGACACCGCCCGTCGTGTGCATCTGGGACATGATGTTGTCCTCACCCATGACGTGACCGGTCAGTCTGCATCCGTGATCGCGGCACCAGCCGCCAAGCTGTTTTATGAAGTTTTCTGTGTAGAGACGGTTTATCAGTCTCCAGAAATCGTGCCGGAAAGCGTCTCCCGCAGGATCATCACCGTACAGATACGGGGCATTATCAAGAACGTCATATCCGTATTCCCTCATAAATGTATCCGCAAGCGTGTCCGTCCACGGTATTCCGGCAAGCCCGAACTGCGGCTCGTCGGTGAAGAAGCCCGGAAGAGTCTTCCCGAATTCGTCGCCGAAACGTTCATAGTACTTTTCGTGCGTCAGCTTTATGAAGAGCGCGATGCTCTCCGGATTGATCGGGTCGATGTAAGCCGGGGAGGTCTTTCTCGAGATGACGACCGGCTTTTTTTCCGCCGGAATGACCGAGTCAGTCGGCTGACGGACGAATTTTCCGTTCTCCTCCGTGAATACCGCAAGAACACCCTCCGTGTACTCATAGCCCTCGGGGCGGCTGCACTCGATCCACTTCATCCAGTACTTTTCTCCTGCCGCCTGAACCGCTCCGCCGGCATATCCGGAGGGATATCCCTCCTCGTCGTAGCCCCACGCCGACATTCCGTGCTTTTTGCCTTCGTCAATGCCGGTTTCGATAGCCTTCATCCAGTCCTCGCCCATATATCCGGTCGCAAGTCCGGTGCGGGCGTGCATGAAGTAACCGCCGAGCCCCGCCTCGTCCATCTGCCCTATCTGATAGCGGATAAGCTCCGGCTCAAGCCTGTCGTTCCACGACCAGAACGGGACGGCGCGGAATTCCTTCGGGGGATTTTCGTATTTTTTTGTATTCATAAAAGCGCGTATTTACTGTCCTTCCGGAATCATTTGCGTGCCGTGAACTTAATAAGCGCCGACGACCGCTTTTCGGGAATTACGACCGTAATGCCGGTTCCGCAGAGCTCTCTGCCGGTAGCAAGGGACACGGGGTCGCCGTCGTAGTCGTGTATAACGTAGGTGGTGTTCGGGTCAAGACCGCGAAGAACAAATGTCTTCATATCCTCTTCGCTGTTGTCGCGGCGGAAGAGCTGAATTATGCCTCCGCGCTGTTCATCATCGTAGAACTCCCAGCCGATCCAGTCGGAATCGCTGTTCGACCAGCCGGTAAGCGGATAATAATCGCCCCAGAAGAACATATTCGTGTCGTGCCACTCCTCAAGAGCCTCGGCGGCGGGTTCGTACGCGTTCTCCTCCGCGCTCTTTCTGACATCGTAGCTGTATGTGAACCACGGGATCATCGCGGAACGGAAAGCATACTTTTCAATATCGGTGGTATAACCGGCGCCGGTGACCGGAGTTCCGAAATAGGGGAGCCACTGATAGAATGAGTAGTGCATTGCCTGTTTTCTTGTGAAGTCGGAGTAATCTGCATCGGTCTTGTGAAGGGACACCGAACGTCTCACCGTCTCAAGGTCGTTCCGTCTTCCGCCGGAGGCGCAGGAGTCAAGCATCATTTCCGGATTCTCCGCAATAAGCGAATCCCAGTAAGCAAGATATCCTGTCACATAGTGATTCTCGGTAATGCCCCACCTGTCGGGAGCGTTTTCGGAATCGCGGGTGAGCCAGTGACCGAGCGGGTCGATGTTGTAATCCTGACGGTAGATCGAAATGCCTGCTTTTTTCAGCACCGAATTGACCCTTTCGGACAGCCATGCGCGTGCTTCGGGGTTGCCGAGGTCAAGAAGCGACGGGGTAACCTGCCACTCCGGCTTTCCGGCAAGGAAGGTATTCTCGGTGATCCTCTCCGGCTCAAACCACAGAAGCGTCTTGCTTCCGTACTTTTCGACATGGGTCGTAATGTCGCGCATTTCGCTCGGGAAGCGGTTGGTATCGATCTCCCAGCTGCCGGTCTGCGTCCAGTTGTCGATCAGCTCGTGATCTCCCTTGAAGTACCAGCCGGCGTCCATCCACCAGTAATCGGGCTTTATGCCGTTTTCACGGTAAACGTCGAACGCGGCTATCTGATTTGCATCGGTTGCGTCACGCATTTCCGCGTATATCCATGAGGTGCTTGCACCGGTGTGCGGCTTCATGAGCTCACCGTTTATCAGGCGCATATTGCAGTCGATAAGGAAACGTCTCCAGAGGTTTATGACGCGGTCCTCTCCGGCTTCGCAGTCACAGCGGCAGTCGGCAAAGAGGAAGGTCATCATCGGAGTTCTGATCTCCTCACCGGGGGTGAGGTATGCGTGCAGATTCACCTGTCCGGCGCTAATACGTACCGAGCGTATCGCGTTGACGGTGTCGAAACGGCATCTCCACTGTCCCGACCAGCCGACGGAGATAACAGCAGTCTCCTCTCCCGTCGAAAGGCGGAAGAAGGGGAGCATGAAATTCGTCGGTCTGCCGCCGAACGGCTGGATTTCAAGTGAGATTCCCGGACGGAGCAGAATGCTCTCCGGCTTCATCGCGTGTCTGTCCTCGCTGTCGTCGCCGATGAAATAGTGAAGGCAGGGATCCTGTCCGCCAAACGAAAGGTCGGCTGCGTTGATATCCGAAAGCACCGGGGAATTCTCTGTTCCTTCGTTTCTGAAGTATACCGCCCACTCAAACGTGCCGTAGTTTTCGTAAACCGCCGTCATAACCGTCACGGTGATGCCGGAGGGGTGCTTTGCCGTGATCTTTTCACCCCGGTCGCTGAGACTGCGGTATCTGCGCAGACCGTCGAACGGCGTTCCGACCTGTGTTCCGGCGGGAAGCGGCTCTCTTGTTACCGAGAATCCCTCTCCGAAGCCGTGGTATACCTCGTTTCCGAGCCTGAATGACACCGGTATCTTCGCGGGATCGGAGAACCATTCGGCATATCTTGCCGCGGCGGTTTCTTTTTCTTTTTCGTTAGTGATGATCTTTGACATAATTATTTCCCCTTTTCGGTGATATGTGTTTTATCCGAAGAATTCTTCTTCAAGCGCAAGGCAGATCGCGTGATAGACCGGAAGATGAAGCTCCTGTATCTTATAAGTCTCGGTTTCGGGAACGATCACCGACACGTCGGCAAGCCGCTTCAGTATCCCGCCGTCCCTGCCGGAGAGTATCACGACAGAACAGCCCTTTGCCTTTGCGGCGATCGAAGCGTAATAAAGATTCTTTGCGTTTCCGGAGGTGCTGATCCCTATAAACACGTCGCCTTTTTCCGCAAGCCCGTAAAGCTGCTGAGCCGTGCCAAGCTCCGGAAGAACATCGTTCGAAAACGCGGTCTGAAGCGAGATCTCGTTGATGAGCGATACCGATGCAAGGGTTCCCTGAAGATTCTCCGCAAGAACCCTTCCCTCCTCTCCGTAAGCCGAGAGGACATTTTTCTCGTTTTCGGGAAGCTCGCGGCGCTTACAGAAGCCCTTCATGAGCTCTCCGACGATGTGAACCGCATCAGCGGCGCTTCCGCCGTTTCCGCAGGTCATGATCTTCCCGCCGTTTTCATAGCACCTCACCATCAGCTCGGCAGCTTTTACAATGTCGTCCCTGCAGACGGAAAGCGCGGGATAGCGTTCAACGAGTGTTTCGATTTTTTTTCTTGATTCGGATTTCATATTTTGCCTTTCTGTTTTCCGGAATTCAGCTGTTTTTTCTTGCAACGTATACCCAGTCAAAGCGGTCGGGCTTTTCGGGTATGAATATCTTTCCGCTTTTCGGTTCGACGACACCCTCGTCGGCTGTTTCTCCGGTGCGGGGATTGAACCAGTACACAGTGTAGTCGGACGAGGTGTCGGCGTGAATGATCGAGCCGGTGCTGCCGGATTTTCCGAAGCAGTACACGACATACATTTCGTTTCCGACGGTCGCCGCCGTGCTGAACGAATCATCCGGGATATAGTATTCATTTGCACTGAAGCACGGTACGAGGTTATACCAGTCGAATGAGGTGAAAAAGTCCTTCATTATCCGCATCTGCTCTCCTCCGGCGGAGTGAAGCCCCTCAAGCCATGTGAGGTCGCGGCGGTAGACCTGTCCCGATTCGTCCTGAGCCGGTGTCGTATCACCGTTATACGCCCAGAAAATGTTGAAGAGCGGCTGTATGCCGTAGCCGTAGCCGAACATTCCGTTCAGATATGCTATCCATCCCTGCGATCTTGCACCGAATTCTCCGGTCCAGAAGTGGTCGTAACGTCCCTCAAAGTTAACGACCGGCTTTTCACCGCCGTAGTCGTAATATTCTCTGACGATATTCCAGTCGACCCCCGTGTTGAGCTGAGTAGTGAACTGTGCTCCGAACCAGTTGTGTTCCTTCATGTCTGCAAAAGCGGAGTTGAACACCCTTGTGTTTCCGACGTTTTCCTGATGTGCGGTCATCGGCTGACCGTACGGGTCAAAGGCGGCGATGTATTTCATGACCTTTTTCCACGGATTGTTTTTTACCGTACAGCCTGACCATTCGTAATAGTCGTTGTCGGCTTCCTGAGCGGTCGTCCACATTACGGGATATGCGCCGTATCTTGCTACCCAGTACCGACAGAGAAGCTCCAGCTTTTCGTCGCTGATTTTTCCGCCGAGGTATGTCTCTATAAGCTCTTCAGGGTACGAAAACTGAGAGTGCGCATGAACCATTCCTTTTTTTGCAATATAGGCAAAATAAATATCAAGAGTTTTGAACTGCTCAAGGATCTTATCGGTCACGCCGTAGTCAAAAATACTTCCTCCGGCATCGCCAATCCAGCTGTTCCCCGCAACCCCCTGATAATAACCGAGCTGCTGAGACTGATAGACTGTAAAGCCCTGTTTCACGCGGTAATCGACAATATAGTGAAACTGCGTCTTTATTCCGTATTTTTCCGCATCCTCGTCGCTGACGTTTCCGTTTGAGTAAAGGGATTCAAGAGGCATTGTCCAGTGGGTATCGCCGATATAGAAGAACGGAGTGCCGTCGCTGTACATGAAATATCTCCTGCCCGGCTCGGTTCTGAGAAACCCGTGTCTGTAAATATCAAGCTTTCCGGTATATTTCTTCACGGTAACGACTCCTTGCACTCCGTGAAGTCCTGTGTCGTCATCCTTTGAGCAGACGGTGTAAAAATCCCATTCTCCCGGCTCATTAAGAGCTATTCTGATGACCCATCTGCGCCCGCCGTTCCAGAAGCCCGGCATTCTGATGGTTTTCCCGCTTTTTCTGTTTTTGAAAACCGCGTCAAGGGTGACGTGGTAAACCGGGTCGTCATATTCTTTATCAGCCGTGAGAGGAATATCCTCCGCAACCCATGTGACGGCTGAAACCCTGACCGTATTGTCTTCGGGAGCCGTGGTTTCCGGTATGGTCGTTATTTCCGTTCCTTTTTCTGTTTCGGTTTCAGTGACCTTTTCAGTGTCGGTTATCATATCAGTATCTGATTCCGTTTCCGTGATCCTTTCCGTTTCGGTGTTTGTTTCCGTACTTTTGCCGCTGTCTCCGGCGGCGATCGTGCCGGTATCGGTGCCCGTGCTGCCGCCCGGCTTGCCTCCGTTCATGCCGCAGGAGAAAAGGCTGAATATCGCTGCCGAAAGAAGCGCGGCGGATACGGCGGTGTTCAATCTCTTTCTGATTTTTGTCATATTAATCTGCCCGGGCGCGGCACTTCATCGGAAATGCCGCGCCGTATGATATGCGATTGTGATTATTTCTTCTTTTTTCCCGGTATCGCGATCGCCGTAACCACCGCGGCAACAGCTACTCCGGCAAGCACGAACGCCGCAGTCTTCATTGAGCCGCCGTTGCTTATCACCGGGTTGTCCGTACCTGTCGCGGGTACGCTCTCGGTTGCGGGAGCCGATGTTTCGGGCTTTGCCGATTCCTTCATCTGGATAACAAAGTCGGCCTGGGGTGCCCATTTGTCCTGACCGAAATCGCGTCCGCGCATTCTTATTGCGTTGTCATAGACCTCGAGAACGTAGCCCTGGCTGCCCGTTTTTGCCTTCTGCTCGTCTGTCCAGAGATAGCCGCAGGAGGGAACGAGGAAGATATAGGGAAGGTCGCTTCCGCCGTCGGTCATAACACCCTTCGAATCAAATTCCCAGTGGGTGTGTCCGTTGACCATGATGGCGTCCGGGTACTTTTTCAGCACATTGCGGAGCAGAGGCTCGCTGCTTTCGTCAATACCGTTCCAGCCCTGTCCGGGGAACGTACCTGCAACGGTATTGTAAAGGGGCTGATGAAGCGCAAGGATCGTAACGACCCCCTCCTCGCCGTATCTTTCCGACAGCTTCCCGTCGAGCCATTTCGTCTGCTCCTCGGTAATGGTCGCGTTGTTGTCTCCGCCGACCGAGTCGCCGAGTATCACGAGATGAAGGCTGTCGTTGAGCCACACGTCATAGTCGAGAGGATGACCGAAATACTCGGCAAACAGTCCCGCAACATAATCGTGATCCTTTTTCAGGTTATAAAGGAAGAGATCATGGTTTCCGATGGTCGGATAGAACTTGTCCTTGAACTCCGAGTCGCCGAGGACCTTCAGAAAGTTCGAATACTGCTCCTTCACCACTGCGGGCATATCGTTGCTTCCGTCAACATTGTCGCCGACAGTCAGAAGACCGAGGTTTCCCGGTGCGACCGCCGCAATCTGGCTGAGTGCGCTTCTGAAGTGGCGGACATGGAGGTCTCCCATATTCTGAGGGATGTGTATGTCGCTGAGTATGCCGAGAGTATACTTCAGCTCACCGAAAACAAAGGAATTATCGGTATTGACCTCTGCGGAGGCGTATTCCGTCTCACTTCCGCCCTTCACGGCACACGCGATGATGCGTGTGGTACCCTCCGGGATAAGGGTGTTTTCAAAGTTGTAGGTAAGGACATCCCCGCTGCCGGAGAGCGGCTTGAGCGCGGTATATCCCGGAATCCGTCCGTCCTTGTTGCCCCAGTACAGATTGTAGTGGGTGATCGTTGCCCTCTTTTCGGGCTGTGTCAGGGTTATGGAGCCTGACGCGATATTTCCGTAGGAATTACCGGCTTTGTAGACAAGCAGCTCCCCGGCATCACCGCTGTCGGTGTCACCGGCTGCTGCCGGAAGCGGCGCAAGCATCAACGCCGCAAGAAGCATTGCCGCAATTCTAACGGCTGAATTGAGCTTTTTCAATTTACTGTACCTCACTTTTTTCTGCCCGCCGGGTACGGCGGGGTTTTTCGGCATTTGTGCCGGGTTGTCAGGTCAGAAGCCTTCGAAAGTGTCGTATCCGACCTTCTTTATCGCCGTCATATAAGCGGCGTAATCGATGTCTCTTGTTTTTGTCATGAAATGATTGCTGCCGTTTTCCCACTCGATATAGAGGAAGTGCTCTCCGTCGGGCGCGGGAATGTCGGTAACGGCGACGGCGGAATCTGCGGGCATATGCGCAATGCCGGTGCAGACGGTGCTTCCGGTGGTAATGTCCTTGACAGAGTAAGGCATATCGACCGTTTCGGGAGTATCGTTCACGGCACAGAGCGTAAGGACGCCGTTCTTCGGCTCGTCGAAAGCAAAGAGAATCGGCGACTGCGAGCGCCTGATATATTCATACGCCAGCTTCTTCACGAAATAATAGTCAACGACAGCGTCGGAGACCTGAGGCCAGCCGTCAACGATGTTCCACCAGATTATGCCTGTACGGCGCCACTTTGAGATGCGGAATCTCTCGATGAAGTACTTGTCAGCCTCCGCCTGAGAGATCTGACTCATTCTTGCGTAGGTGTCAAGGTCGTCCGGAACGGTGCCGAACATCGTCCTTACCTGCGAGGTCATAAGTCCGATACGGTATGTGAACGGCGCATCCATTCTGTCCTCTATCGCGGTGGAGTGAAGCAGCCAGTCGCGGTTCGGCACCCCGTCCTTCATGTTCGGCCACAGTCTGTCGGGCGCGATGAACTTTTTCAGCGATTCCGGAGAGTTGCAGGCATGATAGCCGCACTCGGAAGCGAAATGGCAGACGGTGGTTCCGTAGTAATCGCCCTTGAAGTAATCGCGGGGACCCCAGAGGTGGTCCTCGGTCGGAGCGCCGCCGGTCTTTATGACGTTCTCGTCGATATATGGCGACGAGGGGATATAGGGTCTTTTCGCATCATGGAGACGGACAGCCTCGGAAAGGGACTTTCTTGTAATAACATTGTCGTTCGGGTCGGGACCTCTTATTATCCAGTTTGCGGCAATGTCGCACTCGTTGTCGCCCGCCCAGAGGACAAGAGAAGCATGGTTGCGCAGACGCCTGATGACCTCGACAGCCTCTTCGTAGATCATCTCCTGCATACGCGCATCGGACGGATATGTGGCACAGCCCATTGCAAAGTCCTGCCATACCATGATCCCGTGCTCGTCGCAGAATTCAAAGAATCTGTCGCTTTCGTAGACGTTTCCGCCCCAGCATCTTACCATATTGCAGCCGATACCGTCGGTCAGCTCAAGTGCCTTTTCAAGACGGTTGACGTCGTTTGAATGGAAGGCATCCAGCGGAACCCAGTTTGTCCCGAGGCAAAATATCGGCTTCCCGTTGATCTCAAAATGAAAGTCTCCGTTTTCGGTCTCGGTGGAGGTGCGGACGAGCTTTACGGTTCTTACGCCGAAACGGAATTTCTTGTCGTCGATAACCTCGTCGCCGCGCATGAGGCGGACGGTGACATCGTAGAGGTTCTGCGCACCGGCATTCTTCGGCCACCAGAGCTTAAGCCCTCTGAAGTCACCCCAGAACGTGCCGTAGGTGTGCCATACCTCCTCTTCCATATGGAAGGACGAGTCGCCGCAGACGCCGTCAACGGTAATCTTCATATCTCTGATCACGCCGCAGGGAGTGTCGATGGAGAAGAAGAGATTGAGAGTGGCGCTGTCGCCGTTTATGAAATTAGTGTAGAGATAAGCGCTTTCGATTCTCTCCTTCGGACGCTTCGTAAGGAACACGTCCTTCCAGATGCCGCCGGACACCGCCCTCGGCATTATGTCCCAGCCGTACATGGCAGGGGCTTTTCTCAGCGGGAGAGAGGCAAAATTATAGCGGAATGCTCCGCAGGCGGGGGTAAGCTCATACCTTCTTGCATAGATCATCGCCGGGAAGATGTGAACGACAAGGGAGTTGCATCCGGTCTTCAGCCCGACAGCCGGGAACGACTGCGGCACCAGCATATTTTCGCAGTGACCGATCTTTTCACCGTTCAGATACACATCCGCAACCGTGTCGATCCCCTCGAAATCAAGGTACCGGTCGGATAAATCGCTTCCGTCAACGTCAAATCTGCACGCATACCACAGGTGCCTGTCCTCAAGCTCCTGCATCTTCAGTATGTTGTCAGACCAGAACGGATCGCCGATAAGGCCGGCGCGGTACATATCCGGCTCGAAATTGCCGGGAACGCTGCCCTCTATCGGTGTATATGCCGAGGCATCAAGAGCCTCCTTTGTCGTAGGGTCAAAGCCGGTCGCTGTCACCTCGTCGTGCGGAACAATGAAAAGCTCCCATTTCCCGCCGAGGCTGATTTTTTTGTTGTCCATATGGTTTTTCCTTCTGCCCGTCCGGGCTGGGGTATAATTGTTGGCTGTCAGAAAAAGCCCGCCCCTTCACGAAGGAGGATGCCCCCGTGAAAGAGCGGAGACGCTTTTTCATGTGTGCGGTGAAACGCTTTCGTGTCAGCGGAGATCCGCTTACGTTCCATGGTATATATTATAATATTATATCGGTGGTTTGTCAAGCGGATAGCCGCGGGACTGTCAGATTACTGATTGTATTTCTTGATTCTTTCGACTTCGGCGGCAATCTTCTTGTCAGCCGGTTCCTTGCGGGCATTTGCGGTGGAAGCAAAGCTGTTGTCGCGTTTCCAGAACAGATCGAGGAAGCTGTTGCGGGAAAATCCCTGCCAGATGGTATCGCCGAGGTCGATGGTGCGGGTCTCAAGCATGAGGTCGAGCATTTCAGCCGAGTGTCCGTTGTCGTCACGGGTGTAACGGGACTTGAGTGCAAGCTCATAGTACGGCTCGTATACCCAGTTCTTTGTCTCGACTGCAAGAGCCTCCATGATCACGGAGGTGCGGTCAAGCTCTTTATTGGACTTGGGCACGCAGTAGATCCAGCCGTCGAGTACACGGGTGAGATACTTTTCCTGGCTCTCCTCGAGCTTGGGTGCCGGAACGATGCCGAAGTCCGCTTCCATGTCGTTGTAGAGATGGATCTGACCTATAAGTCCCACGCAGAAGAGCGCGTGGTTGTTTTCAAAGATGCTCTCGGTGATTACGCCGTGCTGGTCGGAACCGGGGACGGTTTGAGATTTGTCGTGATAGGAGTCGAACAGACCGCCCTCTGTCTTGACATAGTCAAGCGTCTTCTGGCAGATATCGAAGAACTTTTCCTTGGAGTTTGCGGTAAAGACCGGGATGTCGTCATCACCCTTGTCGATGGTGTTGAGCCCCGAGCTTACCCAGACCGTCGGATAGAACATATCTGCGGGAGAGACAATGCCCATTACATCGTTGTCATCGATCTTACCGTCGCCGTCGGTGTCGAAGATAGCGCTCTTTGCCTGCTCGAAGAAGACGTCATACGTCCACGTGCCCGCCTTGACATAGTCATAGGGATCGGTGAGCTTGTTTTCTACAAGGATCTTCTTGTTGTAGAGAACGCAGCTTGCCTGCTCGAACATATTTATGCATTCATCGCTGTATGCAAAGAACTGCGTTCCGGCAATCGTGAACTGCTTATTGACGTCGGTGGCATACCACGGTTCATCGGTGTGGCAGTATTTGAGCTTGCTTATGGGAGTTACATAGCCGCGTGTGACTGCGGTGAATGCTTCTCTCTGGATCTGCATCATAAGATCGTACTCATAGTCTCCGGAGTTTGCGATCTTTTCAAACTGACCGGAAAGGTCACCCCATGATGCCGCAAGATCCTGCGCGAAAACGATGTTATAGCGCTTCTCAATGATACCGTTACGCTTTCTTATTGCCTGGCTGACAATGTCGTTTTCCTCGCTGTCGGGAGTGAACACCGTCGTGAGGTCGGTGTTGTCGGGATCTACTGTATAGACCCGGAATGTGCCGTCTTGATAGTCGGCATCGGGGAGGTAGTCGGCGCGATATTTTCCGCCTTCTTCACTTGTCGGTGTACTGGTGGAGTCATCGGGAGTTTCGGGGTCGTCCTTACGGCAACCGGAAAAAAACGCTGTAAGCGATGCCGCAATCAACAAAAGAGCAAGCAGCTTTTTCAATTTGCATTTCTTCCTTTCGTTTAATAAAATCAGTTATGCCTTTTTATCGGATTTTTTGTTTTTCAGTGCGATGACCGCAACCGCTGCAATTATGATAACTGCCGCCACGGCGATAATGACGATCGCCACGGTATTGTTTTCACCGTCCTTCTTGTCGCCTGACGTAACGTCAGGGGCGGCAGAGGAGCTTTCTGAGGGCTTGGAGGTATCGTCAGCCGACACTGCAGGCTCGGTATCGTCCGCTCCGGCTTTCGGTGTGAAAATTTCCTTGGTATCGGCAACGCTTCCGTCGGAAGCTACGAATTTTACAGTGTAGAGCTTTTCTTCGTCGAGCTTTGCGACTCCGCCGTTTGTGAGTTCGGCAAGGTTGATCTTTGCCTCTCCGTCGCCCGCCGCAAGGTTTACGGTTGCGACCGGATCGGTTCCTCCTGCAGGGAATATGCCGACCATATCCTTACCGTCGGCGGCTGCCGCAGTATAGGAAACGGTGATTTCTCTCAGGGAGACGGATTTAACGGTAACCGTCTTTGCTCCGTCTTCCTTCCAGACCTTTGCGTCGGCAAAGGCAAAGGAGTCGTCGTTGTAGCCGTCAAACGACATTCCGCGGAGAGTAAGCAGCTTTGTGCCGGCAGGGATCGAGATGTCGATGATCGCCGCGTCTCTTGAACCGATCTCACCGGAGCAGTAAATCAGGTTGCCGTCGGCGAGGATCTCAAAGTTCATGCTCCAGCCCTTCTGACCGACGGAATCCTTCCCTGCCGCGGTATAGAAGCGGTTGACGTCAAGGGTGCTTATATCGTAAACGATCTCCGCATACTTGTCGTAGGTATTGATGAGATGGTTGATGGTGGTTTCGTTGCCGGGATGAAGTCTTATGCCTTTTTCGTAGTAATAGCCGGCTACGTTGATGGTCGTATTGCCTTCAAATCCGCTTTCCTGAATGTCATATTTCGGTGTGTAAAGGGGAGGATCGTCCTCGGAGCTTGCCTCATACATAAGCCACGAGGCAGGTTTGAGGTCGGAGAGGTAGGTATACCTGTCGTCCTTCGGGAAATCGTATTTTTTAATTTCAAAGGGGACCTCTGCAACGGCGCCGTATCCCCCGTCGGGGAACAGCTTGAAGGAATACTTTCCGGCAGGGAGGTTGGTATAGTCTCCGCCGTATCTTCTGCCGTCGGCAGCACCGCTCAGGGTGATAAGACCCTTTCCGTCACCCTCGGTAACCTTCTTCCACATTATAGCGGGAGTATCCTGTCCGGGAGTCTCGCCGTCGGCGTACACACCGACCCATGACTCGGCTCCGGCACCGGTATATTCGAATTCAACGGAAAACGAGGTGAGAGCGGTTATCTTCACGGACGGTGCATCGGCTGCCGCAAACGGTACGGCAAAAGTAAGTGTCAGTATGACAGAAACAATAAGGGAAATTATCTTTTTCACAACGTATCTCCTTTTCAATTTTTGATGCTTGTCGCAGACAAACAGACATGGGGCGGAAGAGCCGCCGCAATTCTTCAGCAGGGCAGTATGCCCGTCGTTATGACATACTGCCCGGTTGTTCCGCAGCCCCACCGCAGCACGGTACGGGTACTGCGGCAGCTGATTACTTCTTCTTTATGACTATGACGACGACCGCAGCAACGATCACGACAGCCGCCACAATGATAACGGGCATAACCCAGCCGTTGCTGTCCTTTTCGCCTATGGTGTTTTCCGAGACGGCACCGGAGGGAGCGGCAGAGCTCTCGGGCTGAGAGTCATCGGTGTTGTTTGTGGATCCGGCAGGCTCGGAGACGGGAGCGGAGGAGGACTCAACGGGCTCGTCCTCAAGAGCAACCTCGAGATATGTCTCGTACCAGCTCTCTCCGCCGAGCCAGATGAGCTTATATTCGGAGAGATGACCGAGAAGCACAACGTCGTTGGTGTTTCTCATCATCGTGCCGGGCTGATAGTCATCAGTAGCTTCGCCGACTCTTGCGCATTTTTCGAAATCAAGGTCATATTCACCGTCACCGGGGGCAAGATATACATAGAAAAGCGAATATTCCGAGTGGGAATCGGGGGTGATTTCAGCCTCAGCGCTGTAAACTCCGACCCAGTTGTTTCCGCCTTCTCTTGCGCCGGTGTAGGAGAACTTGATGTGGTTCTTCGTTGCCTCGGTCACAGTGATCGTTCTGGGAGCGAGGGGGGGATCAAAATCGGAACCGTCCTTGTTGAAAAGGGTCGGCTCGTTCCACACGACGAACTGAGAGTTGAACTCTCCGTCGGTCACAGCCTCAAGCCTGAGGGTCTTGGCGCCTTCGGGGATGGTTACCTCGATCTCAACGGCGGCGGTGGGAGTATAGTGATTGTCCTTGCCGTCGTAAACAAGATTACCGTCAATGTAGACGTTTGTATAGTTTGTCTGACCGCCTCTGTCGGCATCAAGACCCGCAAGGACCTTGAAGGTGTTGGCGGTTGTGCCCTCGATGCTCCACTCTACGAAGCCGATCGGCTTACCTTCCGCATTGAGGTGATCCTCTTTATTGGAGGTATGAAGCTGGATATAGTTCTTGCAGGTGACTCTCTCGTTGTTGAAAACAAGGAACTTGTCAACGGGGATCTCGTCCCAGTCATCGGCATCGCACCTGATTCCGATCTTGTACTCCGGCTTGGCGTCTCCGGACGTTGCGTGATATGTCATCCACGCAGTCGGCTTTACGCCGGAAAGATCAACGGACTTGACCTTATCAGCCGCAGATGCCGTAAATGCAAAGCAGGAAACGGCAGTGAGTACCGCAATTAAGACAGATAAAAATTTTTTCATGATCTGCTCTCCGTAATAAATTTTTGATGTTTATAGAGATCCCCTCCGCGTGCGGCAACGACAACCGCAGAACGCCTTCGGGGAATAACTAACAGGGTGAAACTGACACTGACGGCGATTATAGTCCTTTGTTAGTATTAACGGAAAATCAGCTTTCGTCGATTTCTATTATACAGAGATTGTTTACAAAATGCTATTGATTTTTCGTCAGGAAATATGATATAATCGTCAACAAAGAAAAGACCGACCGGAGGTGTCAACGCAATGAAATACAGGAACGACAGTGCGACCGCACTGCTTAACCCGATCGACCGCATAGAGTGCAGGATACACTATGTCGAGCTTCCCCCGGGAAACAACGCAAGGAAAATCACCCGCCACGCCCACGAGTGCTGCGAGATATATGTCAACGTTTCGGGAGACGTGTCCTTTGCGGTAGAGGACGCAATATATCCCATCGGAAGGGGCGACGTCATTATCACCCGCCCTCAGGAGTATCATTACTGCATCCACAACACAAATGCCGTGCACAAGCACTACCGCGTCATATTCTGGACGCAGAATAATTATGACCTTCTCAGCATTTTTTATAACCGTGATCTCGGAAAAGGAAATCTTATCGTGCTTCCGGAGAAAAAAAAGACGGCGCTTATCAGCCTGTGCCGGTCTATGGTCGAGGGGAGAGAAAAGACGCAGGTCACACAAATGCTCGATTTTCTCCGCCTTATCGACCTGCTCAACGGCGGGGTAAGCGTTTCGTCCGAAAGCGCACTGCGTTTCCCCGACGAGCTTGATCAGGCAATAGCGTTCATCCGCGAGAACGACAGAAAGCCTTTTCTTATTTCCGACGTTGCCGAGGAGTGCGGAGTAAGCATCGCGACCCTCGAGCGGCTCTTCAAGCAGAACCTTCAGATGTCGCCGAAGCAGTATATCCTTGAAATGCGCCTCGGAAGAGCGAAGTCCGAGCTTGCAAAGGGAAAAAACGTCTCGGAAGCATGGTCGGAAAGCGGCATTTCCGACTATTCGCACTTTATCAGAATATTCAAAAAGACGGTCGGGGTCACACCGAGCCAGTACCGCAAGACCCTGAACGCCTCGGCCGCCGAAATACGGCGTCTGAGCGAAGATCCGGGGCCGGAACGCGATTTCAGAAGAAGATAACCCGCGGGAAGGATAAACAGGGGTGTTAAAAAACTCGCTTTGAGTTTCTTAACACCCTCTTTTATTTGCTGCCGTTCTTCTCATCCGCTCCGTCCGTGAAACTCTTCTTCCGCTTTTTCACGCATTCGGTCAGCAGATATTCTATCTGGCCGTTCAGTGAGCGGAAATCGTCCTCAGCCCATTCCGAAAGCTCGGCAAAGAGCTTTGCGGAAATGCGGAGCGGGACCTGTTTCCTCTGATCCGGCATTTTTCAGTACAGGCTTCCCGAATTCACAACAGGCTGGGCATCGCGGTTTCCGCAGAGAACGACAAGAAGATTGGAAACCATCGCCGCCTTGCGCTCGTCGTCAAGGACCACGGTGTTGTTTTCGCTGAGCCTGTCAAGAGCCATTTCGACCATGCCGACCGCGCCGTCGACGATCATTTTCCGCGCATCGACGATCGCCGATGCCTGCTGACGCTGGAGCATGACAGCCGCGATCTCCGGAGCGTAGGCAAGGTAGGTTATGCGCGCCTCGATGACCTCAAGCCCCGCATCCTTCACCTTCTTCTGGATCTCATCGCGGATGCGCGAGGCAACTATCTCGCTTGACCCGCGGAGGCTTCCCTCGTCTGCGATGCCGTCGCCGGTCGTGTCAACGTTCGGCGCGACATCGTAGGGATATATCCTTACGATATTGCGCAAAGCCCCGTCGCACTGGAGCGAGAGATATTCCTTGTAGTTATCTACGTTAAACACCGCCTTTGCCGTATCGACAACGCGCCACATAACGGCGATTCCTATCTCGACCGGGTTGCCGAGGCAGTCGTTTATCTTCTGGCGGTTGTTGTTGAGAGTCATTATCTTGAGCGATATCTTCCGGCTGATCACCTCAGGCTGCGCGGTGCCGGGCTGGGTATGCAGAATGACGGGAGCGGCGCCGCCGTCAACGTCTCCGCTCTGATTCAGCCTTGTCTTTGCGGCGGGATTGACCGCAACGCAGAACGGATTGACGAAATAGAACCCGTCGTCGCGGAGAGTCCCGAAGTACCTTCCGAAAAGCGTCAGCACAAGTGCCTCCTGCGGACGGAGAACCTTCAGCCCGCAGAATGGGATCCAGCCGATGCAGAGCCATACCGCGCCGACGGCAAGCAGAACCGGAGGGCCGCCGTTTTCGAAACGGATGCCTCCGTACACAAGTACGCAAGCGGCGAAAACGCATTCGGCAGCCGTAAGGAGCAGAACCGGCATTCCCCTCCGCATGACCATGCTGTGACAGAGAAGAGCGATAATTCCCGCAGCGCACAGCCCGATCCACGGAGCCGCTCCGTCCGCCCCGGAACAGCCCGCAAGCACTGCGCCGGCGGCGGTCGCTGCAAGGAACAGAATGCAGGTTATCACCGACAGAAGACCGCTTTTTCTCTTGGTAAGTATTATCTCTTTCATTTCGGAATACCTTCCTTTCAGTATCTGATATCAATATGATATCACATTGATAACGAGATGTCAACAGTCCGTGCGACACATAAGAAATTTTTATATAAACATAAAATACATTTGCTTGACTTATATAAAAAGAGTGGTATAATATCTGCATCAAACAAATTCGGGAAGGATTACATCATGAAAGCGAAAAGAATAATTCCGGCAATAACCGCGGCGTTTCTTCTCTGCGCGGCAGTATTTACGGCGGCATCGTGCCAGAAGAGCAGTGCAAAGTATACCGTCGGCATATGCCAGCTTACAAAGCACGACGCGCTTGATGCCGCAACAAAAGGCTTCACCGACGAGCTTAAAAAGCAGTTCGGAGACGAAATAGAGTTCATAGAACAGAACGCACAGGGGCAGACAGATACCTGCGCCTCCATAATCAATACCTTCGTGACAAGAAAGGTCGACCTCATCCTTGCAAACGCGACCTCGCCCCTTCAGGCGGCGGCAGGCGGAACGAAGAGCATTCCGGTTCTCGGCACATCGGTCACGGAGTACGGAACGGCGCTCGGAATCAGTGATTTCTCCGGCACTGTCGGCGGAAACGTTTCCGGAACCTCCGATCTTGCCCCTCTCGATCAGCAGGCGGCAATGGTGAAGGAGCTTTTCCCGGACGCAAAGACCGTCGGACTCCTTTACTGCTCGGCAGAGCCGAACTCGGAGTATCAGGTAAAGGTCATGACCGCCGAGCTTGAGAAGCTGGGCTACACCTGCGAAAAATTCTCCTTCAGCGACTCCAATGACGTAACAGCCGTTTCAAAGGCGGCAGCGGCGGCAAGCGACGTGCTTTACGTCCCCACCGACAACACGGCGGCAAGCTGCGCGGGAACCATCCTCGGCGCGATCGGCGACAAGCCGGTAATCGCCGGTGAAAAAGGCATCTGCTCCGGCTGCGGAGTGGCAACGCTCTCGATAGATTATTACGATCTCGGCGTCGCAACCGGAAAAATGGCGGCAAAAATACTGCGCGGCGAGGCTGACATAAGCAAAATGCCGATTGAATATGCTCCCGACTTCACAAAGCTTTATAACGCAGACCGCTGCAAGGCGCTCGAAATAGACACCGCGGCGCTTGAGGCTGCCGGCTACAAGCCGATTTCCTGAAAATACAATAATACCGTACACCGGAGCCGTGTAAAAAGCGGCTCCGATATCTGCGGGTAAAGAGAAGATAAACCGATACTGAAAAGGATGAAAAAATGACACTTGCAAACTGGATAGGTGCGCTGCCGGGAGTCCTTGCTCAGGGAATGATCTGGGGCATCATGGCAATAGGCGTCTTTATAACATTCAGAATTCTCGACATCGCCGATCTGACCGTTGACGGAACCATCTGCACCGGTGCGGCGGTGTGCGCGGTTCTGCTCGTCTCCGGCGTGAACGCATGGGCGGCGATCGCGATAGCAACGCTTGCGGGGGTTCTCTGCGGGCTTATTACCGGAATCCTGCATACATTTTTCGGAATTCCCGCGATCCTTGCCGGAATTCTCACACAGATGATACTCTGGTCGGCGAACCTTATCATCATGGGCAAGGCGAACGTGGCGCTTACCGCCGTTTCGGGCAGTAAGCTGATATCAAACCTCGACACCGAGTCGCTTGTGTCGAACCTCATTCTGCTCGGGTTCGTGGTCGCCGTTGCCGGTCTTCTTTACTGGTTTTTCGGAACCGAGCTCGGAGTATCCCTCCGCTCGACCGGAAGCAATCCCAATATGAGCCGCGCCCAGGGCATAAATACCGACCTTGCAAAGGTTCTCGGACTTATGATCTCGAACGGGCTTGTCGCGCTCTCCGGCGCACTGCTTGCACAGTACAGCAACGCGGCTGACATCAACATGGGAAAGGGCGCGATAGTCATCGGCCTTGCCGCCGTAGTCGTCGGAGAGGCTGTTGTATCGAAGATCTCCGGCAATTTCATCGTGAAGCTGTTCGGAGTCGTTGTCGGCGCGGTGATCTACCATATGATATATCAGACGGTCATCCTCCTCGGAATGAATTCCGACCTGCTGAAGGCGCTGTCCGCAGTCGTCGTCATCATATTCCTCGGCATTCCCTATGTAAAACGTAAGTATTTCTCAAAGCCTCACCTGAAAGGAGACCGGAAAAATGCTTGAGCTCAAAAACATTGTAAAGATATTCAACGCCGGAACGGTCAACGAGAAGGTCGCCCTGAACGATTTCAGCCTGACGCTTGACGACGGGGATTTTGTGACAGTGATCGGCGGAAACGGCGCGGGAAAATCAACGATGCTCAATGCCGTTGCCGGTGCCTTTCCGGTTGACGGCGGACAGATCATAATCGACGGCACCGATGTAACAAAGCTCCCGGAGCACAAGCGCGCAAAGTACATCGGGCGGGTATTCCAGGACCCCATGATGGGCACCGCCGGCGATATGTGGGTGGAGGAGAATCTTGCCATCGCCGACCGCAGAGGCAAAAGCCGCGGGCTGAAATGGGCAATAACAAAAAAAGACCGCGAGAAGTACCGTGCCGCGCTTACCGAACTCGGACTCGGGCTTGAAAACCGGCTGACCACCAAGATGAAGCTGCTTTCCGGCGGTCAGCGGCAGGCGGTAACGCTTCTCATGGCGGCGATGGAAAAGCCGAAGCTGCTGCTCCTTGACGAGCACACAGCCGCCCTCGATCCCAAAACCGCGGCAAAGGTACTTGAGATAACCGACCGCATTGTTGCCGAGAATCATCTGACGACTCTCATGGTAACGCACAACATGAAGGACGCGATTGCTCACGGCAACCGTCTTATCATGCTGAATTCCGGCAGGGTCATCCTTGATGTTTCCGGTGAGGAAAAGAAAAATCTCACCGTTGAAGCCCTCCTCGGTGCCTTTGCAAAAGCCGCCGGAACCGAATTCGCAAACGACAGAGCGCTTCTCGGGTGAAAATTTATACGGGGCTCTGCCCCGGACCCCGCCTTCTTTCTTGAGAAGAAAGAAGGGAGAAAGAAGAATCAAAAAGAAATACGTGAATTGGTTTCAACTGAAAAACGTCCCTCGGAGTTATTTCCGAAGGACGTTTTTTGTCATTTTTCAAGTGCGCCGAGCGCGATTATTTCGCAAAGCTCGCCGTATTCAATGCCGACTGCCTTTGCCTCCCGCGGGAGCAGGCTGAGCGGGGTCATTCCGGGGAGAGTGTTTGCCTCAAGGCAATACGGGACGCCGCCCGAGAGGATGAAATCGACGCGGCAGTATGTTCCGAGGCGCAGTGCCCCCGCCACCTTCAGCGCGGTTTCCGCAAGAACGGTGTTTTCTTCCTCCGTGATATCCGGCGGGCAGATCTCGTCTGTCATGCCGGACTGATACTTATTCCTATAGTCATAGAACCCGGATTTCGGAATTATTTCGACCGGCGGGAGCGGCTTCCCGCAAAGGATGCCGACGGTCATTTCCCTGCCGGTCACCTTTTTCTCGACAAGGACGCGGTCCTCGAAGGCGAAGGCGGCAGACATTGCGGCGGACAGCTCTTTTTCGGTCTTTACAATCGAAACTCCGACCGACGAGCCGCAGGAACAGGGCTTTACGACGCAGGGAAGTCCGATTTTTTCGAGCAGTTCGGCTTCGCTGTAATCGGCTTTTGTGAATGTCAGGCTTTCCGGGGTGGGAATTCCGCCGCCGACAAGCAGCTTTTTCGTGATGTCCTTATCCATTGCCAGCAGACTTCCGATATAGCCGGAGCCGGTGTATTTTATGCCGAAGCAGTCAAGTGTCGCCTGAAGCTGACCGTTTTCTCCCATTGCGCCGTGGAGGGCAAGAAAGACAGTGTCGGCACGGCGGCATATCTCTATGACATTTTTGCCGATAAGCGCGTCGCCGTTGCCGCTCTCCCGTTTCAGTTTTTCAAGATCAGGCTCTTTTTCCGGGACAGCGACCTCCGGCGATGGTGTTGTTGTGAAAAGGGTGTCGGGGTCATCCGGAAGTCCGGTTCCGAGGTACACGTCAACGAGGGCGACAAGATGCCCGCGCTCTCTCAATGCATTTGCGATAAGTGTTCCGGATGTGAGTGAGACATCGCGTTCCGGGCTGAGTCCCCCGGCAAGAACTGTGATTTTCATGTGGGTGTGTCCTTTTTTGGTTTTTTATTGTGTGGTTTGTTTTGGTTGCAGAGATTTTCCGACTGCTTCAGAGCCTATCCGTTTTTCTTTCTGGAGAAAGAAAAACTCAGAAAAAGAAAGACCGCTCAGGGGGCTGCGCCGCTGAGTGAGCCCCGATTTGCTCCGGCGGACAGAGGTGAAATCAAAAGCCGGGGCTCAATGCGGCTCCGCCCCCCGAGACCCCCGGGGAAACGGGCAAGCCGGGAGCGGCAACTTACAGAGATGAGGTGCACAGCGGAAAAAGATTCGGTATTCGGGGCAAAACCCGTCAGTCAGCTATCCGCGCGGAGCTTTTGCTTTCCTCAAAAATAATTTTTTTCAAAAGTTTTTAAGGGTTCTCAGGGTGCTTTTTTCAAAAAGCACCCTGAGCGGGGTACGGGGCAGCGCCCCGATAATAATAATTCTATCTTCTGATAATATCTCCGGCGCCGACTGCGAACGGAACCGGGAACGAAAAGCGCATTTTCGGGTGCGGAGCGGAGTCTATCGGCTCGCCGGATTCGTCGCGCAGGTCGGAAACGGTGAACTGCCTGCCGGGAAGACCGGGGGAAATGATCTCCGCGGACTCACCGGCAGAGATCTTGTTGCGCTGGACGGCAACGGCGCGGCGGGTTCCGGGATCGTAGGATTCTATGACTCCGATATAGGATTTTTCGCGCACGTAGCCCGGCATTGTGACCGTCTTTGCATCCTCCGGCGGAGGCGAGAAATAAAATCCGGTGCAGTATTCGCGGTGGCTGACGCTTTCAAGCTCCGCGAGCCATGCCGGGTCGTATTTATATCCGGCGGGATCTTCGGAATATCTGTCGATCGCCATGCGGTATGTGTTGGCGGTGACCGCAGTGTAATAGGCGCTCTTCATCCTGCCTTCTATCTTGAAGCTGTCGATCCCACTTTCGATAAGCTCCGGAATATGCTCGATCATGCACATATCGCGGCTGCTCATTATGAACGTACCGCGGTCGGACTCTTCGATCGGCAGAAACTCTCCGGGACGGGTCTCCTCGGATATCTCATAGACGTGATAATTCCAGCGGCAGGGCTGGGTGCAGGCACCGCGGTTTGCATCGCGTCCGGTAAAATGGTTCGAAAGCAGGCACCTGCCGCTCCATGACACGCACATGGAGCCGTGGATGAAAGCCTCAAGCTCAAGCTCCCGTGTGGTTTCTTTTCTTATCCTGCGTATCTCGTCAAGGGTAAGCTCCCTTGCCAGAACCGCGCGGCAGCAGCCGAGCCTGCGGTACTGCTCCGCAGCTTCGGCGGAGACAATGCTTGCCTGAGTGGAGACGTGTATCCCGGCCTCCGGAAGTATCTCGCGGACAAGCGCGATGACACCGAGATCGGCGGCGATCACCCCGTCAATCCCGGTGTCGGAGAGCGAATACAGATATTCCTTCAGCGCCGGGTATTCGTACCCGTGAGTCATGACGTTGACTGTCAGATATATCTTTGCCCCTTGCTTCCGGGCAGCTGCGGCGGCATCCTTTATTTCACCGACCGTGAAATTGTCGGCGGCAGAGCGCATTCCGAAGCTCTTTCCCGCGAGGTAGACCGCGTCGGCGCCGAATCTCAGCGCGGCACTCAGTTTTTCCGGGTTTCCGGCAGGACAGAGAAGCTCGGGCTTTTTCATTGTGTTCATTACATTCTTTCCGCGATATCAGGAGTTCTTTTCCGCCTCGGCGCGGTAATCGCAGGCACTGAAGCGGTAATTGTTGTTTCCGGCGTTTTTCTCAGCTTCCGAGCCGGCAGGAGCATAGATCGTCAGCCTGTCACACCCGACGAACGCCCCCTCGCCGACCTTTGTGACGGTTGCCGGGATGACTATTTTTTCAAGCGCGGTGCAGGAGCTGAAGGCATATTCACCGATTTTGGTGACGGTTTCCGGAATCAGTACGTACTCAAGCGCGGTGCAGTTGAAAAACATTCTCTCGGCAATCTCGGTCATGCGCGGACAGAATTCTATCGTTTTGAGGTTCGTGCAGCCGTAGAAGGCATATTTACCGGCTCTTGAGACACTTGCCGGGATCTTTACCGACGATATTTTTGTGCCGTAGAAGCTGTATTTTCCGACAGTCGAAACGCTGTCCGGCAGATTCAGCACCGTAAGCCCGGAGTTGCGGAAGGCATAATCGTTCACCGATTCAAGCCCGTCATTGAAATCCACCGACGAAAGAGCGGTACAGCCCTCGAAAGCGTAGCGGTCGATGGAGATAAGCCCGGAGGGGAGGGTGACCTTTACAATTTTCGCGTTGTTCCGGAAGGCGCCCTCGCCGATGAGCTTTACCGTGACACCGGCGGCGGATTCCGGCACCGTGACCGAAACGTCCTTTCCGGTGTAGCTCTTTATTTCAGCATATGTCGAATGTATATCGACGGTGAATCCGTCGGCAACGACGGTTGATTTTACCTTCTCGTCCGGTATGCCGTGAGTGACCACGGGCGGAAGGGTGTCGCCGGCATTTCCGGAGCATCCGGAGAGCAGAGACACAGCCGCGACCGCCGCGACGAGAGCCGAAAGCATTCTTTTCATATTATTTACCCGTTTTGCATTATGCCTTTCCACAGTTATCTGACAGTATCGATATGTTATTATAGCATTTTGTACGGCGGTTGTCAAATGATTTTAATGTGAAAAACAGTACTGCCGCGGTGCTGCAATACGTAACAAAAAATTTACCCTGACGGCTTGAAATGGTCGGCAAAGTGTGATATAATGAGATGTTAAAAAGACGTAACCGTCTCTTTGGAGGAATAAACAATTGATCAAGGTTGACATATTCTCCGGCTTTCTCGGAGCCGGAAAGACCACACTCATAAAGAAACTGATTAAAGAAGCATACTGCGGCGAAAAGCTGGTGCTTATCGAGAACGAATTCGGAAAGATCGGCATCGACGGCGGATTTCTGAAAGAAGCCGGAATCGAGATCACCGAGATGAATTCCGGCTGCATCTGCTGCTCGCTCGTCGGAGATTTCGGCGAAGCACTGAAAAAAGTAGCGGAACAGTTCAGCCCCGACAGGGTCATTATCGAGCCCTCGGGCGTCGGCAAGCTGAGCGATGTAATAAGAGCCGTACAGGGCGCAGATGTCCCCGGAATGGCGCTCAACGCCTTCACTACCGTAATCGACGCGACCAAGTGCAGGATGTATATGCGCAACTTCGAGGAATTCTACCGCAATCAGATAGAATTTGCCTCCTCCGTCATACTCAGCCGCACCGCCGGAATATCTCAGGACAAGCTGAACGAGGCGGTCGGGATAATCCGCGGCATCAATAAGGATGCATCCCTCATCACCACCCCGTGGGACGAACTTGACGGAAAGCAGATCCTTGAGACGATGGAAAAGAAGAACACGCTTGAAGCCGAGCTTGAAAGACTTCTTGCCGAGCAGAAGGAGCACGACCACCACCATCATCACCATCACGACGATGACGAGTGCGACGATCCCGACTGCGAATGCCATCACCATCATGACGACGATGATGATGACGACCACGAACACCATCACCACCATCACCACGATGACGACGATGACGACGATGACGAGGATGAGCATCATCACCATCATCATGACGAAGAACACGAGCATCACCACCACCATCACGACGACGATGATGAAGAATGCGGCGACCCCGACTGCGAGTGCCATCATCACCATGACCACGACCGCGAAGGACATCACCACGCCGACGACGTGTTCACCAGTTGGGGCGTTGAGACCGCAAAACAGTTCGATGCGCAAACGGTCGAGAACTGCCTGAGAGAGCTTGATACCGGAAAATACGGCACCGTTCTCCGCGCAAAGGGCATTCTCCCCGCAACCGACGGAAGCTGGCTCAACTTCGACTACGTTCCCGGCGAGATAAACGTCCGCACCGGCGCCGCCGATGTCACCGGAAAGCTCTGCATCATCGGCGCAAAGCTCGACAGAAAGGCGATCGCCGCGCTCTTCGGCTGCAACTGACCCCTTAAGAAAGGAACAGAACAGATGGAAACTCCCGTATACCTCTTCACCGGTTTCCTTGAAGCGGGAAAAACGAAATTCGTTCAGGAGACCCTTTCCGACCCGAATTTTTTCAAGCCGGAGGACGTCACCCTCGTTCTTCAGTTCGAGGAGGGCGAGGAGGAGCTTGACCCGTCGCTTTTTGCCTCCGATAAGGTCTTTATCGAGACGCTGACCGACAAATCAAAGCTCAACCCCGACAAGCTTGCCGCGCTTCAGAGAAAGCACTCGGCAAACCGCGTCATAATCGAATACAACGGTATGTGGCTGCTGACGGAGCTTTTCGACGCAGTCCCCGACGGCTGGCTCATCTATCAGGAGATCATGTTTGCCGACGCGCAGACAATTGAGATATTCAATGCAAACATGAGAAACCTCACCGTTGACAAGCTGTCCACCTGCGAGCTTGTGGTATTCAACCGCTGTGACGCTTCGACCGACAAAACCGCGCTTCACAAACTCGTCCGTGCGATAAGCCGCAGATGCGAAATAATCTATGAAAGCACCGACGGCTCGTTCGAGTACGACGAGGTGATCGACCCGCTCCCGTTTGACATAAACGCAGATGTCATCGATATCGCCGACCGCGACTATGCCATATGGTACCGCGACCTTTCGGAAAACATGCCGGCATATGACGGAAAGAAGGTCACCTTCCTCGGAATGGTGTCGAAGGGCTCTGATCTCCCGAAGGGCAATTTTGTCATAGGACGGCAGATAATGACCTGCTGTGCAGCAGACATCACATACAGCGGTCTGCTCTGCGAGTATAAGGACAGCGATAAGATCTCAAAGGGAGAGTGGATAAGACTGACAGCCTCGGTAGACGTGAAATACTGCAAGCTCTACGGCAAAAAGGGCCCCATTCTCACGCTCATCTCATACGGAAAAGCCGCTGCCCCTGAAGACCCTGTGGCAACATTCTATTAATAAGTCAAATAACCGATACACTGTGTATCTGATAAACAAGGAGAACCAACAATGAACAGAAAAATCTACAATCTTGTCTGTGCGTCGCTCTGCCTTGCACTCTGCATAGTGCTTCCCTTTCTGACCGGTCAGATCCCGGAGATGGGTCAGCTGCTGTCGCCCATGCACCTCCCGGTATTCATCTGCGGATTCGTCTGCGGATGGGAATACGGACTTGCGGTCGGTTTGATTGCCCCCCTTCTCCGTTCGGTTACCTGCGGAATGCCGCCGCTTTTCCCGACAGCGGTGTCAATGGCGGTCGAGCTTGCCGTTTACGGGCTTATGACCGCCGTGCTCTACGCAAAGCTCCCGAAAAAAGTCGGGTGTATCTATGTGTCTCTGATCTGTGCGATGATCGCCGGCAGAGCTGCCGGAGGAGCATTCAAGTTCCTTCTGCTCGGTCTGGGGTACATCAACAAGTTCACCTTCGGAATATTTGTGACCTCGTACATCACAAAGACGATCCCCGGGATCATCAGCCAGATAGTGATAGTCCCGCCGGTCGTTATGCTGCTTGAAAAGATCCGACCGGTAGTTAAAGCCGGAGCCGGAGCTGAATAAACGAAAAAAGGCTGTTAAAAAGCTCAAAGTGAGTTTTTTAACAGCCTGATTTTTATTCCGCAATGTCAACGACGGATTTCTTTCCGTCGGCAGCGGCAGCGGCCTTCATGACCGCGCGGATAGATCTCGCGTTCTTTCCGTGCTTGCCGATCACCTTACCCATGTCGGATTCGGTCACATGAAGGGTAAAGACGACGGTGTCGCCCTCTTCACGTTCATCAACAGTCACCGAGTCGGGGCAATCAACAATCGCACGGGAAATATCCGTGAGCAGTTGCTTGAGCTCCGGCATATAATCACCCGATGATATTCTGCTTCTTGAGGAGCGCACGGACGGTCTCGGTAGGCTGAGCGCCGTTCTTTATCCACTGCGCCGCCTTTTCCGCGTCGATGACGACCTCGGCGGGATCGGTCATGGGATTGTAGTGACCGAGCTGCTCGATGAATCTTCCGTCACGGGGATATCTGGAATCCGCAACGACTATGCGGTAAAAGGGAGCCTTCTTCTGTCCCATCCTTCTGAGTCTGATTTTAACTGCCATTTTTCTTTTCCTCCGAAAATATATAAGAGATAGTTTTTATTTAACAAGTTGAGTCATTGCACAACCATGTTTTCGTTTTTTTGAAGCACCGGTGTCAGCGGAATTTCCTGCTCTTTTTCATCATGCGCCTGAATTTGCCGCCTGACAGCTCCTTCATCATTTTGCAGGTCTGGTCAAACTGCTTGAGCAGACGGTTTACGTCCTCTACCTTCGTTCCCGAGCCGGCTGCGATACGCTTCTTGCGGGGAACATTTATTATGGAGGGCTTCTGCCGCTCCTTCGGGGTCATTGAGAGGATTATCGCCTCAAGCCTGTCGATCGCGCGCTCGTCTATCTGCGCGCCCTCAAGCTTGCTCTGGTCAATTCCGGGAACCCGTGCCAGAATGTCCTTCATCGGTCCGAGCTTCTTTACCTGCCTGAACTGGTCAAGAAAGTCCTCAAGCGTGAATTCGGAATTACGCAGCTTCTTTTCAAGCTCCGCCGCCTGTTTTTCGTCATATGCCGCCTCGGCTTTTTCAATAAGCGACAGCATATCGCCCATACCGAGTATCCTTGACGCCATTCTGTCGGGATAGAACGGCTCGATCGCGTCGAGCTTTTCCCCGACACCGACGTACTTTATCGGTTTTCCGGTGACGTATCTGACCGAAAGCGCCGCGCCGCCTCTTGTATCGCCGTCGAGCTTTGTCAGGATGACACCGGTGATGTCAAGCATATTGTTGAAGGTCTCGGCTACATTGACCGCGTCCTGACCGAGCATTGCGTCAACGACAAGCAGTATCTCGTCGGGGCTGACCGCATTTTTGATGTTCTGAAGCTCCTCCATCATCTTCTCGTCGATGTGGAGACGACCGGCGGTATCGATGAATACGATATCGTGGCCGTGCTTCTTCGCGTGCTCAATACCTGCTTTTGCGATCTCGACCGGGGACACGTCGGTACCCTCGGAATAAACCGGGATATCAAGCTGTTCGCCGATGACCTGGAGCTGTTTTATTGCCGCCGGACGGTAGACGTCGCAGGCGACGAGAAGCGGGCGTCTGCCCTGCTTTTTGAAGGCACCGGCGAGCTTTCCGCAGTGGGTGGTTTTACCCGCGCCCTGAAGACCGACCATCATTATTACCGTCGGCGGACGGGAGTTCAGGTGTATCTTTTCGTTTTCTCCGCCCATCAGAGCCGTAAGCTCTTCGTTTACGATCTTGACGATCTGCTGTGCGGGGAGAAGGCTTTCAAGAACGTCGGCTCCGACCGCACGCTCCGTTACCTTTTTTATGAATTCGCGGACGACCTTGAAGTTTACATCCGCCTCAAGAAGCGCGAGCTTTATCTCCCGCATTCCCGTCTTTACGTCGTCCTCTGTCAGCTTGCCCTTGTTTTTGAACTTTTTGAAGGCGGCGTTGATTTTTTCGGTCAGATTCTGGAACATGAATATTCCCCTCAGTTAAACAAAACGGTTCTTTATGTCCTCTGCCGCGCCGATGACATCGGAAAGGTCGATCCCGCAGGAATCCTGTATCCCGCGCAGCCTTCCGATTATGAAGGAAACGTCCTTTTCGACGCTTCCGAAGCGCTTTGCAAGTCCCAGCTTGCTTTCAAGCTCCGTCAGTATCTTTTCTCCCTTGACGATTCTGTCGCGGACACCCTGTCTTGTGATCCCGGCATCCTCGGCTATTTCCGAAAGCGACAGATCACCGTTGTAGAACAGATCCATCGCTTCTCTCTGCGGCTCGGTCAGAACATCGCCGTAGAAGTCAAGAAGCAGCGACATTCCGAGATCCTTTGACATTTCATCGCCTCCGGAGGTGTAAAGCAAAATACATTACAGATTATATCACGTTTTTTGCGGATTGTCAAGAGTTTTTTGAGATTGCCGTGGAATTTATTTCTGCATTTTCAGCAAAAAAAATTGGCTTTCTGCCGCAATTCACATTTTGCACAGCCGCCGGGAAAGCCGGAACTCAGCCACGGGCAAAACCGACCGGGACTTCACAAAAAAATGCCGGAGCATCGCCGGCATTTTTTAAGGGGCTGTCAAAAGCATCGGGTTGTTAAAGCCTCTTTTAATATTTCCCCTCCCGGCAGAGCTTTGTTTCTGCCGGAAGGATTTTTTATCATGCGGTTACAGCGCGAGGTTTTCTTTTACCGCGTTTTTCTTTCCCCACGGGTCGTAAAGACCGCCGTATTCTTCGTCGAGGGATTTGAAATACTCCTCAAGCATTGCCGAATTCGTTGTCTTTTCGCCCTGCTTGTTTGTGGCGGGGTAGAAGTCGTAGACGTAGCACGGATTTTCCTGATTGGTCAGTATTGCGTAGGCTTCCGCGCCGGTCGTGCAGGCGGAGAACATATTGTTTTTGTCGATTTTATCGATGGCGATAACCGCTTCCGTGTTCGGCTTAAGGACATACGTGTAACGCCTGTTTGCACCGTCCTTGCGCAGTTCGCCGCTGTCATCATAATACCAAAAGCCGTTCTGACGAACAGTGATTTCCTTGCCGATGAGATAGCTGTAATCGTAATTTTCGTCCTGAGCATGGTTTCCGACGGAAATAACACCGGTAATCGTGATTTTGGTTTCTGTATAACCGTTATAAATCACATACCATTGCTTCGGAATTCCCGGCAGTTCTTCATCGTGTCCGCTGTTGAGAATATTCTCTTCACGCACGCAGTGAGAAACAAGATCGGTTACATATCCGATTATCTCAATTCCATACTCAGAATGACCGTATTCAACGCTGCCGGGTTTGAACCTGTCTGCAACCGGATCGGGCTTTCTGCTCTGCGATAAGACCTTCTGAGGGAATATCTCCTCGCAGTGTCTGAGTTCGGACAGCGGAAGAGTCAGTTCGCCGTTGTCATTATAGCCATAGGCTTTCATCTCTTCGTTTGACTTTGGGTTAACGTAGGTCACCCAATAGTCATACTGCTGCTGTCTCATCTTTTCCTCAAAGAGCTCATCAGGGTCTTTTGTGACAGCGGAGGTGCTTCCTTCGGGAGCTGACATTTTGCTGCCGGAGCAGGCTGTGGAGAGAATTGCTGCTATGAGCATCAGGATGACAGATATTGCTTTTTTCATATTATCACCGTTTTACCCTCCCGGCAGAGCTTTGAGGTCTGCCGGGAGGTTTCGTTTGATATTTACCTGTCTCAGTTAAGTTTATTTGCCTGAACGGTTATTGAAAAATCCTCCACACTGCCGTCCTGTGTCGTTGATTCTCCCTCAAACACATATACCGGCAGCATCACCTTGATTCCGACATCGATTGCTTCAGCCCAATAATGAACCGAAACACTCTCAAACCTCAACTCTTTCGATGCATTCTCCATCGAAATGTATGCCTTCTGCTCATCAATTCTTTTAAGTGCGTCTTCTATCGAAATCAGGTCAGCCTTGATTTTCCGTTTGTATTCTCTCCAGCGGTAGTAAACATCGACAATTTCTCCGTTGCCGTTCACACGCACCGAGACTCTTGAATTTCCGTATATTCCACAGCCGTCGTCCGTCAGGAGATGAAAAACTATGGTTTTGGCAATAACGACGGTTTCCCCTTTTGTTGTAACCCTGCTCTCGTCTTTTGTCCAGTACGGGTCGATATTCATATTCAGAAGACCGTTTTCTTTCAGCCATTGTTTTGCTATGCTCATGCACTCGGCATCACTTAGCTGCATATCAAACCACGTATCCTCAACCCCTGTTTTATAAACGAACGAGCCGTACTTGTCGATCTCAATATGCCTTTCATTTATGTCACCGTAAAGCCGCGGCACTTCCTCTGTACCAAAAGATGCGTAGTGGTATTTACCGATATCAAACCCGAATTTCTCGACAATTTTGTAATCAGTGATTACAGGATCACAGTATATGTACCCTGTCATAGAGGACACCTGCTTTTCCAGCGACTCGACATCAGCGGATCTGACTGTCGTGTTCAGTACAGTCATATCCCCGCCCTCACCCGGAAAATCGATTTCGTATGTCCGTATAACAACTTCTTTTGACACTAAAAGAACCGCTGAAACAATTATGACCAAAGCCAGAATAATTCCGGCTATCGTGATTATCTTTTTGTTTTCGTTGACATGATTTATCCTTTCTCCGCAGTGGGGGTCAATATTCGGATCGACCTGGTATTCAGCCTCTGCCCGAAAAAAACGTCTCACGCGACAAAAATTCAGCCCATATTTGAATAATATTTCCTTTCATGAATCAAGTGTATCACAAAAAAACGCCGTTGTCAAATCCCGGCGCGTTTTTTTGCAGCAAAACCCGACATTTTTCCCTGCAGACACAAAAAAGGCAGCCCTGCACATGATCTGCAAAGGCTGCCTTTTTTCACAATCCCGCCGTGATCTGTTCAAACACCGGCTCAAGACCGCCGAAATCCATCGCGCCGCGGTATATATCCTCAACCGCAAAATGACAGGTTCTGATCTCCCCGAACAGCGAAAGCGCGCGGCTGAACAGCTCATTTTCGAGTTTTTTCAGGAATCTCAGGGCTGCACGGTGCTCCGAAAGCCCCGCACCGTCGATAAAGCGGTCGGTGTTGATTATCCGCGTCGCCTTTCCCGCATCGCAGTCGCTGACAACGGCAATCCGCTTCTCCGGGAAGTACAAGGCATCCGGCTCAAGCAGATGATCGCGTGAGATATGCGTCTCAAGTCCAAGGCTCCCGGCTTCCTTTATCATCATTCCGAGGAAATCCCCGGCAATTCCGCGCCGATCGCTTATCAGCCAGATCTCGTCGGCGTTTTCGGCAAAAGTACCAAAATTGCACACTCCGTTCATCCCGACCGCCGATATCTGACGCGGGATCAGCCGGAAGCCGCCGCCGCGTCCGAAGCGCTCCATCAGACGGTGCACGGCAGCCTCGGCTTTATCGCTTTTTTCACAGCCGGAGACCAGCTTTTCCCTCTCGGTTCTCAATGAGCGGCAGACCGAAAAGTACTTGTAGACCGTTGCAAAAAGTCCGCTTTTTCTGTCGCACAGCGTTTTTATCTCATCAAACCGCCCGCGCAGCAGCCCGGTGTCCCAAAGTCTGCCGATATTCACGATCTCCTCGCGTGCCCCCGGATACTTCGGATCTGCGCAGTGCGGCGCTGTGCCGTCGATTATTCCCGTCCCCGCATCACGGAGAACCACCCCGTCAAGCGAATCGCTGTCGGACGAGCAGAAATACCTCTCAACCGTATGCCCCCGCTCCTCCGCATACGCTGCAAAGCGTTTCATCAGAGTAGACTTGCCCGTTCCGGGACCTCCCTTGATTATGTAGACCCGATCAAGACCGCAAAGTATCTCGTCCGTGTAATTTACAAATCCCGCCGACGTGTTTGCTCCGATAAAATAGCGTCCTTTTGTGACTGTTTCCGGCATTATTCCCACCGTTCCTTTCATAGAACCGACGATCCGGGCAATCCCGCCCGCCTGTTTTTATTCTATGCCGGAAACGCTTTTGTGTTCGGAAAAAGAAAGGGGCTGTTAAAAAAACGAGGTTTTCCTAACAGCCGCTGTATTCCGTATTTCAGTCGGCAAATGTAACGGTTACCGACCCTATCCCGCCGTCGATCTCAATGAGGTTGTCTCCGCTTCCGCACTTCTCGCCGTCGGACATTTCCCTGCCGCCGACGGTAACTCTGCCGATCCCCTTGTCGACATCAAACCGGTAAGCGTCCTCTCCTCCGCGCAGCGTAAGCTCTGCCCTTCCGACGCCGATGCTTATGCGGCTTGTCCCGGTAAGCACACCGGCAATGTCCATGGCACCGGCTCCGGTATCGGCTTCAAGAGAGTTTATCCTGCCGTCCTTCACGCTGATCTTACCGGCGCCGCCGTCGATCTCCGCCTTTCCGGTCGCAACAAGCATTCCGATCTCCGTCTTTCCGGCACCGAGGTCAAGCTTTACAGTCTCAGCCGAGACAGAGTCTATGTCAACTGTTCCCGCACCTGCATCAAGAGAGAGCTTTTCAAATACCGTTCCCTCCGGTATGCAGACCTTAAGTACCGCCTTCCCGTCATATGAAAGCGAAAGACGCCTTTTCTCCGAGATCTTAAGCACCCCGTTTCTACAGCTCACCGTCAGCTTTCCGATATTGCTCTCCACACGGAACTCCCCGCCGGTAACAATCTTAAGCTCCGCCGCGCCGATATTGATGTCGAGCGATTTTACCTCTTCGCCGATCTCAAATGTCTTCATTTCTCCGATCCCCCTTTTGCCGCCGAGCAGTGAAAGCACTCCGGCTATCGAAAGCACGACCGAGGCAATTATCGTAACGCTGAGCAGCACTGCAAGCGCAATTGCGCAGTACCTGATAACACTCTGCCCCGTGGTCATTTTATATCCACACCGCCGAAAATACAGGTGGCGTTGACGTAAACCGTATACGGGTTGCCGTCAGTATTCACGTGATTCCTGTCAGATACCCCGCCGAAGACGGAATTCGACCGGACCCTCACGTTCACCCCGGCAGGAACGATTATATCAACTCCGCCGAAGACCGCCGTCGCGTTGATTACGGTGTCGCCCTCAAAAGCCGCATTCGTCAGGTCGCATTTCACTCCCCCGAACACCGCGTTTATTTCGGCACCGCGAAAGACCTCGCCGTCAAACTTCATCGTCTTTCCGGAAAATGCCGCAAAACCGGTTGACACATTCCCGGAGCTGCTTTTCAGCTCGAACCTGCGTCTCCTTAAACCGAATCCGCCGAAAATCAGGCAGAGTCCGACTATGACCACAACGACCGGAAGAACCAGCTTCCATATTACGCTGAAATCAATGATATCCTGACAGCAAAGCAGAAGTATAACGCCGATAAGCAGACCGATAAGATTTCCGGTTCTGTCACTGCCGGTAAACAGCCCCACAAAGCACGGGATTATTATGAACAGCGTCCACCAGCCGTCGAAAAACACCTTTACATCGGTCACTCCGACCGCATTCAGTCCGAACAGCACGCCCGCCGCAACAAGAACCAGTCCCCAGACAATTTTACTCAGATTTTTCATAAAAACATACATCCTTTCCCGATGTCGATTTATTATATCACAAGCGTTATATAAAAAGCAATACCTATCACGAAAAAACTGAAAAAACTGCGCCCCGGAATGTGCGGGACGCAGTTTTTTCAGTTGATCTTAATCTTCGCAACAGCCTTCTTCACGTGCATCGGAATGCCGTCAGGCGCCGTCATGGGTCTGTGAGCTTCTCCGGGGAAAAGCACGGCAAACCAGCCCTCGCCGAGATATGCCTGCGCGTAATCCGCAGGTTCGGCAAGAAATTTAATGTCCCCCGCCGGATTATCCACGGTTACGCAAAGCCCCTCGGCATCGCAGACATCGATGACCTCGCGCCCGCAGATCATATACTGTATGTCGGCATAAATATCGTGTACCTCAAATCTGCCCTCGGAGCGCGGTACGGTGTCGCCCTCCGCGACATTCACATATGCGGTGTCGGAAATGTCGTATCTCCCCAATGCCGTGCTGCCGTCGATCCCGGCAAGAAATGCGAAAACCTTCGCAAAATCCGCATTGACCGCATTGTATTTTCCGCTGTTTGAAATTCTGTCGTTTATCATAGTGTGATCCTTTCATATAAGTCCGCCGGCAATCTGCCGGCCGCACCGGCGCAACGGACAGGGTTTCAGAGCATACCGAATTCGGTGATGTAGCCCCTCCAGACGTTATACGGCTCTCCGGCAAGCATATGCAGACCGTCGCGCGCGTAATCCTCACGCAGATACCCCTCTTCATCGTCGAAAAGAGTCTCGAAGCCGAGATAGAACACGTCCTTCCCGTTCGCAAGTCCGGCAAGAAGCGAATTCAGCTCGTTTACTCTGTCCTTTCCGCGTGCCGGGTACTTCTCCTCATATGCCTTTGTGACGTGCATATTCGACTGAATTATGATTTTCGCATTCGGCTGTGCAGCTTTAAGCAGTGAAATAAACCTAACAAATCCGGCCCTGACAGCCGACGGTGCGCTTCCTCCGAGCTCGTTTATGCCGAACAGGATGTATATCTTCCCGAATTTTCTTCCGGCAAGCACCTCCGAAAGCGTCCTGTCTCCCATTCTGGGATCCGGCTTTGCGGTTTCATATCCGTTCAGGAAGGTGTAAACGGTGGCGCTGTTTTTTGCGAAATACGTCGCACCTTTGATCTCTCCGTAAAGGCTGAGTCCGACCGTCCTTGAATCTCCTATAAACAGCGCGTCGGAAAAGTAACTACCGTCATCCGGCTCGGTTGTCGGAGGCTCCGTTGTCGGCGGTTCGGTTGTCGGAGGCTCGGTTGTCGGAGGCTCGGTTGTCGGAGGCTCCGTTGTCGGAGGCTCGGTCGTCGGCGGTTCGGTCACCGGCGGTTCGGTAACGCGGTCGGTGGTTCCGTCGGTCCGGTCGCCCCCGCCGGAATAGCCGGGGTTGGTGATGACTGTGATATTGGTATTCTCCGGCAGGCGGAGCATTCCTTCGCTGAGAAGATAGTCTCTCCATATTTTATAGCTTTTCGCCTTGAGATGCACGCCGTCGCCGGAATAATCCGGATTCATATTTCCGTCGGCTCCGTCAAATATCGACTCGAACGAAAGATAGAACACCTTTTTCCCGTCAGCAAGCTCCGACAGGCGGCGGTTCAGCTCGTTTATCCTTGTATTGTTGAACGTTTTCGGGCTGGAGTCGGACTTTGCCTTTGTAACGTGCATATTCGACTGGATAACAATGACCGCACCCGGCTGAAGCTCCTGCAGACGGGATATCAGCTTTTCGTACCTTGTCACGATCCAGTCATAAGAATAACCTATTTCGTTTATGCCGAGAAGGATATATATCTTGCCGAACCGGTTCTTTTTCAGATACGCTTCAAGGCTGAGCGAGCCTGTCCCCGTCTCGGATTTCGAGCCGTTGAAACAGTTCCCGACGTTCATGGAGGTGCGCGCAAAATACGACGCTCCCTCTATCCTGCCGTAGATATAAAGCCCGGCGGTTCTTGAATCCCCGATGAACAGAGTGTCCTTATAGTACTCTGTCGGATTTATCGGCTCCTCCGGAGCAGCGGTCGTCGGAGAATCGGTCACTCCGGTATCGGTCGGCGCTCCGGAAGGCTCGTCTGCCGTCACCGTACCGGTCACACTGCCGCTTCCCGGCTCACTCACAGGATCGGTCGACGGAGCGGAAGCGCTGCCGCTGCCGTCCGTGCCGCCTCCGGGGCTGTCGGAGCCCTGCTTAAATCCGTTGCGGGCAAAGAGCATGAAAGCCTCTATCGGATTCTTTGCCCCGTCGGACGGGACGAAGAGTCCCATTGCCACAACCGCCAGCGCGGTGATTATCAGACAGACAAGAAGCGCATATCTCCCGCCGGATATGTTGCCACTGTTATCCCGCTGACCGCGCGGATCTGTGTAAGAACGGCGTTTCATAGATCATTATCTCCTTTTGACCGGAATCAGAAATTGTTGTAAAGAAACGGATCGTTTGCCCCGCACACCGCAAGGTAAACGGAATACCAGAATACCGCAAGCAGGATCGGAACAACTATGTAAGGCTTGTTCTTTATCTTCTCATAGACCCGTCTCGGCAGAGGCGTGATGAAGAACAGGCTTATCACGATGAGCGCACCTGTGGATTTCGCGTATTTAAGCCAGTCAAGCGCATAAACCTCCTCCGGAACCTTTCCGAAGAAGCCGAACATCCTTGACAGATAAATTCCGACATCGGAAAGCGTCGGCAATTTGAAAAGCAGCCACGAGAATATCACGGCAAAGAACATATATATCCGTGAAAGCACGGGGCTTTCGGTGATGAAATCGATTATTCCCTTCTTTTCAAGAAGCACGAGTAGGAACAGGAACAGCCCCCATACAAGGAAATTCAGCGTGCTCCCGTGCCATATTCCGGTAAGCACCCAGACAACGAACAGGTTTCTTGTCAGCTTTATCCGGCTGCACCGGCTTCCGCCGAGAGGAAAATAAACATTCTCCTTGAACCACTCGCCGAGGGTCATGTGCCATCTTCTCCAGAAGTCCGACATTGAACGCGAGGTATAGGGGTAATTGAAGTTCTGCGGGGTCCTGTATCCAAGCATTTCGCCGATACCGGAAGCCATGAGCGAGTAGCCGTAAAAATCGAAGTAAAGCTGAAGCGCGAACGTGATTATCCCCATCCACGCAAGCGGCGTTGATACCGAGTCAAAACCGATCGTGGTGATGCCGTTCCACACGCCGCCGAAGCGGTCGGCAAATATCTTCTTCAGCCCGAAGCCGATTATGAATTCCGAGGCGCCGGCTGATATCCCGTCAAACGTGACTGTCCTTGAATCCAGATACGGTCTGAAATCCTTATACGTCTGTATCGGTCCCATAGATATCTGCGGGAACATCGTAAGATATGCGCCGTAGTTTATGAATGAAGTCTCGGATTCGACCGCGCCGTCGTATACCTCACGCAGATATGACAGGTTTTTGAATGTATAAAAGCTCAGCCCGAGCGGAAGCGCCACTGCGGAAAGCTCAACCCCGGTGACTCCGATCTTTGAAAGCAGAGGCGGAAGCATTGCCGACACGAAAGCCCCGGAATACTTGTAGGCGGCAAGAAACGCGACATTGAAAACAATTCCCGTGACAAATACCGTCTTCCGGTACCGCCCCTCTGTCTCGTTGATGATAAGCCCGAACAGATAATTCATAACCGTCGCTATCAGAAGCAGCAGCGTCCACTCATAGAGGCCCCCCGCCGCAAGCGCATAGAAGACAATACTGCCGAAGAAAAGCACGGCATTCCGTAACTTACCCTTTGTCATTCCGTGAAGAAGGACGAAAACCGGGAGAAATATAAATATAAAATCCGGGCTGCAGAAGTTCATGATACACTCCGAAAAAAGTCCTTTTGTCCGCATTTTGTGCGGTGCTTAGATTCTATCACAAAAATTCCGGGCAATCAAGTCGATACGGTGAAATTATTGTAAAGTTGTCGGGCAAAAAATCACTTTTTACCCGAGAATCTCGATGCAAAGCCGCAGGTCATGCACGGCTTCTCAACAGCTCTGCCCTCCGTAAAGCCGGCATACATCGCCGCGGCGCGTTCCGACGACAGAATCGTGTCAAGGCAGGTGCCGAAAATATTCCCGAGAGCCATCCTTCCGTCACAGTCAAGACAGCACGGAACGACAGTCCCGTCGCAGAGTATCCCGAACTGAAGCCTCAGCGCCTGACAGAACACCGCCGGGCTGACCTGCCCCTGTCCCGGCCACATAAAGCGCTCCCCGGTTTCAAGAAATATCCCGTCGCGGAGCCGGTACCCGCTGCGGTTCTTCGCAAATCCGCCGCCGTAACGCCCTTCCGCATACCGCATGACCCGCGCCGAAAAGCTCTCTCCTTCAGGATCCTCGGAATTCCACAGCTTAAGCGCCGCGATAGTCCCGTGCTCAGCCGCAGCCTCCGCGATACCGAAACAGCCGTCGAGGTATTCCTCTTCGGTCAGGGAATACCGGTTGCCCTCAAAGGAATGAACCGAGATTCCGATCCTGTAAACATTCCCGTCGGAAACAAGCTCCCGCCCGACCTCATGCAGAAGCCCGTTCGTCGTTATCATCACACGGAAGCCCCGCCGCTTTGCAAGAGAGGCAAATTTTCTTACCGACGGATGAAGAAGCGGCTCGCCCATTATGTGAAAATACAGATATTCCGCCCTGCCTTCGATCGCCGACAGGACGGAGGAAAACTCATCATCCGACATGAACCGCTCCTCCCTTGCCGTTCCGGGGCAGAAGGAGCACGCGGCATTGCAGACATCTGTTATCTCAAGATGTATTTTCTGAAATCTGCGCTTCATTTTTTAAGCCCGGAGCCGAAAAGCCGGAAGGCACGGAGAACCGCCGCCTGCGTCTTCCCGTCCGGCACGTTCCCGCACATTATCTCCGAAACAAGCCCGTCAAGCGGCATAAGCCCGACATTCAGAAACTCGTCGTCATCAAGGCAGTCATCGCCGAAGGTGAGCTTCCGCGCGGCGAACATATGGATGACCTCGTCGGAATATGCCGGAGTCGGATAGAATTCACCGAGGCTGACAAGCTCTCCGGCAACGGCGCCCGTCTCTTCAAGCAGCTCGCGCGCCGCCGCCTTCGCCGGATCCTCGTCCTTTCCGTTCAGCTTCCCCGCCGGGATCTCAAGTATCTCGCGCCCGAAGGGATACCGGAACTGCCTCTCAACAACCACATTGCCGTCGTCGGTGATCGCAACAACGCACACCGCGCCGACGTGACGGATATATTCCCGCGTTGTGTTCTTCCCGTTCGGAAGCTCAACGGTGTCGCGGAAAACGTGAAGCAGACGCCCGCTGTATATCTCCTCGGAATCCTGTTTTTTCTCGGAAAGATCGCTGAATTTCATGAAAAACCGCCGCCCTTCTTATTTTATCATTCCCTTTTTGCTGTACCGGTGCCATGCAAAAAGCAGCACCGCGGTGTTTGCTATAAGAATTATCGCCCACGTCACCGGATAGCAGATGTATATCATCTCAAGCGACTTGCGGAGAGGATAGAACCACTGCATCCATACCGTTCTGACGCCGCAGATGCCGATGATTGAATTTATCATCATTGCCGTTGAATATCCCAGTGCCTGATTTGTGCCGCCCACCACCTGGAAGGCGCCGGATATCCACATCGTCGTCATCATGAACGCCGCCCTGACCATGCCGCAGGCTACCCCTTCCGGGTCTTTCGGCAGATATATCGCACCGATCAGCTGCCTGCTGAAGAAAAACACCGCAAATCCCGCGATAAGCGAAAATGCAACCGAAACGGCAAGGCAGACGAATATGACCTTCTTCACGCGCTTCTTGTTGCCTGCACCGATGTTCTGCCCGGCAAAGGCGACCGTTGCCGCATTGAGCGCCGCGATGCCGGCGGAAACGAAGCCTTCAAGGTTTGAGGAAGCCGAGTTGCCGGCAACCGCGCTTGTCCCGAAATCGTTTATCGCCGACTGTATCTGGATGTTCGAAATACTGTACATCGCCTGAGTGATCCCGGAAGGAAGCCCGTACCTGATTATACCTATGAGCTGGCTCTTCCAGATATGCGTCTCGCGGAGGACGAAACGGCAATCGTCGTCCTGCCGCATCAGGCACCTTATCGTGAGGAACGCGGCAAGATACTGCGTCAGCGTCGTTGCAAGCGCAACCCCCGCCGCCGCCATCCTGAAGACAATGACAAAAATCAGGTTCAGAAATATGTTGAACACCCCTGCCGCGGTAAGATAGTACAGCGGATGCTTTGTGTCGCCCTTCGTGCGAAGTATCGCGCTTCCGAAGTTGTAGACGAATATAGCCGGCGAGCCTGCGAAGTATATGATCATATACTGAACCGCCTGCTCAAGCGCGTCCTGCGGGCATCTGGTATACACCATTGCCGGGCGCGATATCAGTATCCCGACGATCATGACCGCAATTCCGGCGATCACGCTGACCGCTATCGCGGTATGCACCGTCCTCTTTGAGTTTTCCCTGTCCCCCGCACCGAGGCTTCTTGCAAGCACAACATTTACGCCGACCGCAAGTCCCATGACGGTGTTGACGATAAGCGAGATGGTTGAACCGGTGGCACCGACAGCCGCCGTTGCCGCAGATCCCGCAAAATGCCCCACGACCGCAAGGTCGGCTGCATTGAAAAGGATCTGAAGCATTCCCGCGAAAACTATCGGCAGAGAATAGCGTATGACCGCACTCAGGATCGGTCCGTCTGTCATTTTTATGTTTTTTGTCTCAGACATTTTATCCGTTGCTCCCGTAATCAAGAAGCTCCAGCCCCTCGTTGTGCTCAAGGGTATACCTCAGGCTCCACTCACTCGTGAAGAGCAGGAAATTCTCCCCGCGGACGTCCTGCACCCATTTCACCTCGTAAAGATAGAGCTTTGACGGATCGACCCCCTCCGGAACGCGCTTCACGATCGTATACGGCTGTGCATACAGACGGTATTCCACGCCGTACTCGTTCTTCATGCGCGATTCAAGCACATCAAACTGAAGCTGACCGACAACCCCGACATAGACCCGCTCCATACCGGAATTCGGCTCGAAGAAAATCCGTATCGCACCCTCCTGGGCTATCTGGTTGACACCCTTTGCAAACTGCTTGCGCTTCATGCTGTCGATCTGCTCTATAAGCGCGAACCGCTCGGGAGAGAAGGTCGGAATGCCCTCAAACGTGATATCAAGCGACCTGTCGCAGACAGTATCTCCGATCGAAAAGATTCCGGGGTCGAAAACACCGATTATATCCCCCGCATATGCCTCGTCAACGATGGATCGCTCCTGCGCCATCATCTGCTGGGGCTGGGAGAGCTTTATCATCCTGCCCTCCTGAACGTGCATATACTCGTTTCCGCGCTCAAATCTGCCGGAAACTATCCGCATGAACGCGATCCTGTCGCGGTGCGCCTTGTTCATGTTCGCCTGGATCTTGAAAACAAAGGCAGAGAACCGGTCGTCGCACGGATCGACAATCCTTTCCCCCGCCTTTCTCGGAAGCGGAGAGGTCGTCAGCTTAAGAAAGTTCTCAAGGAACGTCTCAACACCGAAATTGTTCAGCGCGGAGCCGAAGAACACCGGGCTGAGCTTTCCGTTTCTCACCTTTTCAAGGTCAAAGTCAAAGCACGCGCCGTCAAGAAGCTCCACCTGCCCGGTAAGCTCCTCTCTCGCATACTCGCCGATAAGGGAATCCAGCTTTTCGGTGTCGGTGATGTCGCATTCGATAGAGGCAAGCCTGTCCCTGCCCCTGTGCGCGTCGGCATAGGCAAGAATGCACCGGTTTACCCGGTCATATACCCCCTTGAACCCGACTCCGCAGCCGATAGGCCAGTTCATCGGATAGGTCCCGATGCCGAATTCGTGCTCAAGCTCGTCGATAAGATCGAACGGGTCACGCGCCTCATGGTCAAGCTTGTTTATAAATGTAAAGATCGGAATGTTCCGCATCGCGCAGACTTTGAACAGCTTCCTTGTCTGCGGCTCGATACCCTTTGCGGCATCGATGACCATGACCGCGCTGTCGGCAGCCATAAGCGTCCTGTATGTATCCTCCGAGAAATCCTGATGTCCCGGTGTGTCAAGTATGTTTATGCAGTATCCTTCATATTCGAACTGCATGACCGACGAGGTGATCGAGATACCTCTCTTCTTCTCCATCTCCATCCAGTCGGAAACGGCGTGCCTGTCGGATGCCTTGCCCTTTACCGAGCCGGCTGTCTGTATAGCGCCTCCGTAAAGCAGCAGCTTCTCGGTAAGCGTCGTTTTGCCCGCGTCGGGGTGAGATATTATCGCAAACGTCCTGCGTCTGCATATTTCTTTTTCAAACTGACTCAAGTTTCTGAAACCTCCGGCATGATCGCATTATTAAAGAAGCGCCGAACCGATCGGCGTTTCATTAAAGCCATACTTTTTAATTGTACCACAAACCGCCGCATCATTCAAGATGAACAGGAAAAAAAGACGACCAATTTGACCGCCTTTCATTCGTTTTTTTTGTTAATTAATCGCCGGAAGCGAAAATGCGCTCAAATCTCAACCCAAAACCTTTTTACAAAAGTTCTTGGAGTTCTCAGAACCTTCTTTCAAGAAGGTTCTGAG